>Ga0310811_10000671_pt1 | contig 43618 bp, 38 predicted proteins | sample YCmetagenome_FD_207642 | JGI IMG/M metagenome (GOLD analysis project Ga0310811, IMG submission 207642) | Soil microbial communities from experimental microcosm in Duke University, North Carolina, United States - YC | ecosystem: Engineered > Artificial ecosystem > Soil microcosm > Unclassified ...
GTCAGGATGGCCATACCGAAGATGTGAAACAGCGGCAGCGGTGTCCAGCTCAGCTCGTCCGGGGTGCGCCCGCCGAGCACGCTGAGCCTGGCGCCCTGGTCGCACAGGTAGTTGTGACCCAGCATGCAGCCCTTGGCCGGCCCCGTGGTGCCCGAGGTGTAGAGCAGCACCGCCCGGTCGGCCGGCCCGACCTCCACCTCCGGCAGCGCAACCGCATCGAGGCGGTGCTCATCGAGGTCGCTCACCGCGTAGCGACGCCTTTCCGTGCCGGCGTCGCCTCGGACCAGTACGTGACGTAGCTCCTCGGTGTCCGCTGACACCGCGTCGAAACGGTCCAGGTAACCGGCTTCGACGACGGCCAGCGCCGCACCGGCGTCAGCCACCTGGTGACGCAGGAACTCACCCTTGAACGAGGTGTTGACCGGCACGTTCACCGCACCCAGCCGGTTCAGCGCCAGCCACAGCAGCACCGCGTCCGGCCCGTTGTCCAACATCGTCACCACGTGGTCGCCAGGGCCGACCCCCAGTTCGTGCAGGCCGCACGCCACGCGTTGCACCTGCGCATCGGTCTCGCCGTAGGTCAGCTGCTCCCCGGAGAAGTCCAGGAACAGCTCGTCGTGGTGGTTCTTCACCGCGTCGGTGAAGACCGCGTTCACCGTGCGATCAGTGCGGTACGCGGGCACGGGGTTCACCCGCTGACGAGGGCGGCGGCCAGCGCCCGGACCTCTGCCATCGGGAACTCCGGCCCGGTGGGCAGCGGCTGCACACAGACATGGGACGCGCCGGCGGCCCGGTGCTCCCCCACCCGGGCGGCGATGGCGTCCTCGTCACCGTGCGCGACCAGCGCGTCGATGAGTTTGTCCGAGCCGCCGTCGGCCAGGTCGTGTTCGGCGAAACCCAGCCGCAGCAGGTTGCTGCGGTAGTTCGGGGCTCCGAGGTACGCCTCCAGGTTCGCCCGGGCGACCGCGCGCGCCGCCTCCGGGTCGGTATTCAGCACGACCAGCTGCGCGGGGGCGAGCACGGCGTCCGGGCCGAGGATCTCGCGGGCGGAGGCGGTGTGGTCGGGGGTCTGCAGGTAGGGATGGGCACCGTCGGCCCGCTCGGCGGCCAGCTGCAGCATCTTCGGACCGAGCGCGGCCAGCACCACCCGCAACGGGGTGGACGGCGCGGCGGATACGTACGGCATCGCGGCCATAGCCTCGAGGTAGGCCACCATCGCGGAATACGGCCGCTGGTAGGCGTGTCCCCGGACCCCCTCGACCAGCATGTCGTGGCTGACCCCGAGCCCCAGCACGAACCGTTCCGGGAACGCCTCGGTGATCGTGCGGTGCGCGGCACCCGCGGTCACCGCGTCCCGGGCCCAGATCGAGGAGATACCGGTGGCCACCGTGATGCGCTCGGTCGCCGACAGCAACAACGTCGCGGCGGTCAGGGACTCCCGCCCGATGGTCTCCGGGATCCAGACAGCGGACCACCCGAGCTCCTCGATCTCCGCCACGGTCTCACGGACCTCGGACCGGGTGAGCGCCTCGAAGGAACCGGTCCACAACCCGGTAGGTCCCAATGGATAGTCCATGGCCACAGACGTGCCCTCTCCTCGAACGTCGTCGTCCTGCCAGGACCCGTTCCCGACCGCGCGGGCCCGCCCTGACCAGTGCTGATGGACGCTAGCCAGGCGGGCTCCGCCCCACCTCCGTGGAACCACCGAGATTCGGGGCCCGATTTTCCGCAGCTGGCCCGCCCGTCGAGAAAGGCCTCGCCAGAACTCCGTGGTTCCACGGAAGACGAGCGGGGCGGACCCGCCTACGTTCGGTCTCGCTTTCCGGCCAGGCCATTTCAGGAGGTTCCCGTGCAGTTCTATTCGATGACGTTCATGCCCTGGCCGCACCTGCCCGAGGACTACGGCGGCTCGGCCTGGGTGGTCTGTCCCAACGACAACTACGACCCGGTCCTGGGCACCGACACCTACCGGGGGTACCTCGACCTGCTGGTCCAGGCGGACGAGCTGGGGTTCGACGGCATCGCCCTGAACGAACACCACCAGACGCCCTACTGCGGGATGCCCAGCCCGAACCTCATCGCCGCGATCGTCGCCCGCACCACCCAGCGGGCCCGGATCCTCGTGCTCGGCAACGCACTGCCGCTGTACAACCCCCCGCTACGGGTGGCCGAGGAGTACGCCATGATCGACGTGATCTCCGGCGGCCGCCTGGAGGCCGGGATGGTCGTCGGCGACATGCCCGGCTACTACAGCTACGGCATCAACCCCACCGAGGCCCGCGCCCGGTTCAACGAGGCGCTGGAGCTGATCCGTCAGGCCTGGACCCGCCCGGGCCCGTTCGAATTCTCCGGCGAGTACTACCGCTACCAGCACGTCAACCCCTGGCCACGCCCGGTCCAGACCCCCCACCCGCCGATCTGGGTCCCGGGTCTGGGCTCGCCGGACACCATGAAGCTTTGCGCCGAGAACGACTTCCACTACGTCACGCTGCCGTTCTTCCACCGCGACTTCGTCGAGAAGAACTACGCCTCGTTCCGCCGCACCTGGCTCGACGCCGGCCGCGCGCCTGACCCGAGCCGGCTGGGGCTGCTGTTCCCGATCTACGTCGCGGAGACCGACGCCGAAGCCCGGGCACAGTTCGAGCAGCACTACTGGTACTTCACCCGCCGGTTGCTGCCCGGCATCCAGGTCAACACCCCCGGATACACAGCCGAGGCCGCCCTGTTGCGGATGATGACGCAGATGGACAGCTTCATGACCTCGGTGACCGACTGGGAGGACGTCATCGCCGGCGGGTACGTGCTGGCCGGCAGTCCGGAGACCGTCACCGAGCGGCTGTGCGAGCGCATCGAGACCAGCGGAGCCGGCAACTTCCTCGGGGTCTTCCAGCTCGGGAGCATGCCCTACGGGCTGGCCGCCCGGAACCACGAGCTGTTCGCCACCGACGTCATGCCGAAGGTCCGCAAGGAGTTCCCCAACGGCCCGGTGTGGGCCGAGGCGACCACCGCCTCCGGAGGTGTCAGGTGATGCGGACCGAGAACGTGGACGGCCATCGCATCCGGGTCCATGAGCAAGGCTCCGGGCAGCCGCTGGTCTATCTGCACTCCGGGTCCGGTGAAGTCGGGCCGATGCCGATCTTCGCCGGGCTGGCCGACGCTGGCTTCCGGGTGTTGGCCCCGGAACTGCCCGGATTCGGCGAGTCGGACAAGGCTCCCCGGTGGCGCCGCATCGAGGACGTGGTGCTGCACCTGCGCCGTACCTTCGACGTCCTTGAGCTGGACTCGGCGGTGCTCGTCGGCTCCTCCTTCGGAGGCTGGCTCGCGGCCGAGCTGGCCGTGTGGTTCCCCGAGCGGGTCCGAGCCCTGGTCCTGGTCGACGCCATCGGACTGCGCGTCGACGAGGCCCCGATCTCCGACGTCTTCGGCGGCCCCGGCTCAGACGTGGAGGAACTGCTGTACCGCGCCAACCCACACGGCCGAGACATGGCCGCGCTGATGGCGCCGGTGTACGGCGACGATCCCCCCGCAGACCTGCCGCTGCGCTACCAGATCCGGGGCATGGAGGTGCTAGCCAAGGTCGGCTGGAACCCCTACATGCACAACCCGCTGCTGGCCGAGCGACTGACTCTGATCAGCGCACCCACCCTGGTGCTGTGGGGCGCCGACGACCACCTGGTGCCGCCGGCCCACGGCGAGCGGTACGCCGCCGGCATCCCCGGGGCCCGCCTCGAGCTCATCCCGGACTGTGGCCACCTCCCGGCAATCGAGCAACCGGAGACCACCGCCTCGCTGGTCACCGCGTTCGTCGCCGAGCAGCGCGCCACCGCGGGTATCGCTGTGTCCTGAGCGAACCTGCGACCCTCACGCCCAGCCCACCACCCGGAAGGTCACCGATGACCCGTCCGAACGCCCACTCCGTTGTCTCGCGGTTCATCGAGTGCCTTTCGGCGCTGGACGTCGATGGAATGGCGTCATGCCTGTCCGACGACATCCTGCTGGAGCTCCCGGCCGCTCCAGCCGGGATGCCCCAAGAGATCTCCGGGATGGCCGGTTTCCGTGCCTTCTTCGATCCCGTGGCCCAGCTGTGGGACGACTTCGCGCTGTTCGACGTAGCGGTCCACCCATCCGCGCACGACCCCGGCATTGTGTTCGTCGAGTACCGATCCGATGCCCACAACAGTCGCGGGATGTCCTACGCGAACACCTACCTGAGCAAGGCCACCGTCCACAACGGCGAGATCATCCGTTATCGGGAGATGTTCGACGCCGGACCGGCTGCCGCGCTCGTGGCGCAACTCGCGGCCCACGCTTGACCCTGGAAAGTCGGTCGACAAGCCGCATCCATCGCCACTTCCGCGACAGCCCGCCAAGTCCATCACGTCCGCGAACTCGAGATCGGCTACGGCCTGATCATGGGATTCGGTCCTCGAGGCGAGCCCGCCGATGCACCGATCTAGCGGCTGAGCAGCTGTCGAGCCATCACCAGCCGCTGGACCTGGTTGGTCCCCTCGTAGATCTGGGTGATCTTGGCGTCACGCATCATGCGCTCGACCGGGAAGTCCCGCGTGTACCCGGCGCCACCGAACAGCTGGACGGCGTCGGTGGTGATCTCCATGGCCACATCGGAGGCGAAGCACTTGGCCGCGGCGCCGAAGAAGGGCAGATCCGGGTCGTTGCGCTCCGACTTGGCAGCGGCGGTGTAGACCATGGTCCGGGCGGCCTCGAGCTTCATCGCCATGTCGGCGAGCATGAACTGCAGGCCCTGGAACTCGGCGATCATCTTACCGAACTGCCTGCGCTGCTTGGCGTAGTCGACGGCCCAGTCGAGCGCGCCCTGGGCGATGCCGACGGCCTGCGCACCGATGGTCACACGTGTGTGGTCGAGGGTGCGCAGCGCGATCTTCAGGCCCTCGCCGGGGTTCCCGATCATGCGGTCACCCGGGATCTTGACGTTGTCGAAGTACAGCTCGCGGGTCGGTGAGCCCTTGATGCCGAGCTTGCGCTCCTTCTCCCCGAAGGTGAACCCCTCGTCGGACTTCTCCACCACGAACGCGCTGACATTTCCACCGCGCGGGCCGCCCGGGTCGGTCACGGCGAGCACCGTGTAGTACTCCGAGACTCCGGCGTTGGTGATCCAGGCCTTGTGCCCGTTGAGCACCCATCCGTCACCGTCGCGCGTGGCCCGGCACTTCATCGACGCGGTGTCCGAACCGGCCTCGCGCTCGGACAGGCCGTAGGAGAACCCCCCGGTACCCTCGGCCAGCGGCCGCAGGTACTTCGACTTGAGCTCCTCGGAGCCGGCCAGGATCACCGGCATGCTGCCCAGCTTGTTGACCGCCGGGATCAGCGAGGACGACGCGCAGACCCGGGCGACCTCCTCGATGACGATGCAGGTGGCCAGCGCGTCGGCACCGACGCCGCCGTACTGCTCGGGTACGTGCGGGGCGTGGAAGTCGGTGGCCACCAGGGCGTCGTGGGCGCTCTGCGGGTACTCGGACTTCTCGTCCACCTCGGCGGCGTAGGGGGCGATCTTGTCCAGGGCGAGCTCACGGACCGCCTGGCGGATCGCCTCGTGGTCCTCGGAGACCCGGAACAGGTCGAAAGAGTCGTTCACGCTCGTTCTCCTCGTGTCAGGACAGCTCAGTCGTAGGTGTAGAAGCCGCGGCCGGATTTGCGGCCGAGCAGGCCCGCTTCGACCATCCGGGCCAGCAGCGGCGGCGGGGCGTAGAGCGGTTCCTTGAACTCCTCATAGAGCGACTCGGCGACGGCCTTGGTCGTATCCAGGCCGATCAGGTCGGCCAGGGCGAGCGGCCCCTGCGGGTGGGCGGCGCCGCGCACCAGTCCCTCGTCGATGTCCTCGGCGGTGGCGAACCCGGACTCCATCATGCGGATCGCCGACAGGATGAACGGAATGAGCAGGGCGTTCACCACAAAGCCCGCGCGGTCCTGGCAGTCGATGGGGTGCTTGCCCAGGGCGGTCTCGATGAACGACCGCGCACGCTCGGTCGTGGCCGGAGCGGTGAGCAGGCTGGGCACCAGTTCGACCAGCGACAGGACCGGCACCGGGTTGAAGAAGTGCACCCCGAGCACGTACGCCGGGCGCTGGGTGGCCACCGCGAGCTTCATGATCGGGATGGACGAGGTGTTCGATGCGAGGATCGCGTCGCTCGCGGTCACGATCTTGTCCAACCGGGCGAAGACCTCGACCTTGGCCGCCTCGTCCTCGGCGATGGCCTCGATCACCATCTCGCGGTCGGCCAGCTCACCGAGGTCCTCAACGACCTGGATCCGCTCCAGGACCGCGTCGGCGCTATCGATCTTGCCGCGCTTCTCGGCGCGCTGCAGCGACTTCTCCAGCCGTGCCCGCCCGGCGGCGACGGCCGGGGCGCTCGACTCGACGGCGATCACGTCCAGGCCGGCTCTGGCACACACCTCGGCGATGCCCGCGCCCATCAGCCCACAGCCGACGACCCCGATCCGTTCCATCCGATCCTCCTCGACCACGCCGCGTCCCACTCAGGTCAGTTTTCACTTCCGTCACGCACTCTAGTACTCGGTACCGCGACGCTGGTACTCAGTACCATAGGGCTGGAACGGTGCCCGGTCACCGCCCTGCGGCTATGGCATCCGCCACAGCCGTAGGGTCTGCAGGGGCAGGTGGTATCTCCGGGAGAGGGCGATGACGGAGCGGGACGTCAGATCGAGGTTGATCGAGGCGGCGTTCGCCCTGTTCGAGGAGCGCGGCTACGAGAGCACGACGGTGGATCAGATCGCCGACCGGGCCGGGGTGGGTCGCACGACGTTCTTCCGCACGTTCCGGTCGAAGGAAGACGTCATCTTCCCCGATCACGAGGCAGTCCTGAACTCCATCGCGGCCCGGCTGGCCAACTCCACCCAGCAGACCGCGCTCGTGGCCGTGTCCGAGGCCGCGCGGCTGGTCCTGCTGCACTACCTGGAGGAGGGCGATCTCGCGCTGGCCCGCTACCGGTTGACCCGCAGTGTCCCGGCACTGCGGGCCCGGGAGATCGCCGGGACGTTGAAGTACCAGCAGATCTTCCGGGAGTTCATCCATGACTGGATGGGCGGCGGTCAGGAGAGCGCACTGCGGGCGGAGATGATGGCCGGTGCGGTCGTGACCGCCCACAACTACGTGCTCCGCCGCTGGCTGCGGGGGCTGACCGACGAGCCGAAGGCCGAGTTCGACGACGCGATGGCCAGGACGGTCGACCTGTTCACCGAGCACCCGGCGTCACCCGGGAGGCGGTCCATCGTCGTGTTCGACACCGAAAGGGACGTGGCCACACTGCTGCCCGCGCTGCGCAACCTGCTGGGCGAACCGAGCGAGCAGACTGGCGATCGATGATCTACTCACTCAGACCCTGACAGGGTGGAGAAGGCCTGCTCGGAGGTGGGTTGGGATGCGCGCATACGGATTCGTCGAGGTCGGCGGCCCGGAGAAGCAGGCCTGGCTGGATGTGCCGGTTCCGGTGCCCGGCCCGGACGAGCTGCTGGTGAGGGTCCGGTCGGCCGGAGTGAACCCCGGGGACTGGCGGTTGCGAGAGGGCGGCTACGGCACCGTCGGCCCGGCGGTGCTCGGACGCGAGGTCGCCGGGATCGTCGAGAGCTGCGGACCGGGCGTCGGGGGCTTCTCCCCCGGCGAGGAGGTGTTCGGCGGCTGCCCGGGCATGGTCGGCGGCTGGGCCGAGTACGCGATCGTCACCGCCTCGTTCGCCGCCCACCGTCCGCCCGCTGTGTCGGCCCATGACGCCGCGGTCCTTCCCGTGGCGGCCGGGACGGCGTTCGACGCCCTGACCGACCTGGCCCTGCCCCGGGGCGCCACCCTGCTGGTCAACGGCGCCGGCGGGGGTGTGGGTGTCGCGCTCGTGCAGCTCGCCGTCGCCGCGGGCCTGCGGGTGATCGGCACGGCGAGCCCGGCCAAGCACGACCTGATCGCGTCGTTCGGAGGCATCCCGGTGGCCTATGGCGAGGGCGTGCTCGGAAGGATCCGTGAGGTCGGGGGCGAGATCGACGCCGTCTTCGACCTGGTCGGCGGAGACGCGCTGCGGACCGTGGCCACCCTGCCTCGCGACCCGGAGCTGCTGATGTCGGTCGCGGACAAGGAGCTGGTCAAGAGGCTGGGCGGCCGCGAGATCGTGCGCGACCGCAGCTCAGGGGTGCTGCGCAGGCTCGCCGGGCTGGTGGCGGACGGGACGCTCTGCCCGCACGTCACGGACGTCTATCCGCTGGCGAACGCGGCCGAGGCGCTCGCGCTGGTCGAGGACGGGCACGCAGCCGGCAAGGTGGTCATCGACGTGTGGGGAGGCTGATCGCCGGCGACCGCTCAACCTGGCATAGTCATCTGTGGTGGCTGCCCGCTTGGGATGGTGAGCCAGGGAACCGCATGCGGTGCCGCGAGAATGGTCACCCCCAGCACGAGGAGCACGGCAGCCGTGCCGTAGGTCGCCGTACGCCTCCAGGGCAGCGTCTTCTCGATAGCGATGAGCGCGGCGATGAATGCCATCCCGGCGATGCTCATGATCCCCAGCGCGAACAGCGATGCCATGAGAGCCCAGCAACAACCGACGCACCAAGCGCCGTTCCTCGCTCCCATCCGGACGCCGCCGAGCCACCCATCACGCCAGGACCCCAGCAGGAAGCCGAGCGGGCTGCGGCACTTGCCGAGACAGGCGTTCTTCAACGGGGTGAGCTCGTAGATAGCCGCGCCGAGGATGGTTGCTCCTGCCAGCGCCCGCCCGGCGTGGCCCCATGCGAGGAAATCGCCCGCCAGACGGTGGGTGCCGATGGCGATCGTCCAGGCGGCCGCGCCTGCGGCCATCCACGTCAGGAGGTAACCCGCCGTGAACGCGACGGGCGCCCACAAGACCCGGCCCCTGGTCATTCGGGCGTAGAGCGCAACGGTCGGAGCGATTGACGGGAACATCATCGCCGCCATCATCACGACCCAAACGCCGAGAAACCAGCCAAAGGGGCCAAGACTCGTCCAGGGGCCGCCGTCCATTCCTCGCATCTGCCTGACCGCCCATAACCAAGCGCCGCCGCCAAGGGCGACAAGGGCGAGCACGAGCCCGAGGCGCACCCTGACGGCCGCGAAGGCGGGACGAAGGCCCCCGTCGGCGACTGGCTGGGCCGACATCGCGCCCATTACGTGGTCAGGCTGCCCACGAGAAGTTGGAGGTCGACAGCGCGGTCTTCCCCTCGTACTGGATGCCGAAGGCGTTGATGCGCGAACGCTTCGCCTCAGCCATCGTCAGATCCGTCGCCACCGGGTGGAACATCCCCGCGAACCTCACCGGCTCACCTGTCTCCACGCCGAAAGGCACGATGTCTTCGATCTCGAAGTCGATGACGTCGCCGACGCGCACCGAGTGCCGCAGGCCGTCGTCCTCGATCTCGATCGACGCGCGTTCGACCCCCAGCATCTCACCGATGAGCGGCGCGAGACCGGCCATCGGTCCACCGAGCTGTCCGCTGAACACCCGAACGAGCTGGTCGAACTGATCGGCGCTCGCCTCCTCGCCGACGAACACGCCAACTCGCCAGTTGCCCTCGGTCATGACCTTCGGGGTGTCGGCGATCATCGCCACTTTGCAGCCGCCGACGTCGGTGCCTTCCACCGTTCCCTCGTGGACGTTGAACACCAGAGTCACCCGACAGAAGTCATAGGTCGCTCCATGGTCGAGCGACAGGTTGCACGGGCACATCAACTCGCAGGAGCACGTCTCCGCGTAGCTACCCCGCAGGCTCCAAGACATCGTGCCTCCTCGTCTGAAGGCCATCAACTGTCGTGAACTCGTCCGGCGTCGTCAAGCCCTGGACCTGACGGCGCGGGCACGGGAGGTTGGTCGGCTCAATCCACCCCCATCACCCCGTCGGCGTCCAAGTGTCGATCGGCGCTGCCCTCGTGGTCTTGACCAAGGGTGCGCCGCCGAGGTCACCCCGGCGCGGAATGCTCGGTCGCCGCGCCGATCGTGGCGACGCCGCGCTCGTGGCGCTACTCGCACCGGGGCCGGATGTCGAGAGCCGATCGACGTGATGCAGGATCCGGGTCTTGGCCAACAGCTCGGTGTACTCGGCGGCGGGATCGGAGCACCAGGTGATGCCGCCGCCGGTGCCGTAGGACGCCAGCCCGGTGTGCCGGTCCACCACCACCGTACGGATGGCCACGCTGAACCGGGCGTCGCCGGTCGGTCCCAGATGCCCGACCGCTCCGCAGTAGACGCCTCGGGGGCTCGTCTCCAGTTCGCGGATGATCCGCATCGTGGCGCCCTTGGGTGCCCCGGTCACCGATCCGCACGGGAACAGGGCCCGGAACAGGTCCACGATCGAACGCTCCCGGCCCACCTCCGCGTCGATCCGGCTGGTCAGCTGGAACACGGTGCGGAACTCCTCCACCGCACACAACCGCGAGGTGACCACCGACCCGGTGCGGGCGATCATGCCGATGTCGTTGCGGAGCAGGTCGACGATCATGATGTTCTCGGCCCGCTCCTTGGGGTTCGTCCGCAGCGCCGCCGCCCGCACCGCATCCTCGGCCGCATCCCGGCCTCGGGCGGCGGTGCCCTTCATCGGCCGCAGCGCGACCCGCTCCCCACGGCGCTCGAAGAACAGCTCCGGGCTGGCACTGAGCACCGCGAACCGGCCGGTGTCGACGAACGCGCTGTGGGCCCCGTGCTGGGCGTGGGCCAGGTCGGCGTAGAACGCGGTCAGGTCACCGGCGCAGCGGGCGCGCATCCTCGCGGTGAGGTTGCACTGGTAGGTCTCGCCCGCCTCGATGTGCGACCTCACCCGCTGGACCCGCTCGCGGTGGCAGGCCTCGTCCCAATCCAGGCGCCATCGGGAGACCCGGTACCCGCGCGCCGCTCCCACCCGGGCCGGGACCGGTGCGGTCCGGGTGGGCTCACCGCAGATCCCGAACCAGGCCACAGGTTGCCGGCCGTCGGGCCGATGGGTGACCAGGTCGGCGTTGAGGCCCGGGGCCGCCTCGTAGCCGACGAACCCGTAGGCCCAGTTCCCCTGGGCGCAGCGTCGCTCGACCCGGCGCAGGGCGTCGGCGACCTCATCGGAGCTGGTGGCGACCACGGTCTCGCGCGCCGCGGGGAACGCCAGCGCAGCTCCGGCGAGCAGGTCGTCGAAACGAGCTCCCGCCGTCACATCTACGCCGCCCCGGCGGTCCTGCGCTGCCACCCGAGCGTCGCATCGATCTGGTTGAAGGAGAACAGGTGCAGCCCCTCGACCTGCGACGGATCGGCCAGCAGCCTCGGATCCATCTCGGCGAGCAGGTCTTCGGGACGGTAGGAGTTGCCGACCAGCAGGTTGCCCACCATCCCGTGCTGCTTGGTGAGGAACCGTACCGAGGTGCCCACCCCGATCTTCAGCGACAGCTCCGCGAGCTTGCGCGTGCTCATCGGCGCGGCCAGCCCGATCCGCAGCGGAAGGGTCACCCCGGCCGACCGGGCCCTGGTCAACCAGCCGACGATGGCCTCCGACTCGAAGCACAGTTGGCTGACCATGTAGGTCGCATACGGCTGCTTGTCCCGCAGCGCCGCCAGCAGCGCCTCGTCGCCGATCTTCGGGTGCCCCTCCGGGTAGCAGGCCACCCCGATCCGGGTCAGCGGGTGATCCAGCCCGGCCAGGTCGCGCAGCAGGGCGGCCGCGTCGTGGTACCGGCCGGCCGGCTCCGGCGCGTCGCCCCCGATCACGTACAGATCGGTGACCCCGGCGGCGGCCACGCGCTCGACGAATGCCCGCAGGGTGGCCGGGTCCGGGACCTGGCGGGCCGCGAGGTGGGGCACCACCCGGTACCCGGCCCGGGCGGCCCGCTCGACGTGCTCGAGGGTGCGCTTCAGCCCCAGCTTCGGCGAGCAGGTGATGGTCACCGTGGACTCCGGGGGTAGGGCGACGATTTTCTCGTCCGCGCCCTTGAGCGGGATGACCTCGATGGCGGCCGAAACGACGAGGTGGCGGACGACCGCTCCGGTCGACGGGCCCGCGTGCGATGTGCTCACTGGATGATTCCTTCAGGTGAGAAGATGAGACCGGTCGGAGACCGTGAGCCGGACATTCAGGGAACCCTCGTGCAATCGCCACGGAGCCACCTGGAAGCTGCGCGCCCCAGACCTGTGCATCGGGTCAGTGGCGGCGATTTCCCGGGCGTTCTCGAGCGATTCCGCACGCAGCACGATCAGCCCTTTTCCGATGTATTCCAACGAATCCGACAGCAGCGGTCCGGCGATGAAGATGTCGTTCTCGTGCTCTTTCAGCCAGGCCTTGTGCGCATCGAAGTGTTTCGGGATCGCCTCGGCCGACCCGGGCCCGGCGGGTTCGGTGAAGCAGGCGTAGAAGACGGGTGGCTCGGTGGTCATGCCCGCCCCCCGTCAGACCAGTGGAGAGGTGTGCAGGGTGGCCCGGATCGGCCGCTGCACGTGCCGCTCGACGGTGGGTTTGGCGGATCCGCCGTCCGGCTCACCGACGATCACGGTCACCTCGGCGCCGTCCACCGCGTCGGCCTCGTCGACCATGGCCAGCGAGGCGAACGACCCGATGTTCACCGTGTACGCGGCGTTGCAGGACACCCCGATCAGCCGGTCGCCGAGTAGCACCTTGTCGTGCGGGCCGGCGGTGTAGTTGGCGACCGGCAGGTCCAGGTACTTCGCGTGCCCGGTGCCGCTTGCACAGCCGAACAGGCTCTCGGTGATCACCCGCCCGGTGTCCTGCTCATCCCAGCGCAGCCACACCTTGCGGCGGTGCGGGGCGTCGGCCAGCTTCTCCAGGGCGGGCCGGCCGGTGAAGTCGTGGTCGAACCGGACCAGCCGGCCGTAGCCGAGGTCCCAGGGCGTGCAGTAGTAGTCCTCGATGTCGTCGGAGACGAAGCTGCCGCCGATGGAGGCGTTGGCCTCGAAGCCCCGCGCGGGCAGCCACTCGCGGTAGGCCTTGAGTCCCTCACCGGTGTAGATGGCCGGCACCGGGGACGGGATCCATCCGGACTCGACCGCCGTCGACGGGTAGGCTCGCCCGCCGCCGAGCTTCAGCCCGAACTCCGCGCCCGCTTCCACCAGCGCGTTCAGCACCGCTTCCCCGTGCTCGGAGGGGCCCATCAACTCCAGGCCGGTCATCTCCAGGCCGGGGAACCCGGCCATCGTGTGGTTCAGTGCCCGAACGGGGGCACCGGCGATCTCGAATCGGCCCATGTTGAAGAACGGGATGCGTTCCAGGGGCCGCCCCACCGCCCGCTCGATCACCCGCTGCGCCGACGGCCCGTTGAGCTGGTAGCGGAAGGTGAGCCGGCGCCCGCCGTTCTCGACGCTGCGTTCGTCCCGGGTCACGGTGACGTCGTAGTCACCGGTCTCGGCGTGCCACGCCACCCAGTTCGGCACCACCGGGCGGCCCACCAGACTGAACTCGTCGTCGGCGAATGCGAACAGGATCGCGTCGCCGACCACGTGGCCGTCGTCGTTGCAGGCCACGAACTGCTTGGCCTTGCCCGCACCGAACGTGGCGAACGAGTTCACGCCCAGACCGGAGATCAGCCGACGCGCGTCCGGACCCTTGAAGTAGACGTCGGTCATGTGGAAGGACTGGTCGAACAGCACGCACGTCTGTCTCCACGCACGCTGCTCGTCGCGCCAGTTCGTCCACTCGCTGCGCATCGGGTAGTCGTAGGCGCCCATTTGCGCATTGCGCAGCATGTCGGCGACAGATCCTTCGTGCGCCTGGATCTTGTCTTCGAGAGTTCGGATCATCCGCTCGCCTTTCGCGACATCGCCGGCCGATAAGGGAGATATCGGCGGAGGAAAACGGCGCAGCGGCCTGAATCAAACGAATTCCGCTCCGGCGTCTGGGATCACTGTGGTGCTGATCCAGCGCCGGGTCCAATACCTCTTCTAGCGCTCGTCCATACCAGCGTTCAGCCCGGCGACGGCGAGCTCCGGCCCCTTTCCCGGAGCCTCCTGGAGTGCCTGCCTGCGGTCCAGGAAGTCGATCAGAAGGTCGAGCGTCGGCGACCACGGATCGGCCCGGTAGATACAGGACAGCTTGGCCGGTTGGGCGTCCACGATCGGCAGGAAGACCACGTCGTCGGCCCGGGTCTTGGTGGCCGACTCCGGTACGACCGCCACCGCCGTGTCGATGCCGACGTGGGCCAGGCAGGACACCACATCCAGCGCCTCGACGGCGATGGTCGGGGCGAACCCGGCGCTGAGGCACATGTGCACCACCTCGTCGGCGGAGTCCGGCCTGGTCTTGGGATAGACCACCAGGGGCTGGCCGCGGAAGTCGGCCACCCGGATCGGCTCGGCCCACATCGGGGCGCGGTACGAGCTGACCGCCAGGTACATCCGCTCGGTGAGCACAGTGCGACAGACGATCCCCGGTTCGTCGGGGTAATGTCGGCCGAAGGCCACATGCATGACCTTGTCCTGCACGAGGTCCACCTGCACCCGCTTCTGGACCCGGTCGAAGCCGATGGTCACGTCCGGGTACAGCCGCCGGAACTCGCGGAACAACGTCGGAATGCCGTGCAGGATGGCCGAGTCGTAGTAGCCGACCATCAGGTGCCCCAGAGTGCCGGCGGTGCTCTGCCGGGTGGTGTTCAGCGCCCGGTCGCTCAGCTCGATGATCCGGTAGGCCCGTTCCAGCAGCACCGCACCCGGTTCGGTGAGCTCCATCCCGCCCGCGGTGCGGCGGAACAGCTGCGCACCGATCTCCTGCTCCAGCCGGTGGATGCGCCGGGTCAGCGGCGGCTGCGCCAGGTGCAGCCGCGCGGCCGCCCGGCTGAGGTTGCCCTCCTCCGCGACGGCGACGAAGCACTCGAGCTGGCGGGGGTCCAGTACGGCCACGACGTCGCACCTCCGGTGTGAGGATCCCTGTTACCCGCGCTAGCCTGCCGGTTGAGTCTCCCTGGCGGTACTGAACCTGACACCGGTCCGATCACCCGGCACCAGCACCAGGTCCCGCTCCAGCTCCCAGAACGGGGTTTCCCGGCCCCGCGCGGCCAGTGCGTCCGGGTCCTCCACCCGGTCGTAGTGCACCACCAGCGACGGTTTCACCCCGAACACCGCATCGTCGCCCAGCCACGGGTCGTCGTCGGTGTACAGCTCGCTGACCACGGTGCGGTAGCCGTCGGCGGAGACGATCACGTGCAGGTGACCGGGCCGCATGTTGTGCCGGCCGGCGGCCCGCAACAGCTCCCCCACCGGCCCGTCGTCCGGGATCGGGTAGCTGACCGGTTTCACCGTCCAGAACTCGAACCGCCCGTCCTCGCCGGTACGGAACCGTCCGCGCAGGTTGAAGTCGGGCTGGGCGGGGTCCACGTTCTCGTACAGACCGCCGTGGTTGGTGCCCCAGACGTCCAGCTCGGCCCCGGCGATCGGCTGCCCGTCCAGGTCCAGCACACGACCCCGGACCAGGGCCGGCTCGCCGTCGTCGGCGCCCCGGGCGATGTCCGCCCCGGCCGGCTCCAGGGGTGAGTCGGCCCGGTAGAAGGGTCCGAGCACGCTGTTCTCGAACGCCCCGTCCGGGGCCTCGGCGGCCAGGGTCTCGGCCGCCATGGTGATCCCGAGGACATCGCCGAGCAGGATGAACTCGTGCCGCGCCTCGTCGCAGATCTCGCCGCACGCCCTCAGGTACTGCGCCGCGCCCAGCAGCTCGCCCGGGGTCAGCCGGACCGCGCGGACGAAGTCGTGGGCGTACCGGACCAGCTGGGTCAGGATCTCCCGGGTACGCGGGTCGGGTGCGGTGCTCATCGCGGCGAGTACCTGATCGGTGACGTACTCGCTGGTCACCGCTTTCTCGCGCAGGTCCGTCATGCTGGGCTCCTCGATTCTCGGGGCGATGGGTGCGCGCGGGGCGGGGCTCACCTCGCCCCGCGCGATCCGGGTCAGACGATCGACTTGGACAGGCCGCCGTCGACCTCGACCAGACCGCCGGACATGTACGAGGACAGGTCCGAGGCCAGGAACACCACGGCCTTGGCGATCTCCTCCGGCTGCGCCCAGCGGCCGATCTTGATGCCGGCGCCGGCCACCATGCCGGCCCGCACCTCGTCGGCGGTCTTGTTCTGCGCGGCGGCCATCGCGTCGTGCTTGCCCAGCCAGCCCTCGGTCAGCGTCATGCCCGGGCTGATCGCGTTGACCAGGATGTTGCGCGGCGCGGCCTCGGCGGCCAGGTACTTGCTGAACGCCAGCACCGCGGCATTGGTGATACCGGTGACCCCGGCGTTGGGCACGAAGGTGGCGGCGGTCTGCCCCGCCACGTTGATGACCCGGCCGGTGCCGTCCTCGCTGATCAGCGGCAATGCGGCAGCCGCGACCCGGTGGAACCCGAGCAGCTTCACATCCAGGTAGTCACGCAGCACGTCGGTGGCGGTGTCCGCGAGCGCGGACGGCATGAGCTGCGGGCCGGCGTTGTTCACCAGGATGTTCAGCCCGCCGCCCCACTCATGCACCCGGGCCACGGCGGCGGCCACCGACCCGGTGTCGGTGACATCGGCGCTCAGGCTCAGGAAGCTGTTCTCGTCGGCGCCCAGCTCGGCGGCCGCCTTGGCCAGGCCCTCGGCGTCCCGGGCCAGCCCGGCCACCCGGGCCCCCTGGGCGTGCAGCGCGGAGGCCACCGCGAAACCGATCCCCCGGCTCGCCCCGGTGACCAGTGCGATCCGTCCCTCCAGGTTCAGCGACATGTGCGTACATCCTCTCTGCTCGTGTGTACGGGATTCGGTTCAGTGGGCGCCGGAATGCGCGGCGGAATGGTCGGTGGAATGCGCGGCGGAATGGTCGGCCGAATGGTCACAGTGCGCGTGCGCGTCCGGCGCGGGTGCTTGCTCTGCCGCTCCCTCTTCGGGCGGCAGGAAGATGACGAACGGCTTGCGGTTGGAGTCCAGGCGCAGGCTCTGGTACATGATGAACGTGTGGTTGACCGCGAAGGTCTCCACGCCGCCGAGCCGTCCGCTCCACTTCTTGAGGACCGGTTGGGCGGCCTCCGCCGCGGCCGCGTCGTACATGGTCTTGAAGTAGACATAGAGGTTCTCCCGGCCGACCTGGGCCCGGGCGAGGTCTCGCTTGACCTCGGTGAGCTCCAGCGCGTGCTGTGCGGCATCGACGATGTCGGCCATGTACTCGCGCTGGGTGAGCACGTCCTGCCGGGTACCCAGCCGGGTCAGGTGACCGGTGATCATCTTCTCGAAGTCGAACTCCAGGGTCTTGTCGTGGTGGTCCAGGAACCCGGGGATGTGCTTGGACATGGCGATGTTGGCGAACGGCACCCATCCCGGGTAGATGACGTCGACCAGCATCAACACCTTGTGTTCGGGCAGGTGGATGAAGCTGTTGCCGGGGGCGTGGTTGGCGCCCTTGTAGTGCAGGTCGATGGTCTGGCCGCCGACCTCCAGGCGCAGGTGGTCCTGGAAGGTGACGTCCGGGAGCCGGCGGGCCGGGTCGTCCAGCTCTTCGAGCAGCGTGTAGGTCTCCTGCTGCCCGATGCGTACGGCGTCGTCCGGGAACTGGTCGCAGGTCCCGATGTGGTCGCCGTGGTAGTGCGAGTAGACGACGTGGGTGATCGGTTTGGCGGTGACGTCCCGGATCGCCCGGGTCACCAGCGGGCCGATCGACGGCGGGGCGTCGATGGCGACGACCTCGTTCTCGCACACCACGAACGCGCACTGGTACCCACCGTCGGTGACCCAGTGGACGCCGCCCTTCACCTCCTCGACGAAATAGCCGCAGGGCGGCACCTTCGGGCCGCGCGCATTGTCCGGGATGGGCGGTACGACGATCTCTTCCACGTCTGCTCCTGAAATCGGTTTCAGTCGAATTCGGAATTCGTGCCCATGACGCAGGCCCGGGCGACCCGGACCGCGAGCAGTGACCCGGGCACGTCGTGCACCCGCACGCAGAACGCCCCGGACCGCGCCGCGAGCAGCGACACCGCCGCCGTCGCCGTGTCCAGGGACTCCCGCGTGGGGCCGTCCCCGGGATGGCGCAACCGGCGCAGGAACGACTTGCGCGAGGCCCCCACCAGCACCGGCATCCCGGTGCCGACCAGCTCGTTCAAGCGGCTGAGCAGCAGCCAGTCGTGCTCGGCCCGTTTGGCGAACCCCAGGCCGGGGTCGATCACGATCCGATCGACCGCCACCCCGGCACCGACCAGCGCGTCCACCCGCCGGCCCAGCGCCTCCCTCACCTCGGTGACCACGTCGTGGTAGCCGGTGAACCGGTGCATGACCGCGCTCGGCGCCCGCCAGTGCATGGCCACGTAGGGCACCCCGGAGTCCGCGACGACGTGAGCCATCGCCGGGTCGGCCAGCCCGCCGCTGACGTCGTTCACCACCGACGCCCCGGCCGCCACCGCCGCCTGGGCCACGACCGCCCGGGTGGTGTCCACGCTGACCGTCACCCCGGCCGCCGAGAGGCCCCGGACCACGGGCAGCACCCGCCGAAGCTCCTCCTCGACGGGGACCCGGGCCGCCCCGGGCCGGGTCGACTCCCCGCCGACATCGACCAGGTCGGCGCCGTCGGCGGCCAGCGCCAGACCGTGACCCAGCGCCCGCTCGGTGTCGGCGAAACGGCCGCCGTCGGAGAACGAGTCCGGGGTGACGTTCAGGATGCCCATCACCAGGCAACGGGACCGGGCCGGCAACCCGGCCACCACCGGCCGCCGGGTCGACGGTCCACCAAGCGTGGCCGGACGGCTCACACCGGCGCCGAGGTGCTGATCGTGGCCCGGATCTCGACCTGCTCGTGCATCGGCAGGAAAGCCTTCGAGACGCCGCCGTCCTCCTGACCCCAGATCAGGGTCATCTCGGTACCGTCCTCCGCGTCGGACTCGTCCACCATGCCCATCGAGCTGACCGAGCCCAGGTTGACCGTGTAGCCGGCGAAGGTGGACACCCCGGCCATCCGGTCGCCGCGCATCAGCCGGTCGAACTGGAAGTGCACGTAGTTGGCGTTGGGCAACCCGATCGGCATGGCCCGGCGGGTGCCGCCCGCACCACCGAAAAGGCTGGTCCGCATGGCGGCGGCGGTGTCGTCGTCGTTCCAACGCACCCAGACCTTGCGCCGGTGCGGCTGGTCGGCGGCCCGCTGCAGTGCATCCCGGCCGATGAAGTCGTGGTCGAAGCGGACCATGTTCCCGTACCCCAGGTCCCACGGCCGGACGTAGTAGTCCTCCACCCGGTCGCCGCGGTAGCTGCCGCCCACCGAGGCGAACCCCTCGAAGCCCAGCCCTGGAAGCCACTCCCGGTAGGGCTTCATCGCCTCGCCGGTGTAGATCGCCGGCAGCGGGTTCGGGATCCAGCCGGACTCGTACGGGGTGCTGGTGTAGGACAGCGCGCCGCCCTCCCGCATGCCGAACTCCGCGCCGGCCGTCCGGATCGCGTCCAGCACCCGTTCGCCGTGCTCGGCCGGCCCGACCAGCTCCAGCCCGGTCATCTCGCGCCCCGGTACCCCGGCCATCGTGTGGTTCAGCGCGCGCATGGTGCACCCGGCGATCTCGACCTCGCCGAGGTTGAAGAACTTGATGTGCTCGACCGGGCCGCCCCGGGCCTTCTCCAAGATGCCGTGGGTTGCGGGACCGTTGAGCTGGTAGCGGAAGGTGAGCCGGCGGCCGCCGTTCTCCACGGTGCGCTCGTCGCGGCGCACCTCGACGTCGTACCCGCCGGTCTCCGCGTGCCATGCCACCCAGTTCGGCGCCACCGGGGTGCCGACCAGGCTCCACTCGTCGTCGGCGAATCCGAACAGGATCGCGTCGGAGATGACGTAACCGTCGTAGTTGCAGGCCACGAACTGCTTGGCCCTGCCCTTGCCGAAGTTCTTCATCGTGTTTACCGCGAGGTCGCTGAACAACCGGCGCAGGTCCGGGCCCTTGAAGTAGACATCGGTCATGTGGTGGGACTGATCGAACAGGACGGCGCTTTCCTTCCAGGCCCTCTGCTCGTCGCGCCAATTCGTGTACTCGATCTGCATGGGCATCGCGTATGTTGCGGCCGGGACGTTCCACAACATGTCGAGCGGGCTCGGGAATTGACCGAGGCGGTCTTCGAGGCTCATTTGTTGCATGACAGTTCCTCCGAATTCGCGCGGGACGCGCCGGAATTGCGTGAGCGGGTCCCTCGCCTCACCGTTAATCAACTCTTCGTCGAGCCCCACTCCGGTGCGCGGCGGTGCCGTCGGCAACTCTGGTGGAGGTCTCCCGACGCTGTCCAATACCGTTTCGGGAGGCTAGGGATACCGATTCTGACGTTCCGGGCGGCGTGGCCGGGGTGGGTCGGTATGACCGGCGACCGGAGCCGGTATTGGACTCAGCGCCTCCGCCCGCCCATGCTTGCTGCCGGTCGGGTCTCCATCGCGGCTGCCCGGACGACGAGGGGAACGTGCGTGCTCGAGTTCGTGTACACCGCCAATCCGGCCCGGGTGGTGTTCGGCCCGGGCAGCCTGGACCGGGTCGCCGAGGAGGTCGCCCGGCTCGGCCGCGGACGAGCGTTTGTGCTGGCCAGCCCGAGTCTGTCAGCCGAGCGGGCCCGCATAGAGGTCGCGCTCGGCGAGGCCGGGAGGGGGACGGCCGCGGTAGGCGGGTTCAACGGCGTGACCATGCACACCCCGGTGGAGGTGACCGATGAAGCGATGAAGGTCGTGGACTCGGTACGGCCGGACTGTGTGGTCGCGGTGGGCGGCGGGTCCACCATCGGGTTGTCCAAGGCGATCGCCGTGCGCACCGGGCTGGACCAGGTGGTCATCCCGACCACGTATGCCGGCTCGGAGGTCACCCCGGTACTCGGCGAGACCGAGGGCGGCCGCAAGACCACCCGGTCCTCGCCCGCGATCCTGCCCGAGACGGTGATCTACGACGTGGAGCTCACCCGCGGCCTGCCGGTCGAGGTGAGTATCACCAGCGCGGTGAACGCCATGGCCCACGCCGTGGAGGCGCTCTACGCACCGCAGGCCAACCCGGCCATCGACGCCTGGGCACTGCGGGCGGTCGGCCTGCTCGCCGACGGCGTGCGGCGGATCGCCGAGGACCCGTCCGACCTGGACATGCGTTCGGACCTGCAGGTCGGCGCGTGGTTGGCGGCGACCTGCCTGGGCTCGGTGGGGATGGGCCTGCACCACAAGCTCTGCCATACGCTCGGCGGTTCGTTCGGGCTCCCGCACGCGGCCACCCACACGATCGTCCTGCCGCATGCGATGGCCTACAACGCCCCGGCCGCCCCCGACGCGATGGCCCAGGTGGCGGCCGTGCTGGGGGTCCCCGACGCTCCGGCCGGGGTGTACGACCTGGTCGCCGGGGCCGGGGGCCCGCTGGCCCTGCGCGACCTCGGGCTGAGCGCGCAGGACGTGCCGAAGGCGGCGGAGATCGCCGGCTCGGCCGGCTACCCGAACCCCCGGGAGCTCACCCAGGACGGGTTGACCCGGCTGCTCGAGAACGCCTGGGCCGGGGCGCGCCCGGAACCGGCCTAGCCGCTCGCGCTCCGCCGGCGCCGCGGGCCCGGATCCGCCGCCCTATTCGTCGATTTCACCCGACCGACACGACTCTCGTCATACCCGCACCAATCGCCTTCAATACCTCTTTCGCGAATGCGTCCGCCGTGGGTTGACATTGAATCAGCTCGATCTTTAGCGTCGCAATCAATCAAACCGCGCCACTATTAGGCGCGAGTCCCCGAAATGGAGCTTCCATGACAGCGACGGTTATCAGGCCGGCGACCGAGGAAATGGTTTTGAGCCTGTCGTGCCCGGACCGTCCCGGATTGATCTACGACATCTCCCGCATGCTGATCGAGCATCGGTGCGACATCGTCGAGAGCAGCCAGTTCAGTGACCGGTCCGCGAGCAGCTTCTACCTGCGGGCACAGTTCCGGTCGGCCGACGGTGGCGCGGTGGACGACGGCCGGCTGCGACAGTCGATCGGCGCGTTGGCCGAGGTCGAAGGCATGTCCTGGCGGCTGTCCAGAACCGGGGATCGGCCCCGGCTGCTGATCATGGTGAGCAGGTTCGGGCACTGCCTCAACGACCTGCTGTTCCGCGCGAGCAGCGGCGACCTCTCGGTCGAGGTGGCCGCCGTCGTGTCCAACCACCCCGACCTGGAAGGGCTCGCGGACAACCATGGCGTCCCGTTCCATCACATCCCGGTGACCCCGGAGTCCAAGCCGGCGGCCGAGGAGCAGCTGATGGACTTGGTCGATGCGCTGGACGTCGATCTGCTGGTGCTGGCCCGGTACATGCAGATCCTGTCCCCTGAGCTGTGCAAGCACCTCGAGGGCCATGCGATCAACATCCACCACTCCATGTTGCCCAGCTTCAAGGGCGCCCGGCCGTATTTCCAGGCCCACGACCGGGGCGTCAAATTGATCGGAGCGACCGCGCACTACGTCACCGCCGACCTCGACGAAGGCCCGATCATCGAGCAGGAGATCGCCCGGGTCGACCACACGATGTCCGCGGAGGACGTCACCAAGCTGGGGCGGGACAACGAGTGCCTGGCTTTGGCCCGGGCCGTGCGATGGCACACCGAGAACCGGATCCTGTTGGACGGCCAGCGCACCGTCGTCTTCAGGTGACCCCGACCGCGCCGGCCGCCGCGCCGATCAGCCAAGCTCGCCTCGGCGCGACGGGCGGGGCCGTGGTCGCGCTGGGCGGGAACGCCGGAGCGGACGCCGTGCAGCCGGGGACGAGCTCGATGCCTGGGTTCAAGGCGCCGCCTCCCCCGCCTCCGCCCCCACCTCCTCCGCCGCAGTAGCCGGGCAGCGGGCGCCGGTCAGCTTCCTGACGCAGGTCTCATTGGAAGCGGAGTGCGTCGATGGGGTGCAGCTTGGAGGCGCGCAACGCCGGGTAGCCGCCGGCGAGCAGGCCGATGAGCAGGCTGAACAGGAAAGCCACCAGTACCGAGAGTAGTGAGATGTCGGGGGCGCCGAACCGGGGTGCGATCTTCGGGATGATTTGGGCGGCGCCGAGGGTGAGTCCGATCCCGATGGCCACACCGATGATCCCGCCGAGGCCGGAGAGCGCGATGGCCTCGATGAGGAACTGCTTCATGATCGCGCTGCGCCGGGCGCCGATCGCTTTGCGGATGCCGATCTCACGGGTGCGTTCGGTGACCGACACCAGCATGATGTTGGCCACCCCGATGCCGCCGACGACCAGCGAGATCGCGGCGATGGCCACGATGAAGACAGTCATGTAAGTCATGGTCTGGCTCATGTCGTTGAGCTGGTTCTGGAAGGCGCGCACCCCGTAGTCGCGGGAGGTGGGGTCGGTGACGTGGTGCTGGTCGTCGAGCACCCGCTGGATCTCGGTCTGGGCCGCGCTCACCTGGCCAGCGCTGGCCGCCTTGACGATGATCTGGTCGACGTCGGAGCTGCCGCCGATCAGGTAGCTGCGCGCGGCGCCCAGTGGCATGACGACCGCGTCATCGCCCTGCATGTCGCTGGTCATCACGCCGATCACGGTGAAGGTGGTCCGGCCGATGCGGATCTGCTTGTCGATCGCCTCGTCGGCGTCGCCGCCGAACAGCGTGGACACCACGTTCACGCCGAGTACGGCCACCCGGGCATTGTTCTTCTCCTGCTGGGCGGTGAACATCTGCCCGGTCAGCAGCTCCCGGTCGGCCACCTGGAGGTAGTCGCTGGTCGAACCGGTGATCGAAACGGAGTACTTCTGCTGGTCGTAGGTGGCGGTGGTGGTGCCGGAGACCAACGGGGTCACGCTGGCGGCGTCGGTCACGCCTCTGCGCAGGGCCTCGACGTCGGAGTCGGTCAGGTTGCGGGCCGACTTACCCATCACCGAGCCGGAGGACTTCGAGACGGTGATCTGGGTGGCCATCTTGCCGAAGGTCTCGCTGAAGCCGGCCTTCATCCCGTTACCCAGCCCGACCAGAAGGATCACCGCGGCCACCCCGATGACGATGCCCAGCGTGGTCAACACCGAGCGCAGCTTGTTCATCCGCAGGCTGCGCGCGGCGATCAGGGCCGCTTCCCGGAGGTTCACCGGGCAATCCCCGTGTTCATCAGGCCGCGTCCGACCGGATCGTGCGCTGCCGCACCGTCGACTCGTACCGCATATCGATCATCGCCGTCCCATGCCCCGTGCGGCCGCTACGGGTCCGCTTCGCCGGTGTCGTGTGAACTTGTGTGCCAGGTAAGCGCGGCTCGCTGAAAACCCGCCTAACCGCTCCTGTACGCCAGCTGAGACGTCGCCCATTACCGCTACTTCAAGACCAGGCACGAGGCCGCGCGGCCGGTGCTGGAGAAGTGGCGCGGACGGCTCGGCGGCGCTGACCGCGAGCGGTGGCCGGGCGGCGACGGGCGCGGAAACTCACCGTGTCGAGCGGTCGTAGGCTACGCGGCGATGGGTACACGAAGCGTTGAGAGCGCGTACCGGGGTGCGCTTAAGGCGTTTCAGAACCCGATGCTGGCTCTGCTGCACCAGACGCATGCGCCGTTCGTGGTGACGGTCCTGGCGATGGTGTTCACCACCGCGCGGCCGAGGGTGGCGGTGGCGGAGGCGCACGCGGAGATCAACGACGTCCTGGAGCAGTTGCGGGCCGCGGGGTATGGGGACGAGGACAGCCAGCCGCTGCCCGCGGGGAATGCGCGGGATCTGTGCCGGCAGTGGGTGGCGGCGGGTTGGTTGGTGCGGCAGGTGTCTGATGACGACGTCGAGGTGTACCGGCTGTCGGCGTACGGCGTCGGTGCGCTCGAGGTCGCCGGGCGGGTCGGCGGGGCCCGGACCAGGGTGTCGGAGTCTCGGGTCAGGACGCTGCTTGAGGCGATCGAACGGCTGGCCCAGGACGCCGACCCGGACGTGATGGCCCGCATCGCGCGGTTGCATCAGGAGATCCAGCAGCGTCAGAAGGAACTCGCCCGGCTCGAACAGGGTGGCGGCGTCGATACCGTCGAGGACGAGTTGCTGCTCGAGGCGGCCGAGAACGTGCTGCACCTGGCGCGGGAGCTGCCCGCGGACTTCGCCCGGGTCGCGGAGTCGATCAAAGCCATCCAGCGTGATGTCGTCGCCGACCTGCGCCACGACCTTCGGCCGACCGGTGAGGTGCTACGGGAGTACCTGGTCAGTGGTCAGCGGGTCCTGGACGCGACGCCGGAAGGCCGCGCGTTCGCCGGGGCGTTGCGTCTGATCGGCGATCCGGTACAGATCGACGACCTGTGGAGCCAGCTGCGCACGGTGCTGCGCCACCGGTTCGCCGATCTTCTGCCGGTCGGGCAGCGCCAGGAGCTCACCGAGATCTCCCGACGGATCGAGCAGGGAGTCACCGAGGTACTGACCGCGCAGCGGCAGGCATCTCATGTGATCACCACCCAGGTCCGCACCCACGATCCGATGCGCGATCGCCAGGTCGATGAGCTGCTCAGGGACGTCATGTCCGGTCTGCACGCATGGGTTCCCCGCTCACGTCGGGGTGAGGCCGTCGAGCCGCTGCGTCGCCTTCCGGTGGTCGAGGTCGGTCACCTGCGGCAGCGGATGAGCGATGTGAGACCCCCGCAGCCACCGGCTCCGCTGACCGAGTGGGACGGCGAGCAGGACATGCCCTCCGCGGACACAAGGGCGTGGGGTGGGGCCCGATATGCCGAGCTACGCGCGCACCTGGCCGCGTTCGCGGCAGACGCGGAGAGGGTGGATGTCGCCGAAGCGTTCCGAGCTGCGGCCGCGGACATTCAGCGGCCGATCGACCTGCTCGGTCTGCTGGAGATCGCCCAAGACGCCGGGATGACCGAGACGGATGAGGTCGTGGTCGTCGAGACGGTCAGGCCCGACCGGACCCGGCGACGGTTCGCCCTCGGCGGCGTGACGGTCTCCGGTCCGGCAGGTGCTGTGGGGAGCGACGACGATGAGTGAGCCAGACGAGGCCTGGTCCACAACGACCGGGACAGCGACGGCGACGGCGGGCGGGTTCATCGACCCGGTCTCGATGGAGGACGATCCCGCCGAGTTGTTCGCCGGGGACGCGGGCACCCTGGACGCGGACGTTCGCCGGGTGCTGGTGCAGTTGCTGCGGCGCAGGTTCCTGGTGGCCGAGAAGAACCCGGCGCAGTGGCGCACGATGCTGGACAACCAGCAGATCCTCGAGTCACGACTGCACGACCTGTTCGTGCGGCTGGTGATCGACCACGACCGGGGTATCGCCTACAAACAGCAGGTGCGTTCGGTGGAGCTGGACGTGCCGATCCTGCTCAAGGACGACCCGTACAACCGGGCCGAAACCCTGGTGCTGGTGCACCTGCGGTCGGTGTTCCAACGCGAACGCGGCACCGGTGAGGCGTCCGCGCGGGTGGACATCGAGGAGCTCGAGCAGACCGTGCTGACCTACTTCGATCCGAACGACCACAACCTGGCCCGCGGCCAGCAGGAGATCCGCAACGCCGTGGCACGGCTGGTGACCGAGGGGTTGCTCATCCAGGAGTCAGCGGGCCGTTACCGGATCACCTCCCTGGTGGAGGTGGTGCTGAGCACCGCGAAGCTCGCCGAACTGGAGCAATGGTTGCGCGAACAGAACGAGGCCACCGCGTGAGCATGATCGACACGCTCTTCGGGTTGATCCCGGCGGGCTCCCGGGGCCAGCAGTGGGTGGCAAGGGAGCTCCAGCTGATCAACTGGGGCGGTTACGACGGATACCACCGCCTGCCGTTGGCGCCCGGCGCGACGTTGCTCAGCGGCGGTTCCGGGTCGGGCAAGTCGACGCTGATGGACTCCTACATCGCGTTGCTCATGCCGCACACGACCCCGTTCAACGGGGCGTCCAACGGCGGAGTCGTCGGCCGCCCTCGGGGCAAGGACCAGCGCAACATCCTGTCCTACGCGCGCGGCAAGTTCGATGAAGCCCGAACCGGCGGGGAGACGACGCTGCGGGTACTACGCGGACACGATCGCGACACCTGGTCGGCCATCGCTATGACCTGGGCCGACCACACCGGTGCCGAGTTCACCGCCCTGCGCGCCTGGTACGTCCCGACCTCCGCCCGCACCCTCGACGACGTCGTCGCCGTCCGGGCCGCCTGCGACCACGCGTACCCACTGCGGACCCTCGAAGGCCCGGCGAACAGCAAACTCGCCCGTGCCGAGGTCGAGGCGACCGGGCTGAAGTGCTTCGACACCGACCGCGACTTCACCGCGCGCCTGCACACCACACTCGGTATCGGCGCAGCCGGCGACGGGCACAAAGCGGTCGCGCTGCTGGGTCGGATCCAGGCCGGCCAACAGATCACCACCGTCGACGCCCTGTACAAGACGATGGTCCTCGAGGAACCCTCCACGCTGGCGACCGCGGACGCGGTCGTACAGCAGTTCGACGAGCTGTCCAGCACACGGACCCGAATGATCACCGCCCGCCAGCAGGTGAAGGCGCTGACCCCGATCCGCGAGCACCGGGCCGCCATCGACGAAGCGGTGGACCGTCTGGGCGTGATCGACGAGGTCGGATCGTTCAGCGACACCTCATCCCCGGCCGCGTTATGGCGTCACCAACGCCGACTCCACCTGCTGCGCGCGGCCGAGAAGGATCTGGCCCAGCGCCACCGGCGGGCCAAGGACGAACTCACCGAGATCACCACCCTGGTCACAGCGGCTGAAGCGCAGCGCGAAGCGGTGCTCGACACGCTGCGGGCCTCCGGTGGTGACCGCCTGGACACCGCGCTGCGGGAGGTCCGGGGCGTGCAGAAACGGCTGGGTGACGTCGAACGCACGCGCGAGCGACTGGACCGGGCCCTCGAGGCCATCGGCGAGAAGGTATCCGCGCCGGAGGAGTTCGCCGCGCTGGTCGAGACAGCGCACCGGTTCCTTGCCGACGTCGACGCCAGGCGGACCGCGCAGACCCGGTTCGCCGACGCGATGGCGGACAAGAAGGACGCCGAGCGCGAGCTGGTCGCGTTGCGTGCCGAGCACGACGCTGTCAGGACCCGCCGCAGCAACATCCCGACCGAGTTGCACGCGGCCCGCGCGGCACTGGCCGAGGCTGCCGGCCTCAAGACCGACGAGCTGCCGTTCGTCGCTGAGCTGATCGAGGTGCGCACCGAGTTCGAGCCGTGGCGCGAGGCGTTCAACCTGGCCCTCGGCGGATTCGCCACCCGAATGCTGATCGACACCGGCCGGTTGACCTCGTTCCGCGAAGCGATCAACGCCGTGCCGACCGCTCGACGGGTCCAGTTCGAGGGCGTGCCCACCGGCCAGCGCGACGAGATCGGACTCGACGACAAGACGCTGCCCGGCAGGCTCGACTACCGGCCCTCACCGTTCACCGCCTGGCTCAAGAGCGAACTGGCCCGCCGGTTCGACTACGTCTGTGTCGAGACGCCCAGGCTCCTCACCCAGTACCGCAAGGCACTCACGATCACCGGCCAGACCTCCGAAGCCGGTCGCGGCGCCCACGGCGGCCACGGCCGGGCCAACCTGCTCGGATTCACCAACACCAGACTGCTCGCCGACCTCGAACACCGCATCGACCTCGCACACAAACGCCTCGAGGACGGCGAAGCCTCGGTGGCCCGGGCGCAGGAGAACCTCGACCTGTTCGAGACCCGACGCACGACCTACCAGAGCCTGACCGAGTCGTCCTGGGACCAGGTGGACGTCGAATCGGTGCAGGCGGAACTCGATCGCTGGAACCGTGTCGTCCACGAGACCCGCGAAGGCAATCCCAGGATCGACCAGCTGCAGCGCCAGCTCGACGAACTCACCGCACGGGCCCGGGAGCTGACCGAGCAGGTCGGCCGGCAGAAGGACAAACTCAACAGGATCGAGGAGTCCTGGGGGGCGACCGCGACCGAGTCCGACGACGCGCAGCTGGCGCTCGATACCGCAGAGCAGACCGGCGGCAAGGTCGACGAGGAACACCGGGCGTACCTGGACGGCCTCTACGACAGCAACGGCGACAGCACCGACCCGACGGAGGCGCTCGCGGCGTTCGACGCATCGGTCAAACGCAGCACCGAGCGACTCCACGCCGACCGGCAGTCCGCGGCCGAGGCGATCGGCCGGTGCAGAAAGGCACTGGCCGAGACCTTCGCGACGTTCATCGAACGCTGGCCCAACCCCAACCTGGGCAGCGACCCGGACGCCTCCTACCGGGACTTCGACCGCCTGCTCACCGATCTGGAGATCAGCGGCCTGCACAACCTGGAGGCCGAGTGGCGAGACAGCCTGCTCAAACTCTCCGGCAACGACCTCACCGGCCTGGACAGCGAGCTCGCCGCGTCGGTACGAGAGATCCGCGACCGCATCGACCCGGTCAACCAGATCCTCGACCAACTGCCCTTCGCCGACGACAACCACCGCCTGCGCATCGACCCCCAGGAAAGCCACTCCGCGGCACGCGCGCGGTTCCGCAAAGAACTACGCGACGTACGCACCTTCATCGACCGGGCGACCACGGACGACGACAGGGAACGCGCCTACCACCGCATGGCCAAGGTGATCCACCACATCAGACGAACAGCACCGGACTTCGCTGACCTCGTCGACGTACGAAACCACGTCCGCATCAGCGCCGAGAAACGCGACCTCGCCGGCAACCACATCGCCGTGTACGACCACATCGGGGAGAAATCCGGCGGCGAGTCCCAGGAACTGGTCGCGTTCATCGTCGGCGCCGCGCTCCGCTACCAACTCGGCGACGCCGGCGCCGACCGCCCCCGCTACGCCCCCGTCTTCCTCGACGAAGCACTCATCAAGGCTGACGCCCACTTCACCGGCCGAGCCATCGGCGCATGGCGGGGCCTCGGATTCCAGCTCATCATCGGAGCCCCCAACGACAAACACAGCGCGATCGAACCCCACGTAGACGCCGAATACCTCATCCTCAAGAACCCCCAGGGCAGGTCATGGGCGAAGCCCCTCGTCGGTGTCCCCGAATGATTGAGCGCTCTCGTCGCTGGTGATCTGCTCGGTCACCTCACACTAAGGCGATCAGTGGGAACCAGCCTGCCCGCGCAGGATGTGCTTCTGCACCTTGCCGGAAGCCGTGATCGGGAGGGCTTCGAGGAAGTGCCATTCCCGAGGCACCTTGACCTTGGCCAGGCCGGTACGCAGGAGGAAGTCCGCGAGCACCTCGGGCGTCGGTGGCGCTTCGGGTGACCGGCCGACGACGAAGGCACAGACGGCCTCACCGAGCCGATCGTGGGGAACGCCGATCACCGCCGCCGCAGCCACCTCCGGATGACATTGGATGGCGGCCTCGATGTCGGCGGAGCTCAGCTTCTCGCCGCCCCGGTTGATGATGTCCTTGGTGCGGCCGGTGATGCGCATCCATCGGTTCTCGTCGATCAGGCCGAGGTCGCCGGGGTAGAACCAGCCGTCCGGCATCGCCGCCCGGGTGGCGCCCGGATCGCTGTAGCCGAGCATCACCTGCTCACCGCGGATGCGGATGTGCCCCTCGGCGCCGGCCGGGACCGGACGTCGCTCGTCGTCCACGATCTGCACGTCGAGCCCGTCGACGATCGGGCCGTCCCAGTTCGCCCGCTGCTCCAGCGTGGCCTCGGGGCCGGCGAGGGTGGCGGGGCCGGCGGTCTCGGTCATCCCGTAGGTGCGCATGGCACGGATGCCCAGCCGGTCGGCGCGCTCGATGAGGCCGGGCGCGGTGCTGGCGCCGCCGCTGACGAAGTACGTGAGCTTGTGCAGGTCGTCGGCCCGGCCTTCGTAGTGTTCGACCATGTCGTTGAGGAAGACCGCCGCCCCCAGCGACCAGGTCGCCCGGTGACGGTCGATGGCCTCCACCGCGCCGAGCACGTTCCACCTCGGCAGCAGCACCGCACCGGCTCCGCAGGTCAGCGGGACGAGGCAGGCGGCCAGCAGACCGGCGATGTGGGTGACCGGAGCGAGCGCGAGCCCGACGTCGCGCTCGTCGAGGCCGAGGTCGGTGTGGAACTTCCAGGCGCCGGTGATCAGCGCGGGCGAGGCGAGCCGGGCACCTTTCGGGGCCGACGTGGTGCCCGAGGTGTAGAGCCGTAGGCACTCCACCTCGGGCGGTGCCGGGTCCGGGAGCACCACCGGCGCGGCCACGGCACCCGGGGCGGGCACGGCACCCGGGGCGGGCACGGCATCCGGGGCGGGCATGGCGCGCCATCCCGCGGCCGGATCGTGGTCGTCGCCGACGACGTACCTCACCGCCGGGTCGAGTCCCGCCCCGGCCAGGCAGGTGTCCAGTTCGGCACGGAGCGCCCGCTCGCCCAGCCGCTCGCCGGTGACCACACAGGAGGGCTGGGCGTCGGTCACGATCTGCGCGATCTCGTGGGCCCGGTAGATGGGCACGACCGGGACGGCTATCGCGCCGATCCGCCATGCGGCGGTCACCGCGGCGAGCACCTCCAGGCTGTTCGGGAGCATGATCATGACCCGGTCGCCCGGACCGACGCCGCTCGCGACCAGATCGGCGGCCACCGACTCGGACCAGCGGTGGAGGCCGGCGAAGGTGACCACCCGCTCCCCCAGCCGGGCCGCTTCCCGGTCCGGCCGGCGGCGGGCCGCCTCGGCGGTCAGCAGGCCCACGCGGTCGACCTCGATGCGGTCTACATCGATGCGGTCGGCCTGCCCCGTCGCCCGCCGCCCGGGCTCGTCCATGCCGGTCAGCCCCCGCTCACGTCGTAGGCCAGTGGCAGGTGCTTTAGCCCGCCGACGAACACCGCTTCGGACAGCTGAGGGGGCCCGGCCAGGCTGATCGAGCGCAACCGGGGCAGCAGTTCGGTGAGCAGCGCCTTGATCTCCATGCGGGCCAGTACCGCGCCCAGGCAGTAGTGGGCGCCGAACCCGAAGGCGAGGTGCCGGTTGGGCTCGCGGGTGACGTCGAAGCGCGCGGGGTCGTCGAACACGGTCTCGTCGCGGTTGGCCGACCAGTAGGACAGCAGCACCGCGTCACCCGGTTCGAAGTGCCTGCCGCCCACGTCGTACGGGGTTGCGGCGGTCCGCATGAACGCCTTGACCGGGGTGACCCAGCGGATGATCTCCTCGACGGCCTTGGGGATCAGGTCCGGTCTCTCCCGCAGCATTGCCAGTTGTTCCGGGTGCTCGGTCAGAGCCCGGACCCCGCCGGCGATCGAGGCCGATGTGGTGTCGTGGCCCGCCGTCGCGATGATCATGTAGTAGGACAGCTGGTCGATCAGCTCCATGGGCTCGCCGTCCACCGAGGCGTTGGCGATCACCGAGGCGAGGTCGTCGGTCGGGTGGGCCTTGCGCTCGGCGACCAGCTCGGAGAAGTAGCCCGCGAACTCGAACAGCGCCTGCCCGTACGCCTCGGACCCCGCGCCCCGCGCCAGCTCGGCGTCGGCGGTACCGAAGACCTCCTGGGTCAGCTTCAGCATCCGGGGATAGTCGGAGTCGGGAAGCCCGAGCAGCGACAGGATGACCTCCAGCGGGAACGGCATGGCGATCTCGGTGGCGAAGTCGCACGACCCGCCGAGATCGGCCATCCGGTCCACCGCCTTGGCCGCGAGTGAGGCGATCCGCTGCTCGAGGCGGGCCAGGGCTCGCGGCTTGAACCAGTCGGCGGTGACGTCGCGCATCTTGCGGTGCTTCGGGTCGTCGATCTGGACCAGGGACTTCACGTCGACCAGCTGTTTCTGCTGCGCTTCGACCTCCAGCGGGATCAGCACCGAGCGCGGCTCGTTGCGCCAGGCCTGGTGGTGGGTCGAGATGTCGTAGACGTCCGCGTGCCGGGTGACCGCCCAGAACGACGGATAGCCCTCCACCTCCACCCAGGGAAACGGCTCCTCCCGGCGCAGCAGCGCGGTGGCGGCGTGGAAACGGTCCTCGTCGGCGTAGGCGCCCGGCGTACTGAACACCCGCGCGGCCTGCTCGACGGTCAGCGTCTGCGGCATCACGATCACGCTCCCCTCGCCCCGGATGACCTCTTGCGGTGTCGTCAACTTACTGTAGTTTCAACTACGCTAAGCCGGATGCGCCCGGACGGGTGACAGCGATCCAGGGAGGTGGGACGAGGTGGACCGGTTCTTCGAGGCGGCGACGATCAGCTGCCCGTATCCCTTCTATGCCGAGCTCCACGAGCACGACCCGGTCCACCGCCTGGAGGACGAGGACGGCGATCACCCGGTGTACCTGGTGACCCGGTACGAGGACTGCCTCGACGTACTCAGCCGTTCCGAGGTGTTCTCCAACAAGGCGGGACCGGGGTTGCGTCAGAAGGAGCTGATGGGCCCGGGGCGCTCGGGGGCCGCGGCGGGTGCCGGCTCGTCCTACCGGGTGGTCCGCACGCTGCTGACGAACGACGCGCCGTCGCACACCCGCTTCCGCAAGCTGGTGGCCAAGGCGTTCAGCGCGCGCCGGATCAACGCCCTCGAACCGGCGATCCGGGCCGTGGCGCACGACCTGGTGGACGGCTTCGCCGACTCCGGCGAGATCGACTTCGTGACCGACTTCGCGCAGCCGCTTCCGCTCGTGGTGATCGCCGACTTCCTGGGTGTGCCCCGACGTGACCTGAAGCAGTTCCGCCGCTGGTCGGACGACGCGGCCGAGGTGTTAGGAGGCCAGCTCACACCGGAGCGGTCGCGGGAGTGCCACGAGTCGCTGGGCGAGCTGCTGCGGTACTTCGCCGAGCAGGTCGAGCTGCGGCGCCGCGAACCGGCCGAGGATTTCCTGACCAGCCTGGTCGACGCCCGGATCGACGACGAGACTCCGTTGTCGACCGAGGAGATGCTCTCGCTGGCCTACGTGACGCTGGTCGCCGGCAACGAGACGACCGCGAACATGCTGGCCTCGATGATGCTGCTGCTCCTGCGCAACGCCGATCAGCTCGCCCGGGTGCGCGCGGACCGCTCGCTGATCCCGGCGGCGGTGGAGGAGGCTCTGCGCCTGGAGGCTCCGGTGCAGGGCAGCGTGCGGGTGACCCGGGAGGACACCGAGGTCAACGGCTGCCCGGTGCCGGCCGGGTCCCGGGTGCTGATCGTCGCCGGCGCCGCCAACCGGGATGCGCGAGTGTACGACGAGCCGGACCGGTTCGACGTCGACCGGGCGGACCCCCGGTCGCACCTGACCTTCGGCAAGGGCATCCATTTCTGCCTCGGTGCGGCGCTCTCGCGGCTGGAGGGGGCGGTCGCCTTGGAGGTGCTGCTGGATCGGCTGAACTCGGTCGGGATCGTGGAACCGTTCGAGCCGGCCTACGTCGACAACGCGGTGCTCCGTGGGCTGCGGAAGCTGCCGCTGCGGGTGGTGCGCTCGTGAACACCCTCCTGGTCGAGCGGCGCGGCCACGTGCTCACCCTGACCATCAACCGGCCCGAGCGCCGCAACGCCATGACGTTCGAGACCCTGGCCGAGCTGCGCGACGGCATCCGCGGCGCCCGCGAGGACCGCGGCGTCCGGGCGGTGGTGATCACCGGGGCCGGGGACCGGGCGTTCTGCGCGGGCGCCGACCTGGGCGGGATCCGGGGCGGCGAGCTGGACGCGGAGGCCGCGCACGCCGGACGCGGGCACATGGCCGAGCTGTTCACCGAGATGTACCGCTGCGGGGTGCCGACCATCGCCAAGGTGCGCGGGTTCGCCCTGGCCGGCGGGATGGGCCTGGCCTGCGCCTGCGACTTCGTGGTGGCCGCCGAGGACGCGGTGTTCGGCACGCCGGAGGTCAAGGTCGGGCTCTGGCCGTACATGATCACGGTGCCGCTGCTGAGGTCGATGCCCCCGAAGGCCGTGCTGGACCTGATGATCACCGCCCGCCGGGTGGGCGCGGAGGAGGGGCAGCGGCTGGGGTTCGTCACCCAGGTCGTACCGCCGGCCGACCTGGACGACGCGGTGGACCGCCTGGCCGAGACCATCGCGGCGAACTCCCCCGCCGCGATCCGGTTGGGGCGCACCGCGTTCTACCGGGCGCTGGACATGTCCACCGAGCAGGCCCTGGCGCTGTTGCAGACGAGTCTGAGCGTGGCCACCACCACCGACGATGCGGCCGAAGGCACGGCGGCGTTCGCCGAGAAGCGCGCCCCGGTGTGGTCGGGCGACGGGGACGGCTCGTCGTGACCGAGCCTTCGAGGTCACCGTCAAGTCCGGCCCCGGCCCCGGCCCCGGCGTCGGCGAGCGTGAGCGTGTGCGAGTGCTGGGCGCGCGACGGGTTGCAGTCCTGGCCGTCCGTGGTCGCCACGGACCGCAAGCTCGAGGTACTGCACGCCGCGATCGCCGCCGGCATCGCCGAGGTGGACGCGACCTCGCTGGTGCCGCCGCGCTACGCCCCGCAGTTCGCGGACGCCGAGCAGGTGCTGGCCGGACTGGCCGCCACCGGCGTCCGGGCCCGGGTACTGGCCCCGAACCTGCGTGGTGTCCAGCGGGCCGTGGAGCTGCACGAACGGCTCGGCGGGTTCGTCGAGACCGTCGGATTCCCGATCTCGGCGTCCGAGCCACACAACCTGGCCAACGTCAAGCGCACCCACGCCGAGCACCTACCCGTCATCGCGGAGATGATCACTACCGCGCATGGAGCCGGGCTGACGGTGATCGTCGCGGTGGCCACCGCCTACGGTTGCCCCCTCATCGGACAGGTCGACGAGAAGACCGTGTTCGGCATCGCCGCGACGCTGGCCGACCTCGGTGTGGACCGGCTGATGCTGTCCGACACCACCGGCCTGGCCGACCCGGTCCGGGTCGCCCGCTACACCGCCCGGGCCCGCGCCGAGTTCCCGGAGGTCGAGCTGGTGGCGCACTTCCACGACACCCGGGGCGCCGGGGTCGCCAACACCTGGGCAGCCGTCGCCGCCGGGGCGACCTGCGTGGATGCCTGCCTCGGCGGCATCGGTGGTGAGCCCGCGACCGTCGAGCAGAACCACGCCGGCGAGACCGGCAACACCTGCACCGAGGACGTTGTCGTGCTGCTCGAACGCGCCGGGATCCGCACCGGGATCGACGTCGACGCCCTGCTCGCCGCCGGCCGGGCCGCCGCCGAGGTGCTCGGCCACCCCACCCGCAGCCAGGTCCAGCACACCGGCCACGGCCTGTAGAGGAGCCCCGATGACCACACCCGAGACCAGCACAGCGTTCGACCTGAACGAGGACCAGCTCAACATCCGCTCGGCCGTCGACGACGGGATGAAGCGGTTCGACCTCGATCACTGGCGGCAGATCGACAAGGCGGGTGAGTTCCCGGAGGAGTTCTTCCAGTTCGCCGCGAGGCAGGGCTGGCTCGGCGTGGCGATGCCGACCGAGTACGGCGGCAGCGGCCTGGGGATCGCGCACGCGGCGGTGATGATGGAGGCCATCGCCCGCGGTGGCGGCCAGACGGCGGCCTCCGCCGTGCACATGAACGTGTTCGGCACGAACGTGGTGGTCAAGCACGGGTCGGAGGATCTGAAGCGGGAGAACCTGCCGGAGGTCATCGCCGGGCGGATGAAGGTCTGTTTCGGGGTCTCCGAACCCGACTCCGGGCTGGACACCACCAGCCTGAAGACCCGCGCGGTCCGCAAGCCGGGCTCCAGCGACTGGGTCATCAACGGCCGCAAGGTGTGGATCTCCACCGCCCAGCACGCGCACAAGATCCTGCTGCTGTGCCGCACCCATGACCCGGAGCCCGGGGAGAACAAGGCCAAGGGTCTGTCGCTGTTCTTCACCGACCTGGACCGCTCGAAGATCGACGTGCGGGAGATCGAGAAGACCGGCCGGGCGGCGGTGGACTCCAACGAGCTGTTCATCGACGACCTGGTGGTCCCCGACAAGCACCTGGTCGGGGACGAGGGAAGAGGCTTCCACCAGCTCCTCGACGGGCTCAACCCGGAGCGGGTACTGGTGGCCAGCGAGGCCATCGGGATGGGCCGCGCCGCCCTGGACCTGGCGGTGCGGTACGCCAAGGAACGGGTGGTGTTCGGGCGGCCGATCGGGCAGAACCAGGGTGTCCAGTTCCCGCTGGCCGACATCTACGCCCGGCTGGAGTCGGCCTGGTTGATGGTGCTGCGGGGGGCGGCCCTCTACGACGCCGGCCGCGACTGCGGTGCCGAGGCGAACATCGCCAAGTACCTGGCCGGCGAGTACGGCCACAAGGCCGCCGACCAGGCCATGCAGACCCTGGGCGGGTACGGCTACTCGAAGGAGTACCACGTGGAGCGGCTGTGGAGGGAGAGCAAGCTGGCCCGGATCGCCCCGGTCAGCCCGGAGCTCATCCTCTGCTACATCGCGGAGCGCAAGCTGGGATTGCCGAGGTCCTACTGATGGACTTCGAGCTGAGCGAGGACGACCGCGCCTGGCGGGACACCGTCCGGGAGTGGGTGGACAAGCACTACCCGAAGAGCCGGGCCCGGGAGATCGAGGCCTCCGGTGAGGAGTTCCCGCGGGCGCTCTGGGACGACCTGGCCGCGGCCGGGTTCCACGGCATCGGGATCCCCGAGGAGTACGGCGGCCAGGGCGGCACGATCGTCACCCAGTCCATCCTGGCCCGGGAGCTGACCCGCAACCTCGGTGGCCTGATCGCCATCTGGCTGGCCCCGGCGGTCGGCGGGACCCTGACCTTGCTCGCGGCGGCCGGCGAGGAGCAGAAGCGCGAGCTGCTGCCCCGGATGGCCCGCGGTGAGCTGGTGTTCGCCATCGGGATCACCGAACCCGGCGGCGGCACCGACATCCTCAACGCCCTGCGGACCCGGTCCACCCTGGTCGACGGGCAGTGGCGGATCAGCGGGCAGAAGATGTGGTCCACCGGGGCGGGCAGCGCCGACTACCTCGCCGTGCTGGCCCGCAACATCGCCGACGACGGCACCGAGCAGGGCGTCAACCTGGTCCTGGTGCCGGGCGACGCGGACGGGCTGACCATGCGACCCATCCCCAAGCTGGGGGTGCGCTCGCTGTGCTCCTACGAGGTGTGGCTCGACGACGTGGCGGTGCCCGAGGCCAACATCGTCGGCCCGGTCGGCAAGGGCTGGAAGGGCATGGTCGCCGGGTTGAACTCGGACAAGACCCTGCTCTCGGCGTGCGCCACCGGGATCCTCGACGCCGTGCTCGAGGACGGCATGCGCTACCTGCACGAGCGGGAGGCGTTCGGCAGGACCATCGAGCACTTCCAGGTGCTGCAGCACTACATCGCCGACATCGCCTCCTGGCGGCACACCAGCGAGCTGGTCTCCCGGCACGCCGCCTGGCTGATGGCCTCCGGAAAACCCGCGGCCAAGGAGGCCACGATGGCCAAGCTGATCACCACCGAGTACGCCGTCAGGGCGGCCGATCTGGGCATCCAGATGCTCGGCGGGATGGGTTACTCGGCCGAGACCGACATGCAGCGGTACTGGCGCGACGCCCGGCTGTGGCGGATCGCGCCGATCACCAGCGAGATGTCCCGCAACTTCATCGCGCAGGAGCTCGGCATGCCGAGGGGGTTCTGATGAGGACTGAGGCGGCGGTGCTCTGGAGCCGCGGCAACGACTGGAGCGTCGAGGAGATCGAGCTCGACGAACCGAAAGCCGGCGAGGTGCTGGTCCGGGTCGGCGCGGCCGGGCTGTGCCACTCCGACGGCCACCTGCGGACCGGCGACCTGCCCTCGGCGCTCCCGATCATCGGCGGGCACGAGGGCGCCGGGGTCGTGGAGCGGGTGGGAGCCGGGGTCACCACGGTCGAGCCGGGTGACCACGTCGTGTTCGGGTTCATCCCCGCCTGCGGGCGCTGCCCGGCCTGCTCGACCGGGCACCAGTCCCAGTGCGACGTCGGTGCGGTGATGGGTTCCGGGCTGCAACTACGCGACCAGACCTCCCGGCACCACGCCCGGGGCCGCGACCTGGCCCTGATGTGCCTGCTCGGCACGTTCGCCCGGCACACCGTGGTCCACGAGGCGCAATGCGTGCGGGTCGCCGAGGACGTGCCGTTCGAGGTGGCCTGCCTGACCAGTTGCGCGGTGATCACCGGCTACGGCTCAACGGTCTACGCCGGCGGGGTCGAGCCCGGTGACGACGTGGCGGTGATCGGCGTCGGCGGTGTCGGGGTGAACGCCGTGCAGGCCGCCCGCATCGCCGGCGCGCGGCGGATCTTCGCCGTCGACCCGTTGCCGCACAAGCGTGAGCTGGCCCTGGGTTACGGCGCCACGCACACGGCCGCGGACATCGACGCCGCGTACAGGTTGATCAAGACCGAGACCGGTGGGCGGATGGCGCGCCGGGTCATCGTGACCATGGACGTCGCCCGGGCCGACCTGCTGGCGCCGATCCTGCGGCTGACCGCGAAGCTCGGCCGGGTGGTCCTGGTCAGCCTCGCCGCCGCCGGGCCCCAGCCGGTGACGATCAACCTGTTCGACCTGACCATGCGGGAGAAGCAGCTGGTCGGGTCGCTGTCCGGGTCGGGCAACCCGCACCACGACATCCCCAAGCTGCTCGACCTGCGCGCGGCCGGGCTGCTGGAGCTGGACAGCCAGATCAGCGCGACCTACCCGCTGGAGCAGATCAACGAGGGGTACGCCGACATGGCCGGCGGCGGCAACCTGCGAGGAGTGCTGGTGATGCAGCCGTGAACACCTACAAGTGCTTCGAGCTGGACCGCGACGCCGACGGGGTCCTCACCGTCCGCTTCCACTCCCGAGGCGGGCCGATGACCTGGACCGCCGACGCCCACCGGGAGGCGCCGACGCTGTTCGCCGCCATCGCGGCGGACGACGCGAACAAGGCGGTGATCCTCACCGGCACCGGCGACCGGTTCATCGACACCCCCACCGGCTACGGCCAGGTCTACCGCAGCGGCAAGGTCAAGCCGTCGGACTGGGAGCGCGGCATCTGGGAGGCCAACAAGCTCCTGCACACCCTGCTCGAGATCCGGGTCCCGGTGATCGCGGCGATCAACGGTCCGGTCACCGGGCACGCGGAGATCCCGCTGCTGTCCGACATCGTGCTCTGCGCCGAGGACACCTACTTCCAGGACGCCGCGCACGTGCCGAACAACCTGATCCCCGGCGACGGCGTGCACGTCGTGTGGCCGGCGCTGCTCGGCCCGAACCGGGCCCGGTACTTCCTGCTCACCGCCGAGAAGATCCACAGCTCCGAGGCACGCGCCCTGGGCATCGTCGCCGAGGTTCTGCCCCGCGACCGGGTACTCCCCCGCGCCCGCGAGCTCGCACGGAAGCTGCTCGAGACCGACCCACTGGTCCTCCGCTACACCCGACACCTGCTGCTGCGCCCGATGCGCCGGGCGATGGCCGACGAGCTCAACGTCGGCCTCGGTCTGGAGGCCTACGCGTCGGTCTCGCGTTTCCCGGCTTTCGACCCGGACAGCTCAGAAGGAGAGAACTGATGGACAACCCGGACGTCATCATCATCGGCTCCGGCCTGGGCGGTCTGGCCACCGGAGCGCTGCTGTCGAACCTGGAGGGGCTGCGGGTCCTGATCCTGGAACGCAACCCCGACATCGGCGGCAAGATCATGTCTTACGGGCGGCTGCACGACCCGGACCTCACCGAGGACGACTACCGGCGCAGCCTCGCCGCCTGCGGACACTCCAAGATCGTGTACTCCGAGCCGGACTTCCCGGTGATCGTGGAGAAGCACGGGCTGTTCCGTGATTACGTCGTCGACACCGGCTGGCACCAGATGTCGGTCGGCCCACGCAACCGCTTCGCCCAGCTCGCCCAGGCCATGGGCCGCAAGATCCCCATCTCCCCCACGGTCGGTTTCCTCTACTACCAGGACGGCCGGTTCCAGCAGCTCAGCGAGATCGCCGCGTCCTGGCCCCGCGAGTCGCAGGAGGAGCGCAAGCGGGTCGCCCGGCACACCTCGCTGATCTCCCAGGCCGACAGCCACGCCTACGACCACGTCGACTACCAGTCGTTTCTCGAGTCGATCACCAGCGACCGGAACGTCATCGACTACTACGCGCTGATGGGCTGCTACTCAGCCGGTCTGAACGACGCCCGCACGGTCTCGGCGGGCGAGATCATCCGGGTCAACAACATGAACAACATGGCCGGTACCCACTTCCAGAAGGGCGGCGGCGGCGGGGTGGTCACCGGCGGCTTCAAGATGGTCGCCAACACCTTCGCCGACATCATCACCTCCTCCGGCGGCGACATCCGCACGAACGCCCCGGTGCGGGAGATCATCGTCGAGGGCAACACCGCCGTCGGCGTACGGGTCCGCCCGCCCGGTGGCGAGGAGTACGAGGTCCGGGCGGCGGCGGTGGTCAACAACATCCCGCCCCGGCACATGGGTAACGTGCTGCCCGAGAAGTACTGGCCACTGGACTTCCGGCAGCGGATCGACAACCAGTTCCCGCTGGCCGGACTGCTCGGCTTCATCGGCCTGTCCGAACCGATCGAGACCGGGGAGGGGCGGGCCGGCGACTTCAGCATCCGCCAGCTACCCGGCACCGAGCACCTGGACGTCATCGGCGAGGGCTCGATCTTCTCCTTCGAGCAGACCAGCGAGGCCGACCCCTCCCGCGCGCCTGCGGGCAAGTGCCTGATGAACACCTGGATCTCGCTCTACCCGCGCAACCCCTTCGGCCCGGCCGAGATCAACAACGATGAGCTGATCCAGACGCTGATCGAGAAGATCTACGCCTTCTTCCGGGCGCAGTACCCGCAGTGGGACGACGTGTACGAGTGGGGCTACTTCACCCAGGCCCGGGACATGTACGGGCTGTCCATCTCCCCGGGCCAGCTCGGCGACCGGCGGCTGCCGATCAAGCACCCCACCGTCGCCAACCTGTTCCACACCGGCGACTGCGTGGCCCAGTGGGGCATCGCCACCGACGGCGTGGGCCTGGGGGCGGCGATGACCGCCAGCGCGGTGACCGGCAAGGACTACACCCAGCTGCTCGCCCCCTGGGGACGGTGACCATGAGCCGGACCAGGAGCGAGACCGTGAGCGACTTCGACGTCATCGTCATCGGCGCCGGCCTGGGCGGGCTGTCGACCGCCGCGATCCTGGCGCAGAAGGAGGGCAAGCGCGTCCTGGTGGTGGAGCGCCAGCCCACCCCCGGCGGTCGCATGCACCACTACCGGGGTTCGGAGATCCGCACCCCGGAGGACTACCTGCGACCTCTGGAGGTCGCCAAGGGCCACCTCGCGCACAGCACCCCCGACCTGCGGACGATGATCGACGAGAAGCTGCTGCACGGTTACGGCTTCGAGCTGGGCATGCACGACATCGTTAACGGCAAGCACTCCCGGATGTGCCACATCCTGGAGTTCCTCGACGTGCCGGTGGAGATCGTCCCGCTGAACGCCTGCGGTTACTGGCACGACGGACGGCTCTACCCGCTCGAACGCGGCAAGTTCCCGTGGATGACGCTCGAGGACTACACCGAGATGAAGCGGCTGCTGGTGGAGATGCTGCGGATGCCGCTGGAGCAGGTCCGGGAGAACCACCGCATCTCGCTGCGCGAGTACCTCGACGAGCGCACCACCAACGCCGAGGTGCTGGACTTCTTCGACGTCCTCGGCGGCTTCACCGTCGGCATGAACTCCGCCCGCGAGCTGTCCGCCGGCGAGTTCATCCTTGCCACCCGGATGCCGATGGCCGCCGGTCTGCACTTCTCCGACGGCACCCTCGGCCAGATGGGCGGGGACAGCTTCATGGAGATCGCGCACAACCTGATCGGCGTGATCGAGTCCGCCGGTGGCGAGTTGCGCACCGGGGTCGCGGTCGACCAGGTACTGATCTCCGCCGGCACCGCTACCGGGGTGCTGCTCCGCGACGGCACCGTGCTCGCCGCCGGCACGGTGATCTGCAACGTGCCGGCGCGATTCGCCGTCGAGTCCCTCATCCCGGCCGATGTACTTCCCGCCGACTTCGTGGCCCGGATCCGCTCCTTCCAGGGTGGCGGCGCGTTCACCCCCATCTTCGGCCTGTCGAAGTCGGTGATCGACATCCCGGGGATGCTGTTCACCAAGATCCCGATCGATGATCCGGACTTCCCGGACGGCATCCTGCTCGGCTACGAGGCGCACTCGCTGTTCGTGGAGAACAAGGCCCCGGACGGCAAGGAGATCATCGACTGCTGGGTCGGACTGTCCACCGCCCAGATCCGGGAGATCCTCTCGAACGGCAAGTTCCGGCTGCTCGCCGACGCGATCACCGGGTTCTTCAGCGAGCGGCACCCCGGGTTCGCCGACGCGCTGGAATGGGCCCTGTTCCCGGCCTTCGAAGCGGTCACCTCGGTGTCCCCCACCCCGGACCAGGCCTGGGACGCGATGCTCGATCCGGCCTGCCCCGGCGTCGGCGGCCTGTACTTCGTCGGCGACTCGGTGAAGAACTACGGCGGGTTCATGGACGGCGTCGCCTACGGCGCCCTGCTGTGCGCCGACGCCGTCACCGGCAGGGGCTACCTGGAGCAGGTGCTGCCGGCCTACCAGCGCGAGATCTGAGTGAAGGCCCTGGTCTGCGAGCGCTTCGGCTCGCTAGACGAGATCCGCTACCGGGACGTCGACCAGCCGGTGCCCGGCCCGGGCGAGATCCTGGTCCGGGTGCGGGCAGCCGGCGCGGTGTACACCGACGTGCTGTTCGCGCTGGGCCGCTACCAGACGATGCCGCCGCTGCCGTTCGTGCTCGGCACCGAGGTCGCCGGGGAGGTAGCCGCGCTCGGAGACGGCGTCGCCGGTTTCGGCCTGGCGACCGGGTGGCCAGCGTGGCGATGACCTTCGGCGGTTTCGCCGAGTACGTCGTGCTCCCGGACTGGCTGCCCACCCCGCTGCCGGACGCGGTGCCGTTCGAGGTGGGGGCG
>Ga0310811_10000673_pt1 | contig 43534 bp, 71 predicted proteins | sample YCmetagenome_FD_207642 | JGI IMG/M metagenome (GOLD analysis project Ga0310811, IMG submission 207642) | Soil microbial communities from experimental microcosm in Duke University, North Carolina, United States - YC | ecosystem: Engineered > Artificial ecosystem > Soil microcosm > Unclassified ...
CCCTGGACCATCAAACAACTGGAGGAGACGAGAATCCAACTCGCTCCGGACTGGAAAAAGAACCCTGAACTAAAAGCAGCATGAGCGCGCAAAGAGAAATTGAGACGCCGAGGACGATGGCGTTTTTTAGCCGTCCCGACATTTGCATTGACGCCGCTAAGGCTCACTCGATCAATCTGGAGCGAGAACTCGCGGAGACAAATCACGAAATTGATCGGATTTCCTGCGATGATCTTGAACCCGCGCGCGGGATAGGAAGAGCCATCGAAGGAAAACAAGCGGTCGGGAACCATCCTCTAGCATTGGAGGTACAATCTTTGCTCAACGACCTCCGCGAACAAAACGCCGCCTTGAAGGCTCGGGTAGAGCGGCTGGATGGGGTGGCGTTGGCTGCTCGGGACGCGATGGTTCGATACAAGCTGAATGTCGATGAAGACCCGCCCCAGCCCTACCAGCAAGTAATCAACGATCTCTCGACAGCCCTCGCCGAAACCCCAGCTCCCAAAAACGAAGGGGGTGCCGCGTGAATTCTCACTACCCGATTCCAGATTCTGTTGCTGCCGCGCACGCCGACTACAAATTTTTTGCTGAGGAACTCGTGAGAGCAACTCGGGAAGCTTATCCAGTCGGCGCGAGAGTCGAAGTCACGTTAGGCGTCGCCCGGATAACCGGTGAGATCATCCGTTCCGGAAATTATTGGTGGCATGATCCAGACCGCGTTGAAATCCGAAACGTCGTCACGGGTAAAATGCGACACTTCTCGGCTGCGTCCCAAAGGCATAACGCAGTTTTGTTGGAGGTAGAGGTATGAGCCCGGATTCGATGCGCGTGGCGGTGGCGAAGGCTATGGGGACTCCGGTCATGTACGCTCTTGTCAAACGGGGCTACTATTATCGTCCCAACGCTTCTGGATATACCGATCGGATCGCGGAAGCCGGACGTTACACGGAGGAAGAGGCTAAGAGGCTCGCCTATCCTCATGGTGACGAGCCGGTCACAATGGAGGAACTGCCAGGTCCCGACTACCTCAACGACATTCGGGACGCCTTAACCTTCGTCGAGTTTCTGCGCGGCAAGGGGTGGATATTCACCGTGCAAAACGATCCTGGCAAAGCTGGTTATGATGTCTCGTTTTCAAAGCATCCATCATATCACTACGGCAAAAATAAATCCCTCGCCAAAGCCATCTGCGATGCAGGTCTAAAAGCAATCGGCCTCTGGGAAGACGATGCCGGAAAGGGTGGTGCGGTGTGAGAATCATGAAAATGACCTGGCATTGCTTCTGGGCGATTTACCACCAGATCACTGCTTGTAGGGAGTTTCGGTGCCCACGAAAGACCGCCATAACCCGCACTTATCATGAGGCCATGATTGATTGGCATGACGACCACAATCCGAATTGCCGGACACAAACCGGAAAGGAGTCGGGGAGATGAGTGCTATCCAAAGATTCGACGTGTGGGACGACGGCGCGCCTCATGGACTGGAAGAGGCCGAGCTTGGTGACTGGGTACGCTACGAAGAGCACGCCGCCCAGCTCGCCGAAAGAAAGGAGATCATTGCCGAGGTTGTTGCTTCATCCAATGAGTTCCGTGACGCCGTTCTAAACCAGCGGCATCAACTCGAAGAACCTTGCCTAGATAACGACCAGACAAACGCGGTTCTAGGGCTGTTCGATGACACGATAGGGAACACCCTCTCCCGCGCATCCTCGGTCAAGACTTCGGGCGGGTGGTTGCCGATTGAGCGAGAGCAAATGCAGTGGCTCGACGCGAATTGCTACGATCTCCGATGCGAAAGTGTTCCGTCTGGTGGAGACGATGCGGACATCATCTGGATCGTCTACTCGCATCACATGTCGAAGCCAGCCCTGCGAGCGGAGGGATACGGGAAAACGGCGGCTAAGGCTATAGCAGACGCCATGCTACCAAAAGGCGATCCCAAACGGTGGGATTACGTGCCGCCTGAATCCTTGGAGGTTCCATCATGAGCTGTCCAAAATGTGGCTCGAATCGAGTCTCGGGCCTCGTTGCCTCCTTTTGGGTCGGTCTCGATGTAGAAGGCCAGATCGAAGGCGAAATGGTTGACGTTCGCAGCGAAACTGAACTCACCGAAAAACGGTCATGCCGTAAATGCCATCACGAATGGGAAGACGGCATTGAGGAAGAATCCTCGGAGGGGCTGAAATGAAAGAGTATCTCGTTAAAGGTATCGCTTTCGTTCCCGTCGAGGTCGAGATGACCATTGAGGCGAAGGACGAAAAACAGGCCGAGAAAATAGCTCTTGAGCGATTCAAGCAGCCGCGCAGGGATCGCTACATTGTAAGCAACAGCGAGGAGCACAGTTCGGTCTTCGACTGGGTTCCAAGCCGCATCGAAGAGATTTCCCCTGAACCCTCGTTGGATGGGAGGAGCGCGTGAGTTCTGTTTCTTCATCTCTCCTGCTTGGAGACGGTCGCCAATGGTGGAACGACGAAGAGACAATCTTCGAATGCTGGTGCGGCGCCTCCGGGACTTACGAGCAGCTTTTCGACGATAGCACTCTGCGCGACACGTGCGGCGGCCAAGGTTATTACGAGTGCCTTTGCGGTGGGGATTTCTGCATCTGCCACAATCACGGGCAGGCTGAATGCTACGGGTGCCCTGACTGCGAAGACGACTCAGACGATGATTACCCGGATTTCGACGAGGAGGATGATCGATGAAAATCCTCGGACCAATCCCGAATCACATCCTCGAGAAGATGGACCCGAAAGACCGTCCGAAAGGCGTTCCGGGCATGACATCGGCCGAGATTCGTTCCGCTGCCGTCGATAAGGCGGAGAAGGAGTTGCAGAAGGAGGTTGCTACATACCTTCGCGGATGTCGCGGGGTGGAGTTCATTAACCCGCCGATGCACAAGCGTTCATCGCTTCCGCTCGGTTGGCCCGACTTCACCTTTGCCTACAAGCCGCCAGGTTCCGATATCGGAATCCCGATAACGTGGGAATGCAAGCGCGTCACCGGCTCTCTCGATCCCGACCAGATCACCATGCGCGACCGACTCATCGCCAACGGCTGGCAGTGGCGCCTAATCCGCCACCTCGGTGAAGCTCAGGCTCACCTTCGCGATTTGGAAAGGGGCGACGGATGAGTTCCGCAGTCATCTCAGATTGCGGAAAGTTCCGCTACCGCCTCGAGCGTCACGCTCTACTTGGGGCCGGCGCCGTTGCTTGGATTATGGTCAACCCCTCCACAGCGGACGCTTCACACGACGATGCGACTATTCGCAAAGTCATAGGGTTCAGTGAGCGCCTTGGTGCTGGATGGATGATAGTCGGAAACAAATTCGCGTATCGAGCCACTGACATCAAGGCGTTGCGAACCGCCCAAGACCCATTGGGTCCAGAAAATGACCGACATCTTCGGGACATAATGTCAGCGGCTCCAACTGTTATTTTCGCGTGGGGGCCTCTCGCCAAACTGCCGCCGGCATTGCGCAATAGGTGGAAAGAAATTGCGAATTTAGCTGACGAAATTGGATGCACGCCAATGTGTCTCGGAACCACTCAAGACGGCCAGCCTAGGCATCCTCTAATGCTGGCCTACAGCACCCCTCTAACGCCATGGAGGAGACCGTCATGACCCCAAAAGATGGATGCTTGGGGGTGCGGGGATTATGAAACGTAAACTCGCATCGAATCTCGCGAAGGTCCGTAGCGTTGCTAGGGATCGGCGCCGAATCGCCCGCAAAAAAGCGAACGGCATATGCATCACGCCACATTGCCGAAATAAGGCGCGTGAAGGCCGTTGCCGGTGCAATACGTGCCGATCGCGTATGTACGACGACCCGTTGAAGGTTCTGTTTTGGAATCTCAAGAAGTCAGCCAAAAGGCGCGGGAAGGAATTTCGACTTAAATTCGAATACTTCGCCGAGCTGGCGCTCCGCACTGGCTACCACATTTACCACGGACACGCGGCCCACGAACTGCATATCGACCGAAAAGATCACCGCTTCGGGTATGTGCCCGGAAACGTCCATGTGATCACCGCTAGCGCCAACAGCAAAAAGTCTTGGGCCGAGCGCACCGGCTGGACCTACGACAAGAACAAAGACCCATTCTAAGCACACCCATATGTTCAAAATCACCATCACCGAAATCCCTAATCCATTGCCACCCCGTCAGCTCGAAATCGCAGAGGCGCCAGAGTTCGTTCTCACGCAACCCGTGGAGCGGTATCAACAAACGGTCGATTCTCTCGATCTGTCTGCGGTCATGGCGGCCGTTAATCGTAAACCCCGGAAACGGAGAACCGCGAAAACTGCTTGATACCTCCAGACGTCATCCTGCGGCGTCTCAAGCAAATGAAGACGCTCGCAACCAATCTCCGCGCCACAACCAGCAAGGACCACAGGGAGCGCTCAATCAACGCTCTCGAAAAGTACATCGACGACACGAAGTTTATTTTGGAAGCACCGCCAGAGACAAGTTCCAACCTAAAATCTAAATAGCCATTATCGAATTGATGAAAACGTACGCTGAAAAATTGAAGGATGTCCGCTGGCAAAAGATCAGACTTGAGGCTTTGAATGCCTCCGGCTGGCAATGTCAGTATTGTGCAAGCGGCCAAGAGTCTGGCGTTTCACTCAATGTCCATCACTGCCGATATATTCGAGGTCGAGAACCGTGGGAATATCAGCTCGATCAACTTTTAGTCCTCTGTGAGAGGTGTCACAAGGAGCATCACGAACGAAATGACAAACTGAACGAAGTTCTGTCGCGCTTGGGACCAGCTTCATTGGAAAGGATCACTGGGTTCTGCATTGCCGTCCTTGAGCAATATGAAGGGACCGAAACGCCGCAATTTCAGTTGCAGGGTATCGAAGAGGTCGATGGATACGCGCTCGGCTGTATAATTGTTCCGTCTGCCGTGTCGATGTTCTTGATCGATGATGTTATGGCGACTGGACCGAGGCCGCTGGACGGCTCGCTGTGCGACTTTGTTCGCGAACGGATGGCGCACGCATTGAAACACTTCAACGGCCCTACATTGGGTCCGGTGATTCCAGAGGAGAAGTAAGGAGTGATGGATGGGTTCCTTATGCTGGGAAGATCGATATTTAGCCATCATCTGTGGCTTGAAGATCGTATCTACTCGCGGGCAGAGGCGTGGCTGGATCTTCTGCAGATCGCCGCCATTGCTCCGCAAAAGCGCATGATTGCCGGTCATCCTATCGAGATTCCGAGAGGGGGAATTGTCGCCTCAGTGCGCTTTCTCTCCGTCCGCTATAAGTGGTCGAACACGAAAGTGTGTCTCTTTCTCGATTCGCTTGAGTGCGAGGGGATGATTAAACGCGAAAAACGACAGGGAAACACCGTCATTTTACTCTGTAACTTCGACAAATATAATACAGGAAAACGACGCAAAGGCGACGGAGAGACGACGCCGGGACGACGCCGGGACGACGAAATAGAAGAAGGTAAAGATACCAAAAAAGAGAAAGAGGATAGGCGCCGGCCCGCGGCGCTCTCCAACGTGCAGGAGTTTTGTAGGTCGGAGAGCATCAACGCCTCCGATGCGCTCTGGTTTTGGGAGAAAGGGAAGGGTAACGGCTGGACGAATGGCGGGAAGGCGATCAAGGACTGGCAGGCTACCCTTCGAAGCTGGAAGACCGCTGGATACCTGCCATCCCAAAAGAATGGGCTTCCGCAACCATCCGGCGCCACCGACGTCAGGAGAACACCCCTTGAGGTCAGGCGTGATGCGGTCGCCAAGCACGGAGACGCCGAGTTTCGAGTATGGATCCACGCCACCTACGACCATTTCCCATCCGGAGAAGACGATTACCGAAAAGCTCGAGAGAGCATCCTAACCGCGTTCCTGCACCACAAGGGGGAGAAAGCGTAGCAGCCGCCTAGCCGAACTCGATTCATGGATACCAGAGCTAGATTCGAAAAGTGGATTTCGTCACCGCCCTACGAGAAAGAGATCGGGAGGCATTCGGATGACGAAAGAGTTACCGCGTGGCCAGGGCAATACTGGTGCTACGAGGTCGAACTAGCTTGGCAGGCTTTCCAGCAAGGAGCCGAACTCGATTTAACCAAATGAGAAAGCCTGAAATTACCTGTCAGCATTGCAACGGAGGCGGGAAAGTCCCGTTGTCTGACGCGATGTCCAAAGCCTACGAGGCTGTTTGCATGATCGGAGAGGCATCGACCGAACAAGTTCTCGCCTATATCACAGAGAATTACGGTGACGAGATTGGCCTTACCGCCATTTGCAACCGAATGACGTTTCTATCAAAGCTCGATCTGGTCACGTCGCACCAGAGAGGGCGCAACCTGATCTGGAGAGCGGCCAAATAACCCCGCACCGATTAACCAAAACTGAATTATGAAAACGATTGACCAAACCTCCGACGTATTGCCTGCCGATTTGCCGCTAGAGCAAATGATGAAGACGTACGCCAACACGTTCTATTGCAAGAACTGCGGCCACAAAAATCACCGCAGGATTAAGAAGGGTGTCAGAGTTCCTAAATCGGTCACATGCGAGAACTGCGGGTGCTCAACGGATTAACCCCATGCACCCAAAACTAAAAGAGCTGGAAGAGGCTGCGAGAAACTCAGTCAAGTTTTCAGATCGTAATCGTTTCCACGATCTTGCCAACCCCGACACCGTTTTGAAGCTCGTCGAGGTGATCGCCAAGTTCCAAGACAAAATCGAAGAGGCTCACAAACTCGTCAACGCCATGGCCGGTCAGGAATATTGGGACCGCGCTGAACAATGGCTCGCCGAGAACAAGAACTATCGACAAGAGCTCAACGACACCCTCAGCCGAATCAACGAATGAGTGAGCAATTACACCCTGAACACGGAAAGCCATCTGCACGCGTGGCAAATCGTACGGAAGCCGGTTCGTGCAATTCCTGCCAGGACCGAACGAGCTCCACGGTCATTGAAGTTACACTGCTTACGGTCACCTTCCGAGTCTGCGATAAGTGCGCCGAGCAGATACGAGACGCGCTTAAAACGGCAATCCAAAAATCCCAGACCGACCAACTGCCAATCTGATTCCTGTTTGGGCTTTTTTGGTATGACGACCTGATAAAATAAAAGAACCACATATGGATATTGACGATTTCAAAGACGACGAACTCTACGTGCCGGAGAAGCCCGTAAGAGGCCAGAAACGCGCCCAGCGCCTCATGCCGGCGCCAATGGACACGAGTCTTGTCCCGCCGCCTCAGCACTGCCACAACGCCCAGGAACTGCTAGACAATCATCCCGACGTTCACGAAGCGGTGATTCGAGCTCTAAGCCAGGATGCCACGCCACAGAACATCCGCAAGCTGCTCCAAGTGCCGTATCACGTCACCAAGGAGATCGAGGGAAAGAACCAAGGCAAGACAGGCGAATGGAAGCCGAAGGCAATGGCAAGCTGGGCATTCATCGTTAAGCTCGCCCAAGGTCGCATCATTGAAGAGATGGACAACCTGCCACCGAGTAGCCTGGCCATTATCGCAGCAATCGGAACCGACAAGGTCCGCGATATGTCAGGTGAGGCGACAATTCGAATCGAACACGTTACCAAGGTAGCAACCGCTGAATACGACGACCTCGTACAAGCTGCATGCAAGCAAGCTCAAGCTCAGGTCGTGGATTCCAAGGTGATCGATACCGAATGACACCTCAGACCTCGAATCGGAAGCATCGCAACCTCTCAAGCTGCTGATGTGTGTGACCTTCTGGAGACCAGTGCAAGCTACAAGGGAAATGTCCTAAAGATGGAGACAGAGGAAGGCCTGTTAACCCCCTCATGTCAAGAATAATCGACAGTTACAGAGTAAACAGGTGAGCAAAAAGCGATAACGTTATACAACAGAACAGATGTATAGTGGATTACAGAGGAGTCTCAAATAGGGCTCGATGTTCCACGCTGTTATTGAGATTGGAGCCTGGGATTGACTGGATTTACACAGGATAATCATCCTCTGAACAGTCAGGTAGGGGGGGCGGGGGTCAAGGATCGGGCCGGACCAAAACACGGGGCACTGGTCCCTTCACCAGAAATTTTATCCCAAAGCGATTTACCAGCCGTTTGGTTCAGTTGCAGACGCCCGATTCCTTGCGCGAGGATTGGCTGTAGCGCGTTTTTATGGTGCGCTGGATACTTTGGTGCTGCGGTAGCTTGATAGACGTTTTGTCGACCAAGGCGCTTGATAGACAGAATGCGATTTCACCCCCGGCCTCGAATTGGGCTAGTTTGAGGTGATTTACTCTGTGAAGTGGCCGGCCCGGAATTTTCAGATATCGCAGTTCAACACCGGCGGATTGTCACTCCTGCACCACCTGCACATTTGTGGCGCACCTGCGGGTGATTCGTAGCGTTTATCTGGTTGTGGCGGATAAACCTCGTTATGTGAAATCCCATAACGGGAATCCTATAACTTACCTTGCTTCATCTTTTCCCGGACACCAACCGCCCTCGACGAACGTAATCGGATACGACAGTTCTGGAATGTCCAGAATCATTGCGTAACGACCTGATGAAACACGCGGATGCCGAAGACGTAGATTTTGGCGATGCGGCGGTAGCGCAGGCTTCGGACCACGGATACCGCCGTGATGATTCGGAGGAGGAATTTCATATTTTGCCGTGCAAAAGAAAATACCCGAATCCCATCGCGATCGTCGCAAGGAGTGACAAAACCATTACTCCGCTATCTTTCGAGAAATAGACGGCGATGGCTGACGAAAGCCAGATCGCGATGATGGTGATAGCGAACCAGTTCACGCGAACACCTCCAGGAACTTCTCTCGAGCGATACGGTAAGCGTTTGCCTCGCCGGGGAATTCTTTGGCGGCGGATTCCTTTTCGGAGAGGAAGGCAGTGAAGATTTCCTTGTTGGATTTCGGCTGAGTGATCTGCGGCGCCTTTCCCGCCCTTGCGCCCTCTTCGATTTTCGCGAGGGATTCTCGGGATGCGCCCATCTGCGGAACGGGATGATTCTCTGCCGGCGGATCAGGCAGCGTGTGGATCTGCTCCCCGGTGAGCTGTTCTTTTGCGGGTGTTGCTTCGTGGCGTGGCGTGTTGTGGCTTCCTTTTGGTCTTCCCATGGTGTGTTTTGGTTGGTGGTTTATTTTTCGTGGCGTTGTTTCAACATTGCGTCGGCGGCTCCATAGGATGCGATCGCAATCATCTGGTGCGCCGTTGAGCTTTCGCGGTTCGCCACTTTTTCCAATTTGTCCCTTATTTCGGGATTGGAGATGTATGCTTGCATGGCTTTCGCGGCGAAATAGTCGCGGAGAAGTCTGTTGAAAATTGACATAGATCAGAAGGGAATATCCCCGTCGTCCTCCGGTTCGCGAGGGGGACGAGAAGGAGGTGAATCATTCTTCTTTGCGCCACCGAAGAACTTCGCGTTTCCGAGAATAGGCCCGCGCTGTCCGGCGTCTCGGAGTGCTTTCGGGATCGACTGAACGATCATGAAGTCGTTTCCGTATTTGTCCTCGGTTCTCGGGATCAACACGCAATCCAGATATTTCTGGCCGTCGCGACCTTCCTTGAGAAAGCCCTTGTCGATTTTGGCAACGCTGATGCTGGCTGAGATGTTTCCGCTCATAATTTGATTTTGGATAAAGCTGTGAACAAAAGCCGGGCGGATTGTCTGACATCTGCCAGCGGGTCATGTTTCGGAAGCTCGGCAGGTAGGCGCTCGTAAGTTGCCATCGGGTCCATGCCAGCGGCCTGCATTACGCTTGAGATTTCCATGAACGGATACGGCCCATCCCAATTTCTGGAATCGGGACAATCCCGCACGCATTGGTGCAGAAATCCCGTCTCCACGGGCCACACGCACTCTCCAGCCATTTGGATATTTGGGAACTTCTCTTTGATACGTATCCAGCTTCGCCAAAACGCTTCGCGCATGGTGCGAGGTGTTGCGCAGTTCACTTCGATGGGTGGAATATTCTCACGCACCCATTGACGATCGGTCTCCCCGCCTGATGCGGATGAAGGATCGCAGGAGAACTGCAAAGCGCATCCGCCTTCCCTCAGTTCATTGAAAACTTCTCCGGCGACGGCGTATGCCTCCCCGTGAAGACCGATAGATTCGACATCGATTACAAAATAATGTTTCACAATTTTTCCCCGTATGTCTGTTGAAGTTTCACGTAGCCATCGCGGAGGCCGGTGAGGGCTTCGAGTTGCCCAGCGGCGTGGGCCAGGTAGCCGGGCGTTTCTGCGGTCTTCATGGCGGAGACGAGATTCGCAGCGTCCTCGATGTGGTCGCCTAGGACTTGCAGGACCGCGAGAAACTGCGGGTTGTCGTTGGCGACAGAGAAGCCGTTGTTGACTTGGTCGTCTGTGAGGCGGTCTTTAAAAGGCGTAGCCGAAGACCTTGGGATGATCTTTGCGGTTACACAAAACTGTGTAACCGGAACGATGCCGTCTTTAGGGATGCTTCCGAATTCGGAAATCTCCATACTTGATCCATCGCGTCTAACGCCCTGAATCCACCATTCTCCCCGCTCATAATCAATGACGAGGTAGTGACACGATCCGAAGTTTCGGAATAGGGATTTGAGCCAGTTCACTACCATATTTTTTGAATGAAGTGGAATGCGAGCCACACAAGGAATCCCGAAAATATCAGACTACCCAAAATTGATAAAACGATCAGAACTTCTATTTTGGTATATGCCTTGTTGGTTTTCATAAATTCATCAGCTTCTTGACCTCGGATTTACGGAAGAGGTTCTTTCCTTTTTCGCAGGTCTTCTTGGCGCCGAGCGATTCAGCCATTGCGCGGTAAGTGGCGTCGGTAAGTCCTAGCCACTCCATGATGTGGCGCTTTCGCAGGAATTCGGATTCAGGCTCGGTTGTCATTTTTCTGGAATCTCGACCGACGACGAGGCGCGGATAATTAGCGATCGATCCTCTTCATCTTGAGACGCGTGGATGAGACCGCTTCGGTAATGTTTATTTTGACGAATCCATCCGCCACGGCAGTCGTAAAACGAACCTGCGAATACCTGGGCCGAGAAAGGCTCCGACTCGAACGATCTCAGGGCATTCTTTTCGAACTCGCTTTCCGGTGTGATGACGAGTTGGACAACGCCGTCTTCGATGTAAATTGCGGTTTTCATATCAGTAGCTCCCGCCTCCATGGGTTTGCAGTGCCTCGCCTTCGACGTTCGCCACGCCAGAGGTGACGAGGAATCCAACGCAGTCGATTGGGTCTTTTGTGGCGCCGTCTTTTCCGTCCTGCCCGGTCCACTCCTTCATGGCGTAGATGAGATTTCGGCAGTTCGAGGAAATCATGAGCTTGGGCTGATTCAGAAAATCAATTGGCTTGCTCTGGTCGTAGGAGAGCCAGTCGTTTATGAGGTCGATCTTTTCGCCGTCGCGCCGGTCTGTGGGCGTTGCGAGGAAATCTAAGCCAATGTCCGCGCACTCATCCAAAAGCGTCGTAGGAGCCTCTTTCGCGACCGTGGGAGTGTGCCCATAGCGACTATCCATCCAGCGTTCAAAGATTTTCTCCGCTACCTTGTCGCCGTCTGGGTGTTCGGTCGTCTCTCTGCGCTCGATTTCTGCCTTGTAGTCGCGCAATCCCCAGCCGAATGACTTTTGCGCAGGCCCGCGGCTTCCGTCGAACAGCTTTCCGGACGGTGTTGCCCAAGGCCCAGGGAATCCGACGCCTTCAATGTACTCATCAGGCGACGGCCACTCCCGATAAACGAAAGCGCGATCGGCGGAATCGATCCGCACCCAGATCATGAACCAATTTCGGCCAGAGCAGGGGTCAACAAAGAGGTAGTTTGTCCCGTCTTTCGGGATTTTGTCCGGCGAAATGACGTGAACCTTGTCGTTGAACTTCGGAAAACGGTTGCCGATAGCCTTGGTCGGCACTCCATAGGCGCGAGTGAGGATGTTTTCCCGACTTTCACCCTGTAAATCCAACTTCAACCGCTCGTAATTGTTGAACGGGTTCCCCTTCGTGTCGAAATACACGATGTGAGCGCCCCACTTTTGGCTTTTCTGAACAAACGGAACCTTTTCGAAGTGGGAAAACACCTTTCCGCCAGATCCGTCGTCGTCGAAAACCGGAAGAAGCTCCGCATCCTTCTCCAAAAGGGTCTCAGCCCCATTCAGATAGTTCTGGATCGTCGAAGAATACCCTTCGATTGGAGTAAATGTGGTGAGAAGGCACCCGTTTCTTGTCTGGAGGCGGTATCGAAGCGTTTCCAGCCAATCCAGAGGCACCAATTCATCCGGCCACGCTATGTTGATCTCTCCGCCCTCGATCGTGTCGATATCTTGGGCATAATTTCGGAAAATGATGATGCTTTTATTGGGAAATACGCACTTGTTGTCCGTGAACCCTCCTTTAATGGAGTAATTCATGTTCACGTATCGGCCTTTCTTCATAGCCTTGATTTCTGGAGGAATAAACCTCCAGATCAACGGCTGTTGAAGCTCAACCGAGTTCGGCCCGTTCGTATGGAAGCACCACGCAACAGCCTCTGGGGTTTCCATGCAGGTCTCCACGACTTTTCGGGCTGCATACGTGCTCTTGCTGGATCGGTTACCCCCCAAAAGCAATAAATGGCGACAAAGCGTTAGGTATTCGTCAGCAACTCGCCAATTTTCAGGGATGAAACCATAGCGGTACGGGTCGGCCTTCTCTTTGGAAATCAGCTCCTCACGCTTCAACAAGAAGGCGCGAAGCTCCTCCTTTGGCATTGCTTTCAAAATCTCCGGAGGCGGCAACAGCATCACTGGATGCGCCGAGATTTCGAGAGACACTTAGAAATTCATTTTAGCGATGCCGCATTTCCCATGCTGGGAAGTCACGGCGACGATCAATCCGTTAGGAGTTCCGATCAACACGGGATCAGAAATTAAAAAGGCAGTTTGATCCGGAACGGAATCGCTCGGGATAAATCTCATCCCCGTTAACGATTCCAACAATCCTTGTTTCGTAAGCTCCGGCGGGAAACTCCCAGAATTTTCGGACAAAACGCGTCGTTATCTACCGAATGAGTCGTAATCGGATGCCGCTCTATTGTCAACGATATTTCTTTGACCCCATATCCGCATCCATAGGCGACTTCGCGGCCTAGGGGCAAACCCCGAACAGCATGGACAGCCACTTGAGAGGCGCAACTTAAAACTCATGGATGCAGAGACGACAGGATTAGTGGATTTCACCGAGATCGCCAACGGTCTGGGTGCGCCAACCGAAGCCATTCCAAAGGAGGCTGCGAAGCCTGCGGCGGAAACTAAACCCGAACCCGAGGAAACGGAGGAGCCTGAAGAGGTTGCTGAACCCGACGCGGAGGAAGAGGGAGAAGATAACGAAGAGGAAGACGACGAGGAGTCCGAAGAGGAGGCAGAACCATCCAAGGCGGTCGAGAAATTGACCAAACGCGTGGATAAGCTGACTGCCAGGGCGAAAACGGCAGAGGAAGAGCGGGACCGGCTGAAAACCGAGAACGACAGCTTCAAAGCTCAACTCGACGAAAAACCTCCCGTAGTGGTCGAGGGTTCAAAGAGTCCACTGGACGCAATTACCTCATTGGAGGAGTTGGAGACGAGAGTCGAACAGGCAAAGAAGGTTCGCGCGTGGGCGAAAGCCAACCTTGACGGAGGTACGATAAACTCCGCCTCGGGACCAAAAGAACTCAGTGCAGACGAGGTGCGAGAGCATCTCCAGAGCGCCGAAGAGATTTTGGACAGCGCGTCCGAGAGGAAAACATTCCTGTCGCAGCGCGCGGACATGGTCCGGGTTGCCAAGGAAGCCTATCCGGTCCTTTTCGACAAATCGTCGCCAGCCTACAAGCGAATGGCCGAGGAGGTTAAAAACTTCCCCGTTCTGCTCCGGTTGCCCCACTACGAATTGAGTATGGGGGATCAGATGCTGGGCGAGATGGTCAGAAACGGGACTCTGAAATTGGCCGATGCGGCCGAGAAGAAAAAGCCCGAAGCGGAGAGAAAGAAAACTCCGATCGCTCCTCCGACACCCACGGTAAAGGCGTCACCCAAGAGCTCTGCAAAGCCCGACAAAGCGGCAGGAGGCATCAAAAGCTTCCTCCAAGACGCATTCGGGGTTCCGGCCTAGCCAATGACGGTCAACAGCCAGACCCCGCCAAAACTTTCAACTCAAAATGGCTGAAACACTCATCCCACAGGTGGGAATTCGGGAGGATCTCTCGGATTTGATCGATTACGCGGACATGAAGTCCACGCCGGTCACCACCAAGATTAAAAAGGGCTCCGAGCCCATCAATCCAATCGGCCAGTGGCAGGTTGACGCATACGCGGACATTTCCGTGGCCGGCGTCCTGTCCAACGCCGACGCAACCGCCTTCACCGACGAAGCGGCACAACGCACCATCCTCAAGGGTGTCGTCCAGAAAATCCGGCGCAATCCGGCTGTGGACGATATGGCCGAGAATGTGGCGGAAGTCGCAGGCATCGGTAAAAAGAAGGAATTCTCCTGGGCCGTCAAAAAGGCCATCGAAGAGGTCAAGCGTAACATGGAGTCCATTGTCTGTTCCGACGACGAGTCGCAGGAACAAGGCGCTGGCCTCCCATACATGACGCGCGGCCTCGGAAAGTGGATCTCCAACACGGCGCAGAATCACTTCCCGGTCCCGGCTGCCTTCCGCACGCCCGCCAACTCGATCAACACCACGGCTACGGCATCGCTCCTCGCGAGCGACGTTCAGGCTGTGTTGCAGTCGATCTACGAGCAGACCGGCCAGCTCAAGACCTTCACCTTCGTTTGCGGTCCTACGCTCCGGCGCCGGTTCTCCGCTTTCCAGGAGAACATCACGACTGGTTCCACCAACACGCTCGCAGCGGCTCGCTATACCACGGCCAGCCAAGACGAGCGCAAGTACATCGCCACGGTCGATGTTTTCGAGGGCGACTTCGGTGTCCTCGAGATCATGCCTTCGCTGTTCCTGGCCAAGGATCAGGCGGTGACGGCGGTTTCCAACGCCCGCGGCTACGTCCTCGACATGGACGACCTGAGCTTGGACTTCAACCGGAAGCCAGGGTTCAAAGAACTCCCTGACCTCGGCGGCGGTCCTCGCGGAATCGTCGATGCAATCTTCCGGCTCACGCTCGGAAACCCACTCAAACACGGCAAGTTCGCCGCAACCACCTAAGGAGGACACGACCATGCTTGTTAGACCACTCATCCACAACGAGCGAACCTCCGGGTTCACTCACACGGCGAAAATCCTGTTCTCCGATCTCACGGCGGCAGCGACCACGCAGACAATCCAACTCGACACCCTCGCGGTGGGAGATGGCGTCTGCGATGTCGCCTTCTACCTTCGCACGCAGTTCTCTGGCGGTTCCGCCACGGCGCTCACGGCGAAGCTCGGAGACGCGACCGACGACGACGGTTACTTGGAAGCCGTTTCCATCCTCTCGGGTGCGACACCGGTTCTTTGCAGCCTGGGCAACGGGGCGTACTTCGCCACGAAGCTCACCGGCAAGGGCTACGTCGCCGCCGGGGTTCTCAACCTCATCCTCACTTCAACCACGGCCAACGTGAACACGCTGACCGCCGGGGAACTCGATGTGTACTGGTCGAGACCCAACTTTGTCACAATGACGCCGTAGCAGGTTTCTGACACTCGCTGCCTCTCGGTCTAGGGGTTAGGTTCCCGAGGGGCGGCGCAGTCAGGCACTACTAATGGTCGCGGAAATCGCTGATTTATCCGCCGGAGAAAACGACGAACTCATGCAGCTCGTGAAAGACGAGCTTATGACCGGATTCAACAAGGATGCGGTCTTTGCAGGTCTGAGGCAGGCGCGTATTGCCGAGGCCACAAACCGGATCGAGGCCGTTCGCCACATTGACGGCATCGGAGATCACGTTCTTTCGGTCGATGTGCAGGCGTACAACGCTTGGGAGAAAGCGCAGCCTGGGTGCTGGAAAGACAAGGGATTTCGCCGCTGGTTCGCCAAGACATTCCCCGAGGCCCAAGGCCGCAAGGTTATCACCCCCAATCGCGTCACGGTCGGCGCCACAATCGTCCCAGCCTACCGATGAAAAAACTCGGTGACCCCAATATCGTCGATTACATCGGCGACCTCCAGCAGGCCGCAACCGATGCCGCTAACTACGTTGGCCGGAAGAACTGGAATTATGAAATCCGAAACTGCATCTGGGCAGGGCAGAGCGACGATGGAAGGAAGTGGGCCGCAAATTGTGGAAAACAGCCTTTCCCGTGGGAAGGCGCTACAGACTCCCGCTATCGACTTGCGGACATTTATGTCAATGAGAACGTCCGCTACGCGAAAACCGCATTCTTCGGGGCAAAAGCCCAAGCTCTTCCGGTAGAATCGTCCGACGCGACCAACTCCAAGGTCTCCGAGCAGGTTTTGCAGTGGATGCTCTTCCAGCATTGCGCGGACGACCTCCGGCGCGAGGTGGAACTAGCCTACAACTTCCGCGAAACCTACGGGCTGGCGGTGATGTTCGTCGGGTGGCGCACAGAGACGCGGACCAGCATGGAGACGTTCTCCATGGAGGCTCTGTACCAGTCCGCGCAGCAATCCGAGGACGCCGCTACCCTGATTTCTGCGATTTCGGATCCAGAGCAGGACGAAGCCACGGTCGAAGTGCTGAAACAGCTCATGCCGGAAATCGCCAACAAGAAGGCGGTCCGCGAGTTGCGTGAGAATGGCGAAACCGAGTTCGAGACGCCCTATATTTTCGATTCTCGCCCTGAATGGACCGCGCTCGAGCCCTGGGAGGACATTGTTTTCCCGGCGTCGACTTGGAGCATCCAACGGGCGCCGTGGGTGTGCCGCAGGGAGCTTCTGAACGAGAACGAGCTTCGTGAACGCGTCACCACGATGGGCTATGACGAAGATTTCGTTGAAAAGGCCGTCAAGCTCAAGGGCGTCACGCGCCTGGGATGGATGTCATGGTGGCGCCGGCAACGGGATAATCTGCTCTGGCAGAACCAAGACCGTGACCTGATCGAAATCTGGCACCGGTACGGAAAACAGAGCGTCGATGGTGTCACCCGTGTCACAGAGACCGTCTTTCACTTCTCGATTCCCGACGAATGGGCCACGAATGGACTCCTCGACTACGAACACGGGCTTTACCCGTTCGTGGAGATGGCGACCGAGCGTACCTCGCGTTGCCTGATCGATGCCCGAGGCGTTCCCGAGATCGTTTCGAGCGACCAGCAGCTTTTGAAGACCTACCAGGACTTCAAAGGAGATCGCGCCTCACTCGCTATCATTCCACCGGTGCGAGTTCCGGCCAATCGCGGCAAGATGGAACTTGTTTTCGGACCGGCAAAGCAGGTTCCAGAGCGGCGCCCAGGCGAAATCGGCTTCATGGAGATTCCATCTCTGGACAGCGGAACCGTCGAGTTCCAGCAGTCGATCCGTGCCAACTGCGACGAGTATTTCGGTCGCATGACGGACACCATGAATCCGCAGCGCTCCATGCTGTGGATGCAGAACTTCGTTCAAGGCGTCCTGATGGATGCCACGCTCTGCATTAAGCAGACCTTCCAGCTCATGCAGCAGTACATGACGGACGTGGAGATCGTCCGCGTGACCGGCGGGGAGCAAATGACGATCAAGGCCAGCCGCGAGGACATCCAAGGCCAATTCGACATCATGCTCCATTTCGATCCCCGGGACTTGGACATGGAGTACATCGCCTCAAAAATGGCGGCGATCGAGAAGGTCGAAGCTTCAGACATCGCGGGAGTCTTGGACCGCGCAGGCATCACCAAATGGAAGATGTGGGCGATCGATCCTCAGCTTGCAGAGCAGTACGTCCGAGACCCGGGACCGGCGGCAGCGGCAATCGCGGAGGACGAGCAAAACAATCTCGCGAAAATGTATTCGCTGGTCGCTCCGGCTCCGTTGGATGGGCCGGAAGGGGCTCAAATCAGACTCCAGATTGTCCGTGGGAAGCTCATGTCGAGCCCTGACTGGCAGGAAAAATACCGGGGCAATGAGGAGTTCCGCAAGGTCGTTGACGACCGCCTCAAGAACCTAACTTTCCAGCTACAGCAGCTCAAGAATGCTCAAACTGGCAGAACAGGAGTAGCTACGGACTTCGATCCATCTCAGCAGCTTGGAGGGCAACAGGCAGCATGAGGACGATCAGCTTCAAGAAAGTGCTCGAAGGGGCATTGCGGCGAATTGGTCTCGATCCGACGACCGTTCCGACTTCTACAAAGGTTGCCTGGGCCGGGTACCTCACCGAACGATGCCGCGAGGCTTGGGAATGGTTCGACTGGCCAGAGATGAAGGTTCTCGAGGAACGCGTGTATGCGGACCGATACGAAGACCTCGATTCCGACGACATTCTTGTTGGCGATGTCGTCTACTACAATGGCTATTACTGGGAGGCGCTAACGACCGGTCCGGCGACCGAGCCATACGACGGCGCTCCGGATTGGGAGATCACGAATCGAATCGATCGAATTATCCCGATCGACCAGACGTTTTACCGGACGATCGACGAGGTATTTAACGTCTTTTCCCGGAATCCACTGACCTTCAATTGCTCCTGTCCGGCGTACTACAGCTATTACAGCGTCTTCGGGTGGCCTCCGAGCTTCGTCAGTCTCAAGCTTCTCTATTTTCTGGATGAGAGGGGAATCATCCTGCCGGCCAATGCTCCAAACTCGGTCTGGATCGAGTACAACCCAATGCCGAGCGAGTTCGCCTACGTGCCTTGGGATTCCGGGACCACTTATCAGGTCGGGGACATCGTTTACCTCGATTCGACGGGCGATTGCTACAAGGCGCGCCAGCCGTCGACAAACATCACGCCAACGACGGTAGACCAGACGGCCTTTTGGCAAAAGCAGGTCGTGCCCCGGGTGCTCAGCCGATTCATGGAGCGGGCCTGCTCCGGTGACGGCCTCCTCGAAGACGGGCAGACAGACGCAGGCGACAACGCAATTTCAAAAGCCTGGGACGCGCTTGTTCAGGAAAAGGACAACGTAACGCTCAGACAAGACCAACAACGATACAGCGGCTTCTCGGTCGAGGTCAGATAGGGGAAAATATGGCAGACTCACCACTAAGCGGAATCGGAGAAATCACGACGAGCGCGACGCCCAATACATGGGTTGACCTACCGGCAATTCCTTGTCGCCGCGTTGCAATCTACAATCTCTCAGGGAATCAAATTCTCATTCGGCAGGATAGCGGCGGGGTGTCGCTTCCATTGAACAACGGGAACGCTTATCCGTTCGCCGGAATTACCAGCGTTGGTCAATTCGCGATCTCCTGCTCTGTGGCATCGCAGGTCATTCAATACCGCTGGGAGCTATGATTACCAATCAGGCAGGCCGGATCGACAATCCGGAAATTCAAGAGCTGCAAGATGGGGTAGTGACGTACCCTAAACTCAACAGCGATCTAGTCGCGACAGACGCCGAGACCATTGCCGGAACCGTACCGGACAAGATCACCACAGTCACCGGAGTAAAGGCGGCGCTGGATAACGCGGTATTCTCAGCAAATATCCCGGCGATCACTAGCGCGGTGGGGGCGGTGAATCGTTTTTCACAAGACGACAGCCTTCCTGGCACCGGAGCGGCGACGACCTACGGGTTTTCTCCGCAAACCGGGACTACGTCGTCCTCTGGCAACGTCAGAGTGATTTTTTACAATCATCCGATTTTGGTCAGATCGACTTTGGCGACCGTCTTTTTCCGATCTCCGGGGTCTGGAACAATCAAAATTCAGGTGCGGCGAATCGACGGGAAAAACGTCACGCTTGTCTCTCAATCCGCAGACATCGCGATCGCTTCCGGAGACAATAACCTCACGCCGACAGATTGGGTCACACCGATCACTTTGAACCCGGGTGATTTCATCTCGGTATATGCGACACAGCCCTACGTCATCTATTCCGGAAACGCTTCGGACCTTCAAATCTACATCTACAACGTTAACGGAAACACGCCGACAAATACTCTCGTAAGTGACTACATCGTTGCGGGGCAAACGGAGGGGTTTGCGTGGTCGGCTGTTCCATTGGCCCCCAGGAATTCCGGCGTCGTTTCCGGTCTAAAAACACAGCTCTACAATGAGACGTTCGGAAGCTCTGCCCCGGCGGCATGGACATTCGTTACAAGTGGAGGCCCTTGGACGTTCAGCGGAGGGATAATCACTCCCAACGGCGCAGGGGATATGACCCAGCGCGCCACGATGGGAAATTACCTGTGCGGCGAGCAAATGACGCTGGAATGGGTGATTCAGCCGCAATCGGTATCCGCGATTATTGGTTTCGGCGTTGAAAATAACTGCCTCTGTCTGATCGACGGCGTCGCCTCGACGATCACTATGCGAAACGGAGGAGCGAATACGGCATCGCTCCCGGCTGCATACCAGACCGCCACGATTCCTTCCCTAATTTCCGGAAGGACGTACATCGTCCGTCTGGTCAGAGACCGTCGCATCAACACATTCTCGATTTACGATCCGATCGCAAACGTCACCACCAGCGTTGTGGAGGACAAAGGGAACGTCAGCGGAACGGATTACACCTTGGTCAGCGGAGCAATGGACGGATTGCCGTACATCCTGAATCGAGCGCAGTCCACGAAGATCCTGACTCTCCGCGTCTTCTGGGACTTGAATCGACCGTTGGCTTGGATTGTCGGCGACTCGATCACGGCAGGCTTCAGCGTCACGATCCCGTCTCGCTGGTCTCAGATGGTGAAAGATGCACTCGGCGGTTCGGCGCTGATCTGGGGCGTGGGTGGAGCAGCGTCTCCATTGGGAACTACTGCCTTTCTTGGGGATTTTGTGTCGGCCAGGCCAAAAGTGCTTATCTACGCATTCGGGACAAACGACACGGATTCAAATCTTGCTCAGTACAAGTTCAATTTCTGGATCGTTAAGCGGTGGTGCGAGATTTACGGCGTGATTTTCGCGCCTGTGGTGCTCGGAAACACGCCGTCAAAGACGTTCACGAACATGAATGCCTTCATTTTGGCTCAGGCGGCCCTCTTCCCAAACATTCGACCGATTCGATGGGACTACGCCATCACGCTCAACCACGACGGCACCACATACGTTCCGGGTAATTACATCGACCAAATCCACCCCACGCAAGCCGCTCAGCCTTTGCTCGTCTATCCGGTCTTCGATGCCGTTCCAGAACTCCTTGAATAATATGAAAAACATCATCATCGCCATCCTGTTCGCAACTGCCGCAAGCGCGTTTTCTCAAAACACGATCGCTTGGCCAAAATGGGTCGGTCAGGCCAATCAGGTCCAGGGTGCGTCAACTGACGTTGGAGGTGGCGTTCAGGCGCCAACGCTGGCAACTACAGCCGCCCCAAGCACCTCTACAACTCCAGCGACGAATGCTCAGGCGATCAAGGCTGTTACGACTGCGGGTACACCCGTTCAGCTTGTGGCGACATCGACTCTGGTGGATGCCGTCGAGATTTTTGCAAGGAAGAATTCCACCACTGCAAACACTGGAAATGTGTACGTCGGATTCAGTTCGACAGGCGGTCAGAACTTCCGGGTTTTGGCTCCCGGGGAGACGTTCTCCGAGAAGGCGCCAGACGGAAAGAAAATCGACCTTTCCTTAATCTACATCGACGCCGCAACCAACGCAGACGCCGTGATCTACACCTCAATCAACTGATGAAAACAGCAATCCTCGCCCTATTTCTAATCCCCTCGATCTGCTTCGCGCAGATTGGCGGAACCAAGCCATCTTTCAATGCGCCAGCGCCGCCTCCGATTGGTCTTCAGGCAGACGGAACCACTGCAGGGACGCCGAACAAGGCGGCTTTCACAACCATTTCATCCGTTCAGGCAATCAACTTCAACGATCCTTTCTCTGGCGCTCTGGTAAGTACCAGTTTCGGGCTAAGATTCGATGGTCAGCTACTCTATCCAACGGACAGCGTCCGCGATCTCGGGTTGTCGTCTCCATTGCGAGCGTGGAGGAATTTGTATGTCGGCGGAATCTTTCCTTCGAAGACAATTACGCCAACTGGAACGACCGGGGCACAGACCATCAACACCACTTCTGGATCGGTCAATTTCGCCGCTGCGGCAACGTCACTTGTCGTCACAAACTCACTCGTTTCAACGACGAGCGTAATTATCTGCACCGTTGGAACGAACGATTCCAGCATGCACGCCGCGACCGCCGTTGCTGCCGCTGGCTCATTCACTCTTCGTCCAGACGTTCCTCCGTCTGCGGAAACTCGCGTCAATTTCTTTATCACGAACTGATGAAATCTCTCGCTGCACTCATTTCGTTTTTGTCGCTGGCCTGTTCTGGGTTGTGCGCGGGCCCGAATGCGCTGGACCTACAAGTCTTGCAACGTGACGCGACGAATAGTTTTAACGGCGCAAACTGGCTGGGATTCACTGGTGACGGCGTTGTTGGGTATAATGCCTCGCTTGCAGTTCCGGTGCCTCTCCTGCTCAGTTCTGATCTCGTTATCTCGAGCGGAACTCTGACGATTTCGAATAGCATTTCCCGAGTCACATCCGCAAATAGCACCGCTTCCGGGTTGTCTATGGGCGTCGCTGGAAACACAGCCACCCTTTCCGGAACTCCGACCACGATCAGCGGGAATATCACTCAAAGCCAGGTGACAAATCTGGTTGCCGATCTCGCAGGTAAATTCCCGAATCCATCAGGGACGAGTGCTCAATATGTCCGAGGTGATGGCGTACTGGCGACCCTGCCAGCCTCCGGGTCTGGAACCGTAACAAGCGTCGGCCTGTCGTCCACGGATTTCACGGTCTCCGGATCTCCGGTCACAACTTCGGGTTCGATCACTGCCAATCTCAACACGGTCGGAACTGCCGGCACGTACAGTGGTGTCACTACCGATTCAAAAGGCCGAGTCACGGCAGGAACCACGCGCTCCTTCAACAACACGGCATCCAAGACCCTTGTCACGTCGGCAACCGGTCAGGGCGGAACCGTTTTGGACGCCTCACGCGATGCCGCGGTGACCTATTCTGTGTCCACCTCAACGACGGCCACAATCGGCGGGGCTTCTTCGGTGACGGTCTATCTCGAGATCGCAACGACCAATAGCGCGACGGCGTCGGACTGGACGGCAATCCAGACCGTGAGCAACGGGCAGACGATCACCTTGGCGGTCGTGCTCCAGAGCGTGCAGACGAACGTACTTACCGTCAGCGGAATCGTTCCCGCCGGTTACTATATGCGTGTCCGATACGCCACCACGGGGACAGCATCGGCCAGTTACGTAAATGGCCAGGAGGTCAAATTGTAATGGCCGACGCACCCCAGCAATTCGACCCGGCACCCTGGTGGGTGCGAGAGATGCGACCGTATGGACTCACCGGTCTGCTTCTCGCGGCGTCGTGCTGGTTTGTCTTCGACACCAACGCCCGCAAAGACCGCCAGATCGACGCCAAGGACGCACTGATCGCAAAAATGGGTGACGCCATGATTGCTGCGCTGAATGAGTCCTCAAAGTCAAACTGGACAGTTGTTTCCACACTTCAAGCACTCCGAGATGACCTGAAAAAATGAAAATATCCATTCGTCGAAACCACATGTCTATCCATTACGTCGCGCTGGTTTTTGCGGCGGCGGTCCTATTTTTGATCATAACCGTTCTTTCAGGGTGCGCTTTGGAGACACCGAAGGTGTACGCGAAAATACCCAATACCCCGTACAGCGCATACGTGTACGCAGGGGGTGGAATTGCTGACACGGAATCGCCAGACGCTCCAGATAATCAATGAAACACACTGTAAAAGCATCGTCCTTCGCCGATCCCGCCGACATTGCCGCATTCAAGAAATGCAAGGCCAGAGGTAACAGTGATGCCGTGTGCTTTTCGGTCGGTGACAACGGGATTGGATGCTGGGGTGACGACTGCACCCGATCTATCCCGATGTGCGCCCTCCCTCCCGAGGACATGGAGGAGAAGTGGGGAAGCATCAATGCGGCGAAGCATAAAGGTGTGCGTGTCGAGGCGAACGGAAAATCCGTGGTCTGCATCCTTGCCGACCGAATGCCCAGACGCGCCAATATCAAAAACGGTGCTGGAATTGACCTCTCTCCCGCCGCTGTGGCCGCCCTTGGACTAAAAACGCCTCTGATGGTGGCCGCAACCTGGGAGTGGACATCTTGAACGCTCCGACAGTCATCGACGGGGACCAAGGCTGGGAGAAGTTCGATGCGAAGTCGAATCCCGAGCTCTTACAGCCTGGCACGTTGCAGCGGTCGACCAATCTTAGACTCGACCGGGGGATTGCCACGGTCCGAAAAGGGGCATTTCGTCGTGGTGACCTTATCACAGGTCGGGATGTTCTCACGCTGGATTTCAACCTTGCTCCAGACATCAACGTGTCGTCGATTGTGCGTTCTGCCTCAGTCGCAACGGTCACTGTCTCCTCTCCGCATGGCATGAGCGTCGGAACGATTGTAAACCTTCGCGACACCGGTATCGCAGCCTACAACGGTGACTTCTTTGTCACCTCAGTTCCGTCTTCGACCAGTTTCACGTTTACGGTGACCGGCGCTCCAGGAAATGTTGGAGCGGTTGGAGTGATGAATGCTGGCCCCGTGCTGGGAACTGGTCCGCTCGAAGATCCAATCCGAACCGCTGCCCGATACGTCAACGCCGCCGCTGCCGGAAAGCCTGAGTACATCATTCTGGCCTCGAAATTCCGATCCTACCACTACCGGGAGGGCGTTGTGCAAATCCCGATCATCGAATACCCGGCGGGGGAGACTGTCGACGAAACCGACGACGTTTCCTTGGTGCAGGCGAATGACCGCATGTATTTGCTTCGTTCACCAGTGGAAGAGGGGCTTTTCGCACCTTTCACCGTTACGTCAATCACTCGGGACGGAATGGTCGCAACCGCAACCGCAGTTGGGCATTACATGCAGGTCGGCAATCGCGTCCGGATCATCGGAACAGCGCAAGCGGCCTACAATCAGGAATTCGACATCACGTCGATTACGCCGGACACGTTTACGTTCAACGTTTCCTTCGATCCAGTCACGCCGGCCACGCCCGATAACTCGGTAATCACTGCGCAGAGGGTGAAGCCTCCGATGTATTGGGACGGCGTCTCGCCGGTCTGGACCGTCACTCCTGGGGGTAGCAATCCGGCAGGGGCCACGTTCTCTAGGATGCCCGGAAATTCCGCCATCGCGGTCTATTTCAACAACCAATTCGGCATCGCCCGCAGCAATGACGAATGGTGGCTCTCCGACATCTTCGACCCAGACACCTACGATCCGTTCACGAAGTCATTTCGCACCGGCGCCGGAGGAAATGACTACATCGTCGCGGCTCACGTCTTCGCCGACCGTGACTTGCTGGTTTTCTGCCGATACTCGATCTGGCGAATTCACATCGAACTAGATTCAACCGGCACTTCGATCGACACCGCTGCAAGCTACATCGCGATTGTCACCACTGAAGTAGGATGCCGCGCGCGCAATAGCGTGGCGATGGTGCGGAACTACATCTATTTCCTCTCAGACTCGGGCGTCTATCGCATCGACCCCAACTTCACCGAGCAGCGCCTCACCGAGCAGACGCTTTTACTTTCATACCCGATCGAGCCGATCTTAACCGACCTGAACTTGGACGAGGCCGATAAAGCTTCCGCGTCATTCCAAGACAACCGCTACTGGCTCCTCATCCAGCGAAACGGCGACGGCGGCTCTGCGAACACGCTGCTTTCGTTCTTCCTGCTCAACGACGGCTGGGAGTCCGTAGACGCGTTCACGGGACTGGACGGCGTTCAGCTCGTCAAGGCACTCTACAACAACAAGGAGCGGCTATTCTGCGCCAGCGAAGGGGCGGGTGTACTATTCCTGTTGAATGAGAAAAAAGACGGCGACGATCCGGCGGACTCCGACCTTCCTATCGTCGAGATCACCGGCACCGGATTGGCTCGCCGGTATATCTGTGGCGATAGCTTCAATCCGAAAAGGTTCGTCCGTTTCAAGTCGCTGGTAAATCTCGCGGCCAATGGTTCCGCAGCGGCCACGGCCTTCTATCTAAATCCGGAAACGACTCAGCCGCTTTCAACGACGATCGCCACAACCGCAGAAGATTACGCGCTGAAACTTCCGCTTCGAAATCGCGCTCACGCCGTAGACATGCAGATGGCTCTCACAAAGCCGGACTCCGAGTGGAGAAACTGCGCCGTCGAGGCAACAACTTCTGGACAACCTCCAGACACAAGGAGTAGAACTCAAAACTAGGGTACGCCAATGGGCAATGTAACCGCGGGATATGTCTTTTCCGCCGGAGAAACAGTCACGCCGACTAAGCTTAATGCTTTGTTTGGAGGGTCTAATTTCTCTGTTGGGTCGGTGCAGGTCGTATCAATTCCGATTTCTCCTCAGTTTACCACTCAGGTGGCTACGGCTGACGTAAATACGCCACCAACGACCGCAAACGGATTTCAAATCTTTAGCGGAGCTATCGTGCCTCGTGACACATCAAGCAAGGTAATGGTGCAATTTTCTATCACGGCTTGGGGTGCGGCTCTTATGGGGCAACAGGGTGTACCTCTTGGTCTGGCTCTGTTTAGGGGGACTACACTCATTGCATGGCGAGTTTTTAAAGGATGGGCAGATGCAGATGAGCAATTGTCATACGATGCTGGATTTTGTTTCTTGGATTCACCTGCAAGCGCAGCTTCGGTCACTTATAGCGCCAGGCTTCATTCGGTAGGGACCAATCTTCCGATTGGAGTAAACAATAACTTCACGACAGATTTCCCGGGTGGTCCGGCTGTCCTGATTGAATACGTAGGGGTGGCATAATGGCAAAGAAACCAAAACCGCCAGCGGACAGGAATCTTAGCAAAGAGCTTGGATCGATCAATTCCACCGCATCAGATACGTTCGGACAAAGGAACACGCAGCTCCAAGGCGCGTTCACGTCGAATCTCTCCGGTCTGGCGCAAGCTCTGAATAATGCTCGAAACTCCGAGACATCGACCAACAAGAAGTTCATCAAAAAGAACCTCAGCGGAGCGATCAAGCAGAACAATCAGGCGCTCGCCACTTTGTCGGGAAACGTCCTGAATCCGACTGCGCTTGAAACGCAGACTTCCAATGCGGCATCGTCTGCGTTGAATCAGCCTCAAGACCAGCTTCTACAGGCACTCAACGGACAGGCACAATCGGATCTCGCTCTAGGCCGGTCCCTTTCTCCTGAAGAAATTCGGCAGGCCACGCAACAGGCTCGTGTATCTACAGCGGCTACCGGATTCGCAGGAAGTGCACCGGGAACCTTCGCAGAGGTTCTGAACCGCGATCAATTCGCCACGGCCCGCGAGGCTCAACGACGCGCATTCGCTCAGGGTGTCGAAGGTCAGAATCAGGATGCCACGAATTCAGCCCGTTCTTTTGCTGGACAGACAAACGCCGAAGCACTGCAACGCGCTTTGGCTGGAACTCAATTCGGAGTCGCGGCAGCGAATCAGAGGCTAGCCACCAATCCTTTCATGCTGGCGCAGCAACAGCAGAGCCTTGTCCCGACCGCAGCCGGTTTCAATGGATCGCTCATCAATCAGGCTGACCCATACAACGCGATCCTGTCTTACGGAAGCGACGTGAACAACACGAACTACAACGGACAGGAGTCTCGTTATAACTCGTACCTGAATAACCAAGCCGCCTTGCAGGGCGCAGGATTGCAGGCAAGCGCCACCAGCGGCGCCGGAGGGAATGCGATGCTTGGAAGCGGGCTTGCGGCTGGCGGGGCAATCATTGGAGGAGTCGCAATCGCGATCTGATGGAAAAGCTCGTCCAAGAAACAGTCGATAAGCTGCGGGTGTGGCTCGACCACTTCAACAAGCCTGTGGTGCTTTGGAGTGGCGGTAAGGATTCGACCGCAATGCTTCACCTTATCCGTTTCAAGGTCGGTCGAAACATTCCTGTTGTCCAATGGAGGGAACCAAAATTTCGCCATCGGTACGCATTCTCCGACAAGTTGGTCAAAGAGTGGGGTCTGGAGATGTACGATTATGCCCCTTCGAAAGTCGCAATGACGGATGGGTACGATATTGATACCGACGAGGTTCGTTTCGACTTCCTGAAATACTACCAGTGGGGAAAGCAGAGTGCATTGATTCTCTCTCTCGGCACCGAGCCTCCTAAAATCGGAGAGCCCTATCTCTGCGCGATCGACGATATTTTCGCGCGACCGACCGGTACGTTTAACTGGCCTTGGGACGCATGTTTTCATGGACAGAAGTCGGCAGATGTTGACCTCATAAAAGGCCAAGTCCCACTGAATCAGGACGCCAGATTTACCGCTGACTCTCCCACCCAGCTCTATCCGATGAAGGATTGGACGGACGAGGACATCTTCAACTATCTCGAGCGTGAAGGCGTGGAAATGGACCCTACCCGTTACAAAAAGACGGATGGGGTATGGGGCCACGATCCCAACAAGTCATCGAATGCGGACTATTACCCGGTGTGCTGGAACTGCGTGAATCGTCACGAAGGCCCAAGCGTCCATTGCCCCAAGCTGAAATGCCAAGTCAACAACATCAGCCACCTAGCCCCATACGAGGACATCGTGATACCGGAGCAGGGATTCCATCCGACGTGGAAGAATTCGACTGTCAACGGTGTGGGGCATGCTGTGCTTACAAATGGAGTTGGCCAATCCTCAGACGAGACCGAAGCGATACTCTCGGAATCCCTCCCGAAATGATCCGTGAAGACTACCCGCTCCTCAAAACGGAAAACCACCGATGCGTTGCTCTCCAAGGCGTTGTCGGTGAATTCGTGTCGTGCTCGATCTACCAAAATCGCCCCAACGCTTGCCAAAACTTTAAGCCAGGCTCTCCACTCTGCCTAGAGGCCAGAAAATCCAGAGGACTCTAACCATGCCATACGCACCATCAGTCAACGACACCAGCGGCCAGATTTTGGCCAACGGAATAACGGGCGCCGCGCAGACGAAACTCGCCGGAATCGAAGCGCTGGCAAACGGAATTGAAAGTGGGGCGTCTTCCGCAGCAGGCGGAATCGCCAAGGGATACGTCGATCACCGCGAACAGGCTCGCAAATACGACGCGCTGGCCGGCCAGCTTGACGCCCTGAAGGTCATTGCGCCCAAATATGGTATCTCGGACGACGACCTTGCTTCGCTCTATTCGGAAAAGAACCCAGACAAGGCCGCGGGAAAACTTTTGGTCTTGAACGATTACATCCAGAACGCAGCACAGGAACAGGCTGCGCAACGACGAGTTGAAGCGAATCTAGAATATCAGCGCCAGAAGGCGGCTTTGTGGGGACAAATGCAAGGATCGAAGCCAGTAAATCCCAACTACCAGCCGCTTCCGATTCCTGACCTTCCATCCGACATCGATACCTCTCAATAGCCATGCCGACTCTCGACGAGCTTTCAGCGGCCATCGACCAGCAGGCCGCAAATCAACTTCCGACTGACGAGCTTCCGAATCCGGACGCTGACACGCCGGATCCAGATTCAGAACCGGTAGCAGCCGCACCGCAGACCTCTCCGCAAGAGGATGTGTCCGCTTCCGTTCAGTTGCCTCCGGTGACGAATCAGGCCGAATGGAATGCGTTGCCTGCATGGCAAAAGGACATCTATCGGATGCACAAGCAAGGGATCACGTTGACCCAAGCTCAGGCCGGAAAGTACGCGATGAATTTCCTGAACTCCGAGCGGAACAAGCCGAAGACGTCGCAGGGCAAGATTCTCACCGACACCGCAACTCAGAAGTTGAACGCCCTACAACTCGTCGACCAGTCGCTGCCGATGTTGAAGGCAGCTTACGACAAGATTCGGGATCGCGTGACCACGGGTCCGATCGGAAACAAGTTCGCTGGGAAAGACGCTCTCTACGATCCTGATTACAACGATCTGAATTCACAGGTAAACCAGCTCGTCCCAATGCTGGCACGTGGTGTCTTTGGAGAGGTTGGCGTGCTCACTGACGAAGATGTGAGGCGATACGCAAATCTCCTTCCGAACGCGGCTACAGATCCAAAGGTAGCAGATCGCCTTTTCGATACGCTCAAGCAAAAGCTGAAGATTGCAAAAAGGACGACCGTTAAGACTTTCAAGGACGCCGGGTACAACGTGCAAGGGTTCGAGGACCTATTGAAGGACTCCGACGAACAGCCCTCAGTCGCTCAGGCTTCTCAACCAGCATCGCCGGCAGGCATCAAGGAAGGACAGACCGCTACAAATCCAAAAACCGGAGCGAAGATCGTTTATCGCTCTGGATCCTGGGTCCCCTTGCAATGATCGCCGAACTTCCAGCGGGGTTTGAGCTGGATTCGGAAGAGCCAGCAGCGCAGGAGACGCAAGCATCAGCCTCAGCGACTCCCGTTCCGGATGGATTCGTCATCGACAAGGAAGAGGCGTCGCAAGCTCTCCCGGAGGGATTTGAACTGGAACCCGAGGATGTTTCTTTGGAGTCAAAATTCAAGTCTCCTGACTACATCCTGACCCCACAGGAATTCAAAGCGTACCGGGACATTCAGGACGCGAAGACATTTTCAGAGAAGGCGAACGACCTAATTGGCGGAGTCATTGAAGGCGCGAATGGGCTTGCAAAAACCGCAGTTAATGCCGTGGATTCGGTCGTTCAGCACCCAATCGACACGCTTCAGAACGCACCGGCCACGATCGATCAAGGCGTGAGAAAGGGCGCTCTGAATGCCTACGCTCTCGGGAGAGATGTTCTCCGTACTGTCATTGACGAGGGGAATGCATCTGGAGCTATTCACGGCGGAATTCCTGTCGAACTCAGTGATGAGGATGCCTACGCCAGATACGTGGCCGATAAGGGGTTTGCGCAGCAGCAGGCGAATCCAGACATGCCAATCACTTATGGGAAGCTCGGGACCGGCGCTTTGGGTCTTGGTTCAGATTCGACCGCCGAAGTTGCCGAGCCCATAGCGCCACAATCGAACATCGTCGCAATCGCGGCAGATCCTACTTCTTACATCCCGCTTGGAATTGGCGCGAAGGGAGGGCAAATTGTCCGGGGTGCCGCACGCACCGCGGTAGAGAAAACCGCAGCAGGGACCGAGGCGTTGGCAGGATTGGCCGAACGGGCCCGATCCGGAGTTTCCGACAGGATCACCGGAGCGATCGAATCCGCCACCGGTGTAAATCCCGCCGGTCAGGCATCCACAAGCGCGGTACTTGCTCCGCTCGCATACAGTGCAGGACTCGGGCCGGTCGCCAGTGCGATCACTGGCGTTCCGGCTGCATCCGCATTGGCCGGCGTAGTGCTTCGTCGCACCCGTGATGCTGCGGGAGTCGTAAAGCAGATCGCGATTGAGTCGAAATCACCGTTGGGCTCCTCTCGATTGGAAGATGCAGCCGCAAGCGGAATTGCGTCGAACACAGCCATCCCGGAGCGTTACAGGGCTCAAATCGTCAACCCGACTGGAAACGTTCCTGAATCGACGCTTCGACGCGTGGCGAACAATCCGAATCTTGGGCCCGTCGTTCGAAAGGTTGCGGCTCTTGCTGACCGTCCCGGCGCAAGATTGACCTTTAACAGCCTTGCGGACGCCTTGGGAGGCGCAACGGAGGCTGGAGGCGTAAGTGCGGCTATAGCGGCCTTGTCGGGTCGTGATCCGGAGGAGATCGGGCAGGCTATCGGCGCCGGTTCTGTGCTCGGAGGAATTGGAGGTCTCGCAAAGGCTCCGCTCGGTTCCAGCAAGCAACGCATCCTCGATCAGGATGCCGACATTGCCCGCCTACTCATCGACACTCACCGATCAGGCGGAAACGTCGACGCCTTGGCACAGCGACCACATGACGAACTCGCGAAGCTGGCAGGCATCCAAGGTCTGTTCCAAACCTCGACCGACTTCATTCCGCTAACGGCTGCCGACTATCACGACAATCTCAAGGCACTCAATCAAACTGGAGACATCGGTGCCGGTACGGCTGGCGTGTTCGTAGATCAGGCCGCAGGCCAGAGGCCGAGAATCTTCCTAAATCTTGACGATCCAAACGCAGTTCAGAATTTCGGACACGAATACGGGCACGCCCTGTTGAAATCGCCCGCTCTGGATGGAGCTCCACGTCTCGCCGCTCGAGACTGGATGAATCAGCTTTACGGTGAATCTGGTGTGAAATTGCGTGGCACGGAATACGCGCAAAAACTGGCGGCGGCAGAACTTGGGAAGACTCCAAAGCCGGAAGAGGTTCAAGCGAAATTCGATCAACTCGAAAGCGAGGGTCTGGCACGTGGTGAAATGCCGCTCGATTGGGCTAGGGACGAAATCTTTGCAGACACCTTCCGAAAGGCTGGAGACGGCATAGACATCAACGCCATTCGCCGAGGATTGCCTAGGGGAGGGTTTCTGCCGAACTTTACCGAATCCATTCTTGGAGGGTACGCACGCGCCTTGGAGGGTCTTGGCATCAAAGTCGACCCTCAAACCGGCGCCGTGGCTGGAGACCTGTTCACAGACAACCCGCTCACGAACGATTGGAAGGTGCGGAAACGCATCAAGGAATACACGCAGGCGCATCGTTCATGGCTGGAAGGAACAGCCAGAAGCGAACCGGAACCAAAGGGGACGCCTGTCGCCCCGTCCGGATCTCTCAAAGAGGTTGCGCGCTCGACTGGAGTAAAGCTCCGCGAGACGGCGCCAGGCGTGCGGGAAAACAATTTCTTTCGCGAGATCAATGGGAAGCTGGAGGACAAGCCACAGAAGGAAATCGACCAGGCCGAACGCGCCCGGGAAATTCAGGTCAAGAACCTGGGTGCATCGAAAATTCTTCCCGCCAACTCTCCCGAATTTGGTCCGAAGACGATCGACGGAAAGCGCGTCGTCACCGGGAAGACACTTCCTCCGGCATTCGACTTCTACCAGTCGTTTCCACAATGGCAGAGGAACGCAGCCAGGCACCTTGAGGCAGGCGCGACAACTGGAGACACGTTCACGGCCCTTTATCACGCCATTGGCACCGGACGCAGCGGAACCTACAAGGTCAAGAACCGCGGCAATCTGCGAGCCATCCAGCGCGAAATTGCGTTCTTCAACTGGTCGGCCACGGACAAGGGAAACATCCTCGCTCACGTCCTCGACATCACGTCACTCCGCGCCAAGGCGTTGAAGGCTCTGAACGAGGGAAAACTAGGTCTGTTCGACAACGACCTTGCACAGTTTCAAAAGGACATCCTCCAGTATTTCGAGAATCACAAGAACAACGTGCCTGGGGAATACGGAATCGGCGTCGATAAGAAGAACGCCATCCAAGACATCATCCTAGGAAAGTTCGGGAAGAACAACCCGACCTCTGGAGACCTAGGAAAGGCTGGTGCAATCAGAACCTTCCGCCTTGATCGTCTGGAGGATCTGAACCCCACGGGCCGCAAGGGCTGGACGTTCGACTACGACAAAACGAAATTCAACCGAATCCCCTCAATGCAAAACCCCGCCGAGTAGACGGGGAATTGCGTTCGTCAGCTAGGCCGAAGCGTTGCGGAGTCCTGTGTGTTGCATCACTGGGCGCGCTGTAACACTTCGGCCTTCCTGTGTCAATTCGGATCTATCGGAATGACGTTTCGTAAACCGGCTCCATTCCGATGTAGCGGGTGATGTTTTTTGCGATCTCGTAGTCAGCGTCTGGGTATCGAAGGGTTTTGATTACACTTGCGGCCATCCGAGCATCAGAAGCTGTTTCATACTCTCCGCACTTTATCTGAGACGACTGAACCCCTGGGACCGTGTACAGGAAAAGGTAGTAAACATCCTTTTTGAGTGGGCGATACTTTACGGTTTCGGGCGTGTAAATGTCCGACCTAAGCTCCTTCGGAATTTCTGGTTGCGGCTCAAACCTGGGTGCAAACATCAGCATTCCGCAGCCAATAGCCATTGTTGCGGCAGCCAAGATCAAGAGTGTCGCGATGGGACTCTTCATGGGTTCACCTCTCGCATGAGTCTCAGTTACGGTAAAGACCTGACAATCAAATAAGGGTTAACGCGTGACAAAAAGGTATTACGCATTTATCAGGAACATCCCCTAGCCATGAACACTCGTCACAAAATATCGTTGGCGCTGTCCTTGACGGCGATAATCGGCTCTATCGTTGCGATCCTCTACATGTTCTTTGGAGGTTACAAATGAGACTTCTCTTGCTTGCTCATGGCCTGTTTCAACTTGGCCATTCCGCTGCCCTTCAAGTCAGCGCTTTTGTGCTTTTGTGCTTTGCTTTTCTCCTTGAGCCTTTCAACGAATTCTTCAAGAGAAAGCGTCGTTGGTATTCCCATATTCTCGAAGTGCCTCTCGAGCAATCCAGAGATCAATTCTGAATCTTTCATGCCATTGGCAGAGCACCATTCCTGGGTTACCTCCTTGAGGTTTCCACGGATACTCAGATTCCATGTTTGGCGTTCGTTCCCCATAAATTTGTGCGCAGCTTATGCGCATAGCAACAGAGTTGCTGCAAGAAAAATATAATTCTAGGAATATTTTTTCTTGCGATGTGCGCAAGAATTGCGCAATTTCTGCGCATGGCGAACACCAGTTATTCCCCTTGGAACCTCTCGGTGCGAAAAGACATCAAGGACAAGACGGATGCTTTTTGTAAACCGAAGAGAGGCTTGTCCCCGTCGGGGTTGGTCGAAAAACTTCTAGTCAAACACCTCCGCGCGAACGGCGTGGTTATCAAGGACGCGGAATGAGCGAGCCGACTTCACACGACGTTGCGCTAGCCATGATCCGGTTCGGATGCATGTTCGTTCAGAACCTTGGCCGATTGCTCGTCCACGCTGACGCCGAGAACGCGGCGAAAATTAAAGAGACCTGGCCTGACTACTGGACCGCTTACAGCAACCGCGTGCCCGGCGCCTGGGCGCCACGCAGAACCCTTGTGAGGGAATAGGTATGAGCGAAGTCATTCCAACCGTGGAGCACAACCAGAGGCTCATGCGCTTGTCCGATCTGGCAAAGTTCATGGGAGTTCCGAAGACGCTGCTCTATGACGCAAAGTCAGCCGGGATGCCGTGCCCTGCCGGAAGGTCATGCCAATCTTGGGTGATGGAATGGCTCAGGGATAACCCGACTTTCATGCCTTCGGATTTTCGGAAAACGAAGTCTGTAGTGCACTCCCAAGATGAGCAACGTCGGGGGCAGACAGACGGGTGTAAACGTCATGAACGGTCTCCGAAGCATGTCCAACGTAAGCCATCGTCTGTTGTTTTGAACGCCCGGCCCTTGCTAGCCGCGTCGTAACCGTGACTCGAGTAGAATGAAAACTCAGATCCTTCAATCCAAGCTTCCTAAAAAACTTCCACCACATCTTGGCGGGGGAGGGAGGAAAGTCCACCAGTACGGTCCGTCCTTCTTCAATGGCCACGACAGCAAGTTTGCGAACCTCAGGATGGAGCGGGGCGGTGTGAACCTTCTTCTTGCTCGTCACGCTGACAACGTTGAGCGTCAGGTCAATATCGGCCAACGGAACCGCGGTGGCCGACAGCCTGAATCCCTGTGTCATTGCGACAATCCAAGAATCACGCATCCATTTCTTTGCGGTCGGAAGGGACAGAGCAGCCTCGACAATCTGCTGCTGACTTGTGGTGATCTCCTTCTTTTTCTTTACGTTCCTTCGCTTGAGACCGAGACGCAAACACGGATTGGCCGCGATGATCTCTTGCCGGACGGCCTCCTGCATAATCACGGAAAGAACTTTGATTTCGGTGATCGCGGTGTTCCAGTTGCATGGCTTCAAAATCTTTTTGTCAACGCTCTCTCTCCACGTCGGGTAGGCTCGGCAGAGCTTGTATGTGACAACCTCGGGACCTCTGATGTCGTTCAGCTCAAGATAGCAGTCTATGGCCGTCCATGCGTTCGTATATCTCACCAAGGTATTTTCTTGGTAGGTGGTGCGTATCCAACTCGGAACCCAATCCCATCCCGATCCTTTCGACGGCCCGCTCAATTCCTTGGAGCACTCATCTGCCACAAGCTTTTTAATTTTTCGAAGAGCGTTCGGAGCGTCCTTTCGGATGAGGGTCGACTCTGGGACCCACTTCCCATTTCTTTTGACCTTAATGTAGTAGTAGCTGGAACCTTTCTTCTCGAAGTAGGAGGCCATGTCTCTACGGATACACTCCCATTCATTCCCAAAATCCAGAATAAACGATTCTGGAGATTTTGGTGCAATCTTTGGTGCAGTGGCTCGCGGAGCCTCTATTTTAGAAGGTGGCTGGAGAGGGAATCGAACCCCCGACACGATGCTTCTAGGGGAAATCTTCCCAAAAATACTCATAACAGTGTAGCAACTCCAGCCATTCCCGTAGTTTTGGTGCAGCGTGGTGCAGCCTTGGAGGTAATGTCATGACTGGAACAGTCCTCCGCTACCGCGACGAGAGACGTTTCGGCTTCGTCAAATCTGACGATCAAACCGGCGAGTTCTTCTTTCTACAGAGCGACATTCAGATGCGCGGTTTCAAAACCGTTAATCCTGGGGACCGTGTGACCTTCGACCTTGTGAAGGACGATCGGAAGCCAGGGCAGATGAAGGCTGCAAACATTTGCGGGTCTCTCGCGCCGGCAATGGAGGCAATCCAGCCATGACCCTTGAGGAAATAGCCGAGGTGAACGAGTGGCCGCGAGTTCCTGAGGATCGGGAAGAGGCTGAGGCGTTTCGAGACGAGCGGGACGGTAAGCACGTGAAGATCGGTCGCGCCACGTCTGACTACTGGATGAACGAGGCGATCAAGTTCCGCACCGAGCTTTCGCTTTTAAAAACCCAACTGGGGGCCGCGTCGTGAGCAACGAATCATATTCCCTCACCCCGAAAGGATGGCTGTGCGTTCAGCTCGGATGTGACGACGCGAAAGCCGAAGAGATTTGGAATGGCTTACGTGAATTTGTGCGCGAGAAGGCGATTGCCAACGGTTCCAAGGACGGAATTCCCGCTCTGATTTTTGACGGCGGCGGAGTCTGCCAAACCGCAACGAAAGGGGCACAATGACCGCTCGCCCCGCCAACCCTTTCCCGTTCGAGGGAAGTGAATCCTCTGGTCGCAGTCTTGCGCCGTCCGAGAACAAGTTCCACGTCGGCAATGGAGACGACGGCAAGCACTACTGGCTTACCCCTCCCGACCTTTACGAGAGCCTGAACGCGGAGTTTGGATTCGACTTCGATCCTTGCCCGTTCCCGCTGCCAGAAGGCTTTGACGGCCTCACATGCGAGTGGGGTTCGTTGAACTACGTCAACCCGCCGTTTGGATCCATCCTTCATCAGGGAAAGAAAAAGGGCCCGACCGCTTGGGTTCGAAAGGCCATTGAGGAGTGGAAGAAAGGCAAGACCGTTGTCCTCGTCTACCCCATCGACAAATGGGTACTGATGCTGGTCCGTGAAATCTTCGGAGACGCGGCAAAGATTCGGAACCTGGGCGATGTGAAGTGGCTCGCGACTGAGGATCGCACTCAAGGCAAAGGAACCGGTCGCCACATCGCGGCATTCATTTTGGAGGCGGGCAAATGAACGCACCTCTCACCCTTTCCGGCAGCGACGACGCCAGCCCCGGCAGCCTCGCCCGGGGATCGTCGCCGTCTGCTGGTTCTTTTTGCAGTGGAAGCGTGTGCATTCACGCGGAGCCAAATGTCCGTCAGGCGGAAACGCCTCTCGTCGGCTCGCCTCGGGAGCGACAACAAACCGAGAGCCGGAGTGCCCGGCCCGCTGCAATTCCTTTCAGCGACCATTCGCGGAGTGCGATTCGCGACTACGACCCGCGCAAGCCGTCTCTTCCCGACCTGCTTTGCGTGATCTGCAACCTGTTCCATCGCTACGCGCCTCACTGTCCCGAATGCGGACACACCCAACTTGTCACCGAGTAACCCTATGAACATCGACCTCAATATTTTTGATCTCAGCGATATCGAAGAACTAGCAAAACTCCGTGCGTCGGATTTGTTTTCCACATATCGACGAGCCGTCTCGGTTAGTAGCGCGGTTACACCCGAGTTTCGTCATTACACACGTCGGGCAGTTCTTCTGCTTCGGAAGATCAGGGCTAAGAAATACGTAGATTGGCCCTGGGGTACAGATCGCTCCGACGGGAGCTTGATCTTGCGGAAATTCGATCTCTGCGAATCCCGCAGGAAGCGTCGATCAGGCATCGATCAAACCATTTCCAAAGCCGCGTAACCATCGTTCCGCTGCCCCTACTGCAAACGCCCAACCCCTGACATCGGAGAGTAATTATGAAAAACGGAGACCTCATTCAGGACAATGACCCAAGGTCATATTCTGGAAAGCGAATTTTGAAAGTCTTGGAAGGCTGCGAATTGCCATCCCAGCAGTATGTGATTGCTCAAGGCGTGCATAACAACCGCACGTTGTGGGGAAAGCAGGTTCGGATAGCGAAGCGCAGAATTTACGGCGACGGAAAAGTCAGAAAAAGCGGATTCACAATCCTCAAATCGAAGGAGTCGAAATGAGCCAAATCGACACCTCAACCACGGGCGGGAAGATCGCAGTCATGTCCGCTTTCGAGCGCGGCGAGAAGATCGAATGTGCCTATCGCACCACTCGCGCTCAGCCATCATGGACACCTTCTGATTTGGCTCCAGGTTGGAACTGGCAAGCATACGACTACCGCATCGCAGACCCCTACACCGATCTGAAAGCGGCTCATGCGGCGGGGAAGACGATTCAGTGTAACGCGAAAGCCAACAAGGGAAAAGATTACGAGGAATCGGGATGGGTCGATGCAGACCTGCCGAAAGACTGGTCAAATCCCGGTCTGAATTTCCGCATCAAGCCGCTCGAATTCCCAGAGCCGCCGGTTGGGGAGCAGTGGCACAATCCCGCTGGCGTGACGGCTGAGCAGGTCGAGATCGACAAGGGATATCGACTCCTCACCAAGTCGGAAAACCTATCTGCGCGGGAGGACAGATTCCAACTTCGACCAGAAGGAGACCGTGAAGCATGGATCAAAGGCAGCGGAATTTGGGATGGCCATAAAAACTGCGGAGATGCTGGCGGTATCACGTATAGGACGCGGCTACCCCTCCCAACGCCAAAGAAGCGAGTGCCGCTTGATCGAAATGAGTGGATCAATGGCGCGCCATGGTTCGTTCGGTTGAAGCCGAAGCAACCTGAAGACGATACGCGTTTGTCGGTCTGCATGGTTACGATGGTCAACGGAAACGGCATCTATTCCGCAAGTGGTGGCGGATCGGACTTTTGGACTTTCGAAGGAGCCGCTAGCGACCTTGAGCGCACGAAAGACGGTGTGACTTTCGAGCCCTGTGACAAGGAGGCCGAATGAGCCCCGAGACCGTGTGCGCCGTGGGAGTCGTTTGCGTGTTCATCGTCGCAATCATGGTGGCGTGCGTCCTCTGCCAGTGGGCGAACCGCCTGCAAGGTCGGATCGAACAGCGCCAGATCGACGCCAAAGAATATCGGAGCAACCCAAAGGCTTTCGAGGCGCGAGGCGCAAAGGACGCTCTAGACCAAGCGAAAGCTCAATACGGATTGGAGGTATTCCATGGATGACCTCTTCCGCCATTTCGGCCTTCTCCCTGTCGTATTCAAGACTGCTCTTGCCGTCCTGATCTTCACATCCCTCCTCCTGCTTTTCCGAGACCCAAACCCATGACCGACCAGCTTCCCGAGGAAATTTCAGAGTAACGAAAATATCAAAACATCATGACCTACGCACAACTTCTCGAAGAGCTTAAAAAGCTCACGCCTGAACAGCTACAGCAGACCGCACAAGCCGCCGGAGTCGATATGCCCACATTTGAAATCGGCGAAGTGTGGATCGCATCGGAACCATTCATCAACCCTTCTGGCGATGGCGCAGAGCCATTGAGTGCATACACCGGGGCGAATGCAGATCCAGATTTCGATGTTTCCGACGAGGCCATCGTTATCCCTCAAGGCGGCGTAATGCTGCTCGAAGTCGATGAATGCCTAAAACAGGCAAATGGCCTCCTGAAGGCAAATGACTCGGAGCTGTCGAGCCAGAACTAAACAAAACGGCCCGGTTCGCGACTGCAATCGCTCCGGGCCATCAGAAAGCAACACCCAGTCACTATCTATGGAAACATCAAACACGGCGGACTCTGTTCCGCAAGAAGAAATTGTCCCCTTCGACAGCCCAGAGGCCGCAAGGCCAAAGGTCATGGAGGGATGGTTGTCCCACAACGGCAACTTTTATCTGAGCGAAGAAATCGCTCGTTACGACGGATGCACGCACCGGAAATGCAATGACTGCGACGAGCTTGTCCTCAAGTCCTATGTCCGTTGCGAAGCGTGCCGCGAAAAATCGAAAATTGCTCGTTACGATGAAATGCCGCGCAAGCCTTGGGACGGCATCGCAATGGTCTATTCCGACGCCAGAGACGAATACTTCTCCGATCCCGGAAAGGCAGAGGATTTGATTGGAGAAGAGGGAGTTGAATCACTCGAATCCCTACGTCTCATCATCTGCGAACCGAATCATGCAAGCTTCGTGGACGCGGACCACTGGCATGATGATCTGCCAGAAGACGGAGAGATTCCGCCAGAGCTGGAAGATGCAGTTGAAAAGCTGAACGCCATCATCAAGGGGCTTTCTCCGCTTTCGTGGTCGCCAGGGAAATACGCGCTCGATCTCACCGCACAGGAAACGGAGGGGGCGAAATGAGCGAGTCGATCATCGACATCCGCCCTGTTCAACGAGAAGCCGCCAAGCTGGTTATTGGCCTCGCTGGCGTGTCTGGAAGCGGAAAGACCTACACTGCTCTTCAACTCGCTCACGGGTTGGCTGGCGGCGATCCGTCCAAGATTGGAATGCTCGACACCGAGAATCGCCGCGGTTCGCTTTACGCTGAAATCTTCGGCACTCCATTCCTGATTGGCGACCTCAACCCGCCTTTCTCGCCGGAGCGTTACGTATCGGCGATGCGCCAGTTTTCCCAGTCGGGAATTAAGGCCTTGGTGGTCGATTCGATGTCTCACGAATGGGAAGGCGAAGGCGGTTGCGAAGAGATCGCCAACGACCCAACCAAGCGCATTCCGAATTGGCTGAAAGCGAAGCGGGAGCACAAGCGGTTTATGAACGCGCTTCTCTTGCTCCCCTTCCACGTCGTGCTGTGCTTCCGGGCTCGAGAGAAAACCGACTTCTCCGATCCGGCGCGGCCCAAGTCTCTCGGCATCCAACCGATTTGCGAAAAGAACGTGATGTACGAAATGACGCTTTCGTACCTACTCGACAACGCGGGAACGACCCGGATCCCGATCAAGCCGATTCCGGCTCCATTGCTGCCGATCGTGGGCGGTGATGGATACCTCACCAGTGAGCACGGGAAACAGTTGCTCGACTGGGTTGGCGGAAAAAGTGGTGCGGATGCGTTGGAGGATGCAAAGAGCCGGCTGCGGTACGCCGCAAGCGAAGGTTCCGACGCTCTCCGGGATTGCTGGATTGGCCTATCAAAGGCTCACCAGAAGGCTCTTGCCTCGTTTAAGGACACCCTCAAGGACTCCGCAGCTCATGCGGACAGCCAAGGCTCACCTAAACAGGAGACCGACGAAAATGGAAACATCAAGTGGTAAGGCCCGAGTCGTCGAAGGGATGAGCTTCGAGGAGTACGCAGCGGCGCCAGGCATCAACGCCTCGCTCTTGTGCGCGGTCGATGAGTTGAGCCTTGAGGAAGCGAAGGCCCAGATGGATGGACGTTCTGAGTTCTACTCCGATGCGCTGGACTTCGGCGAAGCTCTGCACGCTCTCTGGTTGGAAGGTCGTCGAGCATTTGAAGTTCAGCCGTTGACCTATCTTGCCGACGACGGGGCCGACAAGCCATGGAACAACAACGCGAAGGTTTGCCGGTCGTGGTGTGAATCTGTCGAAGCGAAAGGGAAAGTCATCCTCACCGAGAAAGAGGAGGAAACGCTGCGCGGGATGGTGACCAAGTTGGTCGATCATCCGAAATTGCAAGGCATCCGTGGACGGAGCGAACTTTCGGTGTTCGTCGAGAAGGACGGCATCCCGCTCAAGATCCGAGTGGACACCTTGCCGGATGATCGCACGAAGCCGGTGATCGACTTGAAGAGTTGCCGCCGTGCGAACCCTGAAAAGTTTGTCCGTGACGCTCTGGATCGTCGTTACCACCTCAAAGCGGCGTTCTATCTGGATGTCCTGCACATCGCGGCGGAGGATCTGAATCTTCCGGAGCTACACCGGAATTGCTTTTCCTTCATCTCGCAGAGGAAGGATGCCCCGTACTCCATCGGGATCATGGATATGGCCGACACGCCGGAGAGTTTCCTGCGCATTGGTCGGTTCCTCTACCGCGACGCCTACCGGAAAATCAAAGAGGCGATGAAGTCCGGAGAATGGCCTGACTACGGCCACTATCAGGCCGAATCGTTCGCGCCTCCCTGGACCATCAAACAACTGGAGGAGACGAGAATCCAACTCGCTCCGGACTGGAAAAAGAACCCTGAACTAAAAGCAGCATGAGCGCGCAAAGAGAAATTGAGACGCCGAGGACGATGGCGTTTTTCAGCCGTCCCGACATTTCCATCGACGCCGCTAAAGCTCACTCGATCAATCTGGAGCGAGAACTCGCGGAGGCAAAGGCGATGTGGGCGCACTGGCAGACTCAAGCTGTTCGCGCTGAGGGATGCCTTGACCGCTCAGAGCGTATCAACTGGGAAGCTGGTTTCGAGGTTGTCTACAGACAAAATCAAAAGCTGACTGACGAGCTGGCGTCTTTGCGGGCGAAGTGTGCGCGGATGGAGGGAGTTCTTTCGGACCTTATTCGTTTCGGAGAACGAGGCAGCATTCAAATCCACGTTCCAGGAGCCACGCCTCGGTATCAAAGTCGAGAAGTCTGGCAGTTCCCGATTCACCACAAAGCCGACATTGAAGCAGCCCTCGCCGAAACCCCAGCTCCCAAAAGCGAAGGGGGTGAAGGCATTACAAAGGAAGCTATCCTTCGTAACTTTCAGGAGAATTTAGCCGCCGCAATCAAGACAGGTGAGATCGGTTGGGATAATGCGGAAGCGGACATCGAATACATTGTTGGACTCGTCGATGTCTCAATTTTAGAGGCGGTCGTTAACGAGAAAGGTAACTCGAAATGAACGACCCATTAGGAACCTGTGAGTGCTCTGGCGGTTATTCTGGCAGCGGCGACCTGTGCTCAAACTGTGGCCTACCTCATCGTGAAAGAGGTACTAAAATGAGCCCGGATTCGATGCGCGTGGCGGTGGCAATGGCTATGGGGTGGAAACTTACTCCGTCTGAAAATCAAGCGCGGGGCATGTGGACTTACACATCTCCTTCCGGTGTTCAGTGGAACTTTTTCTACAATTCCGCAAAGACACCGGAGTTTGGCGTCCTTGCTTCGGAATATCTCCCCGATTACCTCAACGATCTCAACGCCATTAACGAGGCTTTCAGAACGTATCGTCACTCAAGAGAATGTAGCCAGTTCTTCTTTTTGGATCACCAGAAAGAGCTTTGGAAGGTCGTAACTGGTCGTGATTTCCGACATTCGGATATTGATCACATG
>Ga0310811_10000674_pt1 | contig 43518 bp, 61 predicted proteins | sample YCmetagenome_FD_207642 | JGI IMG/M metagenome (GOLD analysis project Ga0310811, IMG submission 207642) | Soil microbial communities from experimental microcosm in Duke University, North Carolina, United States - YC | ecosystem: Engineered > Artificial ecosystem > Soil microcosm > Unclassified ...
GTTGTCAGAGCCGCTCTTGATTCAGGCCCCTAGATTCACCGGGTGACACCGGTGGTTCTCTCCTTCGATACGGCGAGAAGGGAGAACAACTTCTGTAAGCGACCTCGTGTCGCACTTCGATCACGTTATTCAGATACTTCGAGGAGCGCACATGCATCCCCTCAGGCAGCAGAGCGTCAGCGATCATCTCGCGCACGGCCCGGTGCGAGGCGGCATACCCATCGAGCGTGATCGTCTCCGGTGGCTGGCCCTGATGTTTGATGGCATTGCTGAAAAAGGCTTTTGCCGAAACGCTCACATCGCGCTTTGCCCTGAGCATGAAGTCCACTGTCTGGCCGACCCGATTTACCGGTAGAGATAGACCCACTTGCCACGAATCTTCAGATAGGTCTCGTCAACACGCCATGACCGGCCAGTGGGTATGCCAAACCGGTTCCAGTGCTTGACGAACTCCGGCGTAAAGCGCTTTACCCAACGCATGATCGTAGTGTGTGACAGCGACAATCCCCGCTCGGCCACGCCCCGCAGGAAGTCCCCTTGGGGGATCATCTCGACCAGATCGCGCAGGCTGAGCTTGTAGCGAAGGTACCAGCGCACACACAGAACAATCATCTCCCGATCAAAATGCCGGCCATCGAACACCCCCTCCAGACCCTTCCCCTTGCTCATCGCCGCCCACCAGATTGATTGGATCGCTTACTTTAACCGGTCCAATGAGCCTATTTGCACCAGAACCGGACATCACGACTTGTCCACTTTGGCATGAATCTCTCGCCGTTTAGCGGGAGTCGTCCATCACATCACAACCCTTCGCCGCCCGGTTCGCGTGCACTCACGAGCCGCGCACAGTCGGACCAGACCAACGTCTGCCACCGGTAAAATTCGACCTGTTTCTGGGCGACAAGAGACGCTCGTCAACAATGCCTTGATCTTCAGCTCGTCCACCATACTGGCCGTTCAGCTGGCACCAATAGCCGTTTCAGGCAATGGACGCGGAACAGCCGTCCCCGGCGCGTCAAGGCGTTTGGCCTTCCAGTGGCTGTTCGTCGAGGTTGCTGGCAAACACCGCCTTCTTATGCGAACCGTCGCAGAACGGCTTGTTGCTCGACTGGCCGCATCGACATAGCCAAACTTCGTCCTTATCCACGTCGATAGGCTTGCCGCCTTGCGTGACGATCTTGAACTCGCCCTTGACGTGATAGGGGCCGTCGTTGCGTGGAGTGATGATTGCAGTCGCCATGTGTGTCTCCAATGAGGGTGAATCGCGCGAACCCACGGATTTCCGGAGCACTCGATACGGCCGTCAGGGTGCAGGTCCGATTCAGTCTACATCCGATGCCGCGCAACCGCCCGCCCTGCTGCATCGCGACAATCGAGCGTTCGGTCCCTATTCCCGGCTACCTTGCTGCGGGTTATTGGTGAGGCGGCGAACTGGCTCCTTGTGCGCGCTTCTATCGTCAAAAATCAGGTTTGCACTCTCTGCGGTTTGAGTGCGCAAGCGCAGCAGTGTTCGTGCGGTAGCGGTCGTGCGCGTGAACTCCGGCACGTATTTGATATCTGAATGAACATGGAGGGCGGTCATGACCACGGCTGCCAGTTTTCATACCGGCTACACGCAATACCTTGGTCCCGACGGCGACCCTGTTCAGCCGTTGCCTACGCCGCTTCCGCTGACTCCATCCTCGCAAAGCTACAAAGACTTTGTACGCGAATCAGCGGAACCGAACACTGACGCATGCATATCGATGCAGCAGCCAAATCAACCCTTCAACTCTTGCACGTATGCGCGCCCCTTCTCTGTGATCAGGAAGCCACCGTGCGACGTCGCCGAGATCAATTCCCGTTCTTCCAGTTCGGTTTGGATGTCCCACTCAACCATAAGAGGGTGGTCGCTCGCGGCGCGTTGGCTGAGTTCCAGAAGCGCAGCCTCCGCTTTGGCACCAAGTTCTTCCGACATGTCCTGCTCGTCCAAGGCTTCGAGGAATTCTACTATGACAGAAGTCCCGATCCTTTTCAGCGACGCCATTGTTCGCGCACTGTTCGAAGACAGCAAGACGCAAACGCGGAGAGTTGTGAAGCTGCCGCAGGCACCTGAATCACCTGCATCATGTGATGCTATACCAATGGTCCGCTGAGACTCGCGGCCGCCTATTCGGAGTACAACGACCGGGCGCTGAACCTAGCGAACGAACTCGGACGCACGTCTTTTGAGGGCGTCCGTTTGCCGGCGGGCGCGGTCTTCGTCGCCGACAGCATGAAGAATGCGGGCATCGGCGGCAGCTTCCAGATCGGGCACGTGCAGCTGCATGCGCTCGTCACGCAGGTGCGAATCGAGAACCGCGGCCGGCGCGACACCGACCGGCCCCTCGACGGCGGGGCAAACTTTCGGCTCACGGTAGCCGACGAGATCGATGCGGGCATCTGGACCACGACGTTCGCCGGCAAGCGCTGGACGCAATTGACCGTCGCAAATGTCTACGCCCCATCGAAAAGTACCCCGCTTTATGTCGATGCGACGGCCGAACAAGCGTCAGCTGGCGCGAATGCCGTCACACTCGGCATCGCCGCCTCATCATCGAATCGGCAGACCATCATCCTTGCGAGTGTCCATCACCTCTTTTGAGGACTAGAAGACCCGCGCTCCTGGGGGGCGATGCTACAACCGACACAGCGCTGTCGACAGATCGCGTTGGCGGCTTCCTATCGAACCGCCACGCTCAAACCCTCTCGGTTCCGAATCCGCGACGCCACGTGACAGATGCCCGGTACCAGGCTATTTGATGCTCTCGCGGAACCAGCGCGGATGGTGCTTCCTCGCCCAGCCTAATGTCACGGTGCCGCGCGTCATCGCGCGGATGGAACCCTTGACCCACAGCGCCGCATAGATATGCACAATGATCCCGACGATCAAAACGAACGCTGTGGCCGCGTGAATCACAGCCGCTAGCCGAATCAGCGTGATCGGGAAGTAAAACGAGAAATAGCGCCGCCAGATCACGATCCCGCTCAGCAGCAGCAAAATCATGCATGCGACCATCACAAAGAAAAGCAGCTTCTGTCCGGCGTTGTAGCGGCCGATCTCGGGCAGCTTGTCTTCGCGCTTGGCGAGCACATCGTCGATCTGCTTGAGCCACTGGATGTCGCTGCTGTCGAGCACGTTGTGATGCCAAAAGCGCAGCGCAACAATCAGGAACGACACGAACATCACGACGCCGACGAACGGGTGCAGGATGCGCGTCCACTGACCGCCGCCGAAGATCGCTGTGAGCCAGAACATCGATGGATGGAACAACACGAGCCCAGACAACGCAAGCAGGAGGAATGTGATCGCAGTTATCCAGTGATTGGTGCGCTCGTTCGCGGTGTAACGCACGATCAGGTTCGCGTCTGCCACGTTTTCTTCAGGTTTCATCGGAATGCTCCTTCACGCGACGCGCCTCATCGCGGGCGTCGCGCTCCTCTTCTTCGCTGACCTCGTTCGGACCGACGCGAGTGTAGTGGCAGAAGCCCGAGAGCGCCGCCAGCGCCATCACACCCAACGCGAGCGGCTTCGTGACGCCCTTCCACAAACTCACCAGCGGACTGATGTGCGGATCGTCGGGCAGGCCGTGATACAGCGAGGGCTTGTCGGCGTGATGCAGCACATACATCACATGCGTGCCGCCGACACCCGGAGGATCGTAAAGTCCGGCGTTCTGGAACCCGCGCTCTTTCAGATCGTCGATACGCTCCGCCGCGTGCTGCTTCATGTCCTCCTTGGTACCGAACACGATCGCGCCTGTCGGGCACGTCTTCACGCACGCCGGCTCCTGGCCGACCGCGACGCGGTCCGAGCATAGCGTGCATTTGTACGCACGATGGTCCCGCTTCGAAATGCGCGGAATGTTGAATGGACAACCCGTCACGCAATAGCCGCAGCCGATGCAGTTTTCCTCATGGAAATCGACAATGCCGTTCGTGTACTGGACGATCGCGCCCGGCGCCGGACAGGCTTTCAGGCAACCCGGATCCTCGCAGTGCATGCAGCCGTCCTTGCGGATCAACCATTCGAGGTTGCCATCCGGATTCTCATATTCTGCGAAGCGCATTACCGTCCACGAGTGCTCCGTCAGGTCGGGCGGGTTGTCGTAGACGCCAACATTGGTGCCGACTTCGTCGCGCAGGTCGTTCCATTCCATGCACGCGGTCTGGCACGCCTTGCAGCCGATGCACTTGGTGACGTCTATCAGCTTCGCCACGCCCTCCGTGTCCGGCGGCTCGCGTACCGACGGGGGCTGCACCGTGGTGGCCGACTGGCGCCTGATATCAAGCGATTGCAGTGGCATGGCGTTCTCCCTTCGCTTGATCAGGCTTTCTCGACTTTCACGAGGAAGGACTTGAATTCCGGCGTCTGCGTGTTACCGTCGCCGACCACAGGCGTGAGCGTGTTGATCAGATAGCCTGGCTTCGCCAGGCCCTTGAAACCCCAATGCAATGGGATGCCGACCGTCTGCACCTTCTTGCCGTCAATCATCAGAGGTTTGATGCGTTTGGTGACCACCGCAACCGCAACGATGTGCCCGCGATTGGACGACACCTTCACGCGGTCGCCGGCCGCCACGCCGATCTCGTGCGCGAGATCCTCGCCGATTTCGACGAACTGCTCCGGCTGAATGATCGCGTTCAGCCGCACGTGCTTCGTCCAGTAGTGAAAATGCTCGGTGAGCCGATAGGTGGTCGCCGTGTGCGGGAAGTCCGCCGCCTTGCCGAACGCCGCGCGGTCGTCAGGAAACACGCGCGCTGCCGGGTTGCTCGTTACCTGCGCGTTCTGCGGATGCAGCGGGTTGTAGCCGAGCGGGGTCTCGAACGGCTCGTAGTGCTCAGGGAATGGTCCTTCGGCCATCGCGTCGCGCGCAAAGAAACGGGCGACGCCCTCGGGGTTCATGATGAACGGTCCCATGCCGCTTTCGGGCGGCTCGTCCGCCTTGTAGTCCGGTACGTCCACGCCGCCCCACGTCTTGCCGTTCCACGCGATCAGCTTGCGCGACGGGTCGAACGGCTTGCCGTTCACGTCGCACGAAGCGCGGTTGTACAGGATCCGCCGGTTCGCCGGCCACGCCCACGCCCAGCCAAGCGACTGGCCGATGCCGGTCGGGTCCGAATTGTCACGCCGCGCCATCTGGTTGCCGGCCTGCGTCCATGACCCGCAGAAGATCCAGCAGCCGCTCGCCGTGCTGCCGTCGTCCTTCAGTTGCGCGAAGCTCGAAAGTTGCTCGCCCCGCTTCACCAGTACCTTGGTTGGATCCTTGGGGTCGGGCAGGTCGGCGAGCGCCCGGCCGTTGAATTCCATCGCCATTTCGTCCGGCGTCGGGTCCAACGGATTCGCATAGGGCCAGTTGAGGTTGACGATCGCGTCCGGGAATTTGCCGCCCTGGTCCTTGTACAGCGTGCGGATCCGCGCAAACAGGCTTCCCATGATCTCCAGATCGCTCTTCGCTTCGCCGGGCGGATCGGCGCCCTGCCAGTGCCATTGGAGCACGCGTCCCGAGTTGACGAGCGAGCCCCGCTCTTCGGCAAAGCAGGTCGTCGGCAAACGGAACACTTCAGTCTGGATCTTGGACGCGTCGACGTCGTTGAACTCACCATGGTTCTTCCAGAACTCGGAGGTTTCGGTCGCGAGCGGGTCCATGATCACGAGCCACTTCAGCCTGGAAAACGCCGTGGTCATCTTCGCCTTGTGCGGCGCGGCGGCAAGCGGGTTGAAGCCCTGCGCGATGTAGCCATTCATCTTGCCCTGATTCATTAGCTCGAACACCTGCAACATGTCGTACGACTTGTCGAGCTTGGGCAGATAGTCGAAGCCCCAGTTATTCTCGGCGGTCGCCGCATCGCCCCACCACGATTTCATCAGACTAACGAAGAAGCTTCGATAGTTTTTCCAGTAGCTCAGCTGGTTCGGCCGCAACGGCTGGGCTGCGCGCTTCGTGATGTAGCCCTCGTAGTCCTGTTCGGCCTGCGCCGGCAGCGTCATGTAGCCCGTCAGCAGGTTCGACAACAGGCCGAGATCGGTCAGCCCCTGGATATTCGAGTGGCCGCGCAGTGCGTTCATGCCACCACCCGAGACGCCGATATTGCCGAGCAGCAGTTGCACCATCGCGCCGGTGCGGATCATCTGCGAACCAATCGAGTGCTGGGTCCAGCCGAGCGCGTACATGATGGTGGCGGCCCGCGTCGGCGATGCGGTCGAGGCGAGCATCTCGCACACCTTCAGGAACTTGTCCTTCGGCGTGCCGCAGGTCTTCTCGACCATCTCCGGCGTATAACGCGAGTAATGCTGCTTCAGCAGGTTGTACACGCAGCGCGGATGCGCAAGCGTCGGATCGACCTTCACGAAGCCGTCGTCGCCACGCTCGTAGTCCCACGTCGACTTGTCCGGATACGTGTGCTTCTCGGCGTTGTAGCCGGAATAGAGGCCATCGTTGAACGCAAAGTCTTCGCGCACGATGAACGGGAAGTCCGTGTAGTTCTTCACGTACTCGTGCTGGATCTTGTCGTTCGTGAGCAGGTAATGGATGATTCCGCCGAGGAAAATGATGTCCGTGCCAGTGCGAATCGGCGCGTAATAGTCAGCGACGGATGCGGTACGCGTAAAGCGCGGATCGACCACGATCAGGCGCGCCTTGCGGTGGGCCTTCGCTTCGGTGACCCATTTGAAGCCGCACGGGTGTGCCTCGGCGGCATTGCCGCCCATCACCAGGATAACGTCCGCGTTCTTGATGTCGACCCAATGGTTCGTCATCGCTCCACGGCCAAACGTCGGGGCAAGACCTGCCACCGTCGGGCCGTGTCAGACACGCGCCTGGTTGTCGAACGCAAGCATCCCCAGACTGCGGGCCACCTTGTGCGTCAGATACCCTGATTCGTTGCTGCTCGCCGACGCGGCCAGCATGCCCGTCGTCAGCCAGCGGTTGACCTTCTTGCCGTCGTCCGTCGTTTCGACGAAGTTCGCGTCCCGGTCTTCCTTCATCAGCTTCGCGATGCGGCCGAGCGCGTCATCCCACGAGATGCGTTGCCACTGGTCGGAACCAGCCGCGCGATACTCCGGATGCGTCAGACGGCTCGGGCTGTGAATGAAGTCGATCAGGCTCGCGCCCTTCGGGCACAGCGTGCCGCGATTGACAGGATGGTCGGGGTCGCCTTCGATGTGGATGATGCTGGCTTTGGCGTTCTTCGCGCCATCGCCGAGGCTGTACATCAGGACGCCGCAACCGACTGAACAATACGGACACGTATTGCGGGTTTCAGTGGTACGCGCCAGCTTGTACTGACGGACTTCCGCGATCGCCCGGTCCGGCGAGAAACCCATCAGCGCGAGACTCGATCCGGCAAGCGATGTGGCAGTGACCGTCAGGAACTGGCGCCTCGTCAAGTTGACCATGGTGACCCTCGGACGTAGACGTTGCACCTCGATTACCAGTATAGATAGCGTTTTGTAAAAATTCCGTCAGGGCGTCAGCGGAAAAACCCTCACATGCTGCACGTCGGTGGCCCCGGTGACGTGCGGTTGGCGCACGCGGTCGCGTATGTGCTCACTGAGGATCCCGAAACTGTGGCTTTAGTGCGCGGACAGCAGAACAGCCGCGCGGCTCGAGCCCGTCTGCGCCGCAATGTCCTGTGGCGTCATAAGGCGGTTATCGCGCAGCGCCGGATTGGCGCCGCGAGCGAGCAGGAACCTGATCGTGTCCGCACGGTTGTAGCCGGCGGCCGCACATCAGCGCGGTCAGGTTTGTTCTTGTACACGCGGTTCACGTCGACACCGCCATCCAGCAACAGCTGAACCACCGCCGTGTTCCCCTGGCCCGCCGCATACTCCATCGCGGTCTTGCCGACGCGGTCGATGGCCGCCGGATCGGCGCCATGCGCCAGCAGCAACCCGACAATCTCGACGTAACCGCCGTAGGCGGCCGCCATCAGTGGAGTGATGCCCGGCACATCCGCTTGACCGACATTCGCGCCATGCTCGACCAATGTGCGCATCATGCCACCGCCGCGCCGGTGGCCAGTGCAGCGCGCACCGCCCCTTCGTCGCCACTCCAGGCAGCCGCAACCAATTGCTGGTTGAGCCTCGCGTCCTCGGCCACCCCGCTAACCGACGGCCCGGTTCCGAACGCGGCAACAAACAATGCGGCACTTGCTATAAATCTGGCAGTCCTTTTCATTCTCGCCCCGGAGCGTACTGCGTCCGCCGCATGGCGACGGGTACAAGGCCGCCAACGCTACTGGAGGTTGGCGATATAGGTACTCAGGTTCTTGATGTCCTCGTCGGACATGCCTTTCGTCACACTCGTCATATTGCCTGCATCGTTGGTGCGCCTGCGCTCGCGGAAATCCTGCAACTGCTTGAGGATGTACTCGTAGCGTTGTCCGTCGACCCGCGGATGTCATTTTGGCCAGAGAAACCGCCTGGTATTGTTACGTTGTTGGCGGGTTGAGGGAGAAGCGGCGACATTCGCGGACATGAAACGGACAACTTTGCCGCAGCGCGCGCCAGCCACCGACACCATTTCCTACGCCGGCTACCGGTTTCCGCCCGATGTGATCAGCTACGCGGTGTGGCTGTACTACCGTTTCCCGCTGAGCCTGCGCATGGTCGAAGAACTGCTGGCCGCGCGTGGCATCGATCTGACCTACGAGACAGTGCGACGCTGGTCGGTAAAGTTCGGGCTGAGCATTGCCCGGCGTATCCGGTCCACCGCCCTGGCGCGAGGCGACAAGTGGCAGGTGTTCGACGTTGAGCCCCAGATCCCGGTTCGCCGCCGCGTAGCTCCTGAGCTTGTCAGTGACAAGTACACGCGGCGCGCGCCCATGTTTCTTGAGCAGCTTGCGCATCAGGCGCCGGGCCGCGTGCCGGTCGCGCCGGCTTTGCACCAGCACTGTCAGCACAAGGGGCTGAACAATCGGGGGGGAAACTCGCACCAGCCGACACGGGTGCGCGAGAAGGTGATGCGCCGCTTCAAATCAGCGTGTCACCTGCAACGTTTCGCTTCGGTCCATGATCAGGTGGGCAACCTGTTCATGCATTGCGGTTACCACACCGACGCAAAACAGAAGCGGGCGCTTCGCACCCTCGCCTTCGAGGCGTGGGAAAGCGTGACGGGCGCTCCGATGCTGGAGCGACTCGCCGCTTAAATTGGGCATACTTACATACGGCGTGTTCGACCGCGTGCCGTTCGACAACTTAACAATACCCCAGCCGGATCAGACGTGTGAGCTCCGCCCTGGCGGCGGCGCCCGAGGTCCAGACATTCATCGGCCTGCGATGGCCCCGCGATATGCGCTCTTCTCCGTACGTCCGCCAACTCGAGGAATCAGAGTCCGTCCGTCGTCAGTCCGTCCGGATGGGTGGCCTCAATGATCAGTCGCCCCTCCGCAAAGGCGGCCTTTTCGGCTGCCTCGGCGCTCAAGTAGTCTGCCAAAGGGCGCGAGAAGTTCACTCTCTGTCCGAGCGCGCGCAAGTCCGCCTCAAGGCGAGCAACATACCCAGCGTAGCCGTAGGGAACGCCGGTCGGATGCGGCGAGTATTGGGCTACGGCCAGCACACGAATCACAAACCCGTCCCGCGCTCGAATTCCTCTTTACCTTCTGACATAGCCACCTCCCGAATCTCTGTTGGTGTGTTTAGTGTTTAAACGAATCCGATCGCGATAGTCTGCAACTCGACCAATGCGCGCCGCCCTGGTTTGTCACTCGCGCTCGCGTGAATTCCGTTACATGCATGGAGGACACATCGTTCATGAAAGTACAGCGACCGCGAGATAGTCCCCCGGTCGCAGTGAGAGGTCATTTCTTCAGCAGGGCGAGCAAAGCTTGCTCGAGGCTCACGAGTCTCGAGTTGGTGAGTTCGGCGTGCAGCTTCATCGCTAGAATCAGAGACTGGACGTTGACGTCCTCGCTTTTCGAAGCGAGGTCATCAAATCTGGCAAACGGGTCGGTGGTGGTGTCGGTGTTCATGGCTGTGCCTTGTGGAGTGGGTGGGGGGACTGAAAAATCTATTCCGCTCCCGATCGCGGAGCGTTACATAACGTCGTCTTTTCGCCTTGGCCGGCGTCGCCCGGGCGCGCGCTCATAGCACCGCCGGCCTGCTCGATACACAATGAGCACGGAGATCTGACTTTCCTTTTTAGCCTCGAATGCCTGTCAGGTCTGTTCCAGCGCCGAGCGTTGTTCGCCGGTAAGCGTCGCCGACTCGTCGGTGACGCGCGCATTCAGCGGGGGAATCACCGCCGCCGCGCTCGCAACAGACAACCAGACGCAACGCGCCTCCGTGCCCTGGCCTAACTGATCCGCAAGCGCGTCTGGGTGAAATCTGCCTTTTTAGGCAGTGTCAACGACAGCACGCCGTCCTGATACGACGCTGTAGCCGAGGCTTCGTCGATCTCGCTCGCCAGCGAAAACGATCGGCTGATCACCCCCGAATAGCGCTCACGTCGAATCACGCGCTCGCCCTCCTTCAACTCATTGTTGCGCTCCACTTTGGCGTTGATCGACACGATGCTACCGTCGATCTTCACGTCGATGTCATTTTTCTCGACGCCCGGCAGTTCGGCTTTGACCGTGTAGGCAGTGTCGCTTTCAGCCACATCGATCTTCATGTCTGATAGCGGAGCATCGTTACCGCTTGCGGCGCCGCGCATCGGGAGAAACAATCCATGAAACAGTTCGGACATCGGCTCCATCGTGAAAGGGTCATAACGTGTTAAGTTGCTCATAGTATTCGCTCCTCAGGTCGTCCATGATCGCCATGGATTTGATCCTATGACAAAACTCTAGGCTCGCGTACGGCGTGTCCATTGACGTGTATCAAGTAATTCGAGTAACCGCCGGGCGCGTAAAGCGCTGACCTCAGACATGAGCACGCCAATGGGCCGGATGCAGATGCATGTGCTCCCGGCGGTCGCGGAACTCGAAAGGGAGCTTATCCGGGAGCGTGTCCGCTCCGGCCTGGCCAATGCGCGCGCCAGAAGGAAGCGGCTTGGCAGGCCCAACGCGATACCACGCCTGGTGAACAAAGGCTTATCCCTGATCAGGCAGGGAATGACCTACCAGGAGGTCGCCGAACAATCGGGGGTGAGCATCCACGCTACTGAGCGCCGAGGCCATGGCGGCGGAGCTTGTCGCTAATCCTGATCACGTCGTAGTGGTGAGCAAAACGGAATCTGGGCGGTGCTCAGGGCGCCGGGTGATACGCAGCTTGACTGAGGTCAACGGCCATGCAAGTCAGTATGACTCTAGGGCTACGCTGAAAAAGGTCAACGGCATTGGGCGTTCAATCGTTAGATGTGCATGAAACAACAGACCCTTGCGATGGCGGCCGATCAAGGCGCAGGATTTGAACAGTACCGTCGGCCAACCAAACGCGATGTGTTCCTTGAGACGATGGAGCAGATCGTGCCGTGGGCGCAACTGTGCGAGGTTGTCGAGCCGTACTATCCGAAGGGTCAAGGCGGTCGCCCGCCAGTGGGTCTGGAGCGCATGCTGCGCATGCACTTTGTGCAGCGCTGGTTCAACCTGGCCGACGAAGCCTGCGAGGAAGCGCTGCTGGATAGCACCGCATTGCGGCGATTCGTCGGGGTTGACCTGGGGCGCGAGCGCGTTCCTGATGGTACGACGCTCTTGAAGTTCCGGCGGCTGCTGGAGCGCAACAAGCTTGGCGAGCAATTGTTCGCCAGGGTCGGCGAGGTACTGCAAGGGCGTGGCCTGAAGGTTGGCACCGGCACCATCGTGGATGCCACCATCATCGGTGCACCCAGTTCCACGAAGAACGCGGACAAGGCGCGAGACCCCGAAATGCATCAGACGAGGAAGGGGCAGCAGCGGTACTTCGGGATGAAGTTGCACATCGGTGTGGATAGCCAGACGGGTCTGGCACACACAGCGCGGTAGTGACGGCGGCGAACGTGCTGCCTATGCGAGCCAGAAGGAACTCATCGCCAGCAAGGCGCCGAAAGCGAAGGACTTCACCAACCAGCGTGTGCGCAATCGCAGTGGTGAAGGCGATGAAACCAGGCGCTCGAAAAACCGCAACAAGTCGAAGATTCGTGCCCGGGTCGAACACGTCTTTGCGGTGCTCAAGCGGCTGTGGGGCTTCGGCAAGGTGCGTTATCGCGGCCTCGCGAAGAACGTCACGCGCGCCTTTACTGCACTCGCGTTGGCCAACATCTACATGAGCCGCACGCGGCTGATGGCACAGGTGCGTTCATAAGCAGCCAAAGTGGGTCGAGAGACCCGCTTGCAAGGCCCTTCAGGGGCAGAAAATCGAACCATTCGCGTCGCTGATCTCGCGTTCCGAAATTCAGCATCAAGCTGTCGGCGAAAACGATGGCTTCTTCAGCGTAGGCCTAGTGTCATGAGTTAAAAATTCATTGAATGATGCCAATCACGTACTAAAGTGTTCTGTGTAGGCGCGCTCGTGCTGAGCGCATCGGAGCGCGAAGACCTGCAAGCGCTGACGATGCAACGCAAGACCGCGCAGGCCCTGGCATTACGGGCGCGCATCGTGTTGGCCTGTGCCGATGGCATGGACAACAAGACAGTCGCGGCGAAACAGCGGGTCACGCAGCAAACGGTTTCGAAGTGGCGGGCACGGTTCGTGATCCATCGCCTGGACGGACTGCTCGATGCGTCACGACCCGGCGCGCCGAGGACGATTGATGACGCGCGGGTCGATGCGGCCATCGCGAAGACGCTCGAGTCCGTTCCCGTTGGCGCGACGCACTGGAAGCACGCGCACGATGGCACGCGAGATGAAACTGTCACAGACCGCGGTTACGCGGATCTGGCGTGCTTTTGGTTTGCAGCCGCATCGGCAGGAAACGTTCAAGCTCTCCAGCGATCCGATGTTCGTCGACAAGGTGCGAGATATCGTCGGGCTTTACCTGGGTCCGCCGCTCAAGGCCATGGTGCTGTGCGTGGACGAGAAGAGCCAGATTCAGGCGCTCGATCGCACGCAACCCATGCTGCCGTTGGCACCCGGCATCGCTGAGCGACGCACCCACGATTACATGCGCCACGGCACGACCACCCTGTTCGCAGCGCTGGACATCGCTACTGGGGAAGTGATCGGCGAGGTACATCGGCGCCATCGCAGCAGCGAATTCTTGCGTTTTCTGCGCACCATCGAAGCCAGCGTGCCGTCTTACCTGGATGTGCATCTGGTGATGGACAACCATGGCACGCACAAAACGCCCGCGATCAAAGCCTGGTTCGCTCGTTATCCCCGCTTCCATGTTCATTTCACGCCCACCTCGGCGTCGTGGCTTAACCAGGTCGAACGATGGTTCGCTGCGCTCACTGAAAAATACCTTCGACGCGGTACGCATCGGTCGACACGTCAACTCGAAGACGCGATTCGTCATTACCTGGACGTCTATAACGCTAATCCCCAACCGTTTGTCTGGAGCAAGTCGGCTGATGAGATCCTGGCCAACCTCGAACGGTTTTGCGTGCGGGTCCGGAAGGCTGCGGCAGGAGCACCATGAATATCAACACCGATGCAATTGATGAAGTCGCCCTGGCCCTTCTGTATCTGACACTGCATGACCGATACCGCGCATGGAAGGGCTTCGACTGGGACGTGCTGAACCGACTCCATGAACGCGGTTTCATCGAAGACCCAGTCAACAAAACGAAGTCCGTGATCTTCACTGAGGAAGGGCTGCGCGAGTCCGAGCGGCTTTTTAATCAGCACTTCGTCTTTCCGGAAAGAACCGGGAATTGATTCAACGAACTGCTAACTCAGGACACTAGAATTGAACCTTCACGAAGACGGCGCCTCAAGCCACGATCAGGTGCCCGATCGTCATGTTCCTGGAGACGCGACTAATCGCTTGTACCGGCTCGGATGTCTGGACGCGGCCTCCTCAACTCACGCCGACGATGGCCTGGCATGGTGCCAGATCGGCAAGCGTTTTGCCGTCCTCAACCGTGATGACGCCTTCCTTGCCGACCTTGTCCATCGCCTCGGCAATGCGGTCGCCGATGGACGCATCACCGTTTGCCGAGATCGTCCCCACCTGCGCGATCTCCTTGCTGGTGGTGGTCGGCCGACTGATCTTCTTCAGCTCCTCGACCGCGGCGACCACGGCCTTGTCGATGCCGCGCTTCAGGTCGAGCGGATTCCGCCCGGCGACCACATACTTCAACCCTTCTCGGACAATCGCTTGCGCGAGAATGGTAGCGTTGGTGGTGCCATCGCCAGCCTCGTCGCTCGTTCTCGACGCGACTTCCTTGAGCAGCTGTGCGCCGATGTTCTGCAGCCTGTCGTTCAGTTCGATTTCCTTCGCGACCGACACACGGTCTTTCGTGACGGTCGGGCTACCGTAGCTGCGCTCGAGTACAACGTTGCGCCCTTTGGCCCCAGCGTCACCTTCACCGCGTTGGCAAGAATGTTCACGCCTTCAACGAGCTCGGTGCGGGCTGCGTCACCGTAAATGACATTCTTGGCTGCCATGGGCAGACTCCCCTACAAGTTACAAGGGGCGGTGTGAAGCCGCCCGCGGTACTGCTCGTCGTTATTGCGCTACCTGCACCTCGATGCGTCGCGGCTGCGCCTGTTCGATGCGTGGAATGCGTAGCGTCAGAACGCCGTCTTTCAAGCTTGCTTCGATCTTCGAGCCATCCAGTTCGCGACTCAATCTAAAGGCTCGGCGGTAGCGCGGCTCACCAATTTCGGCGTGAAGCAGTTGCAGACCTTCCGGCACCGCGACGGCAGCCTCTGCTTCAATCAGCAGGTGTTCACCTTCCATCTTGATTGCGAGGCGGTCCTTCGAGGCGCCCGGCAGGTCGGCGATGATGGTAATTCCCGTCTCATCTTCGACGATGTCTACGGGCGGGATCAACGCCGCGGCCGTGCTCCTGGCCGACACGTTTTGCGGTTCACGCGTGGCAACCTGGGTTTCTTCGCTCATGGCAGTCTCCTTTTACTGGACCTGAATCAGGCGAGGCTTTGACGACTCGCGCTTCATCACGGTGACGCGCAGACAACCGTCCGCATATTTTGCCTCGACGCGAGCCGGGTCCGCATCGTCAGGCAGGCTGAGGACGCGGCGAAACTTGCCGGAAAACCGTTCGTCCGCGTAGACGATTTTGCGCTCGGCGGCGTCCGCAACGGCGGCCGGCCTTTCGCCGCTTAGGATAAGCAGGCCCTTGTCGATGGACACCTGCAGCGCCTGCGGGTCGACGCCTGCTAGAAATGCGACCACTTCGATGGCGTCCACCGTACTCCCCATGTTGATTGGGGGAAATGTACCCCGAGCGCCGGCACGGATGCCGGACGCCACGCCAAAGTTTCGAACGACGGCGTCCATCTGCTCCTGGAGGAGCCGCTCGAAGTCCGGAAATACGTCGGAAGAAAATCTCGTGAATGAACCCTTCATGACTGGATCTCCTTTCATCTATCACCTGGCAGGCGAGTGCGGCCCTCGGCAACTTCGCCGGAAGGCGACCAAGGGCAGTCACTCGAACCTCACGTTGGGCGGGAAGGGGTGTGGCCGGCCTATATAATTTATAGACGGGAGTGGGCAAAAAAAATACAAGAGATCGGATTGTTGAACGCGCTCGCCACAACGGAGCTGAGGCGGGCAAAGCGCCTTGCACTCAATTCCAGGATCAGGAACAAGCGGGTCTGCCCGCTCCGCTTCGGTTCCGGCCATTTTTCTCGCACGCCTCCAGACAAAAAAAGCCGGCGCTTGGCCGGCTTCTGCTGACTGCTCTTCAGCAGTCTCGCGACTGACGCTTATCAGACGCGCTCCCGTGGTTTGAGGCGCATTGGGCGTTTAAAATTTATGCTCGGCGCCGTCATTTTGAGCTTCGGCTTGCTTGCGCTTGCCATGCTCAACTTGCTGTGCGCGCCGCTGGATCGCTGCCTGGCCTCGACGCGGTTGTTCCCGGATTGATGTCGGTTCGTTACGAACCCGGTAGTACTGCAAAGATGACCGCACCGCCGCGCGGCTATTCGCCGTATTGCAAGTTTGACTCGGGAAACGCGACTACGTTCAGAAAATAGTTGTAAAAGCGGGCCGCAACCGACGACGACTCGTCGATTGGGCGGACTATCATCAGTTACCGTTTGCCATTTCGTGCGCGGCAGCGAGCGCGAGGAACGCAGATCCCGACATATGCCGTACTTTCGCCGTGGTATCGATCTGCTGGACCGGCTCCCGGATAGGGTGATGTTCAGTTGCATCCACACCGAGCAATGACAATGGGCGCAGCCATTGCTGGCTCTGAGCATGATCGAACACCGGAAGCCAATCCTGCCGGCAAAGCGCGATGCCCTGCATAAAGCGGTGTGCCCGCATCTCGCCTTCGATGTATTCACAGGGGTCATTCGGATAGGCGTAAATCGGGAAACGATGCCGATGCCGGCAGTTTTGCGGCGCGTAATTCGGAGGTGCTTCCTTTGTGACACCCGCCGTGTGTAGTTTGCCGATTCAATTCCCTGAATCCGTTTCCTTCCATTTCTGGCGCAGGCGGGCGGCGCGCATCGACCACGCAACTGTTGGCCATTGCATCGTCCGCAGCCGCCTCAACCAGTCGCGTTCTCCAGCCGAGCGCTGCCGCTGCGTAACTCAGCGCGGCGATCACATGGCCGCAATGGTGCTGGCAGTAGCGCCGGGTATGCTGTATTTCCACGCCTCGCGCCAGTGGATCGAGCTTATGCCGACCAGAACACCACTCACAGTCCGGGAATGCCTCGGCCCCTCGGGCATCCACCACTGCAGCGCGATGTCCAAGGAAATAGTCCTGACTCAGATAGTGGTAGACCGCACCGGACAAGACAGGCAGGGCCGGATACAGAAGATAGCCCTCGGTCCGGTGCAGATTGCCGCTCGGAGCGGTTGCAGCGCAGCGCCCACCGCTGGGCGCCATAGGATTTCCACGCCGACAGGCCAAGCGAGAGTTCGAACAAGATTGCCAGATTTGGAAAGATCGAATCTGTGCTTGGGCGGCAGGGCGGCGCAGTGCAGCTCGTTGTAGCGCGTCGCCAGTGTGTCCGCAGCTAACGGCAGGCCAATGCGCGGTATGGCGTGGAACACCCGGAACGGATCCGGCGGGGTTGTCCTGCCGGGTCCCCCGGGCTGGGAGCGCAGCAGTTGACGCCGTGCTTGCTGCGTTCGTGATATTCAAGAAACTCACGCTTTAAGCGGCGGATGCTCCCGTCGGACCAGGAATAGCCGTCACTGCGCCGGTACAAAACCAGATGGTCCGACGTTGCTGCGTGGTCGTCATCACTTCACAGAACCAGGTGCGCTTCGGCCAGCTGCTATTGCCTTCGGCGCCACCAGTGTGGCGCCTGGCACTCGGTTGTTTACACGAAAACCAAGAGGCGTTTCCAGCGTTCTAGTCGCGCTTTAGGTGTCTTCGAAGTTATTCGGGGCCGCCGACTTCAAAAACTCGTGGCCATCCCAGGTTAGCCGCCAGTCGCTGCCCATTGAGCGCACCAGATTTGCGTCCGCCAGCAGGTTCAACTGATACCCCACGCCTCGGTTTGAAACGTCGAACGCGTTCTTGAGCGCCGCTTCAATGTCAAATTCGCTAAGATGCGAGGACTTGTTTTCCTCGAGGGTCTTCAATATCGCGAGTGCCAGATTCATATCGCGTTTCACGATCTCCTCCTGTCGTGGATGGCGTAACTCATCGAGATGGCGCCAAGGGGGTACAACGCCCGCGCAAGCATCCCGGGTGCGGCGTGGTCACACCTCTTTGCGCTTTCGCGCAGTTCCGTGGGAGGCGCGGCACAACGCGACCGGTGTGGGTCCACGATCGACGTTCTTCAGGCGAAATCCCCGTGCGGGTCGTCCGGCATCGTATGTTTGATTGTCTTTTCGTGCTCGTCGCGAGCGGCTTCACGCAGTGACAGGAACGCATCCCCGGCTAGCTTTGGCTCCGACCTTGAGATCGGCTCTGTCCGCGGCACGAAAAAGGGTACATCAATAGACTGTGTTTCGTTGTCTTCCGAAATGAATCTCCGGGTGATGCTCATATGTCCTCCATCAAGTGTCCCGCGTCAGCATCTGGCGGGGTCTGGGTGCTTGCGGCCTGGACGGGCTCCCGCCTGCACTTGCGTACCTGTCCGTGAACGTGGGATTGCGCTTCCGCGGCTGGATCGTCGATCAGCAATCCGAATACAATGTCAACGCGCAACCGCCGATTCATCCCTCACGCCAATCGATCCGTTCACGAAAAAACCAGCCGATCAAGGTTCATGGACCACCGACTCGCCTTCAGGGTGTGAGGTGGCGGCCCTATTAGGCTCGTGCCACGATCCGAATGCGCTGGGTGATTCTCGACACCAGTCGCGTGCGCCATCCGGGAATCACCGCCTGGGTTCCCACATACCCTCGGTTTCCATCGCAGCATGCCGCTCTTTGCAGGCCTCAATCGGTTCCATGGTCTCGTCAATGGAAGCTGCCGCGCGTTCTGTGGCGCTTTCGGTTCTTCGACGGCGGCGCCGGGTCCTCCGTCGTCGTTGCCCGGAGGCTCCAGCATGTCTCGAAGCGTGGCCCCCAACCCCGTGGTCTCCCACGGCGCGCCCTGCTGCTTTTTCCTCTTTATGTGGTGCCTGACTTCAGCGTTCTGTTCCGGACTCAAGGGAAGACCGCGAAAGGTGCTTTGGGGGCAGCGTCGCCCATAATACTGCTCCGGGATTTGTCTCACTTTGAGTGTAGCCCTGTTGTGGTCAAAGGGCCTCAACTATCGGACTACGCATCGACTGATCCGTCCATTCGCATCAATTCGCCCAGCGAGCGGACGTTACCATCGGCCCAGATTTACGCCCGGGGCGCTTTGAACAATCGCCGCTGATTGCGGCCCGGCTGGCGGCGTCGCGCAAACGATACCCGGGCGCGACGACGTCACGCGATGACATGGTTGAGCATAACCGCGTTACGCAGAAGGGACGTACTCCGAACATGGCTTTGCATCCTTCGTGGCACCTGCAGGCGGCCTCGGCCCCTCACGGTCGCGCGCGAAACCAATGCAAATTGCGATCGGTCATAAAGGATGGCAGGAGCTACGACAAAACAGTCCGGGCAGTTTGCCATTGAGCACGCGCGCAAAAGCTTTACGCTGGTTGTTCCCGGGAGCGACCGGATCGGACCTGAATGAGAGCATGGCGCTCAACTTTCCAATCAGCTCCCGCTACCAGGCATTCAGGCACAACGTACGATTCGCCCTTGTGTAAGCGCGGTCGTCCCGCCGACCTCGAGAATGACCGACATCATGGCGCCGCCGAAAAGGAGCGGACACTCTTGCCTGCCAGATTCTCCAAACGCATCTCCGCCGGGAGGTCATTATGGGATCCGAGCGTACCGGGAAACTGCAGGCGGCGGTTCAAACTGCCGGGCAGGCGGTCAGCTATGTTTGGGTGGTTACCCACCGGGACTTTACCTCCGGCGAACTCAGGAGATCGATTGTTGCGAGGAGAATTTCGCGACAGCGGACGCCGCAAAAGATGCGGGCAACGCGCGCCTGAAGGCGACGGCAGAAGAAAAAGAGGCCGACCTATTGATTGGGCCGTCTTGCGGCGGTACCGGAACCGGAGGTCTTCATGCGACGAACAGTCGAATATCGCGGATTCGAAATTCACGTTGATTTGCTGTCCGCATCGGAGGACATGTTCGACGTCTGGTTTCGTATCGAAGGACCCATCAAGCCTCCTGGCATAGCAGCGCTCGGTGAGCGCCTCAAAATCCGGGGCGGCCCGTTTTCCCGTCGCCGGGCCTATTTCGTTGCGGAGATCGCCGGCAAGGCCGCTATCGATGTAATCCTTGGCCCAGAGGAATAGACCAAAACTCCCGGTACGTTGAACGTTGCAATGAGGGCCCGGCACGCTCCACATTCATCACACTGTCTGCAGTGTATGAACTGGAGAATCGATTTGGGATGGAATCCTCCTGCTCCCCAGCTTCCGCGCGGGTTCTCGCAGGTACATGACACCCGTCGCGTCGCGACGGGCGTTACAACTTAAATCCGAACGTGCGATGTGTCGCCTTGTCTCTACTGTAGAGGCCGCGGTTATCGCCGATTGGCGGACCGATCTGTCTCATAGCGGGAGAACAGAATGACTGATGACCTGGTGAATGCAGAGGATCTGGCAGAACGTAAGAAACAAAGAGAATCAGCGGCGACTGCGACCGATGACGGCATGCCTGTCGGACCGGAAAACAAGGCGGCAGACGTTGAGCAGATTCAGTACCTAACGCCGAAGAAATGGGCGAAAAGCACAAGGAAGTGGCCAGGAGTAGCGGGTGCCGCTATGCAATCGGGACGGCCGTTGAGCGCGAGGCACAAGGCTGATCTGCCTTGAGATTGCGGAATTGGGGGCAGCGAAGCACCGGTTTTCTATTTCATGGATACCTAATAATTTTTATTCTAAATCCCCGATCGTGCGGCGCTTCCGGACTACGGCCTCCAACTGCGGCAAAAGGAGCGTGCGAAACAAGGTTCGGCGAACGAGAATGTGCGCTGCTATTTCTCTGGTTACCTAAAATATAAACATGGTTCTGACCTCAAAGGAGGCCGCCATGAGTCAATCAATGATCAGTTTAGTAGTCGGGGTCGTGGTGCTGCTATGCGTCGCGATATTCGCAGCGGCACGGTACAGACGAGAACACAAGGACGAGCCGGTTACCCGTTGGCTAGACACGCATCCGATTCGCGACTGGCTGCGCCATAAGCACTGAGTGACTCAACGTGATTTTTGGAAGCGCTGGGGCGCGCGAGTGCTATTTCTCTATCTCGCAGTCGGTCGCCCGATGTAAAGGAAGAACAGATTGAAAAGGCTGATATGACGTACGCAATGTGGGGCATCCTGAGCGGGATGACGCTGATGTTTGGTGCGTCGCTGCAGCGGTATAGGCACAGCCTCCACCGCAAGCGGGAGATCCATTGGCTCGATGAACACCACGCATTGGACAGGCTACGCAAGCAATTCGGATCGAAGCCCCGTAAATGACACGCGCTGGGCAGATTGCCACGTTGCAAAGACTGTTTTCCTGGAGGAGTCGACAAAATGACCCTGAACTACGCAGGCAGGTCGCACGATGAAACCGTGGCAGTGCGACACAAGCAGAAACAGAAGGCGCAGGAACAAGCTGGCGGCGAGATGGCGATAGAAGGCACGGAGGCCGACGCGGAGCATAGTTGCGGCGAGCTCTCCGAGCGGGGCAAGCAGGTATGGCGAAGTGGAAGCGGGATCAACGGCGGGGGGAAGGAGTGATGTGGCCTCGTCGATCTGAGACGATGCGGGCGGAGGGTTCTGTCACGTTGGAGAGGCGGCCGGGTAAGATCGCGAGATGAAGAGGACGAAATCTCTCTATCATGGCTACCGCTTTCCGGCGGGGATCATCAGCTGCGCGGTACGCTGGTACTATCGGTTCAAGCTGAGCCGGCGTGACATCGAGTCGTTGCTGCATGAGCGCGGCGTGACGGTCACGTACGAATCAGTGCGCCGCGAATGCGACCGGCCCGGCGCGCCATTCGCCCGTCTGGCGAAAGCGGCACGGGGCAAGTCGGGCTCGACATGGCACCTGGATGAGATGTTTGTGAACCTGCGCGGCGAACCGTACGTGCTATGGCGCGCCGTGGGTGAACACGGTACCGAACTGGACGTGCTGCTGCAGAAGCGCCGCGACAAGGCAGCGGCAAAGCGCTTTTTCATACGGGTGTTACGTTCAGTTCCCGTGCCGCGCAAGATTGTCACCGACCAGTTGCGCAGCTACCCGGCCGCAAAGGCAGAGATCCCGGAACTCGCATGCGTGAAGCACGTGTTCATCAAAGCGGCCGCGCGGGTGAACAACCGTGCCGAGAACAGTCACCAGCCCACGCGCGGGCGCGAACGTCAGATGCGAGGCTTTCGCGATCCAACGCTGGACGGTGGCAGAAGGGGCGGCCAACTCTAATTAATAAGTATAACGATACGTCTGCACCAAACCCAGTCTGTCTCCGTCAATTTGACAATGCCCTCCGCTCTACCCGACAATGGCGCGGCAAGCCGGTCAATATGAAAGTTGGACGGGATGGCGTCGCAGCGAGATATACCAATTGCGATCCACTGGGCAGGGACATCAAGCTTTTGTTTGTAACTTCGACTGCGGCTAAGCTCCGGGCGAGGCGACTAGCGCCTCCCCCTCAACTAGGCTACTCCGAAGAGGAGCACAATCACCTTGCTGCACCGTCAATCACCCCCGTAAGGAGTAGCCATGAGCGCCGAAGCCTTGAAGAAACTGTGGGCGGAGTTCGACGATCTCGCATCCAAGAGCCAAAGCGAGGACGTTCAATTCGTGATCAGGGCCATTAAGCTGCACGCGGAAGTAATGGACTCCCGCCTCGCCGCAATTGAGGCGATAGCAAACGTGTCCGCCAAGCATCCAACGAAGTAGCGTTAGACGGTCGGACTGAGCATCCGGCCGCTGGCGGGCGACCGCCCCGCGTCGGCTCCCTGCCATCGGCCCGCAGAGCGCTCTGCGGACCCTTGCCGACTGTCGTGGGTTGGCGAAACGTGCCTTCGTGGACTTCACTAAACAGCGACGGCCTGCCGTTGGTCCGGCAGTTGCGTATTCCATAGACCAAACGGGCAGAGAGGGGCAGCTGTGCGATGGTGTGGCACGATGTCGGACAGTTCGCACGTGGCGCTAGCATCGGCTATGTGGCTTCCGCGGCCGAGTTATGGATGGCCTGGCCGCTTTCCATATGTCCTCGCCGGCTCCAGCTACAGTGTTCCAGCCTGCGAGGAACGCGTTACCGACGATCTGAAACAAAGCAATGAGTCGTGGCATATTGCGCCCTTTGAGAGGTTCCGGGTGTCGGCAGCGGTGCTGACACCAGATCTGCATGGGTATCTGCGCTAGTCGGGGCTATCGAAGGCAAGCATGCATAGATTTCATTCGAAACGAGACGGAGCCCGCCGGATAGAGGATGAACGATCGCGAACTGCAACGGCATGCCACATGCGGGACACGCGCACGCTCAGTCCGTCGGGGAATTGTCCAATGGCGGCACAGCCATGTTCCGGTTCATCCTCGTATTCGGAAGCGCCAGCGAAGAGCAGTGGTACTTCGCCAGTTCCTTCGAACCAACGAGGTGCCGTTATCGTGCATAGCTGATGCAAGACGACCGGAAGGGGATGAAAAAGTATCCGTGCAAGGCGTCCGAGCGCGTTCTCGCGGGCCATTTGCCCGACCTGCGCGCCGGGCTGTCTGTCGCTGGCCTGCTCGTTCCTGAGGCGATCGCGTATTCAACCATTGCGAACTTACCACCTCAGACGGGCGTTATCGCGCTGCTCGCGGGACTCGTCGCCTACGGCCTGCTGGGCAACAGCCGCTTTGCGATTGTGTCGGCCACGTCCTCGTCGGCGGCCGTCCTTGCAGCCGTAGCAGTGGGAATGGCCGGTGACAGCCTGCCGATGCGCATGCTGCTAGCCGCCGGGCTCGTATTGATTACCGGGTTGATCTTCGTGAGCGCGTCGCTCGCACGCTTGGGCAGCGCTTCTGAGTTCATCGCCAAACCCGTGCTGCGAGGCTACGCGTTCGGTCTAGCAATTGTGATCATTGCAAGACAGATCCCGAGTTTTCTCGGCGTGAGTCTCAAGCACACCGATTCTGCCGGCTTCCTGATCGAACTTGCCCGTAGCTACCCGCAGTGGAACGTCTGGCAGTTAGCGACCGGGCTCGTCGCGCTGGCCCTGCTATTCGCATTCGGTCGCACACGCCAAGTGCCGGGCGCGTTCGTCGTCATCTCGCTAGGCATCGTCGCCAGTCGCTGGTTCGGCCTTCAGGCCCATGGAGCGTCGGTGGTCGGCACAATCGACCTGTCAGGCCAAATGCCTTCCCTGCCCGGCCTTGATCCCCACCAATGGGCACAACTTGGCGAATTCGCCTTTGCGCTGGCGCTGATCCTTTACGCCGAATCGTATAGCTCGATCCGCACGTTAGCACTCAAGCATGGAGACTTGACGGCGCCGAACCGTGAGTTGCTCGCGCTCGGGGCTGCAAATATGCTGTCGGGGCTCTTTCATGGCCTGCCTGTAGGCGCGGGCTATTCGGCAAGTGCCACTAACGAAGCGGCTGGTGCACAGTCGCGCTGCGCAGGTTGGGTCGCTGCCGTAGTGGTGGCCATCATCATGCTCCCGTTGCTGCCATTGGTGGCACTCACGCCCAACGCGGTTCTCGCGGCCGTCGTTTGCCATGCGCTTAGTCACGCGTTGAACCCATCAGTATTCACACCGTATTTGCGCTTGCATCGCGACCGTTTCCTCGTCGCCGCCGCGGTGCTAGCGGTGCTCGTACTAGGCGTGCTCTACGGGTTGCTCGCTGCGATTGGGCTCAGCCTGCTGATGCTTTTTCGAGGGCTCTCTGTTCCGAACGTGAGCACGCTCGGCCGCCTTGGCGAAGGACACGATTTCCTTGTTCTCGCAGCGCATTCTGATGCGCGACCAGTCCCGGGCGTGATCGTCCTGCGTCCGGAGGCACCGCTCTTTTTTGGCAACGTCGAAGTCATGTTTCAGCATGTGAGGACGTTGGTCGTCGATGCGGGCGACAGTACGCAATCGATTGTTATCAGTCTGGAGGAGTCCACCGATCTGGATAGCACCAGCGTGGAGGCATTGATGGAATTCGAACGCTTTGCTGCAGCACGCGGCAAGAGGTTGTTCTTCGCGCGCCTGAAGGAGCCCGCGCTGGCGTTGTTGACCGTGGCAGGCATGCCTGGTCTCACCCCTCCGTACGTTCATTACAGCGTCGACGATGCGGTCGCCGCCGCGCTCGCTCAGTCGATTTGACGCATGGACACTTGACAGGTGAGGGGACGAATGTCGCTTGTGGTGGCCGATGATGCAACTAACATGGGCCGCGCACGAAGGTCCGTTGTCTGGGCGGAGCCGCCGTTTGAATGTCCGTCTGCGCGCGTTGGCGAATGGCAGTAGATGGCCGCACCCCGTCCGATGATGCAGACTGCGCCGCTCGAGTGGGCCGCCGACCTGCGGATGATAAGCACCGACGCTTCCAGGGCGTTGGTCGCTTGGCCAGACCAACTGCACCTCAGAACTGTCCTGATCGCAATGGGGCTACACTGAAAGTGCGATGGAAACAGGAGACGGCCGTGACGAACTCTGACCCCCAAAGCACGTTCCGAGGGCTACCGCTTACGGCGGAGCAGGACGCGGAAGTACGGCTCTACATCAAGGTCCGTACGCAGCACGGTCTGCCGTGGGACACGCCGGAACTGAGCGCGATGCTCAGGGATATGCTGCAGCCCCCAAGTTACGACAACGGCGATTTGGGCGCGGTGGCAGACGAAATGAAAGCAGCCGACGAACGTGCAACGGCGTCGGTCGACGAAGCGATGGACCCCATCGAGGCGGACGAGGAGCGGAATGCGGCGATGGAGTCGGAATGGATGAAAGGGCCCAAACGATAGAGCCGCGAACACCGGGGCTTGCTTCGTGGTAACGCCGCATGCGGGAGATTGCGATAAGTTCCTCGCGGGTGCGGCGAGTATGGTCTCCTATCCGGTTCCCTTCGCCAAGTGTTGTTGTCGGCAATCCCAAAGGCCGCGTTGCGGCCCAAGCACTCGGAGGTTCACATGAGCAACGCTGCAGTCGAGACCCCGGACGTGCGGGGCGTGGACATGAAGCTCGAGGTCGTCGTCATCCCTGTTTCGGACGTCGATCGCGCCAAGCGCTTTTACGGCGGCGTGGGGTGGAGACTTGACGCCGACTACGCCTCCGATGATGGCCACTTCCGCGTAATCCAGTTCACGCCGCCCGGTTCCGGGTGCTCGGTCATCTTCGGCAAGAACGTCACCGCGGCCACACCCGGCTCCGCCCAGGGACTGTACCTGATCGTCTCCGACGTCGAGGCGGCTCGCAAGGAGCTGCTGGGACGTGGGGTGGAGATCAGCGGAGTGTTCCACGACGCCGCTGGCGCGTACGCCGGCTCGGATGAGCCATATCTGTTCGGGCGGATCCGGGTTAGCGGTCCGGACCCCGAGCATCGCAGCTACCGCTCGTTCGCCTCTTTCAGCGATCCGGACGGCAATGGCTGGCTGTTCCAGGAACTCACCCACCGAGCGCCCGGTCGCGTAGACACAGACGCCACGACCTTCACCTCGTCAGCGGATCTCGCGGCGGCGCTCCGGCGGGCGGAGGCCGCGCACGGCGAGCACGAGAAGCGGACCGGCGGCCAACGCGATGAGAATTGGCCGGACTGGTATGCGGAGTACATGGTTCGTGAGCAGGGAGGCAAGGACCTGCCCTTGTGAGCTGGCGGTTCTGACGATCGCTGTCGCTATCGCTGTGGTCGAAACCTCGCCGCGATTGCGAGAAAAGGTCTTGGACCGGCCAATACTACGCACACCCCTTCTATGGGGCATTGAAAGTCAAGCCCTGTCCGAGATAAAAATTCTGTTATGCGAAGTAAATTTCCTTTCGCGTTGTCTACGGCCAGTTTGCGCGGTCGCCTGCTACGACCAGACGCAGACTGGCCGTAGACAACCTGTGAAACACAGGTGGCGAGGTATCGTCACGTTGTTGGCGGGTTGAGGGAGAAGCGGCGACATTCGCGGACATGAAACGGACAACTTTGCCGCAGCGCGCGCCAGCCACCCACACCATTTCCTACGCCGGCTACCGGTTTCCGCCCGATGTGATCAGCTACGCGGTGTGGCTGTACTACCGTTTCCCGCTGAGCCTGCGCATGTTCGAGGAACTGCTGGCGGCCCGTGGCATCGATCTGACCTACGAGACAGTGCGACGCTGGTCCGTAAAGTTCTGGCTGGGGATTGCCCGGCGTATCCGGTCCACCGCGCTGGCGCGAGGCGACAAGTGGCACCTCGATGAAGTGGTCGTCACGATCAATGGCAGGAAGCACTGGCTGTGGCGTGCGGTGGGCCAGCATGGCGCGGCGCTCGACGTGTTGGTGCAAAGCCGGCGCGACCGGCACGCGGCCCGGCGCCTGATGCGCAAGCTGCTCAAGAAACGTGGGCGCGCGCCGCGTGTACTTTTCACTGACAAGCTCAGGAGCTACGCGGCGGCGAACCGGGATCTGGGACTCAACGTCGAACATCGCCAGCACAAGGGGCTGAACAACCGGGACCAGCCGACACGGGTGCGCGAGAAGGTGATGGGCCGCCTCAAATCAGCGCGTCACCTGCAACGTTTCGCTTGGGTCCATGATCAGGTGGGCAATCTGTTCATGCATTGCCGTTACCACACCGACGCAAAACAGAAGCGGGCGCTTCGCACCCTGGCCTTCGAGGCGTTGGAAAGCGTGACGGGCGCTCCGATGCGGGAGCGACTCGCCGCTTAAATTAGGCATACTTACAGACGGCGTGTTCGAGCGCGTGCCGTTCGACAACTTGACAATACCAGGTAGCCTTATCGGAAAGTTTTCGGGTCTTTCAGCGGACGCTTGCCGTCGATGATCGCCTTCGCTTCGTCGATCGCTGCATCCAACGCCCAGTCTTCTTGACGATATCCCTCTTCCTCGAGGCATTGGACGGGGATTTGCATGGGTTGCTCTGCATCAAATTCGCGCGGGATAAGCACGAAACCGTTGAATCCGAATATCTGCAACTGCTCGTCCCCGACGCCCTGTTTCGCAAGCGTTCGAACTAGGTACTGAAATCCGTTGTACGTATTCTCAGCGTGGGCCATGTCAATCTCCATCATCATTGAGCAGGACGCGCAGCGTGAACATTGACACGAACAAGCTGCGTGAGCTTGCCGAACGCGCGACGCCGGGTCCGTTGAAATGGTGGACTAGCAATAGCGCAAAGCGCCAAACTGCGGGGCGCGGCCCCGACGGCGGCGTACTGCATGCGACTATGGTACGCCGAGACTACGCCGACGTTGCTTGCGGCGCTGCTGACGTGGACCACATATCAGCTGTCGACCCTACGACGGTCCTGGCCCTGTTCGATCAGGTCGGAAAGCTGCAGCGTGAGAATGCGCCACTGTCGACGCTCATCAACATGCCCGAGTTGCACGCCTTCGCGAAGGCGGTCGTGCTCGAGACCACTCATCAGCGCGAACGCTGGGGATCAGAGGACGACTCGTCAGCCATTGCCGTCCTCCCATTGATTCTCGAGGGATCCTGGCATGAAGGAACGCCCTATTCTTTCCAGTGGCGCGTTAGTGCATGCGCTGCCCGACGGTCAAGCGACGGACTATCGAAGATGTGCCGCAGGATCAGGATGTGCGTACTAACCTGGCGGTCAATTGCTGTCCTCATACGATCAAACGACGCATCGAATGCATTTTCCAGACTGCGGAAGCGGCCTGCCGCGATGCCGTCAATGGGCACGTTGATCCGGTTTGCCTGCGTGGTCTCCCTGATCCATTGCATGGCGACGTAGAACCCGTTGGTCGAGTCCCCGCTGACACCGGAAGTCATCTCGAAACCCATGTACTCGTAGCTGCGCTTATCTTCCATGAACTCGACTCCTATTGTCTCGGAGAAGTCCCAGCATGAGGGAACGCCCAATCATTTTCAGCGGAGCCATGGTGCGCGCAGTGTCACCCATTAACGTCACCGCCCAATATCTGCAGGGCCGGGCTGGCACTTAGTCCTGGCCCCATAGCGGCAGGCTCATGGTCGTGTCGTAAGCGGTGAACATGACATTGAACCTAACGCTGATGCGCGAGCGGGCGTTCGTGTTCACTGACACCGAATGTGACAGCCAGGCGGCAAACACGAGCAAGGTGCCGTCGCTCACCGTCACCACCGTCTGGTCGGTGTTGTACGCCGTCAATTCGGTGACCGGCGGACGAATGATGGCAGTCTGAGGGCGCGGATCGTGAAAATTGATCGTGTCTGTGCCTGCCTGCGTTTGCAGATAGTAGACGCCGCTCAGAAAATTGTTGGGATGGCTGTGTGGCGTGTGCCGCACCTGGACCCAGCACGTTGACCCAGCACCCCGTGATGCGGAACGGGGCATCGGCTACCTTGATAAACGCGAGCACGTTGCGCACGGCTGCGTCGATGCGAGTGATCAGCGCAGCAAATTCGGGCATCTGATGTTGTTTGTGCCTGGATTGCCAAGTGGCATCTGTGCGTGTTCCGCAACCAGCGCGCATCCAGGTTGCGACATACGTCAGCAGACCCCGGTTAAGTGGTTCATAACACGCTGGTTCGAGGCGGCTCTGGCACACGAAGGTTGGGAACAGGCGTATGACGTCCGGAGTTGGGGGCTGCACGACCGTTTGCGCGATGCGCTGACAAGGGAACACAGATCTGTACTATAGCCGCGAAGTCAGCATGCAGACGGCCGGACGCCTCATAACAGGAGGGCGTGGTTCAAACGAGGTTTACACACGAAGCGCGGGATGACGCTGCCCAGACGGATTCCGCTCGCCTGCGTGTGACCCAAAACCGGCGGGTTTCGAACTGCGCCGGCAGGCGCTGAATTCGACCGATGAAGGTCGTTCCGCCGTTTAATTCCGGGACGCCACGCCTGCCACCTCAAGCTCGACCTCGGCATAGTGGTCGAACTCCATGGAATACAGCCCGCGGCCCTGGGTGACCGAGCGCAATTCAGTAACGTAGCCGAACATTTCGGCGAGAGGCACTTGGCCGGCAATCGCTTCCACACCGCCCGGGCGCGGCGCCACCCCTTCAATCTCGGCGCGGCGGGCGCCGAGCTGCGCCAGCGCGGCCCCGGTGTACTCAGTCGGCACCAGCACCTCGATGCGGAACATCGGTTCAAGCAGCACCATCCGCCCCTTGCCGAACGCCGCGCGGCATGCCTGGATGGCCGCGGCGCGGTAAGCGAATTCGCTCGAATCGACGGAATGGCTGGAACCGCCTTCGAGACGCACCTCGATGTCGGTGACGGGATAGCCTGCCAGCGCTCCGATTTCGGCGGCATCGCGCACACCCTGCTCCACCGCCGGGATGAACTGGCGCGGCACAGCCCCGCCGGTGACTGCGTTTTCGAAGCGCATGCCCGAGCCGCGCGCGCCAGGGCGCAGCGAAAGAATCACATGGCCGTATTGGCCATGCCCGCCAGTCTGGTGGACGAAACGCCCCTCCTCAGCCGCCACTTCGCGCGTGATGGTTTCCTTGTAGGCCACGCGCGGCCGCCCCATTTTCGCCGCGACACCGTATTCGCGCTCCAACCTGTCCAGCAAGATTTCGAGGTGGAGTTCGCCCATGGCGGCAATCAGCAACTGGCCGCTGTCTTCATCCAGGCTCAGTTGCAGGGTCGGATCCTCATCGGTCAACTGGCGTAACGCCTCGGCCATGCGGCCATGCTCGGCGAGCGTTTTCGGTTCTACCGTGGCCCGCAGGGCCGGCTCCGGGAAAGTGATCGTTTCCAGCGTTACCGGGTGTTCCGCGTGGCACAGCGTATCGCCCGTATAGGTCTGATTCAGGCCGAGAAACGCACCGATTTCCCCGGCGTGCAGCGCCTCGACGTTTTCGCGGTGATTGGCATACATGCGCAACAGGCGCCCGGCCCGCTCCTTGCGGTTACGGGTGGCATTGTGCAGCGTCATGCCGGCGCTGACCATGCCCGAATAGATGCGCGCATAGGCCAGGTGCCCGACGTAGGGATCGTTGACGATCTTGAAGACCAGCGCCGCGAGCGGTTCTTCGTCGCGCGGCGCGAGGCAGATCGTGAGACCGCTGTCGGGATCGGTCCCCTGTACCTCGCCGATATCGAGCGGTGACGGCAGAAAATCGACCACGCAGTCCAGCAGCGGTTGCACGCCGATATCCCGTAACGCGGCGCCACAGCAAACCGGAAACAGGCGATTGGCGAGCGTGGCACGGCGCAGCGCCGCGCGTAACGGCTCCGTCCCGATGTCGCCGCCGGTCACGTAAAGCGAGAGCAGTTCATCGTCAGCCTCGGCGACGGACTCGATCAGGCGCTGCCGCGCGGCCTCGGCCGCCGCACGATATTCAGCCGGTATGGGACCGCATTCCGGCTTGCCCTCCTGCGCAGCCCCCCAGCGCAGCGCCTGCATCGACAGCAGATCGATCTCGCCTTCGAATGCCGCTTCGTGGCCGACAGGCATTTGCAGGCACGCCACCGGCGCACCGAGGCGCTCGCGCACGCTGGCCACCGCGCGCTCGAAGTCGGCCCCGATGCGATCCATTTTGTTGATGAAGCACAGCCGCGGCACCCGGTAGCGATCGGCCTGCCGCCATACCGTCTCGCTTTGCGGCTGTACGCCGTGCACGGCATCGAATACCACCACGGCGCCATCCAGCACCCGTAGCGAGCGCTGCACTTCGGCGGTGAAATCGATATGGCCCGGGGTATCGATCAGGTTGATCATGCAGTCGCGCCACCGCGCGCTGATCGCCGCCGCGACGATCGTGATCCCCCGTTCGCGCTCCTGGGCCATCCAGTCGGTCAGCGTCGTGCCGCTGTCGACCGAACCCAGCCGATGGGTGCGTCCCGTGTGAAAGAGGATCCGGTCGGTAATGGTGGTCTTGCCAGCGTCGATGTGAGCAATGACGCCGATGTTGCGGATGCCGGCGATCGGCGCGGGGGTTGCAGCCACAGGTCATCTCCTAGGTACGACTGTGTTAACAAATGTTCGTTTCGTCGACCGCAGCATGGGCACCTTTCGAAGCAAGCCAGCAGGGCTGCGGCGAGTTCCAATCGCAACGTGGCGATGGAATCTGCTACATGACCCTGCTTACGCAGGGGCGCCCCGGGGCCGGAAGCAGCGCAAAAATCCCGCGGGATACCAACGAACGCCGCAACGCGGCCCGTCTCGCCCCACCCGATGGATGCTGAACTGGCCGACAGAATCCGGTAGCCAGCGATCAAACTCTACGCCAGCCTCGAGCGACCGGTGAGGGTTTCCAGGAGCCACATCGGACGCGCAGCTAACCTGAGTCGCGTCGTATGTGCACGATCGGCATACCCGCGCTGCAACGGGGTGCTCGACGAGTTGGCCGAAACGCAATGGCATTTCTGCGCGCGCCGGTATGTGTGGACGCGTATGCTAATGACCGCGCTGTAGCTATTCCCCGCCCCCCGTCGAAGACAGGATCGCTGAATGCTCATCGCCATCGAGCAACGGCTGCAGTGCGGGCGCGAGCGACTTCAGCAACTGCACCGACAATGCACTCGTGAAAGCGTCGCGCGCCGCATAGGGCTCGTGCACATAGGCGGTCAGCGTGCCAAAGAAGCGATCGCCGATCACGAAGACGAACGTCGCGCTCCGGTTAACCTTACGCGATTCGATCAGGCGTGCGCCGCGGGCGAACACATTGAAGCGCTGGTCGCCCGTTCCCGTCTTGCCATACACGTCGAGCGTCTGTCCGTCAGGGAACGTCATGCCGGCCGCAAGACGCTTCGCCGTGCCGCCGAGCACCACGTCGCGCAACAAGCCATGCACCACATCGACAATCTCCGGCGACAACGCCGTGCGCGGCGTCGTCGCTGCCCGCGTGAAATGCGTCTCATAGGGCGTGCCCTTCGCGAACTCGAGTTCGACAAAGGTCTGCGTCGGCAGCATCTTGCCGCCGTTCGCAATCGTGCCGACGAGTTGTGCGAGCGCGACCGGCCGGTCGCCCGACGCACCGATCGCCGCTGCGTACGACGGCGTGAGCGTCGCGAACGGGTAGCCCAGCGCGCGCCACGATTTGCCGATTTCGGCGAAAGCCTGCAATTCCACCATACGTTTGATGCGCCGATCCTGCGTCGCGTGGTAGCGCGTCTTGAAGAGCCACGAATATGCGGTGAAACGCACGGCGCGGCTCGCCTCCTGCAACTGGCTCTCGGTCGCGAGCGGATGGTCCCGCAGGTAGTTGACCGTCCACAGTTCGAGCGGATGAACGCTCGCGATATAGCCGCGATCGTTCAAATTGAATCTGTCGATGCCGTACTTCGTGTAGAGCTTCGCGAGATCGTCCGACGACAGCGTTGCCGCTGGCGTGCGCTTCAGCGCGGCGCGCATCTGCGCGTCGAACCACACTTGCGGCTCATCCGGCGCCACGCTGCGCAATACGGTCGCGACCTTGGGCGGCGACTTGCGCACGTCAAGCAGCAGGACGGCGAGCGCTTCGTCGGCTGTCTTGCCGCGATACTTCGTGTAGAACCGATGCATATACACGCGGCTTTCCTGATCGGCAAAACGCGTGAGATAAGTACGGCGTGTGGCCGGATCGTCGAGCCATTGCGACGTCGGTCCTGCGGTCTGGACCATCTCGTAGTGCACGATGTCGCGCATCAGCCGCACGAACACCAGATTCACCGAATGCTGGAACGCGCGGTGCACGGTGAGGATGCGGCCGTTGTCGCTCGCTTCGAAGTTATTGAACGTCTGTGCGCCGCCACCCGTGTAGAAGGTCTCGCCCGGACTCGCCGAATACTTGCGCTCGACCGCGGCATCGAGCATCGCGCTGAGCGAGAGATCCGAGGTATGCGACAGGTAGCCAAGTGCCCAGCGCGTCAACATATCCTGCGTGTCGGGCTTCACATCGTGCAGTTGCGCCACGCTCATCGACGCGTAACGCGCATGCAGCGTGGAGACGATCTGCAAGTACGTGATCAGCGTGCGAAGCTTGGCGGTCGAGCCGAGGTTCAGGCGTGCGCCCTGATTGATGTCGAACGGCTGGTTCACCCTGTCGGTCTGGACCCGCACGAGGTTCGCCCCGTCGCGGGGCTCGAACAGCGTGAAGCTATAGGCGATCTTCGACGGATCGTCCTGCGTGCGCAGCATTTCGAAGCCGTACAGGCCGGCCGCCTGTGCGCCCTCGCGCGTGGCGGCGCTCGCGAGCCTTTCGCTGACCGCTTGCTGGACCCGGTTGTCGAGTGCGGCGGTCGCCGTCAGATCCAGCCGGTCGAGGTCGTAGAAGCCCGATACGCCGAGCGTGGTGAGCAGATGCGCACGCAGCGCGGTGACGGCCTTGCGCGTCACGAACGATACCGGCGGGCGTACCCTGGGCGCGCGATCCAGTTCGAGCGGCGTCGCCAGCGCGGCGTCGCGCAGCGACAGCGAAATGATCCCGTTGGCGGCCAGGAGGCGCAGATAGCTGTCCGTCAGGCGATCGAGTTCCATGCTCCCGGAACGCAGGAAACGCGACGGCGCGCGCTGCGCGATCATCAGCGACAACGCCTGCTTGAACGCGAGCGCCTGCGCGCCGAGCGATTCGGCAGAAGCCGGCGCGTTCAGGATGCGGTTGACCTCGTCGAAGTCGCGTCCGTACCATGCCGCGAGACCATCGCCCATGCCGCTGATTTCGCCGACGCCGGGCTTCGCGGCGAGCGGCACCGAGTTGAGATAGCGCACGACGATCTGCCGGCGTGCGGCCAGCGTCTGCGGTCCGCCGAGATAGGCACGCACGGACGCTGAGGCGATTTGCCGCAGTTTCTCCGGCGGCGTCGCGGTGCGGCCGCCTGGCGAGTGGCGGAATTTTTCGATCTGCGTGGCGAGCGTGCTGCCGCCCGGCGTCGGCTGATGCCTGTCGATCACGCGCATGCCCTGATCGAACAGCGCACGGCTGAAACGGCCCCAGTCGATGGCCGGGTTGCGGTTCGGTTGCTCCGGGTCGAGCAGGTAGCGGTCTTCGATGAAGAGCAGCGCGTTGACGACGAGCGGTGGAATCGCGTCGAAGCTGTCGTAGACGCGGTCCGGATACCGCGCGCTGAAAAGCAGTGTGCCGCTCGCATCGCGCAGCAGCAGTCCGGCCTGATCCTTTTCGTCGTACGGCAGGAACAGGCCGTCGTCTGCCAGTGACGCCATCCTGGCGGAATCGCGCGCCTGCGAGGCGACCGCAAAACCGCGCGCGCTGAGGAGTTGGTCGAAGGACGGCAGCGACGCGTAGCCGAGACGCACGTCGTACGGACCGCTCGCGGGAAACCGGATGCTGTGGCTCGCGCCGTCGTCGACGGTAAAGGCGATATCGCGCCCCAGTTCGGACAGATAGCGCGCCTGCAGCCGGGAGGTCCCGATTTCAATTTGAACGAGGCGCGCCGCGATCACCAGCGCAACCAGAAAAGCGGCCAGCAACAGCCACTTGAACCATCGCCAAACCGGCACGACGCCGATCGCACGAAAGGGAAATCGAACTGGCGGCCGATTCATGGCGGCGTCTCCCGACAGCTGCCAAACTGCAAAAAATGCACCCGTCAGTAGTCTAGCGCGGAACACGGGGACCGAGCGTTCGGGCGTACCCGACAGTGCTGGTTTTGGGGTGCCGTCAGGGGATTCGGAGATTTCCGTCCGCCAGAGGTCCGGAAAGCCCAGTCCCATAAGGCTCGGCACTATCTCGGCTCCCGGACGTTCAGCCGGGAATTGTCGCCCAATGCCAAGTCACGGATGCTATTGATTGTGCGGTGCGGCTAACGTACGTGTCCGTCCGAATCCTGTGTCCACCCTTTTTATGCCCAACCCCACATACAGCGGCTGGAAGCGAACCGGTGCACACGACAGCTGGGCACAATCTTCCGGGGTGTACACGATTCTCTCACGCCGGGTTGGCCACGCCGCCTCGGTCGGCACGGCCGGAAGCGGCTGAAACTGCGCGGCGGTGAGCGGCCATCCGGCGGGCTTTGGCTCAGTCGCGATCGGCAGCATCGGGATGGTTCGCGCCTGGCAATTCGGCGCCGTGCGCACGGATCGCGGCGATCAATTCGGCCGGCGTGATCTCATAGCGCACCTCATAGTGGATGCCAGGTTGCGCGAATCGACGTCGATCAGCAGCAGGCTCTTGCCATCGGGCGTGGCTTCGAGCCGCACGCTCGCGGTGAGCGCGTCGCTGTCGGTCACCAGATGGACGGTGCCGTGCGCGCCGTTGTGAGAGGGTGTCATCGGTCAAGCTCCTGAAAAGGCTCACCGGGGGCGCCTGCAAAAGCTCACCGTTCGAGTGGAAACGTTACCCTGTAGCCGGATAGGGGATTGGGGCGGACTTGCGCTCATCGTTGAGGCAAAAGGGAGTCGCAATTACCCTTGTTCAAGCGCGTCACCGCCACGAGTCCTGTTTTTTGGGTAACGCCCCCGACGGATCGAACACCTCGATGACATCATCGGCATCGAACCGATCCACGTCCAGGACCAGGTTCACACCGGGCGCCGCGATTGTCGACGGGAACAGGATTCCCTTTGCTCCCGCGGCAATGGCTTCGTCACCCAGCTCGGCGGCTCGATGCGCTCGTTGAACCAGAGTTGGCGCCAATCGCAGAAGAACTCTTCCCACAGGGGCGCCCAGACAGCGCTACGAAAGCCTTGCCTGCAATCGACGACTGGCGCGACAGTCACCTGGTAGCTTACCAGTGTGCCAGGCGGGAGTAGCGTCGACGTCCCGATCCGGCGACACACGAAAGTCAAGGCCGAGGCGAATCCATTCGATCCAGCTTGGGAAAGCTACTTCGAAGAACATCACGGTTTTAAAATGCCCAACAACCTTGCCGCGTCATGCGTGGCTGCTGGGAGCGGGGATGCGGCCCCAGCCACGCTCGACCATGCCGTCGCACAGCGGCTTCGTCATGTTGAACACCGAGTCGGAGGTTGGTCCGGATCACCGCGTCCCAGTCGACCTTGTCCAGCTTCCTGAAGCTCGCGTCGCGCGTAATGTCCGCATTGTTCTGTCGACCGGGCCGACCTCGTTCATGACTTTCTGCACACAGTGCTGACAGGAGTCGTAGTCAGCCACATTGACCGCATAGGCGTGGAATGGACGATAATCAGCGGCCACCCGCGCGAGCCAGCGCTCGACGCCCGCATTGTTCGGCGAATGGGTAACCACCACCGTGAACCCGCATCATGGATGCTTGACGCTGATGGCTTCGCCCAGTCCGCCTATTCCGCCCCTCACCAAAGCCAGCGTTTCGACATGGTTCGATCTCCTCCCGAGAAGTTAATGGTCAACGATGTTCGGTGATGGCCCCGTCACCTGTCGATTGCAGGCGGGGCAGTCCTTCGGGTGCGAAAACCGGATGGCCCATACGTGAACTGGCGATGGAAGGCGAGCAGTTTTCGGCACGTCGTGTCGTTGAGGACTGGCCCAACGTCGACGGATCGGATTTCGAGACGGCTGACCGCGTGACCCGTGATGGACGGGCTCGCCTGACATGTTAAATGCTGCTCAGTTTCAATGTAAATTCATACCACGCCAAATGGCCTAGCACGTGACATGCAGGATGGCATTGGCCTGGTCAGGGTGCTCCTTCAGATTGGCGATGGCCTCTGCTGTCGGCAGGATGACCAGTTCGACTTGCCGACGCCGGGCCTCGTGCTTCACCTCTTCCATTACCGGTAACGCCCCGGTGCCGGTGCCAATCACCAGCCGCTGGCATTTCCAGGGGATGTCCTCCGCCACTGACAGCGGTGTGTGCCCAAAGGTCTCGCGGAACGCCTTGGATGGCTTCTTCTTGCGTTTGCGAACCTGCCCGTGGTCGATCACCACGTCATGCAGGTAGGTGACGCCATCAATACGGATGCAACCAAAGGAAAATGCTTCGAAGCGCATGCCTATCTCCGCCGCTTTCGTGCGGGTAGCCACTCATTGCATCAAGACCCAACAGAGTGGTCGTCCAACACAATCATTATAGGTTGGAGGCAGCGTTGCGCGGAATGTGTCCCGTTGGCGTCACCTGGGGTACGCGGTGATGCCGGTCGCCCGGAACGTGTGGTTGCCGATCTTTGTGCCGATGCCGGCCGCGATCGCACGGCGCCGCACTATCGCATACGCGTTCGCCTGCGGCAGCGGCGTCTCGCTCAGCTGCCCGGTGCCGCGCCGGACCGTGCGGAACAGCGGCCCTTTTGGATCGCCACCGATGCCGGTGCCGTCGAGGTAGGCGTGCAGGTACGCCTCGAGCGTGTGATGACACGGCATCTCGTGGCGCTTGTCGCCCCTCTCGCGCAGCCGCACCCACAGCCATCGGTGCTGCACATAGACGTCGTCGACCCGCATCGCGAGCGCCGCACCGATCCGCGCGAACGAAAACACCATCAGCGCAATCAGCGCGCGGGCGCGCAACCCCAGGGGCGTGCTCACATCGATGCTGTCGAGCAGCTGCCGCGCCTCGGTCGCCTCGAGCACCAGCGTCTTGCCCTTTTTCGCGGTGTGACCGTGTCCGCGCACCGACGCAGCCGGGTTGTGTGGCACGATCTGGCCGGTCACCAGCCAGTCGAACAGATGGCGGATCGCCGCAAGCCGCTGCTTGACGGTCGGCGCGGAGTGAGTCTGCGTCTGCAGCTCGATCCAGCCCGCGACATGCAGCGGCTGCACAGCCGTGATCGACGGTACGCCGGCGCCGGCGCACCACTCAAGGAATTCGCCGGCCGCGCGCGCGTACGCACGCCGCGTGTGCGGATTGCGGATTGCCGACGCGAAGAATTCGAGGAAACGAATACCGGCGCGGTCGCCGGCAGACGTGACCAGGGGGGCACTGTAGCGCCGGCGGGAAGGACAAGGTTTGCGCTAGCCACCGGTCAGCGCCTTGATCTTGCCTTCGAGGTACGTCGTCGCAGCAAACACGAGCAGCTCGACCGTGAAACCGCCCGCAGTTGATGCAGCCTGCTTGGCCCTATCCCACACGTCGGGGGGCTGCGGACGGAATCCAGGAAGTCATAGCCTGACCAGCTCAGGCCTCTGAACATGAACCCGATCGCTGGGTGACTCCTGCTGCGATCGATAAAGCCTGCCTGCACAATTAGATCAAGGTGGCCCGCAATCTGGTCGAAGCTGTAGCCGTCAACCAGGACACCTGGGCTATCTGGAGCGATGTGGGCGTTATCGCCGTATTCCATCGGCAGGCTCTCGAGCTTGAGCATCAGCTCGCGGATCACGTCTATGTCACGCTTCATTGTTAAAGCGAAGGGCGCGAGACCCGGTCACTCCCTCATCTCAGGGCGCACGTGAGCTCTTTGTTTTTCTATGGGGCGGGAGCACGATAGTCCCGCGTCGCGTTCTGCTTTCGGTTAAGCCGCGCCGACGAATCTCGACGTAGGCACGATTTACAGTATTTAAGTGGATTCCCAACTGATCGGCCAGTAGCCGCTGGGGCGGTAGCTGCGTCCCCGCCTCAAAAACACCGGTATGAATCGCCATCTCAAGCTCCTGGACGAGCTTCAGATACAGAGGGCGAGATCCGGAAGTTATGTCAGGTAACCATCGGCGCACGGTAACAGCCTGCTGAAAATTTCCAATGCCCGTTGTGTGAGTCCCCGGGCTACGGCCTTCCCCTTAGGTCGTTTTCCTTCCTGAACGGTAGTGCAGCCCGCGCCCAGGAAACAGAGCCGTGAAATGGTTATTTGCTTCACCTAATCCTCCTGCCGTATCCCATCAAGAATAGCAAATCGGGAAAAGGCCGCGGATGAGCGCGAAGCAATCGAACAATGAGTGAGGACACCACGACCACTAACTAATACAGGCGCTATGCCGACTACTGGAGAAAATACGTGAACTCAGTTGTCCGGAAACCCGTTCGCAATTGCTTCACGAGCCCGCTCTTCGGCATCTCTGAACGCTCCCTGAGTATCTCCGAAAACATCCCCCCGCTCGATTTGGTACATGACGAAATTTTTATACACGGGCGCGCCATCCAGCCTCGTGATCACCACGCGGGCGTAATAGCCGCCGTTCGGATCAGCATCTCCCGGTCGGTATTCACGTTCAGCGTTAATGACGATCCTGTGCGGGGGGACTGCAACCTCTTTATGCAAGACAGTCATATCCGTCTCTATCAGCACTTTCGAGGAATCCTAGCATGATCACTAATACAGACGCAGTGCCGAGCCAACTTCCCGACGACTTGAACCCGGAAGTCGTCAAGGCGACCGCCGTGTTCATCGGAAAATGCTGCAGGACGGCGATGTGTACGGCACCAACTGGGCCAACGCACGTGACGTGCCGCTTGCCGCAGGCCGCTTCGGACTCGCCGACTATGTGCAGTTGCGCTAGCCAACAGGAACGCAAGCATCATCCAGGCGCGGCTCAGCGGCGAGACCAGTTAAGTTTCGCCAGGCGCCACGGCATAAGACACCAGTGCTTATCGGAGTGCATCACCCACGTTGGTTTGCGAAGCTTCTCAAAAGCGATGACGAAACTGGTTGAACCAGCATCCTGAAGCCTGTTTTTCGTGCCGGCTGCGCTTTTAGGCAAGCCGCGATTTTGCTAAGGACAGGGTGCGCGGATCTCATCGAGGCTGCGGGCGTGCTTCGGCTATTGTCCAACTGCAAGCCGGATACATGCATGCAGACCGTTTCGACATCACGAATAAGAAGCTTGCAAAATGCGTTGGGTCCATACATGCACGAAAGGTACGAAATACCCCTAGCTGGACACGGGTAACCGCGCCCAGCTACCCGACATAACCCGAAACACTTCTTCCGCAGGCAGAGCCTCGCGTTTTCCCGTTCGGGATGGCGCAGCCTGCCCGCTGTCTTCCAATGCTTGCAGAAACGTCGAACTCCACCAGTGCACATCGAACTTGCGGATCCGTCCAAGAAGTGATTCGTGCCGCTTGATCCGCTCATCAAGCGACATCGTCAGAGCCCGCTGAATTGCCTGCGCTGTGCCTTGCGTATCGTATGGATTGACCAGCAGCGCTTCTTTCAATTGCTCCGCGGCGCCGGCAAAACGTGAAAGCACCAGCATGCCGGGGTCAGCAGGACCCTGCGCGGCGACGAATTCCTTCGCAACCAGGTTCATGCCGTCCCGCAATGGTGTAACGAGCGCCACGCGACTCGCGCGATAGAGGCCCGGCAGACGCTTGCGGGCCACGTTGCGATGAATGTAGCGCACCGGCATCCAGTCCAGTTCACCGAAGTCGCCATTGATTGCGCCACACAGGCTATCCATCTGACGTCGCAGATCATCGTAGGCTCCAACGTCCTCGCGGCTCGGGGAAGCAATCTGGATCAGCGTCGCGCTATTGCGATTTTCCGGGTAGTACGTCAGCAGTTCACGGAAAGCATGGACGCGTTGCGGCAGCCCCTTTGAGTAGTCGAGCCGGTCGACGCCCAACAGCAAACGCCGCCGGGAATACTCGTCGCGCATCCGGGCAAACATGTCGCGTCCCTCCTTCGAGTCGGCAAGACGAATGAAGTCGCCGACATCAATGCCGATGGGATACGCGCCGACCCGCAGCGTGCGATTGAACGCCCGAAGGCGGTCCGGACTCAACCGTTGCGCCTGCGCTTCGGATTCAACGTAGTGAGAAAAGTGCGTCAAGTCCGCTTCGCTCTGGAAGCCGACCAGATCGTATGCAAAGAGCGAGCGCATCAGCCATTCGTGTTCCGGAATCGCTGCCATGATCAGCGGCGGCGGCATCGGAATATGCAGGAAGAAGCCGATGCGGTTGGTACACCCTATTGCGCGCAACTCGGCCGCAAGCGGGATCAGATGGTAGTCGTGAACCCAGATGAGATCGTCCGGCTTCAACAGCGGCAGCAACTTGTGCGCGAACAACTGGTTCACCCGGCGGTAGCCCGCTGCGAATCGCGTGTCGAAATTGGCAAGGTCCAGCCGGTAGTGGAACACCGGCCACAAGACACCGTTCGCGTAACCCAGATAATACGTGTCGTGATCTTCCCGGCTCAGGTCAAGTGTCGCAAGCGTTACGTTCCCAGCCGTTTGGACCTGAACTTCATCTTGGCCGGCTTTTGCGCTGTCCCCTGCTTTCCGGATCTTGCCGCTCCAGCCAAACCAGAGCCCGCCCGTCTGTTGCAGGCTCTCCCGTACCGCCACGGCGAGTCCACCGGCAGCAGGCTTGCGAGGATCGGCAGTGCGATTTGAAACGACGACGAGACGGCTCATGAAGGCCTTATGCTGCTGCGTTCAGGCGGCGGTGTCCAACGCCCCAAATAGGGAAATCACGTCCCCAGCCGGCACTCGACGAACGTGATCCGCGTTTGCCGGGGTAAGCGCCGCAACGGCGGAACCATACTCGTTCCTCTCTGAAACCTCAAGCTCGCGGTGCGACCAGCCATGCCGGGTAAGGATCACATTCTGATCGAACCAGTTTACTACGTCGCTTACGCACGCTCGCGCCCGGCCCGCGCTTCACCTGCATACGTCGCCCGCTCAAATACGGCGTCGCCATGGCGAAAAATGACCAGGACTTGAAGTTTTGCTTCAGAAACGCCGTGATCGGGCCGCGGCGAAACGGTTCTTGAAACGCGCACTGGAGGCTTGTTCAGAGGTACCGGGCAAGATCGTCACCGACCGGCTGCGCGGCTACCCAGCAGCGAAAGCCGAGATTCCCGAGTTCGCGCCCGTCGGGCACGTGTTCGTCAGAGCCTGCGCTCGCGTCAATAACTGCGCCGAAAATAGTCCTCAGCCCTCGCGCGAACGCCGCACGCGGAGCTTCCGCCTGCCCCTGCCCACCCACGCATTCCTGCCGGGCTTCGGCGTGAACCGGCAGCATTTCGCCATCAAGCGACATCTGCCACGAACGTCGCTCTACCGCAAGCAGCTCACCGCGAAGCTTGGCCGGCTATATGATAATGAGTGCCGCAGGCGCGTATCGAATTTCAACAGCGTCCGAAAATCGACTGTGCTGTTGTCCGTGCGTCGGCAAGGGTACATCGGTGTGACAGCGATGGCGCCAACGGTGTTCGCTGCATTCGACGCTGAATAAGCTGCGGTGCTGTAGGTACTGGATTCTCCACCGAGAACCGCTTGGAGCGAAGTCTTTCTGCCAGTCCGGCAACGAGGGTCGTTGGGCGCGCCGGTCGTCTATCTACCCGCGCCGGTCCGTCTGATGGCACTCAGCACGAGTGTGCTGCCTGACCCCGCCTCAAGTGTTCGCCCAGCAAAACGACAAGCCCCTCCTTTTGACCTCACTTCAATCCCACCGCTCATCACGCACCTGAACGATACCCGCCTCGATCCGCACCGGAAACACCACCACATCCTCATAAGCCGGCGGCGCCAACACCTTTCCCGTCCTGATGCAAAACCGCGCACCGTGGCGCGGACAGATAACCACGTCGCCTTCCACCACACCGCCTGTCAGGATGCCGCCGTCGTGCGGGCAGATATCCTCGATCGCATAACAGGTGCCGTCGACGTTGAACACGGCAACCTGCGCGCCATCGACCTCGACGCTGCGGCTAGCACCGTGCGGAAAATCCTCGATCGCGGCGACCTCGACCCAAGCGGACATATCAAAGCATCCCCAGTTGCAGGCGTGCCGCGTCCGACATCCGCTCTCTTGACCACGGCGGGTCCCACACCAGTTCGACGTGTACGTCGCTCACACCGCTCGCCGAGAACACCGCATCCTCCACCGTCGCCGGAAAGGACTGCGCGACCGGGCAGCCAGGCGCGGTCAACGTCATGCGGATCTTGACGCGACCTTCGGCTTCGTCCACGTCAAGACCATAGACAAGCCCCAGGTCGTAGATGTTGACCGGAATCTCCGGGTCGAACACGGTGCGCAGCGCATCGATCACGCGTTCTTCAAGACGTTCTGTTGTTGCGCCGCTGCCAGGTTGTGCGGCCTCAGCGCGCTTCAGCCAGTCAAATGTGCTCATCGTCTGCCTCACTCTGTCGAAACGGGGCGATCCCCGTC
>Ga0310811_10000675_pt1 | contig 43517 bp, 41 predicted proteins | sample YCmetagenome_FD_207642 | JGI IMG/M metagenome (GOLD analysis project Ga0310811, IMG submission 207642) | Soil microbial communities from experimental microcosm in Duke University, North Carolina, United States - YC | ecosystem: Engineered > Artificial ecosystem > Soil microcosm > Unclassified ...
TTCGGTCCGTCGCCGAAGCAGGCAAAACGCGGGTACAGTGCTGCAGACTCATGAGAACCCATTTTATGAGTGAATTAATCCCGCGATATGGGTAAAAATCCCATGAATTGCTTCCGCTAACAAACAGTGTTAGGAGACGCATATGTTGGGATTTTATTCCAAAGTAATCCAAGGGCTTACACGAAATTTTGGACTGATATCGCGCGCCAAAATGACGCAAAACTTGAGTTTAAACGTCAAACGGGACGCATAAAATGGATCAATTTATTGGACGATCTCTGAGTTGGTCCCGGAATGGGAGGACAGGCTGTATCCACCAGCTTGGGTGTCCGATGTGTCGCTCTCGCTGAACGGGAGTCCCACATACACCGGACGCCCGACGGGCGCCTCAAACAGCCAGAGCATCCGGGCGCTGATCGCCGAGCCGGCCCTCGTCATGGATCAGGATGAGACGCGCAGGCGGTGCGCCACCCCATCGCCACAGAACCAGGTTAAGGTCATCTTCCTTCGTCCCGGGGGCAAAGCTGCGGATCAGCAGCCCGTGATAGCCGTTGCCCATCAGGCTACGGGCAATTGTCTGGGTTCGCGCCTCTCCCTTGGCGTTCATCTCGTAGCGCCAGTTTGTCGCGGAGAGCGTTGCTGTGTCGATGCCTTCGGCCTTTAGGGCCGCAACATTTGTGCTGTCGAACACGGTTTCGATTTCTGCCTAGACCAACGTCGTCGGCTGGAGCGAGCCGACCTGATTTGCTTCACGCACCGCCGTCAGGATGGACAGAGAGCAGTAGAGAGCTGGTGTCCCACGCGGATTGAATCGCCCACCATAGCGCCTAGCACCTTCCCCGGACAGCGGCTCTCTCGCATAGACAGGATTGAGCGCGCGATAGAGCTTGCCCCTATAAAAGCCTTTCACGCGTAAACGCCGGCATCAACCGCATCGATATATTCGAGCACTTCGGCTTCCCGTCCGCTTAACACCAACTGCATTGGCGTCTGGCCGGAAAAGCCAGGCAAGGGCTCAGACCGATACCAGGCATAAGCCATCAGGGCGGAGCCAAAGCGCGGGGTGACCTTGTTCAGGATCTCCACCATCTGACGAAGGCGTCGCTGGGTTCTGTCGGACCGCACACGGTCCTTACGCTGCACGGCATCCCGCCCGAGGCCGATCGACGAGGCGACTTCCTCGCTCGTGGTCCTCAATTCCCTGGCGATCTTCTGGGGGGCAAAGAAGCCATCCTCGGAACATTGGAGTATATTCATGGTGCTCAACACTTTTTGCCGCATTGGTTGACGCAATATGGCGTCAATTAATGCGGCGTTCAAGGTTTAAGGGACCATTCGGATCCGGGCTTTCTTTCGGCTCTCGGTCAAAATCCGGGCTCCGCGCGACCGGCGTTTGCCGGTTGCGTCGATGCGGAACCCCATGGGCTCGCCGTCGATATAGATCTCGCCAGACGTTGGAAGTTCCAGATGATTGAGGCAGCGCAAGAACGATATATCGAGGCTGATATCCCGAAGAACGGCGCGGTCAAACGATTTGCATAACTTGTCGACGCGGATAACGGGCACTTCACTCGCCATTATGAGTATTACTCCTGCAGGACGGCATTTGCGTGCGATCCACAATCCTCGGGAACGCAAACCGTGTTATTAGTTGAAGTATGTCTTCCATAAAAATTAAGCTGCTTGCTGCAAGTAAGCGCTTCATTTCGAAGATTGAGCTGGGCCCCGCAGTGAGGACCACTTCCGACTGGATTTAAGTTGAAGTCGAGGCCGTTCTGATCAGGTCAGCATGTTGCCCTTTCCGGGGCCAAACTTTGCGCGGCGGCTTGATTTTTCGCCGATCGAATTGGGCCTTTACGGATCGTGTGCATGATCTCAATACCTCCGATGGTCACCGCCACTGACCGGAATGGCGTGGCGAAAGAAGGCATCAACTCAGCCGCAGTCCGGGCCGGCGTGCTAGCCACAAACTGAAAGTGTTCGGCCTACATCAGTGTCTGCTGTGCCGCGGCAACGCGCATGGACTTGATGCGATCGTGATGATTGGAGCCTTCGCGTTGTTCTGCGCGATGTAGTGTCGCTCGGTTGTACACATCCGCTTATGCCCGAGCATGTTCGCGGCATAGCGCAGCTTCGTAGGGTCTTCGTTGGCGATCGAGGTCGCGACGCTATCACGGAACCAGTGCGCGGTCATCGCATAGCCGAGCGCGCACTTGGTGTGGCGCTCGAGCGCAAGGTTAAGCCCGCCGGGCGAAAAAACGGTGCCGCCCTGGCCGACCCATAAGCGGGCGCCCGGTTCGCCAGGGCGACGCACATTGCCGCCGGTTGGCGTCGCGCTGATCAGCATCGGCCGGACCTGCTCAAGGTAGCGGGCGAGGGCGGGCAGCAGTGTGTCCGGCCAGGTCCGGATCCCAGCCACGCGCGAAAGCCATCCTGTCGGAGGTAGAGACGGCTGTCGCGACATGGCGGGCGGAGGGCCGGAGCTGGGGGCGACCGCAGAGGATCTTGAGAGTTTCGCCGACGCGTTCGAGCATCAGAACGGCAAGCCGCCCAGCAGGTGCTATAATGGGGTATCTTGGCCGGAAAGCGGCCACTCCCAGTCCGATTCATAGGCGTCGGCTAGGATTCTATGGCGCGCCCTGGTTGCGAAGCTGTGGTGAGCGCAGAGGCTAAGAGATGCATATCAAAGCCGAGGAAAGTGCTTCTGCATAGGCAGTAATAGTCGAGCTGCGGATTTGAGCTGCACTAAAGACAACCCACTTTCCGGAGTGCTTGATAAAAACCAGAGACATCGATCCAAAGTAAATGCCCCCATTATCAAAGATAGCCTCGTACGGAACCAGGGCCATCGCTTGGGTGAGATGAGCTAGAAGTTTCATATCAGAAACACGAAGCCGGTAGTGGCAAGCTTCACTCTGCAATTTTTCAAGGAATTCTGACAGTCTCATCGTATGGGTGGAATTATCCTCAAAGAGGGAGGCAACTCCGTCCGAAGAAGACCTGCTGAGGATATAATCCATGTCACACCGAGCTACGGCCTCGAAAAGCGTCTTTATCAGCTCAACAATTTCTCGTTCAATGAGGACGCGATCGGTTGTAGGTCGCTTGAATCTGAAGCGCGGGAAAATAGTTGTCAGAAATCGCTTGGTTAGTGGCTCTATCAAGGTCAGACCCCGAAAAAATCGGTTGCTATGCGAGTTTAGTATCGATGGTCTATCGCGGATTTTGCAACATTCACGACATCTGCATGATGGCAACGCCACGCGTCGCCATCATGATATGTGCGCCATTTGTCACAGGGTACCAACGCCCGCCGAGGACGATGATATCGCCCTCGCCAACCAAAGGGTACCCGAGCTCTGTACCACTGAGCCGATCACACGCCAGTAACTTAGTTCTTGGCCTTGTCGACCAGCGCATTCTTGGTGATCCAGGGCATCATGCCGCGCAGCTTGGCGCCCACGTCCTCGATCGGATGCGAAGACATCGCGCGGCGCATCGCCTTGAAATTGGTCTGGTTGACCTTGTTTTCCAGCATCCAGTCGCGGGTGAAGCGGCCCAGCTGGATGTCCTCCAGAACCTTCTTCATCTCCGCCTTGGTCTCGGCCGTGACGATGCGCGGGCCGGTGACGTATTCGCCGTATTCGGCGGTGTTGCTGATCGAATAGTTCATGTTGGCGATGCCGCCCTCATAGATCAGGTCGACGATCAGCTTCACTTCGTGCAGGCACTCGAAATACGCCATTTCCGGCGCGTAGCCGGCTTCCACCAGCGTCTCGAAGCCGGCCTTGATCAGCTCGACCAGGCCGCCGCACAGCACCGCCTGCTCGCCGAACAGGTCGGTCTCGCACTCTTCCTTGAAGGTGGTCTCAATGATGCCGGCGCGCCCGCCGCCATTGGCGGAAGCGTAGGAGAGGGCGATGTCCAGCGCGTTGCCGGTCGCGTCCTGCGCCACGGCGACCAGGCTCGGCACGCCGCCGCCCTTCAGATACTCACCGCGCACGGTGTGGCCGGGGCCCTTCGGCGCGACCATGAACACGTCGATGTCGGCGCGCGGCTCGATCAGGTTGAAATGCACGTTCAGGCCGTGCGCGAAAGCCAGCGCCGCGCCCGGGCGCAGGTTGGGAGCCAGATGCTCACGGTACAGGTCGGCCTGGCCTTCATCCGGGGTAAGGACCATCACCACATCAGCCCATTTCGCGGCGGCGGCCGGGTCCATCACCTTCAGCCCCGCGCCCTCGGCCTTGGCGATCGCCGCCGAGCCCGGACGCAGTGCCACGACCAGTTCCTTCACGCCGCTATCCTTCAGGTTCAGCGCATGGGCATGGCCCTGGCTGCCATAGCCGACGATGGCGACCTTCTTGCTCTTGATCAGGTTCACGTCGGCGTCACGGTCGTAATAAACGCGCATCAGTCTAAATTCCTTCTTCTGACTATGTGTGAAAAACGTTCAATGTGCCATGGTCGTCGTCGATGTCGCCCCCAAGGACGGAACCGCCGGAAACGTCTTTGATGCAGCCCCCTAGTGAGTCCGCTCGACGAAACGTGCAGTTGTAAATGTCGCCGAAGACTCCACAGGAATCACTGCTGACGTATTGATGTGCTGAGGAACGGCTCTAGACGTTCTGCCAAGTGGGGAATGTCGCGGCCTGGCCTCGCTTGCAGCCTTTCGCGTCGACGAGATTCCACACCACACATTGCTCGATCCAAAAGCGACGGCCGGATTTCGCGATTCGTACGCCACGATACCCAAATATGAAGCCTTGCTCGACGACAGCGTCCAGGAGCAACTGGCGCTCGTCCCCGCTTTCGGTCGAGAGTCGCGAAGGAAGCGTCGTGAATTCGTTCCAGTCATACTCGAAGCAGGCTTGCGCGGTGCGGTTGGCGTAGATGAAGCGTGGATCGGCACTGGTATCGTGCGCGACGACGGCGAAAGGGGCGCGCTCGTAGAGCCAGGCGGCATCGCTGCCTTCGGGAACGAGAGGGGTGCCCACGAGGCGTTCATAACTCTCCGTAAGGAGCCTAAAGAAATACTGATCGGTTTTATATTGAACTTGGGTTCAGTCATCAGAGGCTCCTCCACCATAGCCAGCAGAGCTCTGCGTAAGGTCGATGTACGGTATCATGTGATTAAGGTGTCTCCGTTCCAAGATAGTCGGCCGAGCTGGCTCATTGTCATGCCGCGCCTGTCCTCCCGCCTAGGCGGTCAACGAGAAGAACGCCGAGTACAAGGCAGTGAGGCCGTTTTTATGAAGAATGTCATGTCGTCCCGTGGAAAAGGCTGCAACTGAGCCTTTTTTCGTAGATTGGAACCGAGCGGGCCAATTCGTTTGACGCGAGGTAGAGATTAGCGGCGCTAATCGCTAGCAGTTGGGTCTGATACCGGATTTGGCGAAGCTGGCCAGGGGGCATCGCAAAGCGGCCCGTGCACCGACCGTCCCGGCACGATGAGGCGCCCAACGCGGCGCTACTGCGGTCCCTTGGCCCCCCGAACTGCATTGAGACCCAGCGGGATCAAGAGTCCCGCTGACAGGACCAGAAGACCGGCGACCTGCATGCTTGAAGGGATTTCTCCCGTCACCGGAATGCCGAGCAGAATCGCCACACCGGGGGAGATGGCCGGAAACAGCGCGGCACGGCTCGCTCCGATCGCCTGCACCGCACGCGAGAAGGCAAAGATGGCCACGACACCTGAAAAAACCCCTTGGACCACGGCCTGGCCAGCGAGCATAGTCCATGGGAGGTGCCAGATGCGTCCATGCGTCAGCAGCAGGTAGGCGGGAGCGTAGACGAGCGCCGAAACAAACGAAAGCGATGCGGTCGCCGCGAACGCCGGGATGCCCCATCGGCGCTGCAGGACCGTGAAGACGGCCCATGACAGCCCGGCCGAGGCGAACAGAAGGTCGCCGATCCAGGCGTGCGAACTACTGGTCCAAAGCGCTGGGCCTGCCGCCACGATCAGGCCCGCGACGACCAGCACCAAGCCAAAAAGCCGGAACGCGCTCGGATGCTCCCGAAGCACGATTGACGCCAACAGGACACTGAAGAGCGTCAGGGCGCCGAGCTGCACGACCGCCGCATGAGCGAGCGGCGCGAACAGATAGCCACTGGCACTCAGCAAAACGAAGGGGGGACCCGCGAACAGCGCCATGCAGCTGGCCCTCACCCAGCCGACACCAGCCAGCCGGTGCGGTGCGTTGCACAACAGCCACGGGAGCACGATCAATCCGGCTGTGGCGTACCGCAGGAAAGCGATATCGGCTGCCGTCAGGCCCGCGCCGACGCCGTAGCGTGAGGCGACGAGGAAGCCTCCCCAAATGAGGGCGGCGAGAAATCCGAACGCGTAGCCGCGTCTTACGGAAATGGCATGCGTCGCTTGAGCGGAGCTTCGGGAGAGGCCGGCACTGAATGCTTTCACGGCTCGTCCTTCGCACGGTCGCCGAAATGGGCGCGGAGGAAATTGGCGTCATGCTGCAGAGCGACGGCGGCTTGAGGCAGCACCTCTGGGTAGAGTTGCCATTGATGCGTCATGCCGGGCCAGATTTCGAGCTTGGTCGCGACGCCGGCCATGGCCGCCATGCGGGCAATGTTGACCGAGTCGTCGAGAAGGATTTCGCCCGCCGCCACCTGCAGCAGCAGCGGCGGGAGACCGTGGAGATCCGCGAAAGCCGGTGAAGCGTCAGGATTTCGCGGATTGCCCCCGTGCATGTAAGTGCGGGTTACCGCCAGCAGGCCGGCACGCGTCAGCAACGGGTCGTTGTGGGCGTTCTCCACCATCGATTTGCCCGACGCTGTCAGGTCGGTGATCGGGCTCATGGCGACCAACGATGACGGCAGGGCCTGGTGCTGCTTGCGTAGGTGCAAAGCGAGCTCCAGGACCAGATTGCCGCCGACGGATTCGCCGGCGACGGCGATATGATCCGCCGCATAGCCTTGGCTCAGAAGCCAGCGATAAGCCGTGAGCGCGTCATCGATCTGGGCCGGATAGGTGGCCTCCGGCATCGGCCGGTAGTCGATGAGAAAGACGTCGGCACCAGCATCTTGTGCCAGCGTCGCGCCAAGAACGCGGTGGGTCTCGCTCGACCCGCTGTAGAAGCCGCCGCCATGGATGTAGAGGATGACATTTTCACTTTTTTTACCGCTCGGATCCGCGAATACCCAAAGCCCTGGAACGCCATCCGCGTCGATCCTGGCGGATCTTGCATCGAAGGGCTGATGAAGCTCGTTGATGAAGTCAGCGAAGGCTTTGCGGTGCCCGAGATAGCCGACCGTGCCTTGCGCCGCTTCCTGACGCAGCTGGTCGAGCTGGCTCATTGTCATGCTCTGCGTGCCCTGAGCCTGGGCGCCAGCGGCGAGAAGAACGCCGAATACAAGGGCCGTGAGCCCACATATGATGGATTTCATGTCGTCCTCGAGAAAAAGGTTGCAATTGAGCCTTGTTCCTCGATTGGGACCGAGCTGGCCAATTCGTTTGGTGCGAGGCCGCAATTAGCGGTGCTAATCGTTGCTGACTTGGTTCCCCGTTTCATCCGCCACGAGCCGCGCCGCTTGTTCGATGGCCAGATCGGCAAAATCGAGGATCAGTGGCCGGGATTCGTCACGCCGCATGAAGAGGTGAACGTCGAGCTGGTCAAATCCGTCGACAGGTTTTGCGACGAGCCCCGCCGGTAGCTCGGCGAAAACATAGGCTGCGCTGAGCATGAGGCCCACACTCTGGCGCACCATCGCCATGCCGACCTGCGCCTGCATCGTCTCATAGACAATGTTGGGTCTGATGCCGGCTCGGGCGAAGCTGGCCAGGAGGCCATCATAGATCGGCTCGTTCACCGACCTGGCTGGCACTATGAGGCGAACGCCGTCGAGATCGGCAGCATTCAGCGGGACGCGCGATGCAAGGGCATGGTCCGTCTGCATGAGAACGCTCCAGCCTGACCGGAAGACCGAACGGGCTTCGATGGCGGAGGGTGGTGCAAGCGGCCCTACCGGTACCCCGAAGCCGATATCGATTTCCCTTGCGGCCAAAGCCTCGATCTGGCGCCGCGCGTTCAACTCGTGGCGGCGAAGGTTGACTTCCGGATAGAGCGCCTGGAGTTTTGCCAAGGCGGTGGGAACGAAGGGCAAATTCGTATATTCGACCAGCCCCATCGAAAGCGTGAAATCCTCCATTTGGCCGGCCGTTCGCGTGGCTTTCAAGGCGCTGTCGATCCGGCCGAAGATGTCGTCCAGCCGCTCACTCAGTGCCTTCCCAGCGGGCGTGAGTTCAACGCCACGGGGAGAGCGGGTGAGCAGGGCGACGCCGAGAATGGTTTCAAGCCGACCGATCTGCTGGCTCAGGGCGGATTGGGTGATGCAGGCGATGTCGGCGGCGCGGCCAAAATGCAACTCGTCGGCCAGAACCTGGAAATAGCGCAGGTGACGCAACTCGAGTGGGGTACGGATGGGGGCACGTCTTGTCATCGCCGATTGCTACTGCGATCGGTTCCGATGCGCGAGTGCCGCAACGGCCGCGCGCACTCCCGCACGCGCGCGGGATGCGGGAGGTGTGTCAGTGCCGGCCTGCCTACGCGGCAAAGTCCGTCGAGAGCGTGACGTCCTTCCACGCCGCGAATTCGCTCTGCAGCAAGGCCAGCTTCTCGCCGACCAGTCTATAGGCATCGGAGCCAAGCAGGAGATGTGCCGGCGGGTTCTCAGAGTTAACGAGCTTCATCACGGCGACGGCGAGCTTGCATGGATCGCCGATCTGCTTCCCACTCTGGGCTTGCCGGCGCTCGCGGATCGGGTTCATCAGCGCATCATAGTCCGCGATGGATCGCGGCGCCCGCACCATCGATCGGGCCGCCCAATCGGTGCGGAAGGCGCCGGGTTCGACGGCCGTCACGTGGATGCCGAAATCTTTGACCTCCTTGCCCAGGCTCTCGGACAGTCCCTCCAACGCAAACTTGCTCGCGTGATAGAAGCCGAGCCCGGGCAGGGTGATGATGCCGCCCATCGAGGTGACATTGATGATGAAGCCGGAGCGGCGCTGACGCATGGCGGGCAGCACCGCCTTGATGACGGCCACGGCACCGAAGAAATTAACGTCGAACTGCCGACGCAGCTCTTCCATGCTGGATTCCTCGACCAGCCCCTCATGGCCGTATCCCGCGTTGTTCACGAGAACGTCGATAGGGCCGAACTCCCACTCGATGCGTTCGACGGTTGGAACGATCGAGGCCGTCTGTGTCACATCCATGATGACGCCATAGGACAGGCCAGGCACCAGATCCGCAAAGGCCACACGATCGGCGTCGTTCCGGAGCGTTCCGACGACACGATCGCCGGCGGCCAGGGCTGCATCTGCAATGGCCCGGCCGAAACCGCTGCTGACGCCGGTGATCAACCATGTCTTCATGGGGAAACTCCTTCGACTGTTAAGCGCCCGACCGGGGCACGACGTGCCAAGGATCTAGGGTGGTGAGCCGGCTGTGATAATCGACTCGAATTTCATCGGATTGGTGATTATAATTCAGCAATGCATCGCCTCGAGCCGCGAGATCTCACTCTGTTCCTGGCCATCGCCCGACATGGCAATTTCCGCCGGGCAGCCGACGAGCTCGGATGCACCCCCTCGGCGCTCAGCCATGCTTTGCGGTCTCTGGAAGAGCGACTCGATGTCAGGCTGGTCAACCGCACGACGCGGAGCGTGGCCCTGACCGAAGCCGGCAAGCGCCTCTACAACCGCGTTGCGCCGGCCTTCCAGGAAATTGACGATGCGATCGAGGAGCTGAACGTGTTTCGCGGGGCCCCAAGTGGCAAGCTCCGGATCAATGCGGCGCGCGGTGCCGCGCAGCTGGCCTTATTGCCGATCGTCACGCGCTTTCTTGCCGCCTATCCCAAGATATCGGTCGACATCGCCCTGGACAGTGCTCTTGTCGACCTGGTGTCGGAAGGGTTCGATGCCGGCGTGCGCCTCGGCGAGATCGTCTCGAAGGACATGATCGCGGTGCCACTCGGGCCGCGCCAACGATCTGCTTATGTCGCCTCGCCCGCGCTCTTGCGGGAGCATGCGGCACCCAAACACCCGATGGAGCTGACAAATCTGCCCTGCATCCGCCTTCGCTTCAGCAGCGGGCGTTATTATGCATGGGAATTCGAGCGTGCCGGTGTCAGCCTCGCGGTGGAGGTCGACGGGCGGTTGACCGTCGATGAGCAGGATCTTGCGATCGAAGCGGCGTTGAAGGGCACAGGGATTGCCTTTGCGTTCGAAAACCAGGTTGCGGAGCTGATCGCGGCAGGCCATCTCGTACGCGTTTTGGAGGACTGGTCTCCCGCTTATCCCGGCTTCTATCTCTATTACCCTGGCCGCCGCCAGTTGCCGGCAGCCCTGCGTGCCTTCGTCGATTTCGCGAAAACGGCAGCTTCGACCGCCGGTCTGTAGCCCTCGGCTAAGGTTTCAGCGGCCAACTTTGTCAGTTCGCGAGATGCTCGATGACGAGGTCGAGGAGTGCCCGCATGCGCGACAGCCGTCGCAGGTCCCGATGATACCCGACATAAGTGTCTCGCCCGGGCGGTGCCTCCCCCACATCAATCGGCACGATGCCGGGGATGCGGTCGCCCAGCGGCCTCGGCAATACCGCCAACCCGATGCCTTGGCGGCAGAATTCCGCTTGCAGCACACGGCTGTTGCTGCGCATCGCGATGTCAGCTGCGGGGAGCACCCGCTTGAGCCATAGCGCGTCGGGCATTTCCGCGAACGCGGTGTCCATCGTGATAACACGCTGGCCTACGCCTCCACCCGTCACGGTGATCACGGCGTCGGACCGCGCATAAACCGCGTAGGAGCAGTGCAGCAGCCGGCGTGAGATAACTTCCGGCTCCTCGAACGCCTTGATCCGAAACACAATGTCGGCCTCGCGTCGTGACAGGCTGTACAGGCGGGCATCGCTCAGCAACTCGACGCAGACCTTTGGATGGCGCGCGCTGAACGCCGCCAGAACGGGCGCCAGCATGTAGGTGCCGAACCAGTCGGAACAGGAGAGCCGCAGCATGCCTTCGAGCTGCGCATCAGCGCCGGCGAGGCGACGTTGGAAGGCAAGTGCCTCCTCCTCCATCCGCTCGGCGTGTTCAAGGAGAGCGTTGCCCTCGTCGGTCAGGACGAAGCCGTCGGCGGTCCGCTGGAATAGCGCATGGCCGAGCGCGGTCTCCAACGCGCGCAGCCGGCGTCCCATGGTTGGCTGGGTCTGACCGAGGCTCCGCGCGGCCGCGCCGAGCGTGCCCGCACGCGCGATTGCGAGAAAGATTCTGAGATCGCTCCACTCCATCCGCCACTACCCAAACAGAACTGCATGGACCTCGTACAGCATTATTGATGGCCATGCACAAAGCAAAGCGCAATCTTCCGGGATCACTTTCCAGGAGAGACCATCATGACCAAGACGATGAAAGCCGCGATCCTCGAGACGTATGGTGCGCCGTTCCGAATCTCCGATATCCCGGTGCCGGCACCCGGACCTGGCGAGGTCTTGGTGCGTATCGTCGCCAGCAGCGTCAATCCGCTTGATACGAAGATCCATGCCGGCGCGGCGGAGCATGCCCGCCATCCGTTGCCGGCGATCCTCGGAATTGACCTTGCCGGCACCGTCGAAGCCGTGGGCTCCGCTGTGACCGACTTCCGGCCCGGTGATGAAGTCTACGGCATGGCCGGCGGCGTCGGCGGCCTGCAGGGCACGCTCGCGGAATATGCCGCTGTTGACGCGGATCTTCTGGCGGTGAAGCCGGCGAATCTTTCGATGCAGGAGGCGGCGGCGCTCCCCGCTGTGGTCATTACCGCCTGGGAGGGGCTGGTCGATCGGATGGCCGTTGGCGCGGGCGAAACCGTCCTGGTTCAGGGCGGTGCCGGCGGCGTCGGCCATGTCGCGGTCCAGCTCGCACGCGCCTTCGGAGCGGAAGCTTTCGCGACCGGATCGGCGCACAGCCGCGCCGTCATAGAGCGCCTGGGCGCGACCTTCATCGACCGGACTGAACCCGTCTCCGATTACGTGCTGCGCCTGACGGGCGGGCGCGGTTTCGACCGCGTCTATGACACCGTAGGCGGTGCCGCCCTCGATGCATCCTTCCAGGCCGTGCGGCGCTTTGGGCATGTGGTGAGCTGCCTCGGCTGGGGGCGCCATGCGCTCGCCCCGCTTTCCTTCAAGGAAGCGACCTATTCCGGCGTGTTCATCTTGCCGCCGCTGCTGTCCGGCGAGGGGCGCCGGCATCATCGCGAAATCCTCGAGCGGACGAGGCGCTTGATTGAATCCGGACGGCTGGCCCCGGTCCTGGACGAGCGTCGCTTCACCCTGGGCACCATGTGCGACGCGTACCGCGTCATCAAAGACGGTGCGGCAAGAGGTAGACTGGTGGTCGATATCATCGCCTCAGGCAACTAGGGGCGCGCGCCCGGTCAAAGTTATCAATCTGAGCCGCCGCCCCTTTTGGTCGGGATCGCGCATCCTCGACCTGGCGGTGGAGGGGGAGCGGCTTGGGCCAGCCGGGCCTCCGTCGCTCCGATCCTGGGCGGCCGGCGGGGAGATCCGGGGATGCAGTTTGGTTGGTCCCGGGCGGGGAAGATCTTGGTGTATGATGGCGGAGAGGTCGTTTAAGGGTGTCGTATCTCGCACCCAACTTGGGGACCATCCACCCTCAGGTCAGAGTGCGGGCGCCAGGCGACCGCCGGCGGCGCTGTGTCGTCGCTTCAGTGGTTCACCACCTCTCTCCACGCATCTTTGATGAACTTCCCGACATGGGGTCCCTGATAGCGCAATGAACGCTCCATTCGGGCATAGGGAAGATTTAAATTGCGGACTGCAGATAACCAGTTAAACGATCCCTCGACGATCCAGGAGTCGTCCACCGCTAGCGTCTTGTTGTGGATACGCGACCGTTCGAGAACGTCGGCGCCCGCTCGGGTTAGCGCATCGACAGCTTCGGCGCAGGCGGGCTTCAGATGACCGGATTTCTGGTTAAGATGGGGGTCGTAGGCGATGGTGATCGCGACCTTCCGGCCGCGCGCCGAGGCAACCAGGGCCTCGATGCCGTCTTGGGACACCGCGTCGGTCGACAGATAGGGCGACACCACTAGGATCCGATGGCTGGCGCGCTCGAACGCCTCCCGCAGAGTTTCCCGATGGGCGTCAAGACTGTCGAGACGGATGGTATGCGCCGCCGTTTCCTCGGCAACGAACTCTGGGCGGGTCAGGACATCTGGAATTTCGTGTTCCGGTCGTGCAAAGAGATGTTTGGCGAGTACGCCCGATGGAACGTGCCCGGCAGCACGGGCAGGGTCGAAGACCCGCATATCGCCGAACACTAGGAATGCGTGGCGCGCGCGTGACACCGCTACGTTTACCATATTGGGTCCGCGGTCGAAGAATGGCCGATCCCCATCCTCTGCTGTATGGACCGGCGAGAACAGTATAATCTCGCGTTCAGCACCCTGCAGCGCATGCACCGTGCCCACCGTCAAATCGCCATTGATACCATGGCGGCCCAGCGCCGTGCGGATCACGCTCTTCTGGGCACTGAACGGAGTGACGATGCCGATCAATCCGTGAATCGGCTTGCCATAACGGCCCTCGATTTTCCCGCGATGCCTGCCCAGCCATTCAGCGATGGCCTCTGCCTCGCCGGTATTGAAGCGGCTGCTACCACGGCGACCCGACGGCGAACGAACATTGGCCCAACCGAGCGGCGGAAGGATGGGATCGGCGAGCGCCTGGGTACAAGCGACCAGTCTGTTGGCGTAGACTAGGTCGTTGCACACGGCGACGATGGGGGGCTGGCATCGACGATGCTCTGTCAGGAAAATTCCTGGATCCGATTTGGCCCCACCGGCGACGGCACTGGCGCGTCGGGCGAGTTTCATCAGGCTGCCGGTGGAGGCGCGGGCGCCAGCCTCATCCAAGAGATCGGCATGGCCCTGTAGGCCATGTCGGCTGATGTTGCCTTCGTCGACGTGCTGCCCGACCGACCACACCGGCTCGATCTGATGAATATCTCCGACCACCAGGGCCTTGCGCCCCAAGGCCAGGCCTAGGCCGCCAATCTCGGCAGGCACCTGGCCCGCCTCATCGACGATCAGCAAATTGACGATGTCCGTCAAAGGCGGGTTCTTGTTGTTTTCGTCGGGGGCATAGAATTGCAGATGCTTGGGCAACATGAATAAGGTCGAGACGAAGCAGGGCGTCAGGCACGCCATCAAACGCCAGCGCCGCTCGGTCCACTCGCGAGATTTGCGTGAAAGAGCCTGGACCGGGTTATCCGTTTCGTCCACCAGCTTACGCGCCGACTGAAGCCACCGAGCCTCCCAGTAATGGGTCGCCAGCAAGAAGAGGTCGTGCCGGAGGGTAACGTCAAGTAACGCCTCGATACAGATCGGACGGGCAATCAGGTCTGCGCGCGAGATCTTTTTTACGGACTCGACACCGGAAGCCTCTGAGCAAAGCTCGTCCGCCATCGAAGCCCACTGTTGCTCGGCCGCGAGCCAGGCTTCGGCCTCGACCTTAAGGGGCTCCACCCGGGCGCGAATGGCCGCCTCGGCCCCACCCAACTCGCGCTCGACCTTCCTGGCATTGTGGTCCGCGGCATCGGCACGCTGTCGCAATGAGGAGAGGCAGCCATCTAAATGCAGACGAAGCGCGTCGAGATTGGTAGGCACATCTAAGGATGCGAACGGACCATCCTCGATTCCTGCTTGACGAACGATGCGCCGGCATCGTTCCCAGCGTCCTATCCGGACTGATGGAAGAAATCCAAGCAACCACCCCATCAACGTCGCCAACACGCCCCCGGATGGGAACAACGCTTCCAATCCCTGTCCGATGGCAGCGGCAACCGTCCTCCACCTTTCACGGGCGTGGTCGGCCTCTGCACGGGCGACGGCCACCGCCTGCGCGTCAGCAGCGATGCGCTCCTCGGCGGCGAGAGCTTCAGCCTTGACCCGGGCGGCGAACCCCATAGCTGTATCGTCCGGCCGAGCCGCGCGTCGGAAAATGAGGCCGCCAGCCAGTGCGACACGCTGTTTGAGCCGGGCGGCACCGGCCGCCAGCCGGGCCTCCAGTTCCGTTTTGACATCAGCCACTGCATCAAACTGCCTGCCAAAGGCCGCTTCAGCGGCAGCGAGGAGGGCGAGCTCAGCGGCGGCAACAACGTCGCCTTGGAGCATGTCCGCTGGCATGCCGGACAAAAATTCGCCGTACTCCGGCAGACGAGCCACGTGGTATTTGTCTTCATCCACCTCCTTTGAGGCCGCAGGCAGGTAAAGCGCGAGCGACTTGACCCGTGGCAGCCAACGCCCCTCCAGCGGATCGTCTCGGCGATGGGCCGGCGGCTCCACCTTGGCGAAGCTGTCGATAACGTTGGTGACCGCCTGATTGTTGGTAGAACTCACAACAATCACTGGGGGTTCGCCGCCGGCCAACGCCGAGTCGACCGCCATTGTGGCGACGATACTTTGCAGGAGTGTGGTTTTGCCGGTTCCGGGCGGGCCGTTGACCGGCAACACCTCGCTTTCGGCGCAGGAGCAGAGTTGATGGACCGCATCACGCTGGCGGTCGGCCAGCGGATAGTCCGCGCCCATCTGGCCATAGTGTCGGGCGGACGCGTCCCAGCGGGCTGTAGCCGCCAGTTGCGGGCGCATTGGGCCGTTGCGGCAGGCAGAAACAAAGGTTGCCGGAAGGGCCGAACCGTCCGCGATCAACGCGTCAGCCAGGGTGATGAGGTGTTTGGAGGGCGAAGACGGCTGGCGGGCGGCCACTATCATGGCGGGACCGCGTTCATAGCCGTCGACAACTACCTCGGGCAGGGCCGCACGGGTCACCGCCTTACACAGGCCTTCGGTATAGTCCATCATCTTGGCCCAATCTGAATCTTCAGGCCGAGGGGTCGAAGAACGGAACGCGTCGAAATCATCCAGCGAGCCCAGCGGTGGTTCTGGAGCAGCCGAAGGGTCGAGGGCAACGCGCGAAAACCACGGCAGATGCTTGGCTGGATCGAAGGACAGCTTGCCGTCAGGTGCCATTTGCGCCGGTACGATCAGAGGTGCATACGGCTTGTCGCTACGACGACCGGAATTGCCGTGACGGTGACGGGCGATGAATACGAGCGGTGCGATTAGGACTGGTACCGACACTGGTTCGCCTTCGTCGCCAGGCCGCTTGGCGTTTCCTTTCCCGTTGCCCGAAGCCTGCCAGTCCCCGACCAGGGCTTTGGCAACGTCGGCGGCGATCCGCCCCTCGTGGATCACATTCAATTCAACTTTACGCAGCGGGACTTTATCGGGAAGGGAAGGCAGTTGTCCATCTGCGAGGCTGGCGCGCCAGTAGCTGAGGAGATCAAACGGGGCAATCATCAAGGCATCCGATCAGTTGGTCCTGGGCGACATTGAAATTCAACTGGGGGAGATACGGTTGAAAAAATCCGTCCAGGGCTAATTTGCGAAACACTGTTTCATTGGTGTCGTCAATTGCTATAACTTCTAGTTGTCTGCGCAAACCAACAACTGGCTGGTGACTTTAGGGCGCGTATATGCGAAGAGTCTCGTGGCTATGAACGAAAGTGCGATCGCCGATCTTCCCGACTACCCTGCGTTGGTACGTCTCGCGTCTGCGCTATGGAATGACAGACATGCAAGAGGGGCGGCCGTGTTGGTGGGAGCGGGTTTCAGCCGCAACGCTGAGCGAGCGGGTCATGACACAAAGCTTCCGCCGCTTTGGTCGGACCTGCGTCAAGGCATGGCTAAGGCGCTCTATCAAGAGCGTTTCGACGATGCGCCGCAGGATGCACTCAGGTTGGCAGAGGAGTACCGCGCTTACCTCGGCCAGGCGGCACTCATCGAGTTTATCCGTGAGCAAGTACCCGATGCGTCGTGGCGTCCTGGACGGCTGCATCAGGAACTGATGGCGTTGCCATGGGCGGACGTCCTTACCACTAACTACGATACGCTCCTGGAGCGCGCTTCTGATCGCCACACGGTCGTTCGAGATGCCGCCGATTTGGCCCAGGTTCGTGGGGCTCGGGTAATAAAGCTACACGGGTCGATCGACGGAAACGCCCGTCTCGTGATTGCAGAAGAGGACTATCGGACCTATCCGGCACGCTCAGCGGCATTCGTAAACACCGCTCGCCAAATTTTTCTTGAGAACGAACTTTGCCTCATTGGCTTCTCAGGCGACGACCCGAACTTCCTCCAATGGTCCGGCTGGGTGCGAGATCATCTCGGCGACAGCGCGAGGCGAATCTACCTCGTGGGCTCTCTTGGCTTAAACCCAGCGAAGCGGCGACTCTTGGAGAGCCGTAACGTGACCCCGATCGACTTTGCGCCACTGACCCTCGGCCTGCAGCGGGCGGAAGCGGAGAACCGAGCATGCGAGTTATTCCTCTCCTATCTGGCCTCGAGGAAGCCGGGGCGCGCTATCGACTGGCGGCCTGCCCAGAGTGAATCGTATCCTTTTATACAAGCCGATCCTCAAATCATGCGGCAGCAGATGGAGAATCCAACTTCCGCCGAAGCCTTGCTTAAGCAACTTGCCGAGGTCTGGCAGGTTGACCAGGACACTTGCCCTGACTGGCTCGTTCTCCCGAAACGGAAGAGGCAGGAGGTAATTTTTGGCACAGCAAAATCGCCTTGGAACTATGTGAAGGCGCTTCCCTCGATCAATCCGGAGCTACGCGCCCGTCTTTTGAGGCAGGTTGTCTGGAGGCACTCGGTTACGCTGGAACCGCTGGCTGAAGACCTCGAGGCGCAGGTTGCCGCCTTGGCGTCGGAGGACAATGATCTTCCTCGCGAATGCCGGCTTGCACTCCTACGCGCGTTGCTCAGCGAAGCACGGTATAATCGCAATCAGAGCCGTTTCGAGAAAGTCGCAGTGCGGCTGGAGGCGCTGACATCGCCTGGTTCCGATGCTCGTGCGGACTTGGTCGCCCAGAGGCTATTGTGGGCGCGTGACGGGCTCGATTATGCCGCCATGTCGAGCGGTATCGAGGCGTTAGAGGGACCAGACCCTAAATGGCGCCTTCTACGGGCAGCGCTCCATTGCGAGTGCGGCGACACTGAACTGGCGAAGTCCTTGATCACAGCAGCGTCCGCCGATCTGGCGGATCGCGGGCGCCGGGATCCACTTTCGACATCGGTTTTCTCCCGCCGCGCATGGGCGGCCATATTCGAACGAGCGTTCAGAATCTTCGAAACGTGGGCGTGGGACTACGATGCGCCGGGTGGAAATTTGACGGCTGGTTACGATGTTGAAGATGAGATCGACCTGCTCCGCCACGAGGTACGTTCGGCTCGCCTTCGCCAGATGGAGGAACCGGAAGGCTATCAGCCTGGCTTTGGCCCAGGGACTTACAAGGATCACGGTAGCACTATTAGGTTTCGCTCTGCTCCACTCGGCCACGAGGGAGAAACCATCTTCCGCCTTGCGGACACCGCGTGCCTGCCTTTGAGGGTGGGAAATGTCGATATTCTGGCGTCCTTGGCCGGAGATGCCTTGAATAACGAACCGCTGCCTAGCCTAGGATGGCACCTGCGTCTATTGCGGGCGATCCCGAGCGGCTCCTCATCCGCGCTAAGAAGTAATTTTGATAGCGCCGCTATTGCCCTATTAGATCCTGAGGTGGCTACAGAACTCACCGAACGGCTGTTCACCGTAGTCCGTTTTTGGCATTCGCGTGTGGGCTCCAGCGATAGGGGCCGTACTGTTGCGGTACAAAAATTAGAGGTTTTCCTTGAGGTCTTGGCCCGTTTAATCGTGCGTTCAAAACCATCGGCCGCCCGGGATGCATTTCGCCTAGGGGTCGATATTGCCTCTGATCCTCTCAAAATGCACCACTTTCTATACGAGCCCACAGCGAACCTGCTCAAGTGGAGTCTCGCGGCTTTACCGCCCGAAGACCACGGCGAACTGGTCATAGATTCTCTGGATTTCCCTCTGCCCGCCAATACCCCGCCAGCTACATTCCATTGGCCCGAACCCGCAGGTGAGTTGTTCTCACGCGGCACGCTTCCCAACCGACCGGTTGGGGACACTAGGTGGCGTGCCTGCATCGCCAAGCTTCTAGAGGCTGTCTCGAAATCCGGACCAGCCCGCACACGAGCAGTGCTGAGGCTGGCTTATCTCACCGTGCACAAATGCCTTGAGTCGTCCGAGCTTGAGGATTTTGGTCGCCTATTGTGGTCGTCCCAAAATCCAGAAAAGGGAGGGCTCCCTTGCGATGTCGAGCTTTTCCCTCATGTAATCGCGGCGCTACCGGGAACCGAGGGTGTGATCCCCGCAGACGTGATCCGTGCATACCTTTTTCAGGCGCCCCTGGTTTCGAGCGATTCACAGGAAAGGCTCGAATGCATCGCCTCTGCGGCGCACAGTTGGGGGGCGATCGCGAGCATGCTCCCTTCTCATAACGAGGCGATAGAACTGCTCGACGGCATCGGCGCTCTTGTCGCAAAATTGCCAGAGGTGGGTGATCCATTCAGCGTGCAGGCGAAAAAACGTTTCCTCAAAAGTGCGGGACGTGCGATTGGCGAAGCTATCCTACCTCAGCTTGAGGCTGAGGATCTCACTGCCTCAAGATTTGAGCTTATCAAGCTCTGTGCCAGCCTTGGTAACGGAGGCGGACTTCTTGCTGGATGGCATGAAATCGCTCGTATCTCGCCTAGTCTGATATCGACGGTGAGCGCCGATCTTCGGCGTGCTATCGCGCGGGGGGATCTTCATGATATTGGAGGCGCGTCGCGGTCGATTCAGGGGTGGGCGGAGGCAGCGCGCGCCGGCCGTTGTCCGCCGCTACCAGAATTGTTGAAAGAGGCCGTAATTGCCGCGCTCGAAGTTGGAGTTGGCCAAGGGCTCCAAGCGCGCCTCTGGTGCGCTCGCCGTCTCATGCAGTCAAACATGTTCTCCACAAGCCAGATCGAGGCCCTCTCGGTCGTAATCACCAACCTCCAAGACGACCTCACCTATGAGAAGATGCCACGAAGCGGACCAGAGGCGGTCGGCGTTACAGCGGCTAGGGCGGAGTGCGTTAGGCTCGCTGATGCGTTAGTCGCGGCAGGGTACGAGACTGCTGCATGGACGGCTGACGTAGACACCGACCCCTTACCTGAAGTTAGGTTTTCCCGGCTTAATTCTAACTGACGAGGAATTGGTTTCGCCGGTTTTCCGAACTAATCCAGGCTTTGTCGCAGAAACGGTCCTAACCGGACAATGGATTCTTCAGAACGGACGCTCCGTCGTCGACGCTGTGCGCAAGCGGATGGAATGCCTTATACCGCGATCCGAATGACGGTCGATATTGCTCAGTGTACGCAAGTTGTCGAAGAACATTCTTGGCTGCCACCCCTGAGGGTACTCAGAAGGAATTCATCTAACAAGTCCAAGCCAAGATCGACTGCTGGTTCAGCGATTTTTGCAATAACTGCGCCTGCTGCTATCCCTTCGAGGCTTCGATCCAACGCTGCTCCGGTAGCTACACCGATTGTTGTCATCGCGATGGATTTAAGAAATGTCCCTTTTCGTGTCTCAAAAAATCCCTTCGAATCTTGGAGAGAGTTCAAGAACTCAGTGGATATTCCTATCTCGTCGCCGCCCTCAGCGATATTGACGGCGTGCAGGAGGTCGGAAGGGTGGATCATGGGTCTGAATTCGAATAGCAGCCGCCCGCACGCCTTCTCGAGGACGTGGCGCCGCTGACGATTTGCGGCGGTTGCATTTGAGCCACTCTAACCCTCAGCGCGGAATTTTAACTTGCGAACGGTCTCCACAGGTTACGATGGCGGTTGCGTGGCTTTGTCGGGCTGGCTGCGCTCTTTCTCCCGGACGCCCGCAAGATGCGGCGCAAGCGCAAAGGCCAGCGGTAGGATCGCGAGCGCGACCATCGCGGTTGCCGCCGTCGCCCAATCAGCGCCCACCCGGTCACCGAGCACGCCGTACAACACGGGGGAGATCGCCCCCGATCCGATTGTCCCCGTGTAGAACAAGGCGAAGGCGCGCTCGGCCCGATCGGCCGGCGTGAGGTCGGGAACGGTGCCATAGAGCACGGACGACGTGCCGTTCAACATGACACCCAAGGCAGGCAGAAGCACGAACAGGGGCACGAGCGGCAGCACAAGCACGCCCACAATACATGCCGCCGTTCCACCCTCCGTTGCGAGTACCGTCAGGAGCACGCCGGCGCGCGCGCCAAGCCAGCCACAAACGAATTTGCCCGCAGCGCCGCCAAGAAAAACGAGCGCTAGGGCAACACCAACCGTGGGCAAGGATGCGCCTTTGGCTTTCAGAAGAAAGGGCAGGAAGGTCAGCAACCCCATTCTCACGCCGGTATCCAGCATACCGATGACGAACAGTAACCAAAAGCCGGCTTGGATTCGACCGGCCTGCGCGCGGGGCGATCGGGAACGCTCGAGCCGGGCGATCGGCGGCATGAACAGAAGGACCGCGGCCGCCACGGCGGCGCCGAGCATCGCGAGGAGCCAAAGCGCGCCGCGCCATGGCAGCAGGGTGAGCAGCAGCGAGGTTAGTGCTGGAATCGCCGCTTTCCCAAGGTCCCCCGCGAAGTTGTAGGTCCCCAACGGGCCACGCGACGAGGCACCATAGGCCCGGGCAACCGCGGCGGACGCGATCGGATGCTGCGTGCTCGAGCCGGTGCCCGAGATCGCCAACGCCACGCCTAGACCCAGCAGCCCCCCGGTGAATCCGGCAAACGCGTAGCCCCCGGCGGCGAGTGCGGTGCCAATCGCGAGAACGATGCGGCCGTCCAGCCGCTCGACGAGCCAGCCCGAGGGAACCTGGAACGCCGCCATCGTGCCGGCGTAGAGGCCACGGAACGCCGCGAGCATCCCGTAGCTGAGACCGAATTCGGTTTGCCAGATGGGCAGCAAGACGTAGATCAGGTCAGTGTAACCGTCATGCAGAGCATGCGCGGTTCCGGCGACCACCAGCGTACGCCTGGCGCTGGCGAGCCGGCGCGCGGAGGCGGCGGCCGGGAGCTGCGCGCCAGCTTCGCTGTTCACGTCCATCCCCCGCCTCAATGGTGTTTCGCCAAAAAGACCAGGGCTATGGCGATCGCGAGGGCAACCGCGACGGTTCCCCGCACCGCTTCCGCTTGGCCCACCGGCGCCGGCTGGCGATACGCCGATTCGATCGCGCGGCCGGCCTCCGTCCAGATGTCGGGTTGAGATCCCCGTGGCTCAGTTGGAATGAAAAAAGCTGACGCGGGACCCGCTGAAGGGCGGTGCTGCCTTGTGCCGAGCATGGCTGGTCTCCGAAGTTTGTGACCTCCAGAAAAAATGTGCCCTTTCCATAGTATCGACAAACGATTAATACTGCGACTTCACGTCAATTAAAATCACCTGATCCATGCCCGCCCGTCGCCGTGCGCTACCGCCGTTGAACGCCCTGCGTGCCTTCGAGGCAGCCGCCCGCCTAGGCAGCTTCAAGGAGGCCGCAACGGAGCTGGGCGTGACACATGGGGCGATCAGCCGGCATGTCCGCCTCCTTGAGGACTGGCTGGGCCCACCGGCGCTGTTCCGGCGGCTCAACCGACTCGTCGTGCTGACGCCCACAGGGGCGGCGTTACTCGCGGAGACCGGGCCTGCGCTCGACCGGCTCTCGGCTGCCGCGGAGCGGCATCAGGCACGGGGTGGCGAACCGCCTCCCGCCGTCCTCCGCGTCAACGCGCTCGCGACGTTCAGCCTGCGCTGGCTGCTGCCGCGGCTGGCGCAGTTCCGAGCGCAGCACCCGGAAATCGAGGTGCGGCTCTCCACCTCCAACGAGCCCGTGGATGCCCTCAACGAACCTCACGACCTGATCATCCGCGGGGGGCCGGACACGTTTTACGGCTTCACCTGCCACTACTTTCTGACGGAGCGGAGGTTGCCGGTCTGCAGCCCGGCCTTATTGAAGCGATTGCCGCTCAATGAAATCACGGACTTACGGTCCCATACGTTGATTCATACGTCCACGCTGCAGCGGGTTTGGCCCGATTGGCTCGCCGCGGCAGGAGCGCCCGACCTGGAGCCCGCTGCGGCGCTCACGTTTGACCATTTCTATTTGACTCTCCAGGCGGCGCTAGACGGCCTGGGTGTGGCCATGGGCCCTACCGCCCTCGTCGCGGACGATCTCGCCATCGGCCGTCTCGTCGCGCCATTTCCCAACGTGACGCTGCCGACACGAGGCTACCATGCCTATTTGCCCGACAGGCGAGCCGGCGACCTCTCCGCAATCGCCTTCTGCCAATGGCTGGAAGACGTTGGAAGAAGGGAGACGCTAGGAGTATGCGGTTAGGCAATTCGGATACGAGCGGCGACGACCTCGCACGATCGATCGCAGCCAGAGGTCGGCCAAGTGTCCGCTTTTCGGAAGTCGCGCGTGGCGGGCGAACGACGTATATCGGTCGACATCTGCCGGCGGCTGGTCATTCGGAATATGTCCGCGTTCCTATACGTAGTCCCAAAAGCGGCCGGACTGTTATCGGCCCGATTCTGCTATCATGCGCGACCCTGCCGGACCCTGCAGGCGGGATGACGCACAAAGCCGTAGTGTTTTCCGCATCAATGGCCGGACGGTGGGGGCGCGATTTCATGGAGTTCATCTACGAGGTCCGAAAGACACGCTGCGCTTTCCCCCACGACTGTGACGTCACCCATCAGCGAAGCGCCCGTCGCTGAGGGTGTCGGCGGCCAGATTGCGCGCATACGGTCCGGCGACCCGCCGGGCTTTAGCTGCGTGATATAGACAGGCCCGCGAGAAGCGGAGCGTAGGTGGTGAGCCTGCGGGATGCGAACTCCGTGAAGAGCCGCACGCGCTTCGTCCTGCGTGTTTCCCCCTGCGTGAAAAGCCAGAGTGTTCCGTACATGTGCGGCTCGGTACCCGGCACCCTCACCAGCAGGGGGTCGACGTCGCCGACGAAGCACGGCAGTCTCGTCATCCCGATTCCTAGCCGCGCTGCGGCAACCTGAGCCTCGGAGTCCGGGGTCCTGAACGGAATCTCGGCGCGAACCTCGCCCTCGCGAGCCCAGCCTGGGATGTCTTGATCGTTGATGACGATCGGCCGGACGGGACCCGGGCGCCCGCACGCCGTGCGGCGAGCACGTCGCGCGACATATAGATGCCGCCGAATAGCTGTGGCCCCATTGGGCCGTGAAGATTGAGCGGCAGCGTCTTGCGGTCGACGACGATGCGTATCGCGACGTCGGCATCCCGGTTAGTCAGATTTGCCGGCTCGCCTGAGGACAGGATTTCCATCTCGATGTCCGGATGCATGCGCGCGAAATCGGCAAAGTCCGGCATGAGTAGGTGTGCCGCGAAGAACGGTGGCAACGTCACCCGCAGAAGCCCGCTAGCGCTCTGGTCGCGCCCAAAGACGCGTGTCTCCAACCGGTGCGATGACGCTTCCATCTCGCTGGCGAGATCGAGGACTTCCTCGCCCGCTTCCGTCAGGCGATAACCCGAAGGCAGCTTTTCGAACATCTGCGCACCGAGGTGTTCCTCGAGCTGGGCGATGCGTCGCAGCACGGTCGCGTGGTTCACCCCGAGGTGCTTGGCAGCGGCGCGCACCGACCCCCGCGCGCGGTGGCAAGAAAGTAGCGAACGTCATCCCAATCGATCATGGTGTAAATCTCACACCGCGCGGTGCGCCTTTCGCAGCCGTACCTAGCACATCGGACAGGCGCCAGTCGTCCAGCCGGATCGTTTACGCACCACCGATGTGCCTAATTACGCACTCACCGCATGACTTAGGCAAACCCATCTCGAGGCTGTCGGGGGACTTCCCCCATTCAGACTAAGGCCGAGGCGGCGAACTAAGGATGCAGGACATGATCAGATTGAATGGAACAACCGCAGTCATCACGGGCGGCGCCACCGACATCGGCCTGGCTTCGGCAAAGCGCTTCATCGAGGAAGGCGCCTTTGTCTTCATCTTCGGCCGCCGGCAGGACGCGCTCGATACCAATGTGAAGGGTACGATCTTCACGGTGCAGAAGGCGCTGCCCCTGATGGGCCGGGGCGGTTCAGTCATCCTGACCGGATCAAGCGCCGGCACCACGGGCGCTCCCGGTTTCACCGCTTACAGCGCGAGCAAGGCGGCGGTGCGCAATCTCACGTCGTCGGACAGCAGCTTCATGACCGCCAGCGAGGTCGCCGTCGACGGCGACCTTGCACAACTCTGACCACGGCGCGGTCCCGCCTCGGGGCCACACAACGAAGGATAGAAGGCTATGAAAAAGTTAGAAGGCAAGGTCGCCGTCATCACCGGCGGCAGTAGTGGGATCGGGTTGGCCACAGCGAAGCGCCCGATGGGCCGCAGAGGTGAACCGGAAGAAATAGCGGCCGCCGTTACGTTCCTTGCCTCTGACGAAAGCTCTTTCATCACCGGCGTGGATCTCGCCGTCGACGGCGGCATGGCACAGGTCTGACCCGGCATCACACGAGATCGGAGAGCCTCTCATGAGCACCGAGCAAAACATTCAGACCGTGAAGGACTTCTTCGCCGCGATCGGTCGCGGTGATAAGGAGGGTCTGCTGGCGCTGGTTGCCGAAGACATCGAGTGGATCATTCCGGGCAAGGACTGGCCGCTGGCCGGAACGCACCGCGGACACGCGGGCCTGGTGAACTTGCTTGAGACCGCATCCCGGTCACTAGAGACGTCGACGGAACCCCGGGAGTTTGTCGCCCAGGGAGACCGGGTCTTGGTGGTCGGCGTCGCCAGGGGGAAGGTCAAGGCCACGAACAAGCCGTTCGAGGATGACTGGGTCTTCGCTATCACAGTTCGAGACGGCAAGCTGTCCAGCATCCGCGAGTATGTCGATACCCAGGCCTTGGCGCAGGCCTCCGAGGCGGACCTGTCGCCGTCGCCTATCGACTCTGGGGCCGCACGAAGAGCCTCGTAAGACTCACGAACATGCTGAACGAGCCGTGGAGTACCATCTCGCATGCCGCGCGCTTGTCGAATGCCCTAAACCGTAACGGAGACCTCGATGTACGACCAAGCCAAGCAATCCGAATTGATCCAGTTCGCACGCGTCAATGCGGGCTCCACCGTTATCGACGTTTACCCGGGCAGCGGCGACTGGACCCGTCTCTTCTCCGACATCGTTGGACCCGAAGGCCGGATCTATAGTTTCGTGCCGGCCGAAGTCGCCCACTTCAAGAACGATCCGGTCGGTCTCATGCGAGCGCTCTCGAAGGAGCCGGGCAGGGAGAACGTTGAAGCCGTCTCGGCGGACCTCGTCGCACTGATGGAGGTCACGCAGCCAGCGGATGTCGTATGGCTGCACCTGTTCTATCACGATCTCCACACCGCGCTAATCAAGGACAAGGGCGCGACGGCGGACGCCTTCAATCGAGCCGTCTACGAACGGCTGAAGCCCGGCGGGCGCTACATCATCGTGGACCACGCCGCCGCCGCTGGATCGGGCACGAGCGACACTCAGTCGCTGCATCGGATTGATGCTGCGTCCGTCCGCAAGGAGGTGGAGGCGGCCGGCTTCGTGCTGGACGCGGAAAGCACCATACTTGCGAACAAGGCCGATCCGCACGCGGTCAAGGTGTTCGATCCATCGATCAAGGGCGAGACCGATCGATTCGTCTACCGGTTCGTGAAGCCTTGACGGGTGCCGGCTGCGAGCGGTGCATGGCCTCACAGTCAACCGCCTCTCGCTTTCGATAGGCCGTTTAGCCTGAGCAAGCTTCTGACTTCGTGGTTCCAATCGCCCGGACGGCAAGGCCATCATCTGATGCTCCGAATGCTGGTCGTCGGCTATTGCATGGGTATCCGATCGGAACGGCGGCTTTGCGAGGAGGTACACCTGAACCTTGCCTATCGTTGGTTCTGCCGCCTTGGCTTGAACGGCAAAGTACCGGATCATTCGACCTTCTCTCGCAACCGGCACGGACGCTTCCGGGACAGCGACATCCTGCGGCATTTTTTTGAGAGTATCGTCGCCCGCTGCCTTCAGGAGGGGCTGGTCGGGCGTGAAGGCTTTGCCGCAGATGCCAGCATTATTGCGGCAGACGCGAACAGGCAGCGCTCGGTCCCTGGTGATCATTATGATGCCTGTGCGGCAAAAGGCGAAGCGGTGCGTGCCGTGCAGGAGTACCTGGCCAAGCTTGACGATGCCGCCTTCGGGGCTGCCTCAGAAGTGACACCGAAATTTATTTCGTCGACCGATCCGGCTGCTCAGTGGACGGGCGCGCTTACCTTCTTCGCCTATGCCACTAATTATCTGATCGATACCGAGAACGCCATCATCCTCGATGTCGAAGCTACGCGGGCGATCCGTCAGGCCGAGGTCGGCGCATCGCGCACCATGCTGGATCGGGTAGAAGAACGATGGGGTCTGAAGCCTGAGTGGATAGCTGCCGACAGCGCTTATGGTTCAGCCGCAAACCTCGCCTGGTTGGTGAAGGAGCGGCAGATCGCGCCGCACATCCCGGTCTTTGGCAAATCACAACGTACCGATGGCACCTGGTCACGCGAGGGCTTCACCTGGGATGGAGAAAATGACCGCTACATCTGCCCAGAAGGAAAGGAGCTGGTCCAATACCGCAGGACATATGCAACACCGCGGACGGGCATCGACAAGGACGACTGCCGTCGCTACCGCGCCACCACGAAAGATTGCTCGATTTGCCCGTCCAAACCCATCTGCTGCCCGAATGCACCGGCGCGCAAAATTTCGCGCGATTTGGAACGAGGACAGCCGTGACATAGCCCGGGCCATCGCAAAAACGCCGGGCTATGAAGCCGCCGGCACCGACGGAAGAAAGTCGAGATGCTCTTCGCCCACCTAAAGCGCATTCTCCATCTCGGCAGATTGCGGTTGAGAGGGCCATCCGGCGCCCGAGATGAGCTTTTGCTCGCGGCTACCGCCCAAAACTTGCGAAAACTGGCAAAACTCCGACCGGCGGAAACCCGCCAAAGCGCGTTAAGGAGCGCATAGGGCACATCGCCAGACCATAAACGAAGCGAAGATTAAGGCCGCAGTTCCACGTCAGAAAAACGCCCAACAAGCCAAAGAGAAACGCGTCAATCACCCGACTTAAGTCAAATGTCCGCTATCTGCATTTTTCACACCAAAGCCGCCGTGCCGCTTTCGGCCCGACCCGGCCCGGCCCGTTTGCTATTCAAAGCCCTGATGCAGAAGCGAACAGAGCGCTTCCTACCCCATCTCGACCGTCAATTCTGACGGGGCTTTGCCCTCTAGCTCGCCGATCCTATACCCTACCTTTGTTCGACACTGCTGTGTCTAAGGCCAGCGCTGTGGTTGCATGGCCACAGAACGAGATGGTTGATTACACGTTTGGTAAGATCAAAGGTGGAGGCCAACCCACGAGATGCCCAGGCGATTTGGGCTGTCGACGCCGAAAAATGACCAGTGTGACCCTGGAAAGGTTGTGAAGATTAAGAGATAAAATGGAAAATGGTGGTTTAGCGTGTGGCGGTCGTATTTCGTAATGATATGCTTAGGGTGCTGTGTCATACACCAGTAAAGAGCCTCTATATGGGGAAAGGAGGACTTTAGGTGGGTGCAATTCGATACAACGATCTGTTGCGAGATAGGTTCGTTGCAGAGACTGCCCCTCTGACCGGTATTCAAATGTCAGAGTTGTCGGGCTATGGCGTTTGGGAAAAAAGCAACGCAATTTTTTCAGTAGTACACCGAGGTGTTGAATACTATCCATCGTTTCAATTCTTGGACGGCAAGCCCCATCCTACGATAAAAAAGGTTCTCAAAGCTTTACCTAATACGATGTCGCCTTGGCAGAGAGCCTTCTTGTCCAGCAACGGTTGGCTCGACGATCGGGCGCCTGCTGAAATGCTAAATAATCCCACCGCAGTTTTGGCGGCTGCGGGACACGAACGCCAAGAGGTCGTCGGATAAACTCTAACCTTTTTGGATCCACCAGCGCCCTATCCAGCTATAAATAGCAACGCAGTGCGGCTTGGGGGGCACCGGCGGCTTAGCACCCATTCCAGTTGTTCACGGGGATCGGCAGGCACTTCTCGCCTATGGTCATAAGTCAGCACGTCCCGCGCTCTAGCCTACAGGATCATGCCAAGCGGCTTTCGTTCGTTTTGGACTGGACTAGGCAGGACGCCGTGATCTTGCCCATCACCAAGGCGGGGACATACCATGAGATTCAGGAGTGACGCATGACACCAGAATTGGAAGTAAAATTTCGGGCAGTGGACCTGGAGAAAGCCAAACTGGACGCAGCGCACCCACTGCCTCCGCATACCGTCGCTTCTCTGAGGGAAAAACTGAACCTAGAATGGACCTACCACTCGAATGCCATCGAAGGGAATACGCTGAGCCTGCGCGAGACTAAGGTGGTACTCGAAGGTATTACCGTCGGTGGGAAGTCGATTCGTGAGCACTTCGAGGCGACCAACCACCGTGACGCCATCCTTTATATTGAGGAGATTATCGCCAAGAAGGAGCCGCTGAGCGAATGGAAGATCAAGCACATCCATAGCTTCATAGTGAAAGGAATCGATAACGAGGAGGCTGGTCAGTACCGCCGTGAAAATGTGACCATTTCAGGCGCAAGCACGACCCCGCCGCATTTTCTGCACCTGGGCGAGGAAATGAAGCGTCTGATTAGCTGGAACGAGTCGGCTATGCAGATGAACCCTATCGCGCGGGCGGCTGAACTTCACACCCGTTTCGTGCAAATTCACCCGTTTGCCGATGGCAATGGGCGTATCGGTCGCCTGCTGCTGAACTTCGAGTTGATGAAGGCCGGTTATCCTCCTGCCGTAATTCGCAAAGAACAGCGCTTAATGTACTACGACGCCTTGGACAAGGCTTGCGTGACAGGCGTCTACGACAGCGTCATCAGACTGGTAGTTGATGCCGTCCAGCGTACTCTAGAGGCATACCTGGCCTTGCTTCAGCCTTCCCCGGAAATAGGGCCGAGGAGTAAACCTTCTTCTAGTCCTTCCTTCAAAATGTAAGGTCCGAAAACAAGACGTCGAACAAATGAACGATAAACGCCGCCACCAGGAAGTCGGCTGTGCGCGGCGGGTAGCGTCAGTCAGTCCCGGATAGTCCGCATCCACACTGAAGCAGGTGTCCTCCTTCTGCGCAACGTGTCGCAGCATTAAGACCACATGAGTGCATCTGAATCCTGCGATCACCTGTTGCCCGTCCAATTCCCCTGACCGTCATACATATCGCATCGCAGAAACCCGTAGGCATTCCATAGCGCATTGAAAACAGGCTTGAGGGCCGTCCTAGCATCCGGCACCGGGCCCTCGAGGGCGATCTCAGGCAAAATTATGACCGTGCCAGACCGCGGGCCTGCGATGCTAAAGCCATTTCCAAAGCCCGAGTTGTAGCGAAGCGTGCTGCCATCCATGCCGGTAAACGAAAGAAGGGCAAAAGCCGGGAAACCCATGTCGTAAGCATTTAGAACCTCGGCATACTGTCTGACCGCAAAGACGATCTGCTTACAGAGCGCCGGCCCTGCGATATAAGCCCGACCGTTTCTCTCGTCGGTACCCAGGGCCATGACACCCTCGAGAGCACCGTTCCGAAAAAATTGGACGTAACTTGAGGCGAGGTCCCGGCTGTTGCTCGCATAGTTGACAAAGCCATCCAGATTCACCGCGACCTGGTTGGCGCTGCCAATCCCAGTCAGAGGCAGGGGGGTGAAAGTACCTGTGCTGATTGCCTGAACAACATCGATATCTCGGCGTCCGGCAATGGGTGGAAGCGGCACGACGTGCAAAATGGCGCGGCCACCTGGCGGAAGCGGGACCGGCGTGTCGTCGCCCTCGACCCGTGCAAGCCGTTCTGCCCGAAAGCTCCGGATCCGGTCCGCGACGGATTCAGACAAGACGAAAGCCGTGCGCAGCTCACCGACATCGAGCGGATATCTGCCGGCGGAGTTGCGGCCATAAAAGCAATTGTTGGCTCTGACACGATGCGGCCCGACCCAGCTGCGCGGCACGCGAATAACCACAACGTATTGGCCGGCGCCGCAGTCAATTGCTTCGATGTCGATCCGCGGCAGACGTGGTTCCAATCCATTCGCCAAGGCCTGCTCCAGGCGAAGTTTCTCGGCATCAAGGTTAGATATTGTGATGCCGGGAACGGCGGCGGCAACGCCGTCATACGCAACAACGCCGAGAACAAAATCGCCGCCGGCGGTGTTCGCCAGCGAGGAAACGCCTGCGACGAACGGGACCAGATCATTTTCGGCTTTCCGCGGTAGCTCAGCCTTGAACTCAAGTGTCTTGCTTTCCCGGCCTACCCCGACGAGAGCTTCGAAATCGGACAACCGGATGTCCTTGAGAGGCTTGGGGATCACGGCCGTCTACCCTGGTCAGGTGAGGTGAAAATGTCCATAACAAGTTTTTTGCGGGAGTAAACACGACGAGCTGCCCGTTGCTCGCGGCGATCCACCACGATGCGCTGGTGCTGCTTCAGCCTCATGCTCCGGGCGCCCTTATGTCCAACATCATTGCCCGCACCTGAAATCCCTCCGGGACTTCCGCCGCCTGTTGATCGAGTTGATCCTTAACTTCCGAAATAGGTCTCTGCGGGGTCCGTGCGCGTCGAGCATCGGTCGGATCCCAGTCTGTCTTATCGAACCATCCGACAAGAAAAATTCCAATCGGCGCATTCAGGCTGCAGAGGGATTGCTCACTCAGTCGCGCGTCCGGCGCGCTCCCCCCGGGGGACATAGCCAGTAACCACTCGAAGTCCTCGTTCCTGACAAAGCCGTTACGGATGTAAGGCAACGCCGCAAGGCGGTCCATTTCGTGCTCGGACAAACGAAGGACGAATAGCTGACGACGAGCTGTATCGGTACGAAGACTCGCTGCGAACGTTTCGTTCGCCTTAATGTTCGTGCCGCGACAAAGCTCGCCGTGTTGATGCAACCGAGCCGCAATGTGCCCCAGGAACGGGCCAGTTAAGGCCGGGTCTTCGAACACCTCCCAGGCTTTGAACATGATGGCGTCTGCTAATGTCTTGTCGCGGAACTCTCCCATCAAGTTGGATGTCTCGATATACGTCGTCGCCCAAGCTAGCGCCGGACCCAGGTGTTCGCGTTTCAGCGTGTCGGGGAGCTCAAATAGAAAATGAGCATAGGACCCGACATAGTGTTCGTCGGATGGCTCCAGGAACGCAAATAACTGGTCTGCCGTGATGTGATTTGGCCACAACAGGTCGAGGGCGTAGCCGCGGATTTCAGTATGAGGATCGGCGCCTAGGCCGGTTTGCAGCAGCGACAGGATCTGCCCGGGCACTGACGCATCGCCGCAGTGGCGGAGGGCGGCGACCGCAGCGGCCCTCACTACAGGGTCTTCCGTCTGGTCCTGGGCGGCTTGGAGAAGCTCAGGCTGTAACGTGTTCAATTCACATCGCTCGGCGATCGAGAGCGCGATCCTTCGGGTGATGAACCTGCGAGTCCGATCTGTGATCACCACACGGAGTTGCTGGTAGAGACCGGGATGTTTCAGATTTTCGTAGGTTTCCGTAAGGCCGAAGAAGTACTCGAAATGGCGGCCTTGTTCGACCCACGCCAAAAGCGAATCGATCAATGCAGCGAGGTCTGTCGCGGCCCATTTTGTGAGATCGCCGCGGAGCAGGATCCAGGGATCCGTTGCAATGAGGGATGCTCGGACTTCTGGGCTGAGCGATGCCGCCCAAGCACCGATGATCGCCAAGGGAGGGATCAGGCCACCGCTTGGATGGGTGAGCGCTCTCAAAATTGTTTGGGGCGGCACGCCCTTCTCGACGAGGTAATTCGCCGCGAGAAATTCCTGGTAGGTCTGATGCGCCCAGCCCATCCGGCGTTCACCGCGTGCGGTGAACAGACCAGTGTCAAGAACCTCGCGCACATCTTCACCGCTCGGCGTGAACGTAGGAAAATCCCCATCCTCCCGACTGCCGGCAAGCGTGGTGACGGCGACATCTTCGCCCGGCGTTTCGGTCTCCAGACCGTTCCAGACCGCGAACCGATGACCAAGGGCCGTGGCGATGGCGATCCTGCCGGCGAGGCGCAGACGCTGGGGCCCGCCGAGCCGGCCTTGTCGGCGGGTTTCGAGGCGGCTGTCATTCTGTTCCTCGCAAAGAGCGAGGCAGCCCTGGCGATAGAGATCGCCGGTGCTCGTCGGGAGCCGTCCGTCGCGCTTGTAGAGGGCGATCAGCATTTTCAGGGTCAACGGCTTGATGGCGAAGGCTACGGCCTGTGCGCCAAACAATTCAGGGATGAAGTCGTCTGGGTCGATCTCATTGGCCACGAGCGCGGCAACAACATCCTGCCGGCGCAGCGGCGCCAGTTCGACCACACCGACGCCAGCCTCGCCCCAGACGCTAATCAGGGTGCGGCCAAGGGTGGCGGCTGGCCAGACGGCCGTGCGGCAGGCGAAGCGCACGTTCAGACGGTCGGCTGGTAGCCCCCGTATCCCCTCGGAAAGGAGGTGGGGTACGGTTTCGATCCGCAGCATGGCCTCGTCGAGACTGTCGAGGTGTAGGTAAAGCCGGGCGTCGCCGGCCTTCCAGGCACCCATCTCGACAGATTCGAAGATACGCCGGTAGAGCCGATCTTCGCTGGAAGTCGTATTTAGGTCTACATAGATCGAATGAATCTTTTGTTCGGACGGTAGGGTGGAGACCCGATCATGTTCCCGCTTTAGGGTTGCGGACTTGCCGATGCCCGGTTCGCCGAGTAACGCTAAGGCCGGAGCCCCTGCGAGTTGGGTCAAGGTGCGAAGCGGGCCCGGTCCGTACGGGCTATCCATAGGATCGCGCAGAAATCCGGCATCCGAAAGGTCAAGGATGCCATTTTGTGGCATCCAGAAGCGCGGCCAATCGTACATGGCGGTTGAGCTGGGCGATCGGGAAGGCGCCGCGGTTGCTGACATCAGGCCGCTCCTGGTGCGGGCTGAGCGGCCGATACCATCACCACGCTCATTGCGAATCTCCTATGGTATGCGTCGTGGCCAAAGAGATTCTCCAAGCTTTTATTAACTGCCCATTATAATAGCAGCTTTTCTGATAACGGATAAGGGCTGCGGCATACGCAACAAGCGTGGAGTATCCGTTTTTATCGGCCACTGCGGTGCACAGAAAGTCCGATCTGGCTCGTATTTTGCTATGCGACTTCCGGCAGGCAATGACCACTTCTCTCATTTGCCAAATCCAAAGAGGTCGGGCAGCTTACGGTTCGTTGCGGGCGGGGATGTCGGGTTTCCTGTCAGCTCGGAAGCCGACTATATTTGCCATCGGGCTGTCTGGACGTTAGATGACTAGGCGCGGAAGACTTTTGATGGTCGGTCCAGCAAGGGGATAAAGAATACGGACGAAGAGTTGGAGATAATAAGAAGGCGAAGGAGCAAGCCCAACAGAGCAGCCTCCTGTTGTCAGTTGGGCGCTCATGCCGAGATAGTGAGGACAGCCAGGACGCGGGACACCGGCGATCATGATGAAGCCAGCTCTTACTAAAGCTTCCGGCCTCAGCGTGTGATCACTGACGGAATGGCAATCACAACGCCATCGCTCTCTTTAAGTCGGCGTGCTCGAAGGCGCTTTCCATCCGGCGGATTTCATTCGGCCGGACCTCGCAAGCGACGGCAACGTCCCGCCATTTTGACGTAGCCAAAGCCACTTCCTTGATGATTGATTTCGCTTGCCTGGAGTTAAGGCCGAAATACCCTGCGACCGATTCGACCAAATCAAGATCGCATGTCGCGTCGTCCAAACTGATGTTCGTGGCCAAAATACGCTGACGTACGTCGGCTGGGGTGGGGTTGAGATCGTAGACTGGCGACAATGTCCAGCCTCCACGCCCCTTCCACAAGAAACCGTGATTTCGCAGATGATCATCGACGTTCGAAATTAGAACATTGAAGACCATACGGCGATAGAGCTCTTTGGCGTCGATCGTAGCCTGTGCGCCATATTGCGTTAATATATCGACAAGTTCCGGGTAACTGCCGCGATCGCCATCCTTCAGACCCATCATCGACAACGCCGAGAGAAATGGAAGGCGTGTCGTGCCATCACGGTCAAAGCGACGGGACAGGAGCACGGGCTTTCTGGTAACGCGGACAAGCTCGTGTTCAGACGTTCGAATGCCGGCATTGGCGGCGAGTCGCAACGCGACGGACTCCCAGACCTCGATGCTGTAGTCGTCTGTTTCCTTCGGAAACTTAGCTATGGCGAGACGGCCGTGTTTATCGATCACAGAGGCCTTTGGCCGAGCGCCGCCGAGGGAGGCGCCTGGCGCGAGGATCATCTGCAAGTCTTCGTTGGTTTCCTCGCCGCGCAGGATGCGTTCGGTAATCTGAAGCAAGCGATCAAGCTCGATTTGGCCAGGCACCCCGACGGTTGTAGGCGATTGAAACTCGTCTTCGACAGACCGGCGGAAACGCAATGCCCCAAGCCGTGACACGTCCGAGACTCCGAGGAGATAATCGGCCTCCATCAGCGTCCTGACCGGACGGCCTTCGCGGTCGGCGAGACGCCGTTCCGCCCGTTGCATCAGCCGCCGCCCCCATGTATCGGGCGCAGAATCTCCAATAGACCCGAAGATCGGTTGGCCTGCATTTGGAGCGAAGGGACCGCGATTCAAAGTCAACGCCGGCTCGAGCGAAAACCGTTCTGGTTCACTTAGCCAGTCGGCATGATACTCGAAGCCGATTGCCTCACCGCCACGGCGCGCCTGGCGGCGCAAGGTGCCAACCCGCTTCAGCCCCGGCGCGAAGTCAATAAAGACCTCTATATCAACCGCCATTGTCTGCCCCCTTCTTCCGCCGCAAACGCACGCGTTCGGGCAACCTCTCGGAGGCCATAGCAAGACCGACCTCGTCCTTACTTGGGGCGGCGATCAGCCCCAGCCCATCAAGTAGACCCAAGGCCTGGAGGACGGCAGCATAGATGCCAATGCCAACAGTGTGGTCACCGTCTTCAATGCGCCGTAGCGTTGGACGGCTGGTAAAGGCTCGCTCGGCGACTACCGCCGCTGGCAGCCCCCTACGGCGACGGGCGTCGCGTATATCCTGCCCGAGCTTGCGGAGAGCCCGTCGGACAGCAACTGATGGGTAATGAGGCGCAGCCATAATGGAGCCTTTGTATTCCTTTATACCGCTTTAACGTAACATGACGTTTCCATTTATGCTAGAAGTGTTTGCTTTAAGGCGTGCCGCAAGAGTCATGAATGGGGGCCCGCCTCCCGCGTGACGGTCTACGTTTTTGCGGAAATCAAAGTCCAGGAGCAAACACCCTGCTTGACTTTCTGGATTGCCCAAGTTGTGTGTCGGTAGAGACAATCCTCTATCCCCTCTATCCCTTGTGAGGCGCACGACTGTGAGAAACTGCCCGTACAGCAGCCCTAACAGAAGCGACCGTTCGAGCCACCACATCCATCAGGGGCGCCCCTGATGGAACAGTTCAGCCTGGAATTCTGCTCACCGCCCAATCTGCAACGCCCCCGCCGGGCTATGTGGGCCCGGATGGAACATGTGCCTGCGAGGCGCGTGATTCAGCAACGCCCGAAACGCGTCGTGGGGTTTATCAACAGCGCAAAGGCCGGTCAGCCGATCGTTTATGAATCTCTGCTGGAACGTGACTACGTCTATGTACTGCAGGCCGACAGCAATGTAGCGCATTTTACTGCTCAGCCAATCCAAATCCGATATCGACTGGGTGGACCCAAGGCCCACATTTACACTCCCGACTTCCTGGTGGCGATGAGGAATGGGGCGCGGTTTTTCGTGGAAATCAAACCCGATCGACCTCGCCCAAACGAAATCGATTACGCGATGATAAATCGTTTGCTCCAGGAACACGGCATGGGACTGCACGTCGTTAGAGAGGTTGAGGTTCGTCAGGAACCTCGCCTCAGCAACGCCCGGCTTTGCCACCGCTATTCCCGATATCCGGTCACCGCCCGCGTACGAGAGTTAACGGAAGTCACGCTTCAAACTCTTGGTACGTTCCGGTGTATCGACCTGCCGGCGCCTTGTCTTGATCTTTGGCCTCAACTCGTCGCCCTCATCGCTGCCGGCCAACTCTCCTTTGATCCAGAAAATGTCCTTACGCCGTCTACGTCCCTTACGGCCTCCTCGATCTCGGATCGGTGAACAGAAATGCGCCTACGTCTAAGCCATAACGATCGCATCGAATTTGATGGCCAGCAATATGTCGTTCAGAGACGTACAGCGAGCGGCCAAATTTTTCTGGAGCAAATTGACAACCGGGAGCCCTTAATCGCCTCGGACGAGGAAATCGTGAAATGGTGGAACCAAAATCGGGTGCACATGAAGGTTGGCGTTTCGTCGGACTCCATGGGCCGGTTCGTGGAGAAGCGCATGGACGGCATGAAGCGCGATTTCCAATTGCTCGATGAAAAGTTGCAGATCGAGGCGCGGCGACGCCAGGCATACGTCACGGAAATCCTGAAGCGTGCGCCTACTTCGATAACAAAGACTGCAATTGAGCCACTAATTTTAGAGGTCGCAGCGATGCGGGGCGAATACGCCTCGAGTAGTGATGATGAAATCGCAAGAAATGGTAGCGTATCGAAACGAAGTGCGCCGTCTCCATCGACCGTTTGTCGATGGATCTCCTGCTGGTTGAGAAGCGGGCGGGACATCCGAGTGCTTGTTTCAGCGACCCATAGACGTGGCAATGTCACTCCTCGTCTGCGTCCAGAAGTGGCTGAAGCGATTGAGCGACACGTCATGGACGCATATATGACGCCGGAGCGTTTCAGAGCAAAAGACATTTTGGCTCTGGTCGTCAACGAACTTGCCGCAATAAACTCAAGGAGGGAAACGAAGAATAGATTGCCAATTCCATCCATTAAAGCGATTTATGGGGCGATCAATCGGCTCGATAAGAGAGATGTCGTCGCAACACGATACGGTCTCAAGCGCGCCCGACAGGAATTCAATCCGGTATATGCCGGAACCCGAGTGACCTATCCGCTGGAACGCGTGGAGGTTGACCACACGATTTTGGATCTGCTTGTCGTCGACGACCAGACGGGGGAGACGATAAGCCGTCCAACAATCACCGTGCTCATCGATGCATTTTCTAGAATGGTTGTCGGATGGCACATTGGATATGACAAGCCAGGCTGTATTCCGGTCGCATATGCCCTAAGGCACGCCATTTTGCCTAAAGACTATATTCCCGAAAAATATCAGAATTTGTCTGCATATCCTGTTTGGGGCGTGCCAACGTGCATAGTGACAGATATCGGAGCGGAGTTTGTATCCGAATGGTTCAATGACTCGTGCGCTCTGTTGGGAATAGATGTTCAGCATTGCCCACCTGGAAAACCGAATCTGAAGGGAAAAGTAGAACGATTTTTTCGTACGGTGGGGCAGGATCTCATTCACAAAATTCCGGGAACGACGTTTTCTAATATCGCAGATAGAGGAAACACAAAATCTGCGGAGCGTGCAGTTCTTACGTTATCTGAGATAAACGAGATCGTTCATCACTGGATCGTAGAAATATACTCAAAATCTTTGCATCGTGGCTTGCGAGACGTGCCTCAGCGTTGCTGGGAGGAAGGCGTCAAAATGCATCCTGCAATGCTGCCTCCGCGCGCATCCGACCTCACCGCTTTGCTTGCGAAGCCAGAGCAACGGACGCTCCAACGCACTGGGATCGAGTTTATGGGACTTCGCTACAATAACGAATTTGTCGCAAAGCTTGTTCGTCGCCACGGTAATGGAAAGACGGTCTTTATCCGCATTGATCCAGACGATCTAGATATGATCTATCTACACGACGATGATAAAGATGAGTTTGTAAAAATTCCGAGTGTCGACTCCATCTATACCGCCGGTCTGACCCTACGACAACACGTTCTAATAAAAGAGTACTGTGCCGTGAGAACCGAGGAGTATATTAGAGTTTCTGAACTTGCCTCTGCACGTGCAAAACTCCTGAATTGGACGCGAGAGGTTTTTCACTCTCGGAAAGGACGCCGAAGCGCGAGAGCGGCGTCGTTCCTGAACTATCAGGATAAAAACGAGTCTCCTTCGTACCCCGTTGCTGATGCTGGGACGATTGCAGTGCCGGAAAAAAGACATTTCGAGAAAACCTATCAGGTTCCAAGAAGCGGCGAGGCTCCTAAAAAAGTCATATCAAAACAGCGAAGGCGAAAAATTAAAACTGAAGACGTCCGATTCAATCCACCCGCGGATGACCTCGATCTCGATCGGGAGCTTGAGGATATGGGGTGGTAAATGGAATGGTGATGGATATGATTGGTGATACAATAAATGGCGACGATAGGTATTCGAGGGTTGGACGTCTGTTCATTCCGTATGACCGGGCCGAGTCCGTACTGAATGCTCTCGACCGAATTATGAGATATGGTTATGGAAATCAAAAAGATGGGGTTTCGTCGAAGCTCTTGCTCGTTCTTGGTCCGTCACGGAGCGGCAAGACACTTGCGTTGAAGAAATTTGCTTCAAAATTTCCACATGCAGAGGAGAAAACCGGCTTCATTCGTCTGGTTGTATACGTGTCGATCCCTGAAAAAACTACGATAAAAGCGTTGCTCACATCTCTTCTAGAGGCTTACGGCGACCCTAGGGCGGAGTTTGGGACCGCGATCAACAAAGTTACGAGGGTACGGCATTATATCAAAGAGCAACGTACACAGCTTTTGATTTTAGACGAAGGGCATCATCTATTTGATCCTGACAAAGAGCGATTAACGTACTCAGTCTCGGAATCGATAAAATCACTTCTCAACCTCGGCCTGTGTCCTATCGTTCTTGCCGGGATGCCTCACACTGCGGAGGTCGTAAACCGTAACGATCAACTAAAGGGCCGGCTGCTCGAGACGATTAAGCTGAACGGCCTGCGTTGGAACGACGAAGCAGAACAAACGCTATTCCGAAAAATTCTTCACAAATTCGAGCGAGAATCGGACTTTCCAGAACGGTCTGGTCTCGGGGAAAAAGATCTTGCGTATGCCATCTGGAGGGCAACAAACGGGCTTATCGGGCTCGTCTCCCAATTGCTGATGCGTGCCATCATCGAGGCCGAGAATTGCGGTTCAAAAAAAATTTCCCGAGAGAACCTGTCTGAGGCGTATAACAACCTACACGCCGCCGACGATTCACTCAATCCTTTTGCTCATCAAGTGTCGTCTGAGCCTGTAACTCCTCATGGAAACAAAGGGTCCAATCGAATGACGAAGCTTCATCGTGGCATCCGAACAAAGTTGAGATTGCCCGTATGAACATCCTTCGTATCAACCTTTTAGCAGAGTTAAAAAAATGACCGTTTTGCCATTAAGGATTTCTCCGTTTACAGACGAAGGAATGATGGGGTTTCTAGTGCGCCTGGCGGAGCGCAACGCGTTTGAACGGGTCAGTTGGATATATGACCTTGCATCTATAAATGCTTCAGTTTGTATTTCTAATTTAAGCCTTGCCAAGCTCTCAATGATTTCCGGTGTACCTCTTGAAATGCTTGAGTCGCTTCGATTTTTTCTGCTTGAAAGCGGAGATGTCTCATTCAGGGGTCAAACGCTTCGGCGCGTCTACGTGCGGGGGCGAAGCCGGCGATTTTGTGCCGATTGCCTTTGCGACACCGGCTATTACAAATTGCAATGGGACCTAGCCAGCATTCGTGTTTGCCCGGACCATAGAGTAAGACTCATCGACAAGTGCCCGGGCTGCCGAAAGAAAATTTCTTGGTATCATCCCGAGATATTATCTTGTCAGTGCGGATATGATCTGCGTTCCAGCCCAAGGAAGCGGGTTCGCTCCGAGGACATAAAGGCAACAGAAGTCCTAACTTGTTCCCTATTTGGCAAAGTGCCGGAGGAGCAATCGCCATTTAGAACCTTCACCTACAACGCGTTGGTTGAGCTGTTCCTGGCGCTGCATGCAGGTTATTATGAATTGAGGAGTCCTGAGAGGCGTACGATACGTCAAAATGACCCAAACCTGCATGCCATCCTGCAAAGAGGGTATGAAATCGCTGAGGATTGGCCAAATAATTTCGTAAAAACGCTAGACCGATTGCGAAACGGACGGGTCTCGAAGAGGGGAGCGTTTGGTCTTATCCATGAGTTTGGTCGTTTTCATCATGCAATCTCCGGAATAGAAGATCCCAATGCTCGTGAGATTGTACACGGGTCTTACAGACAATACCTTCGCGACAATGGAGAAATTGGACTAACCAGGAGGCGCTCGCTAATTCTAGGGGGTGATGATCGACTGAACGCGACACACTATACAACAGCGCAGACAGCGGACCTCCTGAAAATCTCAATCGGAAAAGTAAATCGCCTTGTGAAGGCGGGACTTCTTCTCCAACCCGAAGAAAGTAGGGGGAGCGGCAAGCCGAAGTTGATACTCGCTTCGTCTGTTCATGCCTGTGCGGATCATGCCACGCGCCTCGTTAAGCAAACTGACGCTTTTCAGGTATTAGGGATTCATAAGCAGCTTTTAGGAAAGCTAGTAGATAGAGGATTGATCCGACGATATGGCGCTATAACAGAGCATTCTACGCCCTGGTTGCTGGATGCCGACGATATCTCAAAGCTCATGGTCTCCCTGACCAAGACTTGCTCCACGCCAAATCGGAGAAATGGATTGGTGGATTTGTATCAGGCCGCAAAACCCGTGTACGGCTTCGGAAAGGGAATCGCAGATGTAATCGAATTAATTCTCAAAGGACATTTGAATGTCTCCGGCATAGACACGAGCCGTAGAGGGCTAAGGCAGCTTCTGATAGATCCAGAAGATATGAAACAACATGCGGTGCCCGATGGAAGGTCAGGATGCTCCTATCTTACCGTGGTGAGTTTTGCCAAACTCATTGGCGTTCATCCTGACTCAATAGCACCTCTCGTACAAAATGGATTTATCTCAAAGTATAAGAGGAATCCAAGTATGCGAGCGGAGTACCGTATCTCCGAAGAGGCCGTCCCCGAATTTCTGACGAAATATATTTCCGCTCCTAGTCTGGCAAAAGAGCTCGGTGTTCCTTGGCAAACTTTGACATATCTTCTTCCTCGGAATGGCATAGAAGCAGTCGCGAGCTCGAGGCGTGGAAACAGCCGAACCTTCATTTATGAGCGGGCCGGCGCGATCAACGATCTCATAGCTCGTGGATACCAAATGAGCAAGAAAGCTACCCAGTCGCGGTCAAAGAATTGACCGTACGCTTGTTAGGCATCCGCCACTTGCGATGAGATTCGCCTGAACAGGGATAGAGGCAAAACTGAATCAACAAGCTTCAATCTATCTGAAAAGTGGTCATTGCTGGACTGCGGGGATGCGTCTGGCGATGCTCTTATCTTTTGATCGCCCGCCAAAGCTTCAATGATGCCTACATTGCGAACTTTTAGAGCCGCAAGAGTTATAGCCAAGAGATGAATTTTGTCTCCTTGTTCATCCTCTTTTCGGGGCAATTCAGGGAAGTCTTCTTCTTTTCCAACGATCCACAAATTTTTAAAAAAGCTCGCCACATAGCAAATTTTCGCGAGAAAAGATAAAGAGGTTGCCTTATTGATCACCTCGTTTGAGCGAACCACCAAGATCGCTGCGTTGACAGCCAATTTGTCTTGTTTGTCTTGTTCTATAATACATCCAAGTACTGCATCTACAGAGACTAAGCTAAAAGCCTGCGCCCCAGGGATCGCGATCAAGGTCTGTTGGCCAACAATGTCGGGAATTTTGTAGATCCCCCTCAAGGTGGCCGCTACGTCAGTTCGAGAAGAGACTTGTGCAGTGCCTCTGGGCTTTAATTTTGAACTTTCCAAAAGCCTCAAGGCTTGATACTGCCCCCGAAGGTTACGTAAACGTCGGGAGGCGGCGTTTGCCAACATTTGGCTGGCGAGTTCGTGGGCCTTGTCGGGCGACAAACTCCAGATTCTGGAGACAATCTCAAGTTTCGTGTGAGATAATTTGTTCACATTCGCCGTCTCAGTAACAATGCCCGTCTTAATCAGATGATCTACGAATGCGGTTAGCTTTCCAAGGCGCCGCAAGGTGTTGGTTGAATATCCACTTTCTTTTGCATATTTTTTCAACCATTCAATGGAAGTCTTAAAGTCTTTTCTCCATGTGCCCTGCTCCAACGTCTCTTTCACAGTAAGAGCAATAGCGTACCAGTCTTCAGTTTTCTGATCGACGTGAGAATCTGCCCCGCTTTTGAGCTGCTGAGACTTTGCTTTTCTCTGACCTTTATTTGAAACTTTCATCACCACGCTTAATCTTCAATGGTTTGATGATTTTACAGCAATCGGAGGGACGTTCATCAAAAAATCCAAGCTATTCTCATAGCTTGGATTTCGTTCGATGCTTCGCCGAGCCAGGCAAAACGCGGGTACAGCGCGGGGCAGACTCATGAGAATTCATTTTATGAGTAAATTAGTCCCACGATATGGGTAAAAATCCCATGAATTGCTTCCGCTAACAAACAGGGTGTTACGTATCCAGGTTCGCCACTTTCAGTGCGTTGCTCACGATGAATTCACGCCGCGGTTCGACGATGTCGCCCATCAGG
>Ga0310811_10000676_pt1 | contig 43443 bp, 37 predicted proteins | sample YCmetagenome_FD_207642 | JGI IMG/M metagenome (GOLD analysis project Ga0310811, IMG submission 207642) | Soil microbial communities from experimental microcosm in Duke University, North Carolina, United States - YC | ecosystem: Engineered > Artificial ecosystem > Soil microcosm > Unclassified ...
GACCGCACGGCATGAGCGCACCTCTGGTCGGGATTATCATGGGCAGTCGCTCCGACTGGCCGGTCATGCAGCATGCGGCCGAGATGCTGGCGCGCCTGGGCGTGCCGTATGAGGCCAAGGTGGTGTCGGCGCACCGCACGCCGAAGCGGCTTTATGATTACGCCGGTTCGGCGGAGGCGCGGGGGCTCAAGATCATCATCGCCGGGGCCGGCGGCGCGGCGCATCTGCCTGGCATGGCAGCGTCCATGACCAATCTGCCGGTGCTCGGCGTGCCGGTGCCGGCGACCGCCTTGCAGGGCCAGGATGCCTTGCTTTCGATCGTGCAGATGCCGGGCGGCATTCCGGTCGGCACGCTGGCCATCGGCAAGCCCGGGGCGATCAATGCCGGTCTGCTGGCCGCCTCGATCCTGGCGCTGTCCGACCCGGAACTGCGCGACCGCGTGGCCCGCCTGCGGGCCGAACAGACCGACTCCGTGCCGGAGACCCCTGAACCATGAGCCTTGCCCCCGGTGCCACCATCGGCATCATCGGTGGTGGTCAGCTCGGCCGCATGTCCGCGATGGCGGCGGCGCGGCTCGGCTACCGCGTCTGCATCTTCTCACCCGAGGGCCACGGCCCGGCCTCCCATGTCGCGGCGCAGACCATTGTCGCGCCTTACACCGACCATGGCGCCCTGGCCGATTTCGCCGCCTCGGTGGATGTGGTGACGTTCGAGTTCGAGAATGTGCCGGCGGACGGGCTGGACCTGCTCGCAGCACTCCGCCCGGTGCATCCCAGCCCGGCGATCCTGCGCATCAGCCAGGACCGGCTGCTGGAAAAGCAGTTCCTCAACGATGCCGGCATCGCTACCGCCCCCTGGGCGGCGGTGACCAGCGAGGCGGAATTGGCCGAGGCGATGCCGAAGCTCGGCCTGCCCGCGGTGCTGAAAACCACGCGGCTCGGCTATGACGGCAAGGGCCAGGCCATGCTGCGCGCGCCCGAGGATGCGGCATCGGCCTTCGCCGCCCTGATGCCGAAACCGCTGGTGCTGGAAGGCTTCGTCGATTTCGCGGCGGAGATTTCCGTGATGGTGGCGCGCGGCGCGGATGGCACCATCACCGCCTTCGACACCGTGGAAAACCGCCACAAGCACCATATTCTCGACCTCACGCTGGCGCCGGCGCCGCTGTCGCCGGAGCTGCTGGCCGAGGCCGGGGAGATCGCCCGCACGGTCGCCGAAAAGCTCGAACTGATCGGCCTGCTGGGCGTCGAGATGTTCGTCACCGCCGACGGCCGGCTGCTGGTCAACGAAATCGCGCCGCGGCCGCATAATTCCGGCCATTGGACCATCGATGCCTGCCCGGTCAGCCAGTTCGAGATGCATATCCGCGCCGTTGCCGGCCTGCCTCTGCCGCCGGCGAGCCGGCATTCCGACGCGGTGATGAAGAACCTGGTCGGGCCCGAGGACATGGCGCATTGGCCGGCGATTCTCGCCACGCCGGGGCTGATCCCGCACCATTACGGCAAAACCGAAGCCCGGCCCGGCCGCAAGATGGGGCATGTGACGAAATTGTTCCCCAAAGGCGCGCTGCCCGGAGAGTTCGGCATCGAGGACGCGCTGAAGGTAGATTAGGAAGGCAAGCGCTACTTTTTGTGAACAAAAAGTAGCAAAAAAACTTTGTTTACTTTGGGCCCGTGCCGTTTGAGCGCCTCAGGCCCAGCGTAAAGTAAAAGTTTTTGCGCCGCTTTTTTCAAAAAGCGGCTGCTTTCTTCTCTTCTGCCGGCACAAGATTGTCCAAAAACCGCTGCGCGCAGGAATCCCAGGAAAACTGTTCGGCGTAAGGGCGGCAGGCACTGCGATCGATGGCGAGCGCCGCCAGCGCGGCCTGGCCGAGATCTTCATTGAGCGCGCCGACCGGCATCGGCGCTTCGCCCAGAATGTCCTTGGGACCTGTGACGGGATAGGCTGCCACCGGCAAGCCCGAGGCCAGGGCTTCCAGAACCACGAGCCCGAACGTGTCGGTCTTGGACGGGAATACGAACACATCCGCGCCGGCATAGGCGGCGGCCAGGGCCGCGCCGTGCCGTGCCCCGGCGAAATGCACGTCAGGGTAGGCCCGTTCGAGCGCCTTGCGCTGCGGGCCGTCGCCGACCACCAGCTTCGAGCCGGGGAGTTTCAGGTCCAGGAAGGCCGGGAGATTCTTCTCCACCGCGACCCGGCCGACATAGGCGAAAATCGGCCGGGGTAGATCCCAGGCCTCTTTCGGCTCGAGGCTGAAGGCGGCGAGGTCCACGCCGCGCGACCAGGCGCGCACATTTTTGAACCCCCGGGCGGTCAGCTCGTCGCGCAGGGACTGGGTCGCCACCATCACGCCCGCGCCGCCGCCATGGAACCAGCGCAGCCAGGCATAGGTGAGCGAGAGCGGGATGCCGGTTCGCGCCTGCAGATATTCCGCGAAGCGCGTGTGGAAGGCGGTGGTGAATGCGAGGCCGCGCTTCTTCGCGTAGGCGCGGGCGGCCATTCCGAGCGGGCCTTCGGTGGCGATATGCAGCGCGTCCGGGGCGAAATCGTCGATCAGCCGGGCTAATTTTCGGCCCGGGAACAGCGCCAGCCTGATTTCCGGATAAGAGGGCATCGGCACGGTCTTGAATCGGTCGGGGCCGATCACGTCCACGGTCAAACCGCGGTCGCGCAACGCCTCGGCCACGGTGCGCAAGGTGCGCACCACACCGTTCACCTGCGGCGCCCAGGCGTCGCTGATGATGAGAATGCGTTTGATGCCGGGGGCGGCCGAGGGGCGATCAGGTTCGGGCTGGTAGAGCACTGGCCGCTTCGGCGTCTTGTTGTCCGGCGCCGAACTCGGCCGCCATGGCCTGCATCACGGCCTCTTTGGTGGCGCGGGGGCGGCCCGTGGGTTTGGCCAGCAGCGAGAGCTTGTTGCGCGCCACCCAGTCCACCAGTTCCAGCTTGCCGTCGCTATGCTCGACCAGGGCGGTGCAGCTTTCCACCCAGTCGCCGTCGTTCAGATAGAGCACGCCGTTCACGGTGCGCATTTCGGCATGGTGGATATGGCCGCACACCACCCCGTCGAAGCCGCGGCGGCGGGCATCGTCGGCGAGCGCCGTCTCGAACCGGTCGATCGCCTTCACCGCTTCCTTCACCTGCAGCTTCAGCCAGGCGGAGAGTGACCAGTATGGATAGCCGAGCCGCACGCGGATCTGGTTGAAATAACGGTTCAGGCCGAGCGCCATGGTGTAGGCCCAGTCGCCCAGCAGAGCTAAAATTTTGGCGTGCCGTACCACGGAGTCGAAGGCGTCGCCGTGGGTGATCAGCAGGCGCTTGCCGTCGGCGGTGGTGTGCTCGGTCTCCATCTGCAGCTTCACGCCGCAGATTTCCGGGCTCAGCGGCACATATTTGCGCATCACCTCGTCATGGTTGCCCGGCACATACACCACGTTGGTGCCGCCGCGCGCGGCGCGCAGGATCAGCCGCAGCACCTCGTCATGGTGGTGGTCCCAGAACCAGGAGCGGCGCAGCCGCCAGCCATCGATGATGTCACCGACGAGGTATAGATTTTCACAGGAGACTGATCTCAAAAAGTCGGCAAGGAACTCGGCGCGGCAGCCTCGGGTTCCAAGATGCGCGTCCGAAATGAAAACGCTGCGATACGCGGTGGTGGCCATGGCGTGGGATGACACGGGAGCGTTCATGGCCTAGGCAATAGGCCGCGCGGCGTTGCCGAAGACAGTGAAAATTCCATGACGTTTCCTGTAGATTTTTTAAAATGCGATGTCATTGAAACATCATTGTAATGACATAGGCAAGACGCATTTCTCGGGCATGGGGGCGGTTTACGGTCGGCCTATGGGGATTCGCGCAATGCTGGTCATCTTTAATCCCATCGCCGGGCGAAGGCGGGCCACGGCCCTGTGGCGTGTGCTCGATCTGCTGGTCGAGAACGGCATCAACGTCGAGGTGGCGGAGACGAAATATGCCGGTCACGCAACGGTGCTGGCCCGTGAGGCGGCGGAAGCGGGCCGCCTGATGGTGGTCGCGGCCGGCGGGGATGGCACCATCGCCGAGGTCGCGAACGGGTTGCTCGGCAGCGACACCGCGCTCGGCATCATCCCGCTCGGCACCGCCAATGTCCTGGCCAAGGAGTACAAGCTGTCGACCACGGCACGCGGCATAGCCAACGCCCTGGCCTATAAGCGCACCCAGCCGCTCTGGCCGGGCGTGGTGCGGTTGCGCGGGCGCGACCAGGTGTTCGTGCAGATGGTGGGGCTCGGCTTCGATGGCGCCGTGGTGCACGGGCTGCAGCCGCTGCTGAAACGCGCCATCGGCCGCGGCGCCTATGTCTGGCAATCGCTCTGGGAATCGGTGGCCTACCCGTTCCCCTGCGTCCGCCTCACCGTCGACGGCCATGATTACGAGGCGGCCAGCGTCGTCGTGAGCAAGGGGCGGCTCTATGGCGGCCCGTATCTGCTGGCGCCCAACGCCATGTCGACCGCACCGGGCTTCCAGGTCGCGCTGTTCGAGAGGCCCGGCACGTTTCCCGCCCTGCTCGCCGGGGCCGCTTTGCCGCTGGGGCTGTTGCCGCATTGCCCGGGCGTGCGGGTGGTCGCCGGCAGCGATATTACGTTCGTCAACAACGACGAGATCATGACGCAGTCGGACGGCGACGCCTTGCCGTGCACGCCGGCCGCGGTGGTGAACGCCGCCCGCCCGATTTCCCTCATCGTCGGCTGATCCCCTCCGAGCGCGCGCCCGGTCCGGCTCCAAAAAAGAGCGGGGCGGCGATGCGCGGCGCGCCGGTTCTCCGGGCTTGAGGCAGGGCAGGCGAGGGGATAAGGGGGACGGACAAAACGAGGAGTCTCTAAGATGAAAACCCCCATGCGCGTTGCCGTTACCGGCGCCGCCGGCCAAATCGGTTATGCCCTCTTGTTCCGCATCGCCAATGGCGATCTGCTCGGCAAAGACCAGCCCGTCATCCTTAATCTTCTCGACCTGCCGGTGGCGCAAAAGGCGCTGACCGGCGTGATCATGGAACTCAATGACTGCGCCTTCCCGCTGCTGGCCGGCATCGAGCCCACCGACAACCCGAATGTGGCGTTCAAGGACATCGATATCGGCATCCTCGTCGGCTCGCGCCCGCGCGGCCCGGGCATGGAGCGCCGCGACCTGCTCGCCGCCAATGCCGAGATTTTCAAGGTCCAGGGCAAGGCCCTGAACGAGAACGCCAAGCGCGACGTCAAGGTGCTGGTGGTCGGCAACCCGGCCAACACCAACGCCTATATCGCCATGAAGTCGGCCCCGGACCTGCCGAAGGCCGCTTTCACCGCGATGCTGCGCCTGGACCATAACCGCGCCGTGTCGATGCTGGCCGAGAAGGCGAAGGTGCCGGTGGCCGGGATCGAGAAGATCGCCGTCTGGGGCAACCACTCGCCGACCATGTATGCCGACTACCGCTTCGCCACCGTGAACGGCCAGTCGCTCAAGGACAAGATCAACGACGAGGCCTGGTACAGGGACACCTACCTCTCCGCCGTCGGCAAGCGCGGTGCGGCCATCATCGAGGCGCGCGGCCTCTCCTCCGCCGCGTCCGCCGCCAATGCGGCGATCGACCATGTGCGCGACTGGGTGCTCGGCACCAACGGCAAATGGGTCTCCATGGGCCTGCCTTCCGACGGTGATTACGGCGTGCCGGAAGACATCATGTTCGGTGTGCCGGTGACCTGCGAGGGCGGTGCGTATCACCGCGTGAAGGGCCTGCCGATGGACGAATTCTCCAAGAGCCGCATGGCGATCACGCTGAAGGAACTCACCGAGGAACGCGACGCCGTCGCCGCGCTGCTCGGTTAGAAAGAAGAAAGCGCTACTTTTTGTGAACAAAAAGTAGCAAAAAAACTTTGTTAACTCTGGGCCGTGCTGGTTTCACCGCCGCCGGCCCCAGTTTCAAAAAAGTTTTTGGTGCCGCTTTTTTCAAAAAGCGGCCACTTCCTTTTATCCTGAGAGCCTTCCGGCGCGGAGTTTGGTTTGCTAACGTAAGCGCCGTGCATGACTCCCTCCCGCTGATATTTGGACTGCCCGGGCAGGGGATGCAGTTGCGCTTCGATGCGCTCTCCGCGGTTTTCCTGCTCCTGCTGCTGCCGCAAACCGTCGCCAGCGCGATCGCGGGCATGCGCGGCTCGGCGATCTTCTGGGCGTTCGTGCTGGGCATGGTGCTGGCCGTGTTGGCGGGCGACGCCTTCACCCTGATTTTCGGCTTTGAGCTGATGAGCGCGGCCTCGTGGTTGCTGGTGCTGCGCGGCGACCGCGCCCCGGCGCCGCTTTACATCGGCGTCGCGATTTTCGCCGCGGCCTGCCTGATCCCGGCGCTGTTCCTGCCCGCTTCGGGCCTCGCTTTCGCGCTCATTCTGCTGGGCGCCGGCGCCAAGGCCGGGCTTGCGCCGCTGCATGGCTGGCTGCCGAAAGCGCACCCGGCGCCGGAGGCCGGCGTTTCGGCGGTGATGTCCGGCGGCATGGTGAAAGTCGCGCTGTACGTTATCTTCCGCTACGGATTCCTGGTTTTCGGCAATGCCGCTCAGCCCTGGTGGGGAACCGTGCTGATCGTGGTAGGCGCGGCCTCGGTGCTATTGGGCGCGCTCAGGGCGGTGCTGGAGGTGGACCTGAAAACCATGCTCGCCTGTTCCACGGTCGAGCATGTCGGGCTGATCGCGGTGGGCGCCGGAATTGCGTTGCGCGCCAAGGCGATGGGCGACCCGGTTTTGGCGGCGCTCGCCTTGCAGGGGGCGCTGCTGTGCGCGGTGGCGCACGCGCTTTACAAGCCGCTGCTGTTCCTCGGCGCCGGCGCGGTGAAGCGGGCGACCGGCACCGCCTCGCTGGACTGGCTGGGCGGGCTGATGCGCGGCATGCCCAAGCTCGGCCTGCTGATGCTGGCGGGCGCGTCGGGCCTGGCGGCGGTGCCGCTCGGCCCCGGCTTTGCGCCGGAATTTCTGCTGCTTCATGCGGTCGTTGCCGCCGCCGGCACGGGGGGGATCTTCGCGCGCATCGGCTTTACCGCGCTGCTCGCAGTGCTGGGCTTGGGCGCGGCCCTGGGCCTGAGCGCTGCGGTGCGGTTGATCGGCATCGGCTTTCTCGGGCGGCCGCGCACTTTGGCCGCCGCCGCCGCCGAGGATGCGCGGCGCCCCGAGCTGCTGGGCATGGGCCTGCTCGCCGCGTTGTGCGTGCCGGTGGCGCTGTTGCCCGGCCTGGTGCTGCTCGGCCTTGACCCGGCAGTGCGGCTGATGGTGCCGGGCGCTGCGCCGCTGCCGTTTGGCCATGCGCTTTTGGGCCTGGCCGCGCTGCTGGCGGTTTCCGCGGGGGCGGCTTACTGGCTCCTGCGGCGTTATGGCGTGCGCGGCACCAGCGAGGTGGCGGCCTGGAATGGCGGTTTCGGCCGGCCGCCGGTCTGGCTGCCTTTCGGCGATCCGGCCACCCAGCCCAGCGCCACCGGCTTTGCCCAGCCGGTGCGCCGCGCGCTGGGCGAGGCGATTTTGCTGCGCGGCGGTGACCCGACCGACATGCTGTTATGGCAGCCTTTGTTCCGGCTGCAGCTGCGCCTGACGCGCGGCGCGGAATATATCCGCCGCGCCACCATCCGCCAGCGCCTGGCCTTCGTGTTCCTGGTTCTGGTGGCGTTCCTGGCGGCCCTCGGGCTGGAACAGGGGGGCTAGCATGGCCAGGGCAATGAACGCGCAGGAAAGAAAGTGGCCGCTTTTTGAAAAAAGCGGCGCAAAAACTTTTGTTATGTTGGGCCATGGGCGTCGTCGCCGACACAGCCCATGGCCCAGACTCATAAAGTTTTTTTGCTACTTTTTGTTCACAAAAAGTAGCCTTTCTTAATGTTTGCGCTTCTCGCCCGGCTGTTCGCCACTTTGCTGCACATCGCGCTGGTCCTCGCTTTGGCGCCGCTGCTGGCGGGTTGCATTGCGCGCTGGCGGGCGCGGCTGCTCGGGCGGCGCGGGCCGCCGGTCACACAGCCTTATCGCAGCCTCCTGCGGCTGCTGCGCAAGACCACTTTGGTTCCCGAGACCAGCACGGAGCTCTACCCGGTCTGGCCGTTCGCGGCCTGTGCCGCCATGGCCGGTGCGGCGATGCTGGTGCCCGGTTTCAGCACCGGGATGCTCACCGCGCCATTGGGCGATTTCATCAACATCATCGGCCTGCTGGCGCTCGCGCGGGTCGCCACGCTGCTGGGCGGGCTGGAAACCGGCTTCGGCTTCGGCGGCGCCGCGGCCGCGCGCGAGCTGCTGTTCTCCATCTTCGCCGAGGCGGCGCTGCTGGTGGTGCTGATCAGCTTCGTGCTGCTCGCCCATAGTTTCAATATCGGCGCCATCGCCACCGCTTTCGCCACCGGTCATATCGGCGTTTCCATTTCCCTCGGTTTCGCGCTGGTCGCCCTGCTTGCGGTGGCGCTGACCGAGACCGGGCGCGTCCCCGTCGACAACCCGGCCGGGCATCTCGAAGTCGCCATGGTGCACGAGGCGCTGCTGCTGGAATATTCCGGCCGCTATCTGCTGCTGTTCGAATATGCGGGGATGCTGCGGCTGATGGTGTGGCTGAACATCATCGCCACCATCTTCTTCCCCTTCCTCATGGCGCATGCCGGCGATCCGCGGAGCTGGCCCGTCGGGTTGGGCCTGTGGGCCGTGAAGCTTGGCGTGATGGCGGTGGCGCTGCCGGTGTTCGAGGTGGCCATGGCGAAAATGCGCGTGTTCCGCGTGCCGGAATTCCTCGGTGTCGCGATCCTGCTCGGCGTGCTGGCCGGCGTGTTCCTGTTTGTCGCGGCGAGGATCGGCGCATGAGCTTAAGTTTCTCTCTGGCGCACATGATGGGCGGGCTGATGCTGCTGTGCGCCTTCGCGTTGCTCTCGCAGCGGCGCCTCGCTTCCATGATCTCGCTCTACCAGGCCGAGGCCCTCACTTTGACCGCGGCGGCTCTGTGGCAGGGCTACGCGCAGCACTCGCCCGATCTCTACGCCACGGCCTTGATCACCTTCGCGATCAAGGCTGTGGTTTTGCCGATCGGCCTGCGGAAAATGGTGCTGCGCTTCAACCTGATCCGCGCGGTCGAGACCGTGATGCCGATCGGCCTGGCGATGATCCTGGGGCTGGCCTTGATCGGCATTGCCGTGCTGGTGGTGCTGCCGACCACGCTCAACGAGGTGTCGCTGACCCGCGAGGATCTCGCCATCTCCCTCTCGGTGGTGCTGCTCGGGTTTCTGCTCATGGCGGTGCGGCGCAATGCGGTGGCGCAGGTCATCGGGTTTCTCTCCACGGAGAACGGCCTGGTTCTGGCGGCCATCGGCATGCCGGGCATGCCGTTCGTCGCGGAATTTTCCGTGGCGCTTCTGGTGCTGCTCGCCTTTCTCGTCGTCGGCGTGTTTCTGTTCCGTTTGCGTGAGCATTTCGACACGCTGGATCTTGCGGGCATCGAAACGATCGAAAGGCGCGGCCGTTGAGTTTCCCCCTCGTCGCCGCGCTGCTGCCGCTTCTTGCCGCCGTGCCGCTCGGCCTGCTCGGCACCCCGCGCCAGGGGGCGGTGGCGAATCTGCTGCTGTGCGGCGTGACCTTTCTGTTCACGCTCGGCGTGTTTGCCGATCCGGGCGCGGGGTTGGTGCATGCTGACAGGCTCGGCATGCTGTTCGGCGCGCTCACCGGCTTTGTCGGGCTGACCACCGCATGCGGCAATCTCAATTTCGTCGCGGCCAGCCTGGAGGCGCTCAGCCTGCGCCGCTGGCGGCTCTATCATGCGATGTTCCAGCTCGTGCTCGGCGCCTGCCTGCTCGGCCTGTATGCCGACAATCTCGGCCTGCTCTGGGTGGCGCTGGAAGGGGCGACCATCGCCGGTACCGTGGCCGTGAGCCTGACGCGCAGCGCCAGCGCGCTGGAGGCGGCGTGGAAATATTTCATTCTCGGCGGCATCGGCATCGCGCTCGCGCTGTTCGGCACGATGCTCACCTATCTCGCCGCGCAACCGGCCTTGGGGCCGGGCCTGCCCGCCATGAGTTTTTCCGCGCTCGCAGCCCAGGGCGCGGCGCTCAACGGCACGCTGCTCACGCTCGCTTTCGTGTTCCTGCTGTTCGGCTATGGCACCAAGGCGGCGCTGGCGCCGCTGCATGGCTGGCTGCCGGACGCCTATGCCGAAGGCCCGGCGCCGGTGACCACGGCGATGAGCGGGCTCACGCTGAATGTCGCGCTGATCGCCCTGCTGCGCTTCCGCCATGTGATGCAGGAAAATGCTGCGGCCGGCGGCGGGGCGATGCAGCCGGGGCCGTTTTTGCTGACCCTGGGGCTCGCCTCGTTGCTGCTCGCCGCGTTTTCGTTGCCGCGCCGGCGCGATGCGCGGCGGTTTTTCGGCTTTTCCTCCATCGAGCATTCCGGCCTCGCGGCTTTTGCCTTTGGGGTCGGCGGCGCGGCGGCGATTTTCGGCGGGCTGCTGCATATGATTCTGCATACGCTGGTCAAATCGGCGTTGTTCCAGGCGCTGATCCGCGCCGCTTCCTGGCGCGGTTCGGCCGCCCCCGGCCATTACGCCTTCGCGCATCTGCGCGGCCTGGGCGGCGAGCAGAAATATCTCGGCTGGGCGCTGGCGGCTGCGATGTTCGCGCTCACCGGCATGCCGCCTTCCGGCCTGTTCGCCAGCGAGTTCATCATCGTCAGCCAGACCATCCAGCATGACCCGCTGCTCTCGCTGCCGCTGGGGCTGGGGATGGTGCTGTGTGCCGTGCCGATCCTGCGCCATCTCGGGCCCCTGCTGTTCGCCCCCTCCAAGCCCAAGCCGGCGCAGGCCAGGGTCGAGACGGGGCTCGTCGCCTTGCATCTGCTGCTGGCTTTTGGCCTGGCCTTCGTCATGCCGCTGCTGCTCTTCCATCTTCTCTCCGGTGTCGCGGCGGGGCTCGAATGATTCTGTGCACGGCTGAGGAATGGCAGGCTTATGAAGGCAGGTTCGTCGCCCTGTGGACGGATGCGCAGCATGCCTACGCGCTGTACCAGCCGGGCACGCTGCTCGCCGTGCCGTTGGCGGAAGGCGCTTATCCGGCCTTGAAACATCCCGGCGCGTCATGGTTTCAGCGCCTCGCGCACGACATGACCGGGGCCATCGCCACGGGTGCGGCGGATACGCGCCCGGCGATCGAGCAATTCCGCGCGCCGGACGGCACCGCCCCCTGGCCGGATTTTGCCGCGCCGGAAGGCGAGGGGGCGCACGTGGTCTCGGTCGGGCCGGTGCATGCGGCGATCATCGAGCCGGGGCATTTCCGCTTCACCCTGCGCGGCGAACAGGTGCTGAAGCTGCAAAGCCGCTTCGGCTACGCGCACAAAGGCACGCTGGCGCTGATGCGCGGCAAATCGCCGCGCCTGGCCGCGCGCTTCGCCGCGCGGATTTCCGGGGACGCCACGGTGGCCCACAGCCTTGCCTACGCCCAGGCCGCCGAGGCGGCTTTGGCCTTCGCGCCGCCGCGCCGCGCCGTGCATTTGCGCGCGGTGATGGCGGAGATCGAGCGTCTCGCCAACCATGCCAGCGACATCGGCGCCATCGCCGGGGATGTCGGCTTCGCGTTCCTCGATTCGCGTTTCGCCTGGCATCGCGAATCCTTTTGCGCCGCCGCCTATGCCGCCTTCGGCCACCGGCTGATGATGGACATCGTGGTCCCCGGCGGCGTCGCCTCCGACCTCCGGCCCAAGGGAGAAGCGGCGATCCTCTCCTCGCTGGACGCGCTGGAAACCGAGCTGCCCAGCCTGATCCGGGTGTTCGAGGATTATGCCAGTTTGCAGGACCGGCTGATCGGCACCGGAATCATCCCGGTGGAACTGGCTTCGGCCTATGCGGCGGGCGGTTATGTCGGGCGCGCTTCCGGCCAGAATGCCGATTCCCGGCTGACGCCCGGTTATGCGCCCTACGAGAAGTTCGGCCTCGTCGTGCCGGTGGAGCAGGAGGGCGACGTCGCCGCGCGCATCCGCATCCGGCTAGCGGAGATCACCGAGAGCATCCGCCTCGTCCGCGCCTTGCTCGCCGGCCTGCCGGATGACGGCCTGACCGTCGCGCCGCCCGCCGGCAGCGGCAGCGGCATCGGCGTGGCGGAAAGCTTTCGTGGGCCGGTCTGGACCTGGCTGCGCCTGGACAATGGCGTGATCGCCGACCTGTTCATCGCCGATCCCAGCACGCTGCATTGGCCGCTGCTGGAACATGCCGTCACCACCAGCATTTTCGCGGACTTTCCGGTGATCAACAAATCCGTCAACGGCTCCTATTCGGGGGTGGACCTGTAATGGTGTGGAGAACCGTCGCCCGGCATTTGCTGTTGCCCCAGGCCGCGCCACGCGCCGCCGACCCGGCCATCGCGGCCTCGTTACGCGCGCGCCTCGCCGCCGCCTCGGCGCGCCGGCTCGGCCGCAGCCTCGCCATCCGCCACGTGCCCGCCGGCAGCTGCAACGGCTGCGAGCTGGAGCTGCGGGCGACGCAGAATCTGATCTACGACCTCACCCAATACGGCCTGACCTTCACCCCCAGCCCGCGCCATGCCGACGTGCTGCTGATCACCGGCGTGGCCGGGCGCAACATGGCCGAGGCCGTGCGCCAGACCCGCGAGGCCATGCCCGACCCGGTCTTCGTCGTCGCCGTGGGCGATTGCGCGGTCGATGGCGGCGTGTTCAAGGGCTCCCCCGCCATCCTCGGCGGTGCGGATGCGCTGCTGCCGGTGGATTTGGTCATCGCCGGCTGCCCGCCGACGCCGGGGCAGATCGTGGACGGGCTGCTGGCGCTGTTAGAGGCGCATGGAGACAAGAAGGAAGGGAAGGCAAGGGGGGCGGCGCCTTGACATCGGCGCCCGGGCATTTGCCAATGACCTGGATATTGTGCTGAATTCGCTTTCGAAACAATCGTCTGGGGGAGACAATCATGCGCCGGATTGCTGCCGTTATGTCACTCGCCGTTATCGCCGCCTGGGTCGCCTCTGGGCCCGCTGCCAAGGCGGACACAAAGACGTATCCGGTGTTTTTCCAACCTTGGTCCGCCGCCATCAGCAAGACGGCGTCTGAAACGATCGCCGCGGCGGCCCGGGCGGCGTTGGCTGATCCGTCAACCTCGGTGATCGTCACCGGCGCCGCCGACACCGTGGGCAGCGCGCTTGCGAATAAATACATGTCGGAAGCCCGGGCGCAGGTCGTCTCGGATGCCCTGGCGGCCGATGGCGTCGCGGCGTCCCGCATCAAGGTCAGGGCGAGCGGCGCAACCGAGGCACCGGGTGCAGCGCCGGGCTCGTACGCGCAATTCAGCCGCCGGGCGCTGATCCAGGTGAGTGATTAAAGCGGCGGCTCTGTCGCAAGCTTTCGGTTGCCATGCTCGGCGGCGCGGATGTGCTTTTGCCTGTGGGCGGGCTGCCGGCGCTGTTAGAGGCACATAAAAAGGACGTGTCAAAAAGGGGCCCCCTCGGGAGGCTTTCCACCGTTCCAGGGGTCTTGGAGCGGCTCATCGGCGTCGATTCCCCTGCCTAGCAGGAAGGCCTCTGATGGGTTATCCCCGTGGGGATTGGACACTCCAGGCAGTAAAGAATTCAGAAATGCGTAAGATCGGTCTTATCGGAGGTCTCGCCCTCCGGGCAGGGGTTTTCTACTACGAGCAGATCCAAAAAAAAATTGGAGACAGCCAGCCGTCATTACAGCTTATGCTGAGCCATGCGGATGTATCCCGGGTATTATCGTACATCAGCGTCGCAGACAGGAACGGGCTTGGCATTTACCTTGGTAGCCTGGCCAATGAATTGGCCGACGCCGGCTGCGAAATTGTCGCCATTTCGGCTGTTGCGCCCCATCTTGCGATCTCGGAAGCAACGAAAACCGCCCGTGTCCCGCTGGCCAATATATTGGATGTTATTCCCGCTGGCCTGGAAGCTGCAGGGATAGACCGCGTTGCTGTGTTTGGTAATCGTGCCGTCATGCAGACGAATGTCTTCGGAGCGGTTCCGCAGCAAAAGGGAGTCCCGCTGGAACCGAACGATCTCGATTGGGTGCACAATACATATAATGAGATCGCCCTTCGCGGGAAGAGAGCGACGCAGCCTGAAATGGCAGAACTCAGCAGACTGGCTCACCGGCTCGTGCAAAAGAACGATGCGCAAGCAATTCTTCTTGCGGGTACAGACCTATCGTCCTTTTACGCTGAACAAAAGCCGGATTTCCCGTTCATAGATGTCGCCCAGATGCACATCGACCAAATCATACGTCTTTCTTTGGCTGAGTGACGCTTCGATCCTCTTTGTGTTTGCCGTCCGCGTCGGCATTAAATCCCTGGCAACCGGTACTCACTGGCGGCATTTCGCCTGGCGAGCACGTGCCGCAATTCCCGCCGGGTCCGAACTGGCGCATTCCAGGGCCGCCACATCTCCGCCCGCCAATAGGTTGGCTGTGCGGCGGCTTAGCGCCCATCCCGGCCGTTCCATGCTCTCGACGCGGACCTCGAAAGCCGACGTACACACGCCCAGACCCTGGTGCAAAATTTAAGGATTACGCACAGGCGGTATCGAGGCAGAAAATGCTGCCGGGCAATTCTCGCAGACTGGCGGGAAAATAGTCCACCCGGAAGCAAACTAACCTTGTAATGACCTGTGGATTATTTCGTATTATGATGCGTCAAATGAACGAACGCGGCCAAATGCCGGTGCTAGGAAACGTGATGTGGGGCTGAGCGATCGCAGCACCCGAGAAGGCGTTCACTGACATGAACGCGCCTGACGAAAGACATGATCCACGCCTTCGGCGCCTGCTGAGAGCGTTGCCTCGACCTGCACGGGACGGCTATTTATGGTTGATTCGGCCGTCGGCGAGATGGGCGCGCTTGCCGCTTGGCATCGCTCTGATAGCGGGTGGAATCTTTGGCTTCCTGCCGGTTCTCGGCTTATGGATGCTTCCGCTTGGCGCCCTGCTTGTGGGCGAGGATGTTCCGCCGCTGCGGCGCTTCACGCTGCACGCACTCGGCCGAGTGCAACATTGGTGGGACACATGGCGCTCCCATAGAGTGAAATGAACGCGCCCTGGTTTGGTTCATGGCCTATCATTTCATTTTTATACCGAAGGAATTGTGCGGTGCCTGATCCAACCAGCCCGCCCGGCCTCCCTTGGCATGCACTATCTGGCGAAGCCGTTGCCATGCATCTTGAGACCGATATTGCCCACGGCCTTACGGCATCGGCGGCGCGCGTCCGCCTGTCTCAATCTGGACCGAACACGCTGGTCGAAGCCAGGCGGCGCAGTACGCTACGCATGCTGTTGTCCCAATTCTCCGACTTCATGATCCTATTGCTTGTCGCGTCCGCCATCATCTCGGGTTTCATCGGCGATCTTCGGGATACATTGGTGATCCTTGGTATCGTCGTGCTAAACGCGGCGGTCGGGTTCGCCCAGGAGTTCCGCGCGGAGCGTGCCATGGCCGCACTGAAACGTCTTGCGGCGCATGGGGCCGTCGTAGTCCGCGACGGCCTTCCGCAGGTTGTACAGGCTGAGATGCTCGTGCGAGGCGACGTCGTGCTCCTGGAAGCAGGTAACGCGATTCCTGCCGATCTTCGCCTGGTTGAAGTGACGAGCTTCAAAGTCGGTGAGGCCGCACTCACCGGCGAGTCGCTGCCTGTAGAGAAGTACGCAAGGCCGCTCGAGAACGACATTTTGCCGCTCGCCGAGCGGCAAAATATGGCCTTCAAGGGAACCGTGGCATTGTACGGTCGCGCCCGTGGGGTGGTGGTCGCCACCGGTATGAACACTGAGCTTGGACATATCGCCGGGATGCTGGAGGGCGTCGGCGAGAGACGCACACCGTTGCAACGGCGTTTAACGGCTTTCGGCCGCCAACTCACGATTCTGGCTCTGGTCATTTGCTTGGTTATCTTCATCACCGGCCTGATGCGCGGAGAGCCACCGCTCCTGATCCTGATGACGGCGCTGAGCCTGGCGGTGGCCGCGATACCGGAAGCGATGCCAGCGGTAGTGACGGTTCTACTTGCGCTCGGCGCCGGCCGGATGGCGCGCGCGCATGCGCTGATTCGCCGCCTGTCCGCCGTCGAGACACTCGGCTCTGTAACGAGCATTTGCTCGGACAAAACCGGCACATTGACCCGCAACGAGATGCGCGTTGTCGAGGCGTTCCTGGCTGGGCAGCGATATATGATAGGCGATATTGACCCGGCCAGTGAGCCTGCCATGACGTTGCTGACCGCACTTGCGGTCTGCAACGATGTCGCGCGTGGCACTAATGGTATACTCGGCGATCCCACCGAGGTCGCCCTTTGGCGAGCTGCGACTGAGGCCGGAGTTGACAAGGCCGAACGCGAGAACGTCTGTCCACGCCTGCTGAATTTTCCATTCGAATCCGAGCGTAAACGCATGACGACGGTTCATGCTGCCTCCGGTGGCTTCGTTGCGTTCACCAAGGGTGCACCTGAGACGGTTCTGGCGCGCTGTACGACGATGATGTCGGAGGCAGGAGAGGTGGCGCTTGATCTAAAGACTGCCCAGGCCAACGCCGAGTTGATGGCACAGGACGGTCTGCGGGTGCTCGCGGTCGCTTGGCGGCACTTGGACAGGTTGCCTGAAGAGCGCTCTCCGGACTCGGTTGAACGGGATCTCTGCCTGCTCGGCTTCGTCGGGTTGCTTGATCCGCCGCGTGAGGAGGTGAAGGCAGCGGTCGCGATTTGCCGAGCGGCTGGCATCACGCCGATTATGATCACTGGGGATCACCCTGTCACGGCTTGCGCCATCGCTCGGCAAATCGGCATCCTTCAAGACGGTGGTTCCGTTATGACCGGCCGCGAATTGCTTACAGTGGACGACATTACGCTTAGGCATCGCGTACGCGATGTGCGCGTCTATGCCAGGATCGACCCGCGCCAAAAAATCCGAATCGTTGTTGCCCTGCAGGAGGTGGGCGAAATCGTCGCCATGACGGGGGACGGCGTGAATGACGCACCCGCGTTGGCGCGCGCGGATATCGGCGTGGCGATGGGAAAAATCGGCACTGATGTCGCCCGCGAATCGGCAAGCCTGATCCTGCTGGACGATAATTTTGCAACGATCGTCACGGCGGTGCATGAAGGCCGTCGTATCTACGACAATATTCTGAAGTTCATCCGGTTCGTTGTCGCCTGCAACTTCGCCGAGATACTAACGATCTTCATCGCTCCGTTTCTCGGCTTGCCTCTACCTCTGACGCCTATTCAGATTCTGTGGATGAACCTGGTGACTGATGGCTTGCCCGGCCTTGCGCTCACGGCGGAGCCGGCGGAAGCGGACATTATGCGCCGGTCCCCTCGGTCATCCCATGCGGGGCTCTTTGCGAAAGGCATGGCGTGGCACGTCATCTGGGTTGGCTCGTTGATGGCGGCGATCACTCTGCTGACGCAGGCTATTGCGGTATTTTCCGGAGATCTGCACTGGCGCACCATGACGTTCACGGTCCTGACCCTGACACAAATGTGGCAGGTTATGGCAAGCCGCTCTCAGAGAGAGCTCCTGTTCAAACAAAGCGTTTTTTCAAATCCTTTCGTATTGGGTGCCGCGCTGCTTACCTTCATTCTGCAACTCGGGGTGATTTACCTGCCACCACTTAACGCCATCTTCGACACGGCGCCTTTAACGATGGGTGAGTTGGCGGTATGCTTAGCTGCGGCAAGCATCGTGTTCTTTGCTATTGAAGGTAGTAAGCTGCTCGCCGGGATCCGCAAACGTTAGCGGAAGCCAGGTGTGAATGACCGCTTTGACCTTCCAGCGCCTTAAAGCGGACTGTCTCCTTTCGGCCCGTCCTGTCTGTTTGGAGACACGTTGCGGGCACTGGGGCTGTGTCCGTTGTCGGCCGGGTACAGGCCGTTTGAGGCGCAGCCACGGAACGGCCGGTTTGTTCCCGTTAACGGTATTTAGACCCCCCACCACCGCCCTCAAATGATTCCCAAATTCCCGTCGGGTCCGAATTGGCGTATCCCAGGTCCGCCACATCTCCGCCATTTCCCCTCGTTATCCGACGTGCGGACCGGGCTTGTGCCGGTCGTCAGTTTGACCAACAGAGGATTTGATGAAGAGACGATCCATCGCTGCCGTGTTCGCCGCCCTGACGTTCGGCGCCACGGTTCACGCCCACGCGGACCAACGCAGCACCGCCGAGTTGCTGGCCGCCCATAACGCCTATCGGGCAAGCCTCGATTTGCCGCCATTGCGGTGGTCCCACCGGCTGGCGGCTCATGCGCAGCTTTGGGCCGACCATCTCGCGGAGATCGGGCAGCTGGAGCATAGCGGGTCGGGCCAGAATCTGGCGATGGCCACGGCCGGCACGGAGTCGCTGTCGCAGTTGGTCGATCTGTGGGGCAGCGAGCAGGCCGACTTCACGGATGGTTATTTCCCGGCGATCTCCACCACCGGCAACTGGGCGGATGCGGGCCATTACAGCCAGATGGTCTGGAGGACGACGACCGAGGTCGGGTGCGGGGTCGCCGAGGGCAATGGGCTCGAAATTCTGGTCTGCGATTACGACCCGCCCGGAAATGTCATGGGGCAACGGGCCTTCTGACCGATCGCGCGCGGCGCAGGCCGCGGAAGAGAGAGTGCCGCCAGGCGCAAGCGCCTGGCGGCCGATCGTGGATGGTGTCAGGGATCAAGATCAGGGTGATGGCTCAGCCAACGCGCCGGGCGCTGATCAAGGTGAGTGATTAGGGCGCCGGAGTTTCAGCGGCAATCAGGTCGGTCTCAAATGCAAGGAAGGCCGTCTGGTCCACACTGGTGCCGCTGTTGCCATGGTTCATCAGCGATAGCAGTGACTGCGCGGTAAGGCTGCTACCGTCAGTAGATACCGAAGCGAGACCTTGCAGCACTTCGGCATTCGACAGCGAATCGTTGCCATTCGTATCAAGGGCAGAGAAGAGTTGATCAGCCTGTTGCTTTGTGCCGCCGAATTGCTCGACAACCTTCGCGAAAGCAGAGGATGTGATCGCTCCGTCCGCTTTGCCATTAGCGTCGACCGGTACCGTGGGAGAGGCCTCTCTCATGTCTTTCAAGTAACCAATCATGGTTGCGGCACTGCTGCCTTGCGGCAAGGACGGGAGGCCGAGCCCGGCAATGCTGACCTGCGTAACCGCGATACCCTGTGATGCGAGCGTCGCATACGCGTTTGCTTCAGGGCTCAGAGTGACGATTTCCGTCGACGACTGTGACGTTGCAGCGGTCGTAGATTGGGGGGCGGTCGTTGCGGTATTCACGTTCGCACTGGATGAAGCAGTTGCCTGCTGCTGGTCCGTACTTGTCTGAGGTTGAGCCTCATTTCCAAGATTGGGACCGACGGATAATATGGACATGAAAGATCTCCGATTGACAGGCCGCAGATGCGCCGAGATTGGTGCCACTGCTTCTTTATACGACCTTTATAGGCGCGCAAAATTGTCTACTGGAGAGAATTACAGCCAGGCGCAAGCGCCTGGCTGTAATCGTAAAAGGGTTCGGCTTTACGCGGAGGCGCGGAAATTGTTGTAGTCGCGCACGCGGACCGCATATTTCCGCCAGGCCGAAGTGCCCTCGTACCGCGCGAAGGCGGGGGTCTTCTGCGCGGCGGCGCGGCTCAGGGCCTTGGGCGATGCCGCGACGGCCGCCTTGGCGTTGGCAAGCCAGTCGGCCGGAAGGGTGGCCGTGGCGCTCAGCTGCGGCGGGGCCGGCAGCTTGCCCGCGCGGATGGCGCGGCGCAGAACGCGGATGGAAACGCCGAACTGGCGCGCGGCTTCGGGGAAGCCAAGTTTGGTTTCGCTCATAAGACAAGATCCTGAATTGATGCGCCGCTTTCTAACCCCGGCCCGGGTTGGGTGGCAATGACTGGGCCGCCATCGGCAAACTAAAGGGCTGGCTTTCGCTAGGTCGGCTGGTGCGGCGGCTTAGAGCCCATCTCGGTCACTGCCATTCAAATACCGGCTTCTCGATAGCCGACATTCCCATTAATGGAAGGTCCTGGCGCTGCCCGCTGTCGGTTTAACGTCCTTCCCGGTCGCTCCAACGCACCGAAAAGGCATATATCAGCCTACAGATCATAACTAAAACCGAGGCATATTGGCTGCAGGGTCATAAGGGGCTTGATTGATTCGACGAGACAATCAAAAGGGTGAGGCAAGCTTAAAAAGGGATCTTCAAATGAGCGCTACAACCGGCCAGACGGCTCAAATCACCGACCCTCTACAGCGACTTTATGCAAATTTAGCCATAACTACTCGTTGTCGTTTTAATGCATCTAAGCGTCTGGAAAAACGAGATACAAGTATAGGCTGGATAATCGCAATGGCTTCAGCTTATACGATCATTGTTTCAGTGATTCCATATTTTTTTAAACTGCCAGTCTATGTGGTAGATTCACTAACTTTGGCTGTGGTTGGCTTTTCAATTGTCACTCTCGTATCGTCTTTACTGGTGGCCTCTCGGAAAGATGCTGTAAATGCAGAGCAACACCACAGAAGTGCTTTAGAATTAAATGAAATTCTGAGAGGACTTGAGAGCGACCTCTACAACGCCCAGGTCACGGGGTTGCAATTACGAAAAGCGCAAGAGAAGAATGGCAAAAGAAATATGGCGATATCCTGCAAAAATATTCTGTAAATCATGACGATATTGATTTTAAGAGGCAACAATATGAGCGCCCACACGAGTATAAATGGTTAACTTGGTGGCAAAAGCAGAAAATATGCATATCATTGTTCATTTACGATAATTTCGCATTGGCGGTTCTGTTAGGCGGAACAATCTTTTTTGTTTGGTTGGTGTTCGGGTACGCCCTGCCAAAGGCCTCCGGCTGAAAACTACAGACAACCGGCTAACGCGCGATAATCCCGTTTGCCGCAATAAGGTATGGAGGCACGATACTGTTATGACTGATAATAACGAAAACGACCCGACGACAAACTTCGTTGAAGTCTTAGAGCAGGCACTCGAAGGTGGTCTATTACGGCTTGTCGCTGGTAAGCCGGTGCAGCAAGCTATCGGCCGCCTCCTATATGGAGCGGTTGACGTTCCAGTCGCATATTTGGAAGGCTGGGCTCAGCGTAGACGTAGCGATAATATTGCAGAAAAGAAAATCGCGGCGGCTGTAGCCGACAAGGCTAAATTGTTCGCGAGTGCCGACCAGAATTTGGTGCAACGTGGTCTCGACCGATGGACCCGCAAATTCGAGGCGCGGCAAAAGTCGATTGAAGATGTAGCCATACGTACGATTGGTATCCTCAACGAAGAGCATCTCCCGCCTGATGCAGCCGCACCGACAGAAGAGTTTATGCGTATGTTTGAGGATATGGCTGAACGCGCAACGACAGAAGCGATAGCAGACCTCCTAGCTAGAGTACTTGCTGGGGAGATTCGAAAGCCGCTCAGCGTGTCCCGGCGTACTCTTCAGACCGTGGCCGTGATGGATCAAGAGTTGGTTCAGGCCATGCAATATCTTCGTGAGCGCCTATTTGAACCAAACTGGACCTATTATCCCGAGGGCGATGGGGAGTTTGCTCGCTATGCGGACATTTTAGAGAGCGTATCTATTGCTCGCAGTGCTAATCTCGTTCCCTGGAAAGCTGACGCGCACGGAGACATCAAGCTCAAAATGGGTGACAAATTATTGATAGCGGTATCTGTTCCGAACAATCAATTCTTTGTCGGCACACTATCCCTGACGCCAATCGGTCGAGAATTGAGCGACTTGTTTCCATCGTCTACGCAAGAGAAATTTCAAGAGATTGCATTAGGCCTAAAGCTCCTAGAGCAGATAGCGAGGGTAGATATCTGCGAAATTGAGCTTAAAGATGGACGCCTCTATCAGCGAAACAGGCGCGCACTCGTGCCTTGAACTGTCACGACTAGGCGCTCAGTGCTGAAATTACCAACATGCCAACAAAGTTGTCCCATATTCCCGTAAGCGACGACCGTCCGCTCATCCATAGAAATAACTCTAAAGCTGCCATCCCGCTTTCGGCCCTCTTCACCCATAAACCGCCAGCCGTCCATCCAGCGGCATGGCCGTCCTGGGTCGTTTACTGACCAACTGCTATTAGGTGGCGTGGATGAATTTGAGCCAGTATCTGGTAGTGGCGATATGAACCTTGCCGAATAGCGGATCGTCGAGGCTTACGACCACGAGGGCGGTGAAATCGCCTTCGGCGTCTTGGGAACCCGTCCTGAAGTCGAATAGGGGCACGACTTGATTGGCTCCCGTTGGAGCCGCCGGCATTTTGCAGCGGGCGCTTGAGCTTATTGGCTGAACGCGTTCCCCACCTGATGCGCCGTATGCACAATGGCGTCGCCCGTGGCCTTGGCACCGTTGCTAAAACCCCGGCCGATGTCATTGAAACCGCTGCCAATATGGCCTTGGCCAAGATTATTGCCGGCTGCGTTGAAATCCCCTTGCGCACGGTTGCCATTGGCATTGCAGGCGGCAAGGGCCAACGGCAGGGCAAACAGGCATAGGCGGGGCAGTCTCATATAAACGGTTCCTTTCGCCCCTATTTTCGACCGTCCAGGGAAAAATTTCAATGTTCTGGTGTCAGTTCAAATTCGGGCGCGAACAGTGCCCGCGAATGGCTGGGTTGGGATCGACTGCAGCCAATGGGACGCATCCAATCCATGCCTGTTTTCCACGATTTTAACCCCGAAGCGGACCGACCGCTCTCGGCCCGTCTTGCCTCGTTTGGGAATGAGCCGCTGGCACGCCTCGACCTCGCACTAGCCTGCTACCGTGCTCGATGTTGTCAAGGACGCTGCGCGCCGCTTCGCGGTGGCCTCGAACATCTCCGCGCGGTAGCTTGTCTGTGGCAGGTCGGGACGAAGGAACAGGCGTTTTGCGGATCGAACAAAGGAACGGGATTTGCCCTTCTTCGTTCACTTGGGCCGTGCTGGTTTCAATGCCCCAGGCCCAGCGTCAAAAAAGTTTTTGCGCCGCTTTTTTCAAAAAGCGGCTGCTTTCTTACTTCCTTACTCCGCCGCCATCCGGTCCGGCTCGACCATTTGCACCGCGCGGGACAGATCGACCGAGAGCAGGCGGGAGATGCCGCGTTCCTGCATGGTCACGCCGTAGAGCCGGTCCATGCGCGCCATGGTGAGGTGGTGGTGGGTGACGACCAGGAAGCGTGTGCCGGTTTCGCGGACCATGTCTTCCAGCAGGGTGCAGAAGCGTTCCACGTTGGCGTCGTCGAGCGGCGCGTCCACCTCGTCCAGCACCGAGATCGGCGCGGGGTTGCATTTGAACACCGCGAAAATCAGCGAGAGGGCGGTGAGCGCCTGTTCGCCGCCGGAGAGCAGCGAGAGCGTGCTGAGTTTCTTGCCCGGCGGCTGGGCGTAGATTTCCAGCCCGGCTTCCAGCGGGTCGTCGGAGCCGACCATCCCCAGATGCGCCTTGCCGCCGTTGAACATGCGGGTGAACAGAGCCTGGAAATGTTCGTCCACCTGTTTGAACACGGCGGTGAGGCGTTCGCGCCCTTCGCGGTTCAAATGGCCGATGGAGCCGCGCAGCTTGGCGATGGCGGTGGTGATCTCGTCGCGCTCGCGGTCGATGGTGGCGATGGCCTCTTCGGCCTCGCCGGCCTCGATTTCCGCGCGCAGGTTCACCGGGCCCATTTCCTCGCGCTCGCGCGTCAGGCGTTCGAAGCGGCGTTTGGCTTTCTCTTCCGAATCGGGCGAGAGATCGGCGGGCAGTTCCGGCAGGGTGGGATTCACGCCGAGCCGTTCCAGGATGCGTTCGGCGACGGTGCCCCAGGCATGGTTGGCGGCGGTGATGTTGCCTTCCTCGCGGGCGCGGGCTTCGCGGGCGCTGCTCATGTCGCTCTCGGCCTTGCGCGCGGCGCGGGCGGCGGTGTCGGCGTCGGCCTGGGCCTTGCGCAAGGTTTCGGCGGCGCGGCGGTGCAATTCGTCGGCGTCGGCCAGATCGCCCTTGGCCGCTTCACGGGCACGGGCGGCCTCGCTCGGCGCGGCCTCCAGGGCGGCGATGGCGTTTTTCGCCTCCTCATGCCGGGCCGCGAGGTCGGCGAGGCGGTCTCCTGCGTCGCGCCCGCGTTCGTGCCAGTCGTTCATTTCCCGGCCCAGCGTTTCCAGCCGGCGGGTGCGCGCGGCCTCGGCGCTGCGCAGGGATTCGCGCCTGGTCCGCGTCGCGGATTCGGCCTGGCGGGCGGCAGTCAGAACCGCGCGGGCCTTCTCCACCGTGGCGCGCGCCACCTGCGCGTCGGGCAGTTGCGCGGCGTTGGCCTGCACGGCGGCGAAAGCGGCTTGCGCCTCCGTTGCCTCGGTTTCCATCTGGTGATGCTGCGCCTGCGCCTGGGCATGGCGGGCGGCGAGGCGGTCGGCCTCGGAGGTCAGGCGGATCGCCTCGTTGCGGGCGCGGTCGAAACGCTGCTCGGCGTTGCGGCGCGCCTCACGCGCGGCGGCTTCGGCGCTGCGGGCCTCGCGCTCAGCCTGCTCGGCCCGCTGGCGCGCGGCGCGCACTTCCTCGGCTTTCTGCCGCGCGCCGCTACGCTCGCGCTCAAGCACGGAAAGGCGGTTGCGCTGCGCCAGCCGCACCGCCGCCTCGGATTTGGCGCCGGCGCGCATGGTGTACCCGTCCCACCGCCACACCGCGCCCTCGCGCGAGACCAGGATCTGCCCCGGTGTCAGGCTGGCCTGGTGCGCGTTGCCGTCGGCACCGTCGGGGAGGAGCAGGATATGCGACAGAGCGCGAGCCAGCGCCGCCGGGCCGGTGACGATCTCCGCGAAGGATTTGATTGTCGGAGCCGCGTGCTCAAGATCCGGCAGGTGCCGCCAGTGGCGTGCGGCGGCTTCGTCGGCGGAGGCGGAAAGTTCCTCGCGCAACGCAGCGCCGAGGGCGGTTTCCAGCCCGTCCGGCACCTGCAGCTCGTCGAGCACCGGCTTGCCTTCGCGGCCGAATTTCTGCGCCAGGATCGCCGCCAGCGCGTCATATTCCGCGTTGCTTTTGGTCGCGGCGGCCTCCGCCTCGGCGGCCTGGGCGCGGGATTGCGCAAGCCCGGCCTCGGCCTGGGTGCGGGCGGCTTCGGCTTGGGTGACCGCCTCGCGGGCGGCGGTCAAGGCGGTTTCGGCTTCGGCGCGCTCGGTTTCGGCGGCGGCGACGCGCTCGGGCGGGATCAGCGTCGCGGCGATCTTTTTGTATTCGGCATCAACCTCGGCAAAACGCAGCGTGGCGCGGCGGGCGCGTTGCTCGGCCTCGGCCAAGGCGCGGCGCGCCGCTTCCGACTCGGCGGCGATGCGCGCGGCATCCTCGGTGGCGCGGGTGGCATCGGCTTCGGCGCCGCGCACCGCCTCCAACGCGGTTGCCTCGGCTTCCTCGGCTTCCGCCAAAGCTGCCGGCGTGGCCGCCTGTTCCTGCGTCAGCCGCGTTTGTTCTTCTTCCAGGCGGGCGCGCGCGGCGGTGGCGTCGGCGACGAGTTTCTGCGCGTGGCCGTGGTCGCGGGTCAAAGCGTCGAGGCGCGCGCGGGCCTCGTTCAACGCGGCGCGGGCGCGGTTTTCCACCTCGGCGGATTGCTCGCTGGCGATGCGCGCGCGCTCCAAGGCGGTGCGGGAAGCGGCTTCCTCTTCGCGCAATGCGGGCAAGGCGGTTTCCGCCGCGGCGGCGCGGGCGGCGGCCTGCTCGGCTTGCGCGGCGGTTGCGGCCACGGCGGCCTCGGCGGCGGCGAAGGCGGCCTGCGCGGTTTCCCGCGCGGCCACGGCCAGGGCCTGCTGGAGCGCCAGCAGTTCGGCCTCGGCGGCGCGGATCGCGCCGGACAGGTTGCGATAGCGGCTGGCCTGGCGCGCCTGGCGTTTCAGCTCGGCCAGCCGCGCCTCGATCTGGCCTTTCAGGTCGTCGGCGCGGGTCAGGTTCTGCTCGGCCTGCTTGAGCTTGAGCTCGGCTTCATGGCGGCGGGCATGCAGGCCGGTGATGCCGGCGGCCTCTTCGAGCAACGCGCGGCGTTCATTCGGGTTGGCGTTCACCAGCGCGCCGACGCGGCCCTGGCTCACCATCGCCGAGGCGCGGGCGCCGGAAGCGAGGTCGGCGAACAAGGTCTGCACGTCGCGGGCGCGGGCCTCCTTGCCGTTCACCCGGTAGGTGCTGCCCGCGCCGCGTTCGATCTTCCGGGAAATTTCCAGGTCCGGCGCGTCGAACGGGGGCGGGGCGAGCCCGGCGGTCTCCTCCAGCGTCAGCGTCACTTCCGCGAGGCTGCGGGAGGAGCGGCCGGCGGTCCCGGCGAAAATCACATCCTCCATCTCCGCGCCGCGCATCTGGCGGGCATTGGATTCGCCCATGGCCCAGCGCAGCGCTTCGATGACGTTGGACTTGCCGCAGCCGTTCGGCCCCACCACCCCGGTCAATCCCGGCAGGATTTCCACGGTGGTCGCATCCGCGAAGCTCTTGAAGCCGGCGATGCGCAGGCGGGCGAAACGGGCGGGCACTCCTGGCTCCTTACGAGGCGGCGTTCACCGCGGCGCGGAAATCGGCATAATCCATCGCGCCGGGCATGATCTTGCCGTTGATGATGAAGGTCGGCGTGGCGTTGACGTTGTATTTTTTCTCCGCCACCTGCTGCTCGTTGAGGATAAAGGCGCGCAGCTTGGTGTCGGCCAGGGCAGCGTTGTAGGTTTCCTGGTCCATGCCGGCGAGCGCGGCATATTTGTAGATGCTCTGCTTGTAGTTCACGCCCGGCGCGAAGGCCCAGTCATTCTGGCCGGCGAACAGCGCCTCGATGAACGGGTAATATTGGTCAACCGGCAGATAGCGCGCCACCTGGGCGGCCATCAGGGCCACGTCGTCGAGCGGGAAATCCCGGTAAATGATCCTGAGCTTGCCGGTATCGACCAGGTTCGGCTTTACCTGCGGCATCGTCACCGTGCCGAATTCCGCGCAATGCGTGCAGGTGAGGGAGAAATATTCGATGGCCGTCACCGGCGCGGTGGGTGAACCGATCGACCGCTCGCTGAAGGGGGTGGCGCTCGACGAGCTGCTCGCGGCGGCGAACGCAGACGGGGCAATGACGCTTGCGCCCACTAGAGATAGTACGGAACGGCGAAATAAACGCATAATTACCTCTAAATATAGTGTAAGCGGATTTTCTCGGCCGCGTCGACTCGTAAATTTACGAGCGGCTCTTCATACCGCGGTACAGCGCCGCCAAAGCTTCGCCAAGTGGCCCCTCGGGAAGATTCGCGGGCGGCTCGATGGCGGCGGGCCCGAGTCGGGCCGGGCGCGGCGCGGCGTGGCGCGGCGTTTGCTGTAGGAAGCGCAACCGCTCCACCAGTTTCTGCCCGAGGGCGAGGTTGAGGCGTTCGATGATCTGCGCTTCCGCCATCTGCAGCTCCATCGCGGTCGGGCCGGTGCAGCCGAGGGTGAGCGTGCCGCCGGCGAATTTCAATGGCGTCGTGCGCGCATAGAGTTCCGGCCCGGCGAGTTGGCGCCAATCCGCCAGCAATTGCGCCGCGGCCGGGGCGCGCTTGCGGAACGCCGGACGCACCACCGGCGCCAGCAGCGCGGCAATGCCGCGCGGGGCATAGTTGCGCGGCGCCTCGGGCAACGGCACATCCTGTTGGCGTGAAACCCGCTTCTTCTTCTCCGTCCCCAATACCACCGGCCTCAAACCTCCTGTCCTGGTACGCCGCCCATCGGCGGCATCTGCCCTGGCGGTCGCCGCCGGGGGGTGCCGCCGACCCATACCATGTCTGGCTCTCCGAGATCATGCTGCAGCAGACCGTGGTGGCCACCGTAATCCCATATTACGCGAAATTTCTTAGCTCTTACCCCAGCATCGAGCGACTCGGCGCCGCCCCGCTCGATGAGGTGCTGGGAATGTGGGCGGGGCTTGGCTATTACGCCCGGGCCCGCAACCTGCATGCCTGCGCCCAGGCGGTGACGGCGCTGGGCGGGTTTCCCCGCACCATCGAAGGGCTGCGCGCGCTGCCCGGCATCGGCCCTTACACCGCCAACGCCATCGGCGCGATCGCTTTTCAGGTTCCGGCCCTGCCGGTGGACGGGAACATCGAACGTGTCGCGTCACGAATTTTCGCGATCGAGGCAGAGCTTCCCGCAGGCAAGCCGGCCATCGCCACCGCGGCGGGCCGGCTGATGGAGGATGATGCCGCGCGGGCAGCGCCGGGGGATTTCGCGCAGGCTTTGTTCGATCTCGGCGCTACCATCTGCACCCCGCGCAGCCCGGCCTGCGGCATCTGCCCCTGGATGGGGCATTGCGCCGCGCAGGCACGCGGCATCGAAGCGGAGCTGCCGCGTCGGGCCAAGAAACCGGCCAAGCCGCGCCGCACCGGAATCGCTTACGTGCTGCTGGATGAATCTGACGAGGTGTTCCTGATCCGCCGGCCGCCGCGCGGGCTGCTCGGCGGCATGCTGGCCTTGCCCGAGGCGCCGCCGATCGCCACGCAATGGCGCGATGCCGGGGCGATCGAACATGTGTTCACTCATTTCGCCCTGACGCTAAGCGTGCGGGTGGCGCGCGAAAAATTGCCCGACTCGGCGCTGCGGGCCCCGGCGGCGACGGCTTCGCTGCCGTCGGTCATGCGCAAAGCGCTTGACGCTGGCCGCCGGGCGCTGGACGATGCCGCATGATGTTGACCGATCCGCATGACGGCCTCCTCGCCATCGACACCCATGTCGACATTCCCTGGCCGCACGGGCCGAGCCCGTTCGAGAATGGCGCGCGCTGTGTCGATCTGCCGAAATTGCGCGCCGGCCGCGTCGCCGCCGTGTGCTTCGCCGCCTACGTGCCGCAAGGGCCGCGCGATGCGGCCGGGCACGAAGAAGCGGCCGCCAGGGCCAGCGCCATGCTGGACGCGATCGCGGCGATGGCGCCGGCGGATGGTTCCGGGGGCGTGATGGCCACGACCGCCGCCGCGGTGGAGGCGGCTTTCGCGGCGCGGAAAACCGCCATCATCCCCGCCATCGAAAATGGATACGCGCTGGGCACGGATCTCAGCCGGCTCGACGGCTTCGCCCAGCGCGGCATCCGCTACATTACGCTGACCCATAACGGCCATAACGCCATCGCTGACGCGGCGATTCCCCGGCAGGATCTGAACGACGCCCAGGCCGAGCATGGCGGGCTCTCGGCCTTCGGCCGCGAGGTGATCGCGCGCATGAACCAGCTCGGCATTCTCGTCGATGTCTCGCACGCCGCGAAATCCACCATGATGCAGGCGGCGGAATGCTCCGCCACGCCGGTCCTCGCCACCCATTCCTGCATGCGCGCTCTGTGCGACCATCCGCGCAATCTCGACGACGAGCAGCTCGACATGCTGAAGGCGACCGGCGGCCTGGCGCAGGTCACTATCGTTTCCGGTTTCCTGCGGCTCAAGGCGCGCGCCGCCGATCTCACCGTGGCGGACATCGCCGACCATGTCGATTACGCGGTCAACCGCATGGGCATCGACCATGTTGGCATCGGCACCGATTTCGATGGCGGCGGCGGCGTGCACGGCTTCATGAACGCCGCGCAGGCGCCGCATCTGACCGCGGAACTGGCCAAGCGGGGCTATGACCGCGAGAGCCTGCAGAAAATCTGGGGCGGCAATTTTCTGCGCCTGTTGCGCCAGGCCGAGGCCGTGCGCGCGGAAGCGCGCGTTCGGGCGTAAGGCAAGGAAAACAGAAAGGAAGCGCTACTTTTTGTGAACAAAAAGTAGCAAAAAAACTTTGTTATGCTGGGTCATGGGCGTTGGCGCTGACGCAGCCTCGGACCCAGCATAATAAAGTTTTTGCGCCGCTTTTTTCAAAAAGCGGCTGCTTCCCTTTCTTTACGTACAGGCGCGGGGGTGCCGGCCAGGCCGGGATCCGTAAACAGGCGGCCGTGATACGCGCCGATCAAGGTGCGGGTCATGACGGTCAGCCACAGGATTGCGAGGGCGATGGACAGGAAAGCGCCCAGCAGGGTGAACGCCGCGATGCCGGTCTGCTGGCCCAGGGCGAAGGTCGCCAGGGTGAACACGCCGAGGGGGAAGGTGAAGCCCCACCAGCCCAGATTGAAAGGCAGGCCGCCGCGCAGGTAGGTCAGGGTGGTCGCCACGGCCATGGTCATCCACCAGGCGCCATAGCCCCAGAAGACGAGGCCGCCGAGCAGGCCGATGCCGCAGGCAACGGTGCCGATATCGCCCATGCCGACCGCGCCGAGGAGGGTGGGCGCATCGTGGCCGAGCACCAGCAGGCCAAGCGCACCGGTGCCGAGCGGGCCCAGAGCCAGCCAGGTGGTGACCGCGGCGTCGCTTTTCGGCAGCTTATGCAGCGCCAGGCGCAGGAACAGGATGGTCAGGATGCTGAGCGCGATCGGCACCGACAGCGACCAGAGCAAATAGGAGGCGAACAGCAGATGTTCGGCGGCGACGGCGTCGGTGAGATGGGGTGCCAGCAGCCCGCCGCTGGCCGCCGTCACTTCGCAGGCGACGAAAGGCAGCAGCCAGACGGCGTTCATGGTCTCAATGCTGTGCTTCTGCCGGGTGAACATCAGGAACGGCACGAACAGGCCGATGCCGACGGCGAGGAGGGCGTCGATGTACCAAAGGGCTTGCGCGATCGTCACGGCTTCGGCGCCGTAGCGGGAGATGCCGAAGGCGAGATAACCGTTGACGATGGTGGCGAGGCCCATCGGGATGGCGCCGAGGGCCATCGGCGTGACGGGATGGAGCATGGATTTCGCAGCACCTTCGGGAAAGAAGCTCCAGCGCGCGAGGTAAAGCAGGGTTAGCGCCGCGAACAGTACGATATTGGCCTGCCAGAGCATCCCGGTGATTTCGTGCAGGCCGGGAACCGGGAACGGAAACTGGTTGAGCACGAGGGCCGTGGCGCCGGTGCCCATCGTGGCGGTGAACCAGTTCGGGGTGAATTGGCGGATGATCTCCTGCGGACGATCATGATGCGAGAATGGCTTGGTAAGTTTGAACACGGGAACCCTCCTTGTCTGGAGGGAACGTAGGCCGGACAAAATGATTAATTAATCAGATTGTATTGTTTGTATTGTCCAAAATAAATGATTGTTTTTGACGCGGTTGGCGCCGGGCCCCGAGCTAAAAATAGTCGAATGGGAATGGGAAGCTCAGCGCTTGCGTCCAGGTGACAAGATATATTCGGCGAGCGCGCCAGCGAGCAGGGAGGCGAGTAGCGCCTTTTTTGGATCCCGCGCCAGCATCAGCCTGGCCACCAGCCCGATGGTGTTTTGGAACTCACCGAGCAGGCGGCGCGGCCGCCGCCTCATCCGGCGAAGGCTCGCGCCGCCTGCCAAAGCGAGGCAGAGGGCGAGCACCACAAGCACCGCTCCGGTGACCGCCGCCGCCGCCGGCCTGCCCAGATGCGGCGCCACCCACAAATAAAAGGCGGCAACGAAACATCCGCTCGCCGCCAGCAGGATGCCGAGCACGGCGAGGGCCAGACAGAACCCGATCACCGCCCATTTGATCACGCGGCGGAACCGTCAGCCGATACGTTGCGGCGGACCCGCCGGCCGGCCCTGCCGGCCGGGAGATGAGGCGTCATGATGACGGGAATGGCTCAGGGGACGCGGCGCAGAAGCTGCGCGGCGACGATTCCGACCCCGAACGCCACCGCCAGGCTGGTGAATGGCCGTGCTTCGACCCCGCGTTCCAGCCGCGCCATGGCGTCCTGGCCGGTGCCCTTGAGCCGCCCCGCGAGCTGCTCGAATTCGGCCTCCAGCGCGCTGATCCGCGACGTGACGTTGCCGCCCTCCAGATAGGCGTTCATCTGCGCCAGGGCCTCGGCGGCATGGGGGCCCAGCTTCTCGCTAAGCTCGCTGCGAAAGCGGTTGAATTCCTGCTTCAGATGCTCGAAATCGAGAGTCTCGGAGTCGACGGAGCTGTTGTGCATAGCGGGACCTCCTGATCAACCTGGATTTCGTAAGGAGGGCGTGGCTTGTCAACGCCCGCGGCGCAATTTTGCTGACGACGGCGCGTTTGCCGCGAAGGACCGCTTGCATGGCGCCGGGCGTGATGGCATTGCGCGTTGTTTATGGAGCGCTGCTCGAAACGCCGCCTGGAGCTATACGCATTTCGCTGGAATCGGCTGATTCCGGCGAAATGCGCATGGCTCGCCAAAATCGGGCCAGCGCCTTCCTCCTTGAAGACGACAGCCTTGATGGGCGCGTTTTTCGCCACGGCGATGGCTGCGCCGGTGCATGCGCAGCTCGGCCGGTTCGGCGGCGCGCCGGCCTCGCTGGCGCCGCTGGTGCGGGCGGTGGCGCCGGTGGTCGTGGGCATTGCCGTGACCGAAACGCCGGGTGCCGTCACCACCGAGGTTCCGGCGGCGCCGGGCAAAGGGCTTTCCTCCCGGACCGAGCCGGTCTCCGAGGCCGCGGGCTCCGGTTTCATTGTCAGCCGGGACGGGCTGATCGTCACCAACGACCATGTCGTGAAGGGCGCGGCGCGAATCACCGTCACGCTGGACGATGGCGAGAGTTTCCCGGGAAGGATGGTGGCGGCCGATGACCTCACCGACATTGCGCTCGTGAAAATCGACGCGCACCGGCCTCTGCCGGTGGCGCATTGGGGTCGTTCTGCCGCGGTCGAGGTGGGGGATTGGGCGCTGGTCGCGGGAAATCCGTTCGCGCTCGGCAATTCCTTTACGCTCGGCATCATTTCCGCGGAGGGGCGCGACATCGGCGACGGTCCGTTCGACCATTTCCTGCAGCTCGACGCGCCGATCAATCCCGGCAATTCCGGCGGCCCCGACTTTGATATGCAGGGCCAGGTGATCGGCATCAGCTCCGCCATCGTCTCGCCGTCGGGCGGCTCGGTCGGCATCGGCTTCGCAATTCCCAGCGACAGCGCGCGGCCGATCGTCGCCGCTCTGATCGCGCATGGCGACGTCTCGCGCGGTTGGCTCGGCGTGTCGGTCGAGGACGTGCCGTCCAGCCGCGCCGGCGCGGAAATCGTCGGTGTCGAGCCGGGCGGCCCGGCCGACCGGGCCGGGCTGGAGCGCGGCGACATGGTGGTCTCCGTGGATGGCCATCCGGTATCCGGCGCCGCCGGATTGACGCGCGTGATCGCCTCGATTGCGCCCTGGACCAAGGTAGTCCTTGGGATTCAGGACAAGGAACATATATCCTACCTGCCGGTCGTGATCGACCGCCGGCCGGTTCAACTGGGAGAGTAGAGAGATGCGCATACTCGTCGTGGAGGACGACAAGGACGTCGCGGGCTTTGTGGTAAAAGGCCTGCGCGAGGCGGGACATACGGTGGAGCACGCCGATAATGGCCGCGACGGCTTGTTTCTTGCCGCGTCGGAGAATTTCGATGCGATCATTCTGGACCGCATGCTGCCCGGCGGGATCGATGGGCTGCGCCTGCTGGAGACCTTGCGGGCGCAGGACAACGCGACCCCGGTGGTGTTCCTTTCCGCCCTCGGCCAGGTCGACGACCGCGTGAAGGGGCTGAAGGCGGGCGGCGACGATTATCTGACCAAGCCTTTCGCGTTCGCGGAATTGCTGGCGCGTGTCGAAGCCCTGACGCGGCGCGGCAAGAGCGACGGGCCGACCACCCGGCTGGTGGTGGGCGACCTGGAGATGGATCTGCTGTCGCGCTCAGTACGCCGCGGCACGCAGCGGATCGACCTGCAACCGCGCGAATTCCGCCTGTTGGAATATCTGATGCGCCATGCCGGCCAGGTGGTCACCCGCACCATGCTGCTCGAGGGCGTATGGGACTATCATTTCGACCCGCAGACCAACGTGATCGACGTGCATGTGTCGCGGTTGCGGCAGAAGATCGATAAGCCGTTCGATTTGCCGCTGCTGCATACGGTCCGTAACGCCGGATATATGCTAAAGGCGGAAGAAGTATAACGGCAGGCGGCGTGATTTGATGGAGAATCAGCGATCTGGCGTAGGGTGGTGGCGGTTTGCGCCGCCGGCGGTTGCGGCGGCGCAACCGCAAAAACGCCGCTCCCGCCCGCTGATTCGCTCCGCCGGCATCCGCTTCGCCTTGATCTATGCGGTGGTGTTCGGGATCTCGGCCTTCCTGCTGGCTTTCTCGCTCTGGTACTCCACCGTCGGCCTGCTGCAGCGCCAGGTGGAAATCTCCATCCGCAACGATTCGATCGCCCTGAACGAGCATTTCACCACCGGTGGCCTGCCGTCGCTGATCGCGGCGATCCATGATCGCATGACCGATGCACTGGATGCGGACGGGATTTATCTGCTGCTCGATCCGCTCGGCAACCGCATCATCGGCAATCTCGACCAGTGGCCGGTCGGGCTGACCGAAACCAGCACCTGGTACCAGCTTCCGGTGAAGCGCCATGGGGTAAATTCGGTGGCGCTGCTGCGGGCCTCAACCCTGCCCGGCGGCGACCAGCTCCTGGTCGGGCGCGATGTGCGGGCGCGCGCGGAACTGCGCAACGTGCTGCGCGACGGCCTGATCTGGGCGCTGGGCCTGATGTTCGCGCTCGGCATCATCGGCGCGATCCTGATCCGTTCGCTGTTCCGGCGCATGATCCGCGACATTTCCACTACCACCAGGGCGATCGCCCGCGGCGATCTGACACGCCGCATCCCCAAGACCGGGGATGGCGACGAGTTCGATGAACTGGCCGAGATCATCAACGACATGCTGGAGCGCATCGCCCGGCTCATGGACGGGGTGCGACAGGTCTCCAATGCCATCGCCCACGATCTGCGCACGCCGATCACGCGCGCCCGCACGCGGCTCGAGGACGCGTCGCTGCATGCGCATTCCCTCGACGACCTGCAATCGGCGATCGAGCGGGCCACCCAGGATCTGGACGGGATCGTCGGCGTGTTCGAGGCGTTGCTGCGGATCGCCGAAATCGAGGCCGGCTCGCGCCGCGCCGCCTTCTGCAAGACCGACCTGGCGCCGATGCTGCACGATATCGACGAATTGTACCGCGCCGTGGCCGAGGAGCGGGGGCTGACGCTGCACACCCAGATCGCCCCCGAGCTGCCGCTGCTGGGCGACCGTGAACTGATCCAGCAGGCGGTGGCGAACCTGCTCGACAACGCGCTGAAATTCACCGCCCCCGGCACCACCATCGATTTTCGCGCCAGGCTGGAAGAGATGGTGATCGAGATCACCATCGCCGATCGCGGCCCCGGCATCTCGCCGGAGGATCGCAACCGCGCCACCGAGCGGTTTTTCCGTGCCGAAACGGCACGAAACACGGCCGGCTCCGGGCTCGGCCTGGCGCTGGTGGCGGCGGTCGCGCAACTTCATCACGGCACGCTGCATCTGGCGGACAACCATCCCGGCCTGCGCGCGATGATCTCGCTGCCCCTGCGCGGCGAGGCCCTGGGACCTAAGCCCCAGCCGCCGGCGAAGGGCTAGGGCAGGCAAGTAAGAAAAGGAAAGGCTACTTTTTGTGAACAAAAAGTAGCAAAAAAACTTTGTTATGCTGGGCCAGGGGCGTTGTCAGCGACACAGTCTCAGGCCCAGCGTAAACAAAAGTTTTTGCGCCGCTTTTTTCAAAAAGCGGCTGCTTACTTACGCCTGAACGCGCTCCTCGGCGGAACCGATGCCGAGCTGTTTCAGCTTGCGGTGCAAAGCGCTGCGTTCCATGCCGACGAAATTCGCGGTGCGGCTGATATTGCCGCCGAAGCGCAGCAATTGTGCCTGCAGGTATTGCGTCTCGAACACGTCGCGCGCCTCGCGCAGCGGCATGGCCATCACGTCGGCGGAGGGGTCGATGGCGAGCGCGCGCGGGGCGTGGACGGAGAGTTCGGTCGGCAGATGCTCGGCGCGGAACTGGTCCGTGGTTTCGCCGCTGCGCATGATCATCAGCCAGTCCATCACATTGCGCAGCTGGCGCACATTGCCCGGCCAGTCATGCGCCTGCAGCGCGGCGATGGCGTCCGATGCCAGCACCCGGGCCGGCAAGCCGGAGGTTTCCGCGGCGCGGGCGAGGAAGCTTGCCGCCAGTTCCGGAATGTCCTCGCGCCGTTCCTTCAGCGCGGGTACGCGCAGCGGCACCACGGCCAGGCGGTAATACAGATCCTCGCGGAACGTGCCGGCGGCGATGGCGCCGGCGAGGTCCTTGGCGGTGGAGGCCAGCACCCGTATGTCGACTTTCACCCGCGAGCCCGCGCCGCCGCCGACCCGTTCGAAACTCTGTTCCTGCAACACGCGGGCGATCTTGCCCTGGGTTTCCAGCGGCATGTCGGCGACCTCGTCGAGCAGCAGCGTGCCGCCATGGGCGCGCTCGAGCACGCCGACCCGGCGCGGCGCATCCTGCCCGTCCGCTCCGGCTTCGACGCCGAACAATTCGGCCTCGAACCGCTCCGGCGCCAGGATCGCGCAGTTCAGCGCCACGAACGGTCCCTCGGCGCGGCGGGACTTGGCGTGGATCAGGCGGGCCACCGTCTCCTTGCCGGAACCGGGCGCGCCGGTGATCAGCACGCGCGAGCCGGTGGGGGCGACGCGGTCGATCGCCGCCCGCAGCGAGGCGATGCCGTGGCCTTCGCCGGTCAGCGTGGAATCGTTGCCGACGCGTAGGCGCAGTTCGGCATTTTCAGCCGCCAGCTTGGCGGCTTCCAAAGCGCGCCGCACCACCAGCAACAGGCGGTCGGAATTGAACGGCTTTTCGATGAAGTCGTAGGCGCCGCGCTGGATCGCGGCGACCGCGGTCTCGATCGTGCCGTGGCCGGAGATCATCACCACCGGCACACGCGGCACTTCCTGATGCAGCACATCGAGAATGCCGATCCCGTCGAGTTTCGAGCCCTGCAGCCAGACATCGAGAATCACCAGCGACGGGCGGCGGGCCCGGTAGGCGGCAATCGCCTCGTCGGCGCTGGACGCGGTGCGCGCCTCGAACCCTTCATCGCGCAGAATCGCCTCGACCAACAGGCGGATATCCGGCTCGTCGTCGACGATCAGGATTTCAGTCATCGTGCGGGCAACTCCTTAATATCTTCTGCTTTGGCCGCGTCCGGCGCCGCGGGCGAGGCGGGCAGGATCAGGCGCACTTCCGCGCCCACGCCATTCGGACCTTCGAGCAATTCGAGTTGGCCTTCATGGTCCTCCATGATCTTGCGGACGATGGCAAGACCAAGCCCGGTGCCTTTCGGCTTATGCGTGACATAAGGTTCGGTAAGCCGGGCGCGGTCGGTCTCGGGCAGACCGACGCCGTCATCGATGACGCTGAACACCGCGTTCGCGCCCTCGGCCTGGAGGCGCAAGGTGACATGTTTCGCGCCCTCGCGCATGGCGACCGCGTCGGCGGCATTGGTCAGCAGATTGGTCAAAGCCTGGCCGATCAGCCGCCGGTCGCAAATGGCGCGCAGATCTTGCCGGATCTCGACGGCCCATTCGATCTGCGGATGGGCGACGCGTTGCAGCACCATCGCCTCGCGGGCGAGGCGTTCCAGAGATTCCGGCCGCATCACCGGCGACGGCATGCGTGCGAAGGTGGAAAACTCATCCACCATGCGGCCGATATCGCCGACATGCCGCACGATCGTGTCGGCGCATTGGGTGAAGCTTTCGGGGTCGGAGGTGATCTCCTTGGCGAAACGGCGTTTCAGCCGCTCCGCGGAAAGCTGGATCGGGGTGAGCGGGTTCTTGATTTCGTGGGCGATGCGCCGCGCCACGTCCGCCCAGGCGGCCTTGCGCTGTGCCGCCAGCAGTTCCGTGACATCGTCGAAGGTCACGATGAAGCCCACCACCACACCTGTCTTCATTTCCGCGCCGATGCGCACCAGCAGCACGCGTTTATGCATCGCCGGGCCATGCTCGATTTCCGCGGTCGCCGGGCGTTCAGGGTTCGCCATCACGACGGCCATCAGCGGCTGAAATTCGGGCACGATTTCGGCGAGACTGCGGCCAGTCTGCGCATCCAGGTCGATTCGCAGCAATTCCGAGGCGGCGCGGTTCGGCAATCCGATGCGGCCCTTGCGATCCAGGCCGATCACGCCGGCGGAGACGCCCGCCAGCACCGTCTCAGTGAAGCGCCTGCGTTCGTCGAGCTGGCCGTTCACGTCCAGCAATTCCGCCCGCTGCGCGCCGAGCTGCGCGGTCATGCGGTTGAAGGCGCGGGAGAGGCCGGCCATCTCGTCGCCGGTGTCGCGTTCGGGCACACGCACCGAGAGGTCGCCGGCGCGTACATCCTCGGCGGCGCGGATCAGATGGCCGATCGGCTTGGCGATCTGGTTGGCGATGACCAGGCCGAACCCGACCAGGGCCGAGAGCACCAGCAGCGTGAGAATGGCGATGACCAGGGCGAAGGACACTTCCAGCCCGGCGCGGTTGCGCGACAGACGCTGATATTCGGCCACGGCCTGCTGCGTACGGCGGACATGGTCGAGAATCGCCGGGTCGATCGGCTTTTCGATCATCAGCATCAGCGGCGGGGTGATGTCGAGCTTGATCACCGCCTGTTCCACGGTGCTGCCCGGCGGCGCGATCACCGGAATCTGGCCGGCCTGGGCCTGCGCCTGGAGGCGCGCATCCGGCATGGTGGCGGCGATGCCGCCGAACAGCCCGGCGGAGGCGACCAGGCCGCTTTGCGGGCCGAAGATTTCCGCTTCCGTCAGGCCGCGTTCGGCCACCTGCACTTCGAGGTAATTGGCGAACTCGTTGGGATCGCCGAAGAACACCGACCCGTTCTGGGAGAGGTCGCCGGCCATGGCCAGGGCGTCCAGCCGAATATCGTTGTTATGCTCGGAAAGATAGCCCTGTGCGACCTGGTTGCTCTCGTCGAGCGCGGTCTGCACACGCTGGTTGAACCAGGCCTGGACTCCGAAATTGAAGAAGACGATGGCGAACACCGCGACCAGGATGGCCGGCACGGCGGCGACGCCGCCGAACAGCAGCACCAGCCGCACATGCAGCCGCGCTCCGGCGGCGCCGCGCCGGTGCTCCAGCACCACGCGGGTGACGCGGCCGACCAGCACGATGATCAGCATCAGCAGCGCCGCGAAATCGGCCATCATCATGCCGATGGCGGCGCCGGAATGCACGTTCAGCTTGATCCGCCCGGCCAGCACCGCGAAGGAGGCGATGCCGAGCGTGAGCGCGATCGAGGCGACCAGGAGCGTCGAGAGGCGCCCGAGCAGAATGTCCAGGACGTTGCTTGACCAGGAGCGCGTTTCTGTCTCGGGCCGGGCGGCCATCAGCCGACCCGGCGCTGCACGCCGATGCCGTGTTCGCGGATCTTTTTGCGCAGCGTGTTGCGGTTGAGGCCGAGCAGGGCGGCGGCGCGAATCTGGTTGCCGCGGGTTTCCGCCAGCGTCATGCGGATGAGCGGGCGCTCGAGTTCGGCCAGCGCGCGTTCATAGAGCACGCCTTCTTCGCCGCTCTCGCGGATCGCGGCGAGCAGGCGGTTTACATGCCGCTCCACCACCGCGGCCATGCTGTCCGGCTCGTCGTTGGTGCTGACGGTTTCCACCGGCTCTTCCGCGGGCGCATAGTCGGCGAGTTCCTCGGCCAGCACGGCCTCGGTGATGACCGGCTGCGGCACCAGGGCGGCGAGCCGGCGGATCAGGTTCTCGAGTTCGCGCACATTGCCCGGCCAGCGATAGGCGGAGAGCAGCGCCATGGCGCCGGGGTCCAGCGTCTTGGCCGGCAGGCCCTCACTCTGCGCCTTGTTGAGGAAATGCTGGGCGAGCACGGGGATGTCGTCGGGCCGCTCGCGCAAGGGCGGCAGGCGGATCGGCACCACGTTCAGGCGGTAGAACAGATCCTCGCGGAACTGGCCGGTGCGGATCAGCGCGCGCAGGTCGCGGTGGGTGGCGGCGACGATGCGGGCATTGGCGCGGATCGGCTGGCGGCCGCCGACCGTGGTGAACTCGCCCTCCTGCAGCACGCGCAGCAGGCGGGTCTGCGCCTCGGGCGGCATGTCGCCGATTTCGTCGAGGAACAGCGTGCCGCCATTGGCCTGCTCGAAGCGGCCGACATGACGGTTGGTGGCGCCGGTGAAGGCGCCGCGCTCATGGCCGAACAATTCGCTCTCGATCAGTTCGCGCGGGATCGCCGCCATGTTGATGGCGACGAACGGGCCCTGCCGGCGGCGGCCGTAATCGTGCAGCGCGCGGGCCACCAGCTCTTTGCCGGCACCGCTTTCGCCATTGATCATCACCGTCAGGTCGGTGGTCGTGAGCCGGGCGATGATGCGGTAGATCTCCTGCATCGCCGGGCTGCGGCCGATCAGCGGCAGCGCGTCGTCGGGGCCGGGCTTCGCCGCATCCGGCGTGCTCGCCGGCGCGATCGGCTGCTTCAGGGCGCGGTCGACCACCGCGAGCAGATCCCCGAGATCGAAGGGCTTGGGCAGATAATCGAAGGCGCCGCGCTGTGTGGCCTGCACCGCGGTGGTGAGGGTGGATTGCGCGCTCATCACGATCACCGGCAGTTCCGGGCGGATGCGGCGGATGCGGGGGATCAAATCCAGCCCGTTCTCGTCGGGCATGATCACGTCGGTGATGACCACGTCGCCTTCGCCATCCTCGACCCAGCGCCACAGCGTGGCCGCCGAGGCGCTGGCGCGCACCTGGTAGCCCGAGCGCCCCAGCGCCTGGGTTAGCACCGTGCGGATGGAACGGTCGTCATCAGCAATGAGAATGGTCGGCAGGGTCATCAAATGCTACTCTCAGGGGGTTCTTCGAAGACCGGCAGGTTGATGCGGAATTCGGTGTAGCCGGGCCGGCTGTCGACATCGATCAGGCCGCCATGGTCGGCGACGATTTTCGCGACCAACGCAAGGCCGAGGCCGCTGCCGGCCGCCTTGGTGCTGATGAAAGGCTCGAACAGATGGCGGCGGATATCGTCCGGGATGCCCGGGCCGTTATCGCGCACCGCGACGAACAGCGGCAGGTTGGCGCGTGAGCGCCCGGAGGCGGCGGTGAGGCGCACGCCACGTTGGAAGCCGGTGCTGAGATGGATCTCGCCGTCGGCGCGGTCGGCGCCGGCGATCGCCTCGGCCGCGTTCTTCACCAGGTTCAGCAGCACCTGGATCAGCTGGTCGCGGTTGCCGGACACGTGCGGCAACGAGGGGTCGTAGCTTTCGACGAATTTGATATGCCCGGCGAAACCCGAGGCGGCGAGCCGGCGGACATGCTCGAGCACGCGGTGGATGTTCACGGGCTGGCGTTCGAGCTTTTTCTCGCCGAAAGTTTCCATGCGCTCGACCATGGCGCGGATGCGGTCGGCCTCGTCGCGGATCAGCACCGCCAGCTCGCGGTCCTGCGCCGGGGCGCTGGTCTCCAGCAGCTGCGCCGCGCCGCGAATGCCGGAAAGCGGGTTCTTCACCTCATGGGCCAGAATCGCGGCCATGCCGGTGATGCTGCGCGCCGCGTTGCGGGCGGACATTTGCTGGTCGAGCGCGCGGGCGGCCGATTCGTCCTGCAGGGTCAGCACCACGAAGCTCGGGCGGTCCGGCAGCGGCGCGGCCTGCACCGAACCGCCGCGCCGGGTCATGCGCGGGCTTTCCAGGGTCATGTCGTGCTCGGCGATGGTCTGCCCGTCGTGACGGGCGCGTTCAAGCACCAGGAACACCGGATGGTCCGCGGGCAGGATGTCGCTGAGACGGGAATTAAGCAGCATGGCCCGGGAGGAACCGAAAAACTCCTCGGCCGCGTAGTTCACGGAGACGAAATTGTCCTGCTCGTCCAGCACCGCCACGGCGAGCGGCAGAGCGCCGAGAATCTGCGCCGGGTCGAGAGCGATGGCCTGTGCCGGCGCGGTGGAGCGCTTGAGCATGCCGAAGACTCGTTTGGCCGCCATCATGCGGCGAGCGCCATTTCGTCTTGGCGTACGAAGCCGGCCCCGATCAGCGGGTCGTAGAAATCGTGGATGAGCTGTTCCACCGCGGCGCCGTTGTCCAGCCGGTTCATCTGGGCGCGAAAGGCGGCCGAGCCGTGCAGGCCGTGGCTGTACCAGGCGACATGTTTGCGGCCCAGCCGTACGCCGGGGCCTTCGCCGAAATAAGCGCGGATCGCGCGGTAATGTTCAAGGAGAATGGCTTTTTGCTCGGAGAGGCTGGGGGAGGGGGTATGCTTGCCGGTGGTGAGGTAATCGGCGACCTGTTTGAGGAACCAGGGGCGGCCATAGGCGCCGCGGCCGATCATCACGCCATCCGCGCCGGAGCGGCGTAGCGCGGTTTCAGCTTTCTGCTCGGTGGTGATGTCGCCATTGACGATGACCGGGAGCGTCACCGCCTGCTTGACCTGGGCGATGAAATCCCAGTCGGCCACGCCTTCGTAGAATTGCTGGCGGGTGCGGCCGTGCACGGTGATCATGGCGATGCCGCACTCTTCGGCGATGCGCGCGAGAACCGGCGCGTTCAGGCTGGCATGGTCCCAGCCCATGCGCATTTTCAGCGTCACCGGCACATCCACGGCGCGGGCGGTGGCCTCCAGGATGCGCGCCGCATGCACCTCATCGCGCATCAGCGCCGAGCCGGCGGCCTGTCCAACCGCGACTTTCTTCACCGGGCAACCGAAATTGATGTCGATCAGGTCGGCGCCGTTAGCGACCGCGATGCGCGCCGCCTCGGCCATGGCGTCGGGGTCGCAGCCGGCGAGCTGCACCGAGGAAGGGCCGCCGCCGGCGACCACTTCGGCCATGCGCATGGTGGTGCGATTCTCCCGCACCATCGCCCAGGAAGCGATCATCTCCGAAACCACCAGCCCGGCGCCGAGAGACTTGGCCAAGGCGCGGAACGGCAGATCGGTCACGCCGGAGAGCGGCGCCAGAATCACCGGCGTCGCCAGCGTCACCGCCTTCGCGCCGCTTCCGATTGTGAGCGGCTTGATGAGGGGAGAAAAATCATTGCTCATGATTTGTGCAAAGTACAGACCGAACCTGTGTGGCGCAATCGGCCTTTCCGCAGGATATGCATAAAAAGCGCGCCGTGCATGTGTGCATTGCAGGCGGCTTCGGTCTGGCCCCTGGCCACGGTTGACGCGCCTGCCGGGGCTCGCCACACCTGCCACCGAAACTTCAACAGCAGGAGCTTGCATGATTCCCCGTATCGGCACCGGATTCGACGTCCACGCCATGGCGCCCAATCGCCCGATGATCCTGTGTGGCGTCACCGTGCCGCACGAGTTGGGCCTGGCCGGGCACTCCGATGCCGATGTCGGCATCCATGCGTTGTGCGACGCGATTTACGGCGCGCTGGCCGAAGGCGATATCGGCCGGCATTTCCCGCCCAGCGAAGCCAGTTGGAAGGATGCCGACAGCGCCCGCTTCCTGCGCCACGCGGCCGAGCGGATCGCCGCCCGGGGCGGCGAGCTGGTCAATGCCGACATCACCTTGATCTGCGAGCAGCCGAAAATCACCCCGCACGCGCCGGCGATGCGGGCCCGGCTGGCGGAGCTGCTGGGGGTGAGCGTCGAGCAGATTTCCGTGAAGGCGACGACCACGGAGAAGCTTGGCTTTCCCGGGCGCGGCGAGGGCATTGCGGCGCAGGCGGCGGTAATCGTTCTAGTTCCTCGATAGGAATATAGATTT
>Ga0310811_10000677_pt1 | contig 43399 bp, 37 predicted proteins | sample YCmetagenome_FD_207642 | JGI IMG/M metagenome (GOLD analysis project Ga0310811, IMG submission 207642) | Soil microbial communities from experimental microcosm in Duke University, North Carolina, United States - YC | ecosystem: Engineered > Artificial ecosystem > Soil microcosm > Unclassified ...
ATGCTTTGGATACGGAGAAGAAGGAAAGTATCAAGACTTTGCTGGTGGCGCTCTGGAAAAAGGATGACGAGTATTTCCGAAGATCGGAATATGTGGCCTTGTCCAATGCGCTGACGGGTTATTTTGAGCATTTAGGGGCGCACCCGGATATCTTTCCCTGTTTCAATACTTTTTATGAGTACCTGATGGAGGTCTATCTGCACGTACTGGAAGACGGCAAGGTGAAGGAGCGCGATTTTGATGTATCGAATTTTCTCTATGTGCTCAATCCTTATTACCGCGGCGGGGAGTTTGATTACCTGCTGAACGCGACTTCCAATCTGGATTTGCTGCACGAGCGCTTTATCGTTTTTGAAATTGATGCGGTCAAGGACCACCCGATCCTTTTCCCGGTGCTGACGCTGATCCTGATGGAGATGTTCATTTCCAAGATGCGCAAGCTGAAGGGGGTACGCAAGCTGATCTTAATCGAGGAATGCTGGAAGGCGATTGCCAAGGAAGGTATGGCAGAGTACATCAAGTATTTATTTAAGACGGTTCGCAAATTCTTCGGCGAGGCGATCGTGGTGACGCAGGAGGTAGAGGATATTATTTCTTCCGCGGTGGTCAAGCAGGCGATAATCAATAATTCGGACTGTAAGATCTTACTCGACCAATCGAAATACCAGAACAAGTTCGATGCCATCCAGGAACTGCTGGGTTTGACGGAAAAGGAAAAGGCGATGATCCTTTCCATGAACCGGGCCAACGACCCGAAACGCCGCTACAAGGAGGTGTTTATCTCACTGGGCGGCCAGTATTCGAAGGTGTACCGTACGGAAGTGAGCCTGGCGGAATATTTGGCTTATACTACCGAGGAAAGCGAAAAGTTAAAGGTGCAGCAATATGCGAAAAGGTACGGCAGTATCGCCAAGGGGATCGCGGTGCTGGCTGAAGAATTAACTTCTAAACAAAAATCGATATGAGAAATCTGATCCTGATGGCAGCGCTGGTAATTATTTCTACCGCCTGCCAAAACAAAAGTGCGAAAGTGCAATCCTTTATCGACGGCAGCTATGTCAACTATTCGGCGGGGGACTATGCCGTTGCGGACGATACGCTGACCTTCAGCCATACGGATGCGAACCATTACCTGGTTACGCGGAGCACGGGTTACCGGGCGATCCGCGAAGGTAAATTGTTGCCGAAGCGTCTGAAGCATGAAAAGTTGGAGGGTATTTACGACCCGTTTAACCGGGTGCTGAATGAAACGACCACCGGCCGGGTATTCCGCTTTGACCCAGATAAAGGTGAGCTGCTGCTGAAGCAGGCAGTTTACCGGAAGCTTAACTAACCAATTTATTTACTCACAAACCATTTGAACGCCCCTTGTCAGGGGCGTAAAGGAGGCTATTGTGTCATTTTTTAAGAACCTTATGAAGAAGTATATGGTCATCCTGCCCTTATCCGCGGTCACAGTCTTTGTGGCCATTCCCAAGGGTGCGGATGCGCAATTTATCGTCGGCTCGGTGCTCAATGAGACCGTGGGCCGCGTGATCAAGGCGATCGACCTGGAGGTGCAGCGCTTGCAGAACCAGACGATCTGGCTGCAGAATGCGCAAAAGGCGCTGGAAAACCAGTTATCCCAGCTGAAATTATCGGAGATATCGTCCTGGTCGCAAAAGCAAAAGGAGCTGTTCAGCCAGTATTATACGGAGCTGTGGAACATTAAAACGGCGATCGCTTACTATTCGCGTTTGAGCGACCTGACGGAAAAGCAGGTGGCGCTGGTCAATTCCTATAATGCTGCCTGGGCGCTGATCAAAAATGATAAGCATTTCTCGTCGGATGAGCTGGCTTATATGGGCAAGGTCTATTCGGGGATCTTGCAGGAGAGTATCAAGGACCTGGACCAGATCCTTGCGGTGGTGCATGCGAACAAGACGCAGATGCCGGATGCGAAGCGGCTGGAACTGGTGAATAAGGCGGCGGATCATATGGACAGCAATTACATTGATCTGCAGCGGTTCACGACGGAAAATGACTTGCTCAGCATCCAGCGGGCCGAGGATGAAAACGAGGTGGAAACTTTAAAACAATATTATGGAATCGAGTAAGGTGAAAGGTCAAAGGAGAAAGGCAAAAGGTTTGTTGATCGCTTGTCTTGGTTCCTGGCTCCTGGTTCTTGGTTCTGCGCAGCGTAGCCAGGCCCAAACTTTCGACGAATGGTTTGCGCAAAGTAAGACACAGATCAGGTATTTGGTTCAGCAGATCGCGGCGCTGAATGCTTTCGAGAGTTCGGTCAAACAGGGGTATAACAAGTTGCATAGCGACTGGTGGGCGATCAAGGGCTGGAAAAGCGGGGAGTACACGCTGCATTCGGATTATTACAATTCGCTGAGCGAGGTGAACCCGGTGGTGGCGGGGTTTAATGACAAAAGCGGCCTCCAGGCGGAGCAGCAAAGTATCCTTAGCCAGTTCGCGGGCTTATCCGGTTTGAACGGTTTGACGGCGGAGGAGCGAACATATATCGGTTCGGTGCTGCAGGTGGTTTTGTTGGATTGTGACCGTTCAATGGCCGATCTGCAAAATGTGCTAACGCCGGGGGTGCTGGTTTTGTCCGATGATGAGCGGATGAACCGTATTGCTAAGGATGATGCCGAGATCAAAGATCTGTATGAATTCAGCTGCCATTTCTGCGCGCAGGTGCGGTTGCTGGCGGCGCAGCGGAATAGTGAGCAAAACGAGTTTTTAAACTTAAATCGTTGGTATGAAAAGTAGGGTGAAATGTCAAAGGCGAAAGGCAAAGGATTTGCTGGTCGCCGGTTTGATATTGCCACTGCTACTTTGTACTGCTACTCAAAGTAAGGCGCAGTCTACGGCGCAGGACATCCAGCAACTGGTGTATGATATCGAAAAGCTGACGCAGTTTAAGGCGATTTTGTCGGATATGGTGACGCAGGGGTATGGAGAGGTTAAGAGTTTGTCGGAGGGGAATTTTAACCTGCATTCGGCTTTTCTGAACAGCCTGATGGCGGTGAGCCCGTCGGTAAGGCGGTACGGGCGTATCGCGGATATCGTGGCTTACCAGGCGGATATCGTGTCGGAGGCGAAGTCGGCTTATGCGATGGCGAGTTCGGGCGGGCATTTCAGCGCTTCGGATCTGGTCTATTTGAACTCGGTGTTCAGCCGTTTGCTGAGCCAGAGTGTGGATAATCTGACGAACCTGGCGAATGTACTGACGGCGGGAACTTTGCGCATGAGCGATGCGGAACGTTTGCAGGCGATCGATCAGATCTATTCGGATACGCAGGGAAAGCTGATCTTTCTTCGGCGGTTCAATACGGAGGTGCAGCTTTTGGCTATCCAGCGGCAGAAGGAACAGAATGATGTGGGGACTTTACAGAAACTCTTTTAATATGAAAGCTAAGGTATTTATAATTTTTTCTGTAGTGCTGCTGCTACTGCAACTGCCACTTTTTTCGAGCGCCCAGGACATTACTTCGAGTTTGCAAGGGATGCAGCCGGTGCTGGATAATGTCTATAACCAGATGATACCGATGTGCTCGAACCTGATCGGTGCCGCGCAGGGTATCGCGGGTTTTGCGGCGCTGTGGTTTATTGCGGCCAGGGTATGGCGGCATATTGCCAGGGCTGAGCCGATCGATTTTTATCCTTTGCTGCGGCCTTTTGCTTTGGGTATGTGCATTATGTTGTTCCCGTCGGTGATCGCATTAATGAATGGGGTAATGCAGCCTATTGTGGTCACAACGCAAGGGATGGTGACGAATTCGAATAATTCCATCGCTTTGTTACTGAAACAAAAGGAGGACGCGATCAAAAATTCTTCGTCTTACCAGATGTATGTGGGGGCTGACGGGAACGGGGATCGCTCCCGTTGGTATAAATATACGCATCCGGATGACCCGAATGACCAGAACGAAGGGACGCTTTCCAGCTTGGGTAACGACGTAAAATTCTGGATGGATAAGCAGGCCTACAACTTTAAGAACGATATCAAGGAGTGGATGTCGGAGATCCTGCAGGTGCTGTATGCGGCGGCGATCCTGTGCATCAATACGATCCGCACGTTTTATTTGATAGTACTGGCGATCCTGGGGCCTTTGGTCTTTGGTTTTTCGGTGTTTGACGGTTTGCAGCATACGCTGACGCAATGGCTGTCGCGCTATATCAATATCTTTTTGTGGCTGCCTATCGCGAATATCTTCGGTTCCATCAGCGGGCAGGTGCAGCAGCAGATGATCAAATTGGATATTAACCAGATCCAAAGCAGCGGCGATACTTTCTTTTCGCCGACGGACACGTGTTACCTAATCTTTCTGTGCATTGGTATCGTGGGTTATTTCTGCGTGCCGTCGGTGGCCAATTATGTGATCCATGCGCATGGCGGTAACGGTCTGCTTAACCGGGTAACGCAGGTGTCGACTTCGGTGGTCAATACCACGGTGAACGCGGCGACCTCAGGTGCTGCGGCTTTAGGAGAACGTGCTGAGCAGGCGAGGAGCAATATCCTTAATGCGCCGGCGGACTTCCGGGACGGTTAGCGGGGCGGCGGGAACAATTATCAAAAGGATAAGCTATTCGGGAAGTAAAAGTTTAAATAAATTGATTTAAGAATCTTATAATCAAACTATTATCAAAGTAATAATATTAAATTATTCCGCAACTGGCGGAGACGATTAGGAGGGGGTTATGTTTCAACATTTCAAAAATATAGATACGGCTTTTAATCATATCAAGCGGTTCAGCTATTTGTTTTTAGTGCTATGTACGCTGCTGGTTGGCTTTTGTATATACAAAAGTTATCAACTGGTGGACCGGGCGCAGAACCGGGTGCATATCCTGTATAACGGGAAGGTACTGGAGGCGCTGGCTTCCGATAGGAAGACGAACTTGCCGGTGGAGCTGCGGGATCATATCAAGGTATTTCACGAGGACTTTTTTACGCTGGTGCCAGATGATAAGCAGATCGCGGGGACAATCGGTAAGGCGCTTTATTTGGCGGATGGCAGCGCAAAAACGGCTTATGATAATTTGCGGGAGGCGGGTTATTTCAATAACCTGGTTTCGGGGAATATCAGCCAGCAGGTGACGGTGGATAGTATTAGGTTGGACCTGGATCATTATCCTTATGGGTTTACGTGTTATGCGACGGAGAAGCTGGTGAGGAGCACCTCAACGACGATGCGAAACCTGGTGACTGCGGGTAAGGTAAGCGATTTGAAAACGGAGACGGATAATAACCCGCATGGTTTTCTGATACAGGGCTGGCAGATCTTGCAAAATGCAGATGAAGGGGTGAAAGGGATTGCGCCATGAGGTTATTCAGGAGAAGGAAAAAGCAGGTTAGGACGGTCGAACCGGCCGGCTGGCTGGTTGGGGTACGGTCCTGGGTCGAGCTGCGGCAAAAGTTTGTTGCGGATTATTTAGGGCGCAGGACGCAGTACTGGAACCGGGGCAGTTGGATCGTTGCGTTGATCGTCTTTGTGGTGCTGTTTGGCGGGGGCTGTTTGTGGCTGCTTTTAAAAGCGATCTTATGAAGGAGCAGGTTAACCGTGCGCAGATTTTGTGGCTGAACTGGCTGGCTAAGCAGAAGGAGCTTGAGGCTATACCAAACATGGATACTACAGGCAGCCGGGCGCTGATACGCCAGGAGTATGATTTCCTGCGAAAAGGTTTGTACCGGATCGGCGTAGATGCTGCGGACCGGGAAAGGCTGTTCGTGAAGGTGATTGAAGAGCATGTTGGCAGCTTGCATAGGAAACTGTTTCCAAACCGCATGGTTCGCGCTGTCCATGGTCTGAAGACCTGGCTGATCGACCGGCCAATCCATCTAAAGGCTTTCCGTAAACAACGGGCAACCAATCTGGCCGCATTGACAGGTCAGCTCAACCACCTGGGCTTTGCGCATTTGACCGGCAGGATCGAAAAACAGCTGGATTATGAAAGTGCTTCAGTGTATATCTCCGCTACGGGACAACTGAATGGTGAAACCCGCGTCGATTATAACCTGCAACTGGAGAAAGACAAACTGGGGGCTTACCGGCTGGACGGGTTTGATGCGGCTTTGCACCGGCCGGGTGAACTTTTGCGGCATTTTTATTTCGACCTGCGCTGGGGTGTAACTGCAAGAGAAGCGGCCAATTTACTGGAAGGGCGGGCGGTTAAAAAGGGAATGTAAACCGCTGTTGGCCCGGTCGGTTTCAAATGGTTGCAACTGGATTTCAGTGAAACGGAAAAAGGGCTGATGCGCGAGTATCACCTGAGTGACGGGTATAATCTGAGAAACGAACTGATCAAGCTCGCTGCGCTATTGGCGATACCCGCTTTATCGAAAAAGGAAGTGGTACAAAGCCTGGAGGCCGGCGATAACGCGGCATTCTCGTTACGCGGCAAAGGGCCTTTTGAGGTGCAGGCCGATCCGGCGAATGGGTTGAAAATAGTTGATAAGGGTAAGAAAGCCCTGGAAATAGCGGAGCTGCAAAAAATGGTACGGCAGCCGGAAAAGGTCAAAACAATCAGGCTGGTTAAATCACCAGATCAAAGCAGGTCCCAGGGCTTGGGCTATGAATGAAATTATTCATCAATTAAAAAATAATTATGACAAAACCAGAAAAAAGGAAACTGGCGATGCTGCTGGTATTGCCGGTGTTCGTGCTGCTGTTTTCCGCTTTGGGCTTTTATGCGCTGGGCGGGGGAAGAGGTAAGGATGCGGGAAATGCGGCGGCGAAGGCGGGTATTAACACGAGTTTACCTGGGGCGAAACTGAAGAAAGGCGCGTCACCGGGCAAGATGGGTCTGTATGACCAGGCGCAAAGGGATAGCGCGGGCAGGCGTACGCATTCGGCTTCGGGGGCTTTTGCGGCTTTGGGCTGGGATACGGCGGGGATGCGTAAGGCGGTTAGTTTGCCTTCAGGCAGCACTCCGGCGAGCGAGGCGAAGATCAAAGAGAAGCTGGCGGAAATTAACCGGCAGGTGAATTTGCCTCCGGTGAAGGCTGGTTTAGGTCCGCCGGCTACGGTTGCTGCTGATCCTTCGAGCGCGGAACTGGAACGGATGGAGGCTTTGCTGAAGCAGAAGGAGGGGGCGTCTGCGCCTGACCCCGAGATGGCGCAGTTGAATGCGATGCTGGATAAGATCCAGCAGATCCAAAACCCGGCTTTGGTGCGGGAAAAGCTTAAGCAGGAGGGGGAGAAGGTGATGGTAAAGCCGGACAGTGCTTTTAAGGCGATCCCGGCTTTGATCGACGGCAATCAGAAGGTAGCGCCGGGCGGTGTGGTGCGGCTGAAGCTGGCGGATAGTGTGACGGTCGGCAGAGTTCATTATGCTAAGGGCCAGGCATTGTCGGGTTCCTGTAACGTGACGAACCAGCGGCTGCTTTTGGATGTTCGAACGGTACGGTTGGGGACTTCGATCATCCCGGTGAATTTCACGGTGTTTTCGCTGGACGGGTTAGCTGGCATACCGGCCCCGGAAGCGGAATTAGGGGAGGCGGCCGGGCAGGGGGTGAGCAATGCGGCGGGCGGTATGGAGTTCCTCCCTGTGGATAATAGTTTATCCGTCCAGGCGGCGACAGCGGGTATTTCGGCGGCGAAAAACCTGTTAAGCAAAAAGGTACGGCGTATACGGGTGAAGCTGCACGGCGGGCAGGCGGTGTTATTGCGGATTAACGGTGCAGCGCGCTGATATGCGTATTGAAACGAAGTATGCGGGCGAGCTGATCAGCCTGCTGGAAGAGGCGCAGGATGTGGGCCTGTCCTACGTGGTATTTGCCTGGCGGCCGCAGGAAACGGACTTGCAGCCGCAGCATTTGAATTTTTTTGAAAAGCTGGGCGAGGCGCTGGATCACCTGGATTTGGCGGCGGGCAATAATTATTTACCGGGTGACGCCGATTACCCGGTGTATTACCGGCACGCGGATAAGCTGCTGGACGAACTCAAGCAATCCAATTCATTAACCATAAACAAGACTGAAATGAACAGAAACAATCTGCAGAACATCCAGGAGGAAATGACCAAGCTGGGCTTTAGTAAGAAAGCGATCGAGGAGGTGCAGCAAAAGATGGAGCAGGGCAAACCGGAGTTTACGCTGCATGAACAGGTGAGGGGCAATAAGGGCCTGGTCGATGTGACTTCGCACTTCCGGCAATCCGGGCAGTCGGATAATTATTACCTGAATAAGTTCGATGTGGCGCTCAATACGGGTAAGGCGCTGGAGGAGGGGCACCGTTATTTTGTGATCAGCCCGCACCCGGAGGTGGCAGGGAAGCACCTGACCAGGGGATTTGACCAGGTGAGCGAGGCGATCGCGTTTTTTAAGGAGCAGAAGAACGACAGTAAGTTAGCGGCCGGTAAGGATGCGGGGCATGCGACAGAACTGGCGGCCATGAAAAACGGTAAGGTGGATTACGTGGAGAAGGAGTTCCAGAAGACTTTCCGCACGCCGGCGCAGACGCAAACGTTTTTCGTGGACCACGGGCGCGGTTTTACGGTGGAGCAGGCGGCTAACCTGATCCAGGGACGTGCCGTGTTCCGCGATGACCTGCTGAATTTGGGCGGGGATAATTATGCGGCTTGGATCAAGCTGGATTTTGACAGCCCGAAGGACCGGTACCAGAATTATACGACGAACCAGTATCATATGCCTTCTTATAACTATGATATCAAGGAGCAGCTGGAGCGGTATAATATTAAGGAGATGGCCGATGAAAAGAAGACGGAAAAGCTGGTGCGGGATATGGAGAACGGTAACAGGCCGCTCGTCACGACGGAGAAGGACGGGCAGGAAATAACGCTCTACCTGGAAGCCGCGCCGCGTTACCGCCAGCTGAACTTCTTCCGCGAGGACCGCAAGCCGGAGAACCGTGAGCAATTCCTGAAGGAGCCGAAGCTGGAGCAGAGCATGAAGCTGGAGAAAGGCAAGGGCCAGCAGAAGGAACAGGAGCAGGGTATGGCGGTTTAAGGCAAAAGTTTATCTTTGCCGCCTTTTAAAAGGAATTCACAATTATTGTTAAACATTAAAACTTAAATCATGGACAAGATCAAAGAATTGAAAGCGCTGGTAGAAACCGCAGAAAAGGAAGGAACTGCTTTTTATGAAAAAGGCAATAAGGCAGCAGGCACACGCCTGCGCGGTGCTTTGCAGCAGATCAAGGTATTAGCGACCGACCTGCGTAAGGATGTGACCGAGAAGAAGAACGCGAAATAAGTAAACAAGCTATTAACGCTTATCCAAGGAAAAGCCCTGCGAATGGATCATTTGCAGGGCTTTCATTATATTAATGAAATCAACCCGGTTATGGATGCAACGAGAACGTATCTTTGAGGATATTAGCTATCGAAGATGCCTGTTAAGAAGATCAAATATCCGACAATAAAAGAGTGCCGCATTGTCCGCCCGGACGCTGAACAATTGGCCTTGTTGGAGAAGGCTATTTATCATAGTTTTAAAATGAAGTTTTCTAAAGATGAAACTTCTGAAATTTGCTATGACGATGAGCCGGTGAAGCTGAATGGAGATCTGAAGGATTTTTTTCAGCTGATCGTTAAAACTTATGCTAACCTTTGAATATGTTTAATTTGGTAACCACGACGCTGTTTACAGATGACCGCGGCGAGATCGATATCCGGATTATGGCGGAGCATGCTACGAATACGGAGGACTTTGATTCGGCGGAGGTGTATTCGGTCTGGAACAGCGCAGATGAGCCCCTCGGTCATTTTACGAGGCAGGGCGAAGAGCTTTTTTATCATGGGAATGAATTGAATGAAAGCGAGCAGGAGCAGGTCTCGGATTTTATTAAGGCGTACCGCGGGGGCGATTGGGATTTATAGCTACATTTGGTCATGGAATTTGGAAGAGTAGAACCCGAAGAGCTGGCTAATATTGACTTTACCTTGCCGCCCGATCCGCAGCGGACCATCGACACGCTGAAGGCTTCGCCCGGAACGGAAAAGTTTGATTTGCGTGTGGGGGCGATGAAATGGGGCCGTAAAGAATGGCTTGGCAATTTGTACCCGGCGAAAACAGACGAAAAGAATTTCCTGGATGAATATGTCAAGCATTTCGATAGCATTTATCTCAATGCGACCTTTTACCAGGTCTATGGCCCGGATCAGATCCTGAAATGGAAAAAACAGGTGTCCGCAAATCCAAATTTTAAGTTTTTTCCAAAAGTGTCGCAAAGCATTACTCATTTACGGCGGTTAAAAAATGCTGAAGAACTGACTACACAATTTATTGCGGGTGTTCGTGCATTCGGTGAAATGTTAGGTGCAGCACAAGTTCAGGTAGGGGATAATTTTACGCCTAAAAGTTTTCCGGAATTAAAAGCTTATGTGGAATCCTTCCCCAAAGATTTTGAATATGTTATCGAATTGAGGCACAAGGATTGGTTCACACCGGAATGGCTTACTCAAGTGCTTGGTCTGTTCTCCAAATATAACGTCGGCTTTGGGATGACAGATAGCCCAGGCAGGAGGGACTGTGTTCATATGCAACTCACCATACCACGAACCTTGGTCCGCTTCACTGCAAGTGGAGATGACCATGTCGATTATAAACGAATGGACGCTTGGGCCGAGCGCATTAAAGACTGGAAAAGCAAAGGCCTGCTTTCTGCCGAATTTTTTATCACTGGCCCCGATGAACGGATGACCCCGGACTTTATCAAATACTTCAAATCCAAATTTTAAATCATGCCTGAAATTCCTGACCTCAATATATTCCGAAAAAACCTGGCCGGAAAGCTGGAGGGAAAAGTCCTTTCTGAAATAAATATTGTTAATCCCCGGAAGCTCAAAATACCGGTTGAGGATCTTAAATCCGCCCTGGACGGGAAAAAACTGAAGTCAATTGAACGCAAGGGTAAGGAATTGCATTTTCATTTTGACGGCCATACACTCGGCGTGCACCTGATGCTGCACGGCGCTATGTTTTGGTTTGGCGATACATACAATACGGCCCTGACCATAGCCGAACTCCATTTTGCCGATGGCACCAGTTTGGCTATCACCGACTGGCAAAAGGCCGTTATCCTGACGCTTGATCCAAAGCCGAATAAGACGCCTGACGCCATGGATATGCCGAAAGGGTACCTGTATGAGGCGTTAAAGAAAAGCAACAAGCATATTAAAACCGCCCTGACCGAAGGAAAGATTGTTCAAGGCATCGGCAATGCCTATGTTGACGAAATCCTTTATGCTGCCGGGATATCCCCTTACTCGAAAGCCGATAAAATCCCGGACAAAAAAATCGACGATATCACACAGGCCATACATGACGTGCTGACCGACGCTGAAAATCATATCCTCAGCCTGTTCCCCGAGACGATCTCTGAAAAGGAGCGGGACTTCCTGCAAGTGCACCGGCCCAAACAAAAGCTGACGCTTCGCGGCGAACCCATTCACGTCGAAGAGGTCGACGGTCGCAAAACCTATTATGCTGACAGCCAAAAATTGTTTGAATAGCCAGAGCGTTTTGGTCTTTATGAACTGGCCCTGCCCGAAGTGTGACCGGGAATAGCCCTAGGAAGACTACCGCCACTATTGTCAACTCTTGGACTTGGACACCTTATTTGAAGACCGGCCCCAGGACCTCATCCTTACATTTGACAAAACCCTTGCCGAGGTATCTGCTATTATTAGGTGGGAGGAGTGGTTGGCTATAGGTTATGCCGACTTTCGAAGAATAAGAAATAGCTGAGTAGTTAAATTTTAGCCCATTAGGTCGAGGTCGACAAAATATTTTCCACTTCATTCTTATTCTTTAGCAGATCTTCATATTGTACGTCCATTTTAGATACAAAAGGCTTGGCAACCCTAAGTCCACGTTCGAAATACTTTAAGGATTGCTTATATTCTTTCAATTCTCTATAAGTTTTTCCCATCCCGGCGTAAAGTAAAGCGAGGTAAAAATACTTCCGTCCAAAATTTGTTATCCAAATCTTTTCTGCCTGAGAGTAAAAATAAAGTGATTGAGGGAACAAACCTATTTTGAGATGGGCGTGTCCGATATTTGTATAAACGACTGCCAACATATGATAGTCTTTACTGACACGCTCCTGATATATCTTCAAGGCTCTTTTGTAATATTTGATCGAAGATCTGTAATTTCCTTTTTTGTAATATGCCGCGCCTATATTTATTTGAGATTGTGCAACCCAGTCATGTCGAATTCCAAATATAGCCTGTCGAATAGACAACGCCTTTTTGTGATAATACAAAGCCTTTATATAATCGTGACTAAAGCTATATGCGAATCCGATGTTATTATAACTATTTGATACCTCATTGTTAATCTCGCCAAATAATTTCAGTCGAATTTCTATAGACTTCTGACAGTAATCGATTGCTTTATTGAAATGGCGATAGCGTACATAAGCATCTCCTAAATTATTGTAAACTTCGGCTATAGAAGCCTCATTTTTTTCAAAATCATCGGAATAGAGAGAGATGGCGTTTTCATAACAAGCAATTGCAGTTTCAGTGTCGCCTTTGTCCCAATAATCTTCTCCTAGCAATACATTTATTTTTGCAAATTCCTCTCTACTACTATGGCGGTCGCTCTTTACCATTCTTAATGCTCGTTTGTGGTATTTTAACGCAGCATTGAAATTCCCGCTTACGTTAAATGCTTTACCGATATCACAGAGAACGTTTATTTCTTTTTTATTGTCAACACCTTTAAGTTCAAGAGGTAATTCCTGCATCATATATTTGATAGCATGTGCATAATATCCACCAGTCAAGAAAATCGATCCTAAAGTAATATTGGGGTTAGCAACTTTATTTTTCAAACTGAACTTGGCCGGAATCCGATTTGGTATTGGGACGCCTGCTGAAAAGGAAATAAAAAGATCCAAATCCCCACGAATTATAATTACTTCTGGGAAATTTTTGAAGGCAACTTTTATTTTGTCGAGTTCAGGAAAAGGCGGTGACTGTGACAAAAAATGCCATGTGAAAGATGCCGATTTTGTATAAGACCAATAAATAATTTTAACTTTTTGCCCTTTTTCGGCCGAAATTCCTATATTTTGAATTTGGGGAATGATATCCATAGCGTCTGAACAGCTATAACCCACTACCAGTAAAGTGTCATGATGATCATTTTTAAATATTCTGTCAACAATCGTGTTTATATTATTAACACTTGTAAACTTAGATATTTGTTGTATCGTGGTACCCAATGACCGAGGCGATGACATGCACCCATGTAATTTAATAAGTTTATTTGTAATGTCAGCCTCCCGGATTGTCAATGAATCATCTGAATAAGGGTAAATAATATTTTTTGATAATGGTTCAATATTTAAGGCTTGTTCAAGGCAGGTATCGAAATTTGTCGTCGCGATAAATTTTAATTTGTGTTCTTTTAAGCATTTTGCCCAAAAAAAATGTCCCAAAGTATAGGTTGCTTCGAAATTTTGGGCGAAAATATCGATGAACAAAATGGTATCATTTTCAAATTCGATCTTGTCATTTACAGTACTTATTATTGCTTCAAAGGCTGCTGGTAATTCGGGAAGATACTTTTTGACATTATCAACGTTGTAAAATGCCTCCATGTCGGGTTTCGTGCAACCCAATTCTTGAAGTATAATTTTTGTGATATTTATAGCGTCAGGAATGCCCGAAGCAATTGAAATGCCTGCACCACAAAGTAATCCCACCTTACTTTTATTTAGAGTTTCTTGGAACCGAAATGATAAGTCTTCTAATGTGAGTAGCATTTTTTATTGCTTGCGATTTGCATTTAATAAGGGAAATTGCTTATTACAGCCTAAAAGTAATTATTATAGAAATCGAAAAATACCCGTGTTTTCACGGTTTTTTTCAGTGCCCTGTTGGACTGCTAAAACAAAGGGGAGAAAAAATGTAAAAATATTTGGGAAAATGCTAAAAATATTAGCATAAATTTATATCCCCGAAATTGAGATAAAAATGGCAGCGACAAAACAGGAAATAATCGACAAACTTCGGCTCGACCTGCGCGCCTGGGAAGGCTTCCGGCCACCCAAAACCGGCGAAACCGAAACCTTCGGACTTGGCCCGATCGAAAACAACTTTCCCGGCGGCGTATTTCCCACCGGCGTGTTACACGAATTTATCTCTACCGGGCCGGAACAAACCGCTGCCATCGGCGGCTTCCTCGCCGGGCTGATGCAAACCCTGCTAAAAAACGGCGGCATCTGTATCTGGGCCAGCTATACGAGGCGCATTTACCCGCCCGCGCTTAAACGTTTTGGCGTCAATCCCGACCGCATCGTCTTTATCGACGTACAACGTGAAAAAGACGTGCTATGGGTCACCGAAGAAGCCCTCAAATGCAAAGGCATCGCCGCCGTGATCTGCGAAACCAATAAGCTCGACTTCCAGCAATCCCGCCGCTTGCAACTCGCCATCGAACAAAGCCAGGTCACCGGCTTTATCCTGCGCAAAGATGCCGGGCACATTCCCAACAGCGTTTGCATGGCCCGCTGGAGCATACGCCCGCTCAAAACCAAGCTGCGCCCCGGCGTGCCCGGCGTCGGCCATCCCCGCTGGCAGGTCGACCTGCTTCGCGTCAAAAACGGCCAGCCCGGTTCCTGGGTGTTTGAATGGAAGAAAAAAATGTTTTGGCACGTCCCGGAGAAGGACATAGCAAAACCTATATTGAAAAAGTATGCCTAAACGCTTTGTGTCCATATGGTTCCGTTACCTGTTGACCGATTGGAAAGCCGTTAAGGATAAGTCGCTCGGGGAAACGCCGCTTGCCTTTACACAACCGGATCACGGCCGTATGCTCATTTGCGCCCAAAATATCCATGCTGAAAAATACGGCGTCCGTCCAGGCATGACGGTTGCAGACGCGAAGATCATCGCGCCAGGCCTGCTGCTTTTTGAGGACAAGCCCGGCCATAACCTCCGTCTGCTCAAAAACCTTGCCGAATGGTTCCTGCGCTATACGCCGTCCGTCATGATCGACCCGCCGGAAGGCCTGCTCCTTGACGTGACCGGCTGCACCCACTTGAAAGGAGGGGAGGCGGAATACCTCAAGAATATTGTAGTGAGGTTAAAAGGGTTGGGTTATACTGTCCGCCCCGGTATGGCCGATACCATCGGCTGCGCCTGGGCAGTTGCGCATTGCACTGATGCGGGGCTAATTGTTGCGCCCGGCGGACAACGGAATGCTTTGATGCCCTTACCGCCTGCAGCGCTAAGGCTAAAAAACGATATACTCACCAAGTTGAACCAGTTAGGTTTTTACCTGGTCAGCGACTTTATCCATATGCCCAAGTCTGTGATCCGGCGAAGATTTGGCAATGATCTGGTCCTGCGCCTTTACCAGGCGCTCGGGCAGGAACCGGAATTCTTAATCCCCTTGGCCGAACCTGTTCCTTACAGCGAACGTTACCCCATACTCGAACCGATCCGGACACGCGAGGCGATTGAGCATGCGGTTCACGAACTTATCGACCTTCTGTGTAAACGCCTGTACGGCGAAGGCCTCGGTCTCCGCAGCGCCGTATTGACCTACCTGCGCGTCGACGGCAAATCCGGTCAGTTGACTATAGGCACCAACCATCCCAGCCAGCGCACCGATCACGTGTTCAAACTATTCAGCCAGCACTTTGACCAGATTGCCCCTGCGCTCGGTATCGAGCTATTTATCCTTGATGCTACCAAAACCGAACAGGCCATCGATAAACAAAGTCTGCTCTGGAGCGGCAGGCCGGACAGCAAAAGCGAACTGGTCGCGGAACTGCTCGATAATATTGCCGCCCGCGTAGGCGCCTCCAACATTCATCGTTACCTGCCGGATGAACATTACCTGCCGGAAGGGGTCGCCAAAAATACCCGGGACCTGACCGCCAGCCCGGAAAGCGACTGGCGCGAAGACAAGCCCAGGCCCCTGCAATTGCTGGATCCGCCGGAGCCCATCGAGGCCATGGCGCTTACCCCGGATTACCCGCCCAAACTATTTATGCACCGCAAGAACAGACATATCATCGCCAATGCGGATGGGCCGGAACGCATTGAATGCGAATGGTGGGAACGGCCGGAAGGTTACAGGGATTATTTTATCGTAGAGGACGAAGAAGGGAGAAGGTACTGGATATTTTGTAACGCGGATAAATACTGGTACCTGCATGGGTATTTTCCATGACTTACGCGGAACTCCAGGTCACCAGTAATTTCAGCTTCCGGCGGGGCGGGAGCCACCCGGAAGAACTGGTCGACACCGCGGCCGACCTGGGTTATTCTGCGATCGCTTTGGCGGACCGCAATACTTTTGCGGGCGTCGTCCGAGCCTACGTTGTCGCCAAGGAACGCGACATCAAATTCATTCCAGCGGTACGCCTCGACCTGCTCGATGGCCCAAGCCTTTTGGCTTACCCAACCGATCAATCTGCCTATTCAAGATTGTCTAACTTGTTGACGACCGGCAACCTGCGTGCTGAAAAAGAGAAATGCTTTCTCTATAAAAAAGACGTGTACGACTACCAGGAAGGCAGCATCTTTATCATTGTACCGCCCGACGAGATCACGACCGAATTTGAACTTTCAGAAACTTTTAAACAAGAGGTCGCGGAATACCGCCGGCATTTTAATCAATTATATATTGCGCTGACCCGTTACTACACCGGGCAGGACGCCAAACGCCTGTTCTTGCTTGCTGAACTGGGCGTCCCACTGGTCGCCACCAATGACGTCCATTACCATGGCCCCGAACGCCGGGAACTGCAGGATGCTTTAACCTGCGTCCGCGAGAAATGCACCATCTTCAATGCAGGTTATAAGCTGCATCAAAACGCCGAAAGGTTTTTAAAAGAGGTGCCCGAAATGGAAAGGCTATTTGCAGCTTATCCGGATGCCCTCGCAAATAGTCAAAAGATCGCTGATAAATGCCACTTCGATCTCAAAAGCTTAAAGTATGAATACCCGGATGAATTCATCCCCAAAGGGCTGACGCCCGATAGTTACCTCCGGCAGCTCACCTTTGAAGGTGCGAAAACTTATTTCGGTAACGATCTCCTGGCCAAACTGGTGAGGCTGCTCAACTTCGAACTGGACTTTGTCCAGCGCCGCGACTACGCCAAATACTTCCTGACCGTCCATGATTATGTCAGCTGGGCGAGGGCACAGGGCATCCTTTGCCAGGGCAGGGGATCAGCCGCCAATTCTGCCATGTGTTACTGCCTAGGTATCACCCCAGTAAACCCGGTCAAATACAAACTGCTGTTCTCGCGCTTTATGTCCGATGCCCGCCCTGAGCCGCCCGATATCGATGTGGACTTTGAGCACGAACGCCGCGAAGAGGTCATGCAATATGTCTTCAACCGCTTCGGCCGTGATCATGCTGCCATCCTGCCGACTGTATCGGTCCTGCAAAGCAAAGGAGCCATCCGCGACATCGGCCGCGTCATGGGCCTTAAAGAAGACACCATCACCAAGCTGTCCGAAAGATTTGGCGACCTGATGGATGAACATATCGACGAGGAATCGATCCGGCAGCTTGGCCTGAACCCGCGCGACCCGCAACTACGCAAAGTGATCCAGCTCACCAGCCAGCTGATCGGCTTTCCCCGCCAGCTCGGCCAGCATACCGGCGGTTTTGTCATCACCAAAGGCAAGCTCAGCGACCTCTGCCCGATCTTCCACGCCCGCATGATTGACCGGACCAATATCGAATGGAACAAGGATGATATCGATGCCCTTGGCTTTATGAAAGTCGATCTGCTTTCGCTGGGTATGCTGACCGCCATCCGCAAAGGCTTCGACCTGGTCAAAAAGCATTATGGCAAGACGCTTACCCTCGCCAATATCCCGCAGGATGACCCGGAAGTCTTTAAGATGGTTACTGGTGCCGATACGATGGGTACCTTCCAGGTGGAGAGCCGCGCCCAAATGGTCATGTCGCCGCAATTTCGCGCCGAGAACTTTTACGACCTCGCCATACAGGTGGCGCTTGTCCGACCCGGCCCAATACAGGGGAACATGGTGCATCCTTATCTGCGCCGGAGGATGGGTAAGGAACCAGTGACCTACCCTTCAGACGAGATCAAAAAGATACTGGAGCGCACCCTCGGTATTCCGCTTTTCCAGGAACAGGCCATGGAAATTGCCATTGTCGCCGCAGGCTTTACCCCGGCCGAAGCCGACCTGCTGCGTCGCAGTATGGCCACTTTCAAGTTCAACGGCCTGGTCAGCAAGTTCGAACATAAGCTGATCCACGGTATGATAGCCCGCGGCTATTCCCGCGAGTTTGCCGAAAATATCTTTAAACAACTTGAAGGCTTTGGCAGCTACGGTTTTCCTGAAAGCCACGCTATTGCCTTTGCCCACCTGGTGTATGTCTCCTGTTACCTGAAACGGTATTACCCGGATGCCTTCGCCGCCTGTATTCTCAATAGTCAGCCCATGGGTTTTTACCAGCCCGCCCAGCTCGTGCGCGATGCGGCAAAACATGGAGTGCTGCTCGCCAATATCGACATCAACCATTCCCAATGGGATTATACGCTTGAAGAAAAAGCAGGAGCTTATTGTAAACTAAGGATCGGGTTCCGCCAGATCAAGGGTTTGCGCGAAGAAGATATCCATTTCTTAATGGCAGCACGAACCAATGCCTACACCCGCATCCAGCAGCTGGCAGAAGCAGGCGTATCCCAGGCGGGTATCGTGCTGCTCGCCAACGCCGACGCCATGCGTTCTATTGGCCTCGACCGCAGGCAAGCCCTATGGGATGCCGAGGCCCTCAAAGACCGGCCCATCGGCCTTTTCGCCGGGCAAGCCTCTAACAGCGAATTCGAAACGCAATTGCAGCTGCCCTTTATGAACCCTTCGGAGCATGTTCTTCAGGATTACGCCACGACCGGTTTGTCTATCAAAGCCCATCCGATGAGCTTTTTGCGCCCGCAACTCCAGAAACTACATGCCTGGACAACTACTCAAATTAAACAAGCCAAACACGGCCAATACGTGCGGCTTGCAGGAATCATGCTTTTCTGCCAGCGCCCTGGCACCGCCAAAGGCGTTTGCTTCATCACGCTTGAAGATGAGCAGGATACCTGTAACCTCGTCGTATTCAAGCAAAACTTTCAGAAATACCGCAGGGAGATCCTGTCTTCTAGTATCCTCTGCGTCGAAGGCCACATACAACAAGAAGCAGGCGTCACCCACATCATCGTCACCAAATGCTACGATTATTCACGCCTGCTGACCCTGCTCAGCCCAACTGCCGCCGACCGCGCCCGCCAGCTCAAAAACTCCCAAGCCGCCCAAAAGATCGACCCCTATGCGGAGGCATATTTCGATAATGAACCACTGGACGATCACGGGAAAAGGGTGTTTCCGAAGAGTAGGAATTTTAGGTAGGCGTATGCTGATCTAATTTTTGCCATTAATTCATTAATATTGTAATAACTGTAAACTTTGTCCCGATGGAATTAAGCTATATCTGGGTTTCTAATTTCCGAAATATTCATAGCCTTGGATTTAATCTCAGTTCCAGGTATCAATTCTCTTTCAACGCCCAAGACCATCTCGAAATCATTGAAAAAAGCAGTTACATACCAGAATTTTTTGGCCATAATATTAAAAATGTAACGGGCATCGTTGGGGAAAATGGCGCAGGAAAGACCAATGTGCTTGAGCTTATCAATTATGTATTGGACAGTGGCAATACCAAAGTAAACGCGCCTTTTTTGCTTGTGTTTGAAGAATATCAACAATTCCTTGTTTTCGAATATCGACTCGAAACCATCACTTGTAATCGTCCAATCGAACTTCAACCATACGACAATAAAAAAATCCCGCTTGCAGCGATATATTTTACAAACACTTTCGATGGAAGAAGGCATGACTTTGGTAAGAAGATACACGATCTGTCTACTAATAAACTGCTCCAGTATATGTTCGGTGAAAACGTGTACAACAATTTCAAAAAAGAAGTGCAGGGACAAATCGATTTTTTGAGAAGCGATGTTCTTCGTCGAATGGAAAATGGGCTGCCGGCTTCATCGGTCGAAGGACCAAAATTAAGACCAGAATATGTGCAATTTGCGGCGCCCGCTTGGTCGACAATCAATAATAAAGCAAGACAGTTTGACGATAAGGCACGTCAACTTTTAAACCGGGAATATGAAAGTTTAAGCCTTTTTTGTAAATCATTCCGACGCAAAATAACTGATAATGTTTCCAGTAGGTCGTTCTTATACTTCACTGCCTTTCTCGTTTATTTGGATTTTGTCTGCAACGAATTTATGCCTGAGACCTTTCCTCCAAGATCGGTATCGAACCTCGATTATCAGAATGGTGCAGGAAGAATGAGCGATGAAATTGGTTACCTCCACCTTGAAGAACTTGCCGATGCGCGGATCAATGAGGTTTTTGAAATTATTACCCACGATGTAGCTAAATTTATAGAAGAGCGATATCCACATACATTTGAAAAAACAAGATTTTTATTTGAACTAAATTCCCACGGTCTTCCATCAGTAGAGAAGCTTACAGAAGGTACCTATACTAGCAGAAAATTTCAGTTCAGAAGTCCATACGTCCCCGAAATGGAACGGTTTATATCGGATTACGCGGAAGCAACTAACCAACAAAGCTTAAACTATTCGATTGAATGGCTGGGCATTAGTTCTGGTCAAAGGGCATTTCTCAATTTGTTTAGCCGACTTTACAGTGTAAGCGGGAAAATAAAGGAACCAAGCTTGATGATCACTATCGATGAAGGTGATCTCTATTTTCACCCTAAATGGCAAGTAGAATATTTGGCGAGATTGATTTGGGCCTTGCCCATCATTTTTGAAGATAAGACCATCCAACTCGTCCTTACGACACATTCACCTTTCTTAGTATCGGACCTGACAAAAAGCCACCTAATCTTTTTACGAAAGGACGGGGATAATAATACTCAAATCTTGCTTAACGAAAGGCTCGAAGAAACTTTTGGCGGAAATATCGGCGAATTATATCTAAATGCCTTCTTTTTGGATGGAAATCTCATCAGTCATTTTGCCGCTGACCGAATAAGAAATATTTTATATAAGCTAAAAAACGACAAAGCTAATTTTGATGGGTATGATTTACGAATAGTAAATCAATTAGGTGATAAACTGATTAAGTATCAACTCCAACAGCTATTAAATGATAAAGATCAGTGACCATACTTCAGCCGATCTGGATAATTTGGCGGCCGCCCATTTCTCGTTCCTTAATCCAATTGTGCTGCAACCGATTGCGGGTTACGCCAACAATTCTCTAATTGGCCGGATCCGAAAAGCCCGTACAGTATCCCTCGGGCGAAAATTCAGAAGACAAGTTGCTTTCTGGGATTACCTATTAGCCAATAATCAAGCCGTATTGTATGACCTCATTACCGGGCGTCCGGCACGATTAAAACAGCTTATAGGCGAAATTGCTCTCCAGTTTCCAAGAAGCATGTTTTGTAAATCACAAACCTATGAAGATTCAACACTTACACCCTTTGGGCAAAAGATAAAAACTGTATTCAATTACGCCAGAAAGTATCGAAATACCAATGAGTGCGTTCTGAATTTTAATCAGTTCAATTTAAGCTATTGCACCTATTGTAACGCAGCACCAGTCGAAGTGACTTCGTATCCACTCAATGGCCCCATAACTGAATGGCAAGCGTTACATCAACTTGATCATTTTTATCCTCAGTCGCGCCATCCGTACCTTGCGCAATCATTTTTTAATCTTATCCCTGGTTGCTCACCTTGCAACGCACAGCTGAAACTAGAAAAGGATTTTGATATCGATACACATTTCAATCCATTTCACAATCGATTAGATGATGAATTTGAGTTTATTGTCAATACTTTAACGCCTGCCGACGAAACTCAATTGGATTTTTCCGCTATGCCACGGGCTGGAAGTGTTTATTCAGATCAATCACTAATTGACTTCAGACTAATGAATCGTTATAACCTAAACCATAAGAGAATTATTTACAAGATGATTAATTATATGCGATTTCATGGCCCGGCTATCGTGATCTCACAAATGCGGCAAATGCCTGGGTTATACGCAAATCCATTGCAAGCCCATGAAGCAAAACTCGAAGCAATGGGGGTGCCACTGACTCAAGCAGAAATATCGCATTATCCATTAGGGAAACTGAAAAGAGATATTTGCCTTCGAATGCAAATGCTTTAAAGCAAGCTTTCGAATAGTTACTCGCTAAATAAATAGATTGATTTAAAGCTATTTCGTTAGATTTAGATTATTAGATTGGCAATCAATTGAAAAGATCGCCTTGCTTGAAACCGGAAGGATAATAAGTCCTGACCGTTGATTCGACTACGACCGGTTCCGGGGCTTCGTGAGTCCATGGTTCCAAATCGTCGGGCCAATGATTAAATTCAAGTTCTTCCGTACCGACATAGGCAGTATTGATTGGCGGCAGTTCCGGGTAATCGACAGGCGTGGCTTCTAGTGTGGTGCGATAATTACGGTCAATGGTGCAATATTCGAGCAAACGCGAAGGGATCTGCGTCCGGGCGATCTGTGACAGCCTTTCCTGGCTCGGTTTTTCCATCAGCCATTCCCAGGCCAATTCATCTGTGAGAATCGTCGGCATCCGGTGCTTTGTATTATGGATCTGATCCATCACCAAATCAGCCGCAGTAATACCAATCGCTACTGTGTTCACAAATTGACTGGTTTCAGGGTCAAGCCATTCGTTATATAGACCTGGCATGTAAAAGTATTCACGGCCTTTGACGCCGATATGGTATGGGTATTTGATGGTCTCTCTTAATTCTTGTCCCTTCTTGCCAATTTTCGGGATATGCCTCGATTCAACAAATCCCGTTGACAGAACCAAACAACGACGGTTCTTGGCCGCGTCCGCCCACATCGAACGCTTGCCATCTTCCTTCACAAAAAGATTTTCTGATTTAAAATTTAGCGTGGTGTACTTCGCCCGGAAAATGTTCGCCTCAGCCCGTGTCTTGATAAAACCGGGTACGTATCCCCATTCAGCCTGCACGATATCGAAATCCTTTCCATCCTCGGTCGCCACCAAAATAGCGCACGGCGCATAATTGAAACCATTATGCACACCCACATTCAGGAAATTAAAATTGCTGACCGCCTTAACAAGGCCCATTAATCGAATAAACTCGGAGCGGCTGACCTTTTGTCCGTTGTAGTAACACATAGTTGGTTCCTCCTGTATTCACGAAGATACGCAGCAACGGCGGCACCTGCAAGTTCCGCTTCTTCCTGGCGCCCCTCGGGAAGGGAGGTCCAGAATTTACTGCCGTCATCGGCGTTCGCTATGGTCATATTGAGCGGTTCCCTGCCGCCATCATAAACCAGGTGAAAGACTTTGGCAGATTTGATGATATGGACAGAAACATGCGCAATCAGTTCGCCGACTATCACGTCGAAGAATTTTGGATCGTTGCTGTCCAAGTCTTGTTTACGCATATACAAAAATACTAAACTATTTAGTAAATATCCAAATCTGCTGGATCCAGTTTCGGTAATGCTTGCAGCATAGTAAGCTACTGGAGATCAATTTGCGTAAGGATGTGAACGATAAGAATGGGAAGTAATAAATGGGTGAACGAAATTCAAATTTAACTATTTGGGAAGCCCTGTCGCTCTGCGGCGGGCTTTGTTGTTAAAAAGGTTTATTTTTAGGTCATTATGAATCAGCCTATTGACATGATCCGGGTCATACCGAAGCCTTACCACGAAGTTTATAACATGGGTTATCGGGAAACCGCTGTTTTAAAACTCGAAAAGGCCCATTTTGCGGGTATCCCTTACAGTGCTGGTAAAATGGTTCTTGCTTTTGAGTTTTGTTTATTTAATAAGCTGATCATTGAAAATGAGGAGGCGCTGGATTTTGAGGAGGTATCGATTTCCTTTCTCAATACTTACATCCGGGAACTGGAGATAAAGAATATTGCGGATAATAAAATATCCGTCAGTTTGGCTTCCTGTATCTTTTCGGGCAATATTTCCGCTTCCAAGCTCAGTTCGGTACAGGTTAATAATTGCCTGCTTGTCCGTGGTTTGTTTTTGCTGGGTTTGCCGAACATCCGAATTAGTTATACGACCGAGAATATTTTCCCCTTCTGGTGGAACCAGTTATTTAAGCGCACTGGGACGGGCCTTTCGTTTTTTTCGGAGAACGAACAACGTTATCATATTGAAAGCCCGGTAAGGCTGGTGGTCACTTCCAGTAAAAAGAGTGATGATAAGCCCGGTTATTACCTGATCGAGCATAATACCAGCCCCTACCATATCGGCTACCACCTTTCCGGTGCACGGGAGAATGCGCTTAAGTTCAGCCTTTTTGTCAAGTACAGCGGCGATGTGGATGAATCTACACAGATCGAAAATGTGAATCTGCATGCCTTATCGCTGACCGGCAATCCCAACGGGAAAGTGGCCGTGGAGAACACCCGAATCAGTAATTGGTATTTATCGGAATTTTCGCCGAAAACCGAAGCAGGTTTTTATAATATCACTCCCTATTTACCATCGGATGAGCCTACGCTGGTCGGTATTCACCAGTGTAACCTGGATAAGGTTTGGTTCGATAACGTGGATTTTGAAAGCTTCCAGCGTTTATCATTTTACCGCTCGAAATTCTCCAATGCGATATTCACTGCCTGTAGTTTTCCTGATGCGTATGAGAAATTCTCTCATTTTATGCCCATCGCAAATATCCATTACCCGGAAAACAAAACAGTGAACTACGATAAAGACCAATACGAGATCTTCCTGCAATTGAAAAAGGCGATGGACGCTACCGGGAACAATTATGAATCCCTGAAGATGCAAGCGGTTTCCCAAAGCGCGCTGCGTAAAATTAAATCGATCTCCAGCGCAGACCGTTTTATTTTACGGGTGAGTAAGTTTTCCAATGAGCACGGCCAGTCCATTTCGCGACCGTTTTGGCTGTTTATGGCTGTGAGCATTTCAGGCTATGTTTTGTATTTGTCGACGCTGGGACTGATCTTTCAACCAACTGAGTTCAACCCCAACCTGATCGGCTATTATTTTTCCTTTATCGATATCACCCATCGGAGTGATTTTTTAGTAGATAAAAAGAGTGAGCTAAATGGCTGGGCCTTGGCGACCGATTATTTTGTCAAACTTTTATTGGGTTACCTGATCGTTCAGTTTGTTGCTGCGTTCCGGAAATATGTGCGCAAATAGGTTTTAACCTTTGTCTCCTTGTTCTATATCCGAAAAATTGATGGTATCGGTGCCTGCCTTGCTAACCTCCGGTGCTACCCGTAATTTGTGAATGTTCGTGGTCACGGAAATTTTTTCATCGCCGATATCTTCCCAACCCAATTCAAAGCAATAGTACCGCAGGCGGTCATTTTCGATTATTTCTGCACTGGTATAGAATTGCCGTGTGAAGCCTCTTAGCAATAATGAATATAGGTCAACAGTCCACTCATCCCGGTCCCCAACTGCTTTTTTTAGCAGGGCGTGGTTCTTTTTGATCGCCCGGATCACGGCAGTGTGACCATCCTCGTAGCCCGACATTGCGTTTTCCCGGTTACGTTTACGGGTCGCTCTGGCGCGACATATGTCATCACAGTAACGTTTGTCCGTTCTACCTGGCGGCAATGGTTTACTGCAGTCCAGGCACCGGCTTCCTATCGTTTCTTCCATGAGGCCAATGGTTTATTATTTATTATCCGAACGCCGTTCGGTTATAATTGATTGCGCTCCGGCTAAATTTTTTTTTGGTTTTAAATTTGACGGTGAGGAAGTTGTTATGAATAATCCAATATTAGCCGCAGAGAGTTTTTCCTATAAAGGCAAACATTTTTATGTAGAATATAAACAGGCGGCCAATCATAGTCATTATTTGAGCCTGGCCTGTGTCGACGAACGCAATGATAACCGGCGTTTTTTCCTGAACATCTTCCAGGAAAACCTGCCATGTTTTATCGAAGCGCTGTCATCGGTGTTCCGGACAGCAGCCTACCGCGCGGCATTACCGGGTGCACAGGGGACATTTTTCCGGCCTGTAAATGGTATCAAGAGTTGGGAACGGTCGGCACGTCCGCGGGAAAAACTGATGGAACAAGGCCGTGAAGCGATGAGTGATGCGGAATTGCTGGCTATGCTGGTCTGCGCGGGATTGCCGGGTATGACGGCAGTGGATTTAGCCGAAAAGGTGCTGGCTTTAGCCGGGCATGACTTGAAACGACTGGCGGCTTTGACGCCTGAAGAGCTTATGGCGATCCCCGGTATCGGACATGCACGTGCATTGTCCATTATATCGGCGATGGAACTGGCAGTACGGCTGGCGGTGCGCGAACAACCACTGCATTTTTTAAAGCTGATCCATGCTTAAAGCGGATTTTCAGGATTATTCCGACAGTTGCTCAAACACAAAGCCATTAATGTTACGCTCGGCTTCATCAAAACTTACACCGATTCCGATAATTTCTTTATGCTCGTGCTGAAATTTCTGCGCATAATCTTTCTCGTGAATTTGATCCATAGCTATCCGGCTTAAATCGTTTTCCTGCCCGAACTTGAATTCGACAATATAAATAAGATCGGAAAAGCGGATGACGGCATCGATCCGCCCGTTATTCGTGGGTTCTTCAGAAAGGATGTCAAAACCCAGCAATCTTAAGATCAGGTGTACATTGGCGTGAAAATAACCCTCATGAATCCTTTCAATGGAATACGAAACGGTCGCCAGGATACTTTTCAGGGTACCGATAAAAGCGGGAATGTTCTTAGTTAACAAGCTGTAACGCAAATCCTGGTAAGGTACGTTCGTATCTTCCCAATCATAAATGTGTTTGACGTAATCGATCATGTTTACCAGGTCATTTTTGATCTTTTGGGTTTCAGTTACGATATAATCGGTATCCTCTCCCTGGAAATTGATATCCAGTAAATGCTGATGCTCGTTCAGCCAAACTTTGAAATTGCCTAAATAGGAAAACAAATTGTCAGGCGCGACAAATTTTTGCGGTATCAACCGGTCAAAATACAAATGATCTTCAACATTGGAATGGATACTGATTAAGAAATCCATCAGGTCCGTGCCTTGTTTTAATTGGTAAATTCCGTGTGTTCTTTGTTCATGCGTGGTCCTGTAAAACCAATCCAGTCGCTCAAAACGTTCGGAAAAGAATTCTGCAATATATTTTTCTATTTTTTTTACTCTGTTCATTTCATTTAGAATATCGTTTTCGCTTGTTGCGCCGCTTTAAATATTTCCTAGCTGTATTGACCAGGTAACCAAGCAATGGTAAAATCAATTTGACAAAGTTAATTGCCGGACCGATTTGTTCTAGCCATTCCGGATAGATCGTTTTCATGCATCTTTTTTGATGCAAATTTTATCGCAGGGGTTCGGAGGTAAGTGGTTGTAACTGGTTACAATTTTTAAGTATATTGGCTTGAATAGGTGGTCTGGAGACTGTTCAAGTCGGACATAATCTGATTTTTTGCAGAGCCAGCCAATAATGCAGCTACTTTTTCGAAGAGCTGAATCTTATTAGATAATTTCTTTTTCGTTTCAGGATTTCCAATCCTGTTGGCTTTGCTTTGATAAAATGTATACTTATTAAATAAAGCATCGCCGGAGGTGTGACCGTATTCGCGGGCTATTTCAGCTCCATTTTTTCTGGTGATTACCCGGCCCGTATAATGACAAAATAAGGCAGCTTGAGTGACGGTCAATTTATTAGGCCGGGCGACATCTTTTAACTGATCTGGCGTTTCCACTACTGGAGCGGAATCCGGCAAGTGTGCTTTTAACGCCATTGCACTTTCAATATTTTCAACGTAAACATCAATATGTTTTGCTATTTCAGATACATCAAAAAAGGTCGGGTATTTCTTTCCGATATCATCTGTGGTTATGATGTCGGTTGCAATCGTATTAAAATCAGACTTTATCTTTTTTAATCGGCTGATGCGCAGAGGCAGACCAGTTTCATTCCTCGCTTGTGGTATGGAGATTTCATAAGCCAGTAAGCGGAAATATTCAATGGGTAAAAGCCTGGCGCAAATCATATCTCCCTTTTTCAATACATAGTAAGGCTGCTCGTGGGGATTGCCCCGTTCATCTTTAAATAGAAAAGTATTGAGGGTTACTTTATAATCGACCTGGCTGGCAACAAAGTCATTCTTGTCCCAGGCAGGATACTGCCAAATATGATGATTGATCTTTTCATCTACGGTCGTCCTTCGGGATTCTTTATCAAAGGCTTTTTTAGTTTCCTGGTATAGTTTATTGATAAAAGCCACTGAACTGAGCACGACTTCCTCATGCCGGATGATAAAAGCACCATTTTCCTTATCGGCATATTCCTTGCTGATAAGATTGGAGAGGTAATACAATAGATAATACTGTCTCGGCGTATCTAGTTGTAGATCGGTAAAGTGTTCGACGATGGCAACGTAATCGCTGGAATGGTGATAAAAAAACAAATATTCGTTTCGTGCCCTCTCAAAGAAATCTACCGGCTCATACAAATCTGAAATATCGATTTCGTGATAAAGTTGTTCATAAAACCGGATGTTGAAAGCAGCATGTTCATTGCCTTCACCTAAAAAATAAGCTAATTTTTTGATAAAGCGCATGTGCTGATCATACAGAGTTTCTCACGGCGTCTTCGGGCGTTTTGCCGATCTCATTTGCATAGACCAAACGTTCTTCATAGGGATCGTAGGTCATGCGACCTTTTTCGCGGAAATACGCATACTGATCCTTTACCTGGATTTTTACGCGGACTTCTGTAAGGGCAAATTCATTAATGATTTCGTCTATAAAACAGGGATATGCCCAGTTATTCCCGAAAGAGATGTAATATTTCTCTGCTTTTTTAAGGTCAGGCGTTATCCGCTGACTCCAGGGCAACGACTTTACCGAGGGTTTGACTTTTACACGGTATCTGAATTCCTTTAACATCTGATTTATACCCCATTATGGTAAAGCGAATTTACGAAAGAATTTCGGGTTAATTACTCGTATCAGCCAATCCCGATCACCCGACCGGAACGGCCAGTGGTTACGCCAGCAGCTACAGCCGCCTTCTTCGTCGGCCGCTTCACTGCATTTTGGAAAAATGGGCCTCGCGTCCTCGCTCCTGCGGGGCTTCGGCCCATATTTCCTGTCTTCCTGTTTTTACGCTTTCCTATCGCTTTTACGCTTTCCCATTCTCTCTGCTGGCTTTTTCGCAAGCAAAGTTCCGAAACGGCGGCGCTGAATCGCCAAGGCCGGGGCCCTGCGGGTTTGCTGTCAAAAAATCTTCCCTGCTCGCTGCGCTCGCGAGGTATTTTTTTCGGCAAAGCTTTGTCGTTCAGTCCGCCGTGTTCAGGTGAGGTTGCTTACAAAAAGCCACCCGAGGCTATTGCCGAGGGTGAAGGATTTAAGCGACAAAAGACATGAAACAGACTAAAGGCAGGGCGCCACCCTGATAAGAAACTACAGACCTCAGACCGTCACAGGAAAAGGAATCAAAGTTTATCAATCTTAAAATTTAAAATCATGGAAACTAAAGTAAAAAATAACAGCACAGTAAATAATTCAAATGGCAATGGACAGAAAGTTAACAACCTGCCGGTAAGTACCGCCTTTAATGATAAAAAGGGCGAGCCGAAAAAAGAGGAAGCAAAACCTGAACCACAAAAGGTGGAAGAAACCAAACCCGCCGAGCCTGCAAAGCAAGCGGAACAACCCGCACACGAGCCGAGTAAAAAGGAGCTGAAAGAACAGTTTCAGCAACAGCAGGCGAGAAAGTTAGAAGAAACGGAAAAACTGGTCGAGCTATTGGGTAAGAAGATAGCGCAAAAGAAAAAGCTGCAAAATACGATTGCCAATCTGGATAGCTTTACGCTTGCACAAAGCGACGATAAAGACGATTTGGCAAGCGACAGCCGTTTTCAGCGTTGCGAACTGGTGATCACCGACGATGACGGCAACGAGTTTGTGACCAAGAATCCGTTCATTATCGCTTATGTCGCCCACGAGGTTAGACAGTTGTGCGTGGACAAACTTACCGAAGTCGAAGCCACAATCATTATTCCCGAATAAATATCAAATGGAAACGCCCTGTGTATGATGAGTGCACAGGGCGTGTTTTCAAAAGGTTGAACCTCTTAATTACTAAGACAATGTTAGAGTTATTTATCGAGTTAACCAACCAAATATTTTGGGTGGGTTATGCACAGGAGTTGGCCAGTTCCGACCCTGCACTATTCCAGTTTGAGTTTAACGAGTTCCTGAATGCCTATAATCCCTAAGCTATGAAAGACAGCATTTTTTTACTGGTGAAAGTCACTATCAGGAGAAAGCATCAGAGCATCCATGATGCTATTGCAGAATTGCAAACTAAAACCCGGTTGAGCGTCAGCAGCACGCCCAATGTCGAAGTTATAGAAACCAAAATTCTTCCATTAAACACTAAAAAGTAGAGACATGACAAATTATAGTAACAGTATCGTAAAACCCAAAGTATGGCAGGTCATCGGAACGACCATAGCCAACAATGCGACCAGTGCGGAGGCATTGGTACAGGCAGGTTTGGATTTCGAGGTGGTTAAACGCCCGAACATCCACGCCCTGCCAAGCGGTAACAATATCATATCGGATAACAGTTTTTATACTTTCCGGACTGACACCGAAGCCATTTTAGGCGATAAGGTCGGTAAGGATTACCAGGTCGTACAAAACCTCGATGCTTTCGAATTTTTTGACAGCATCGTCGGTAATAGCGGTGGCATCCGCTATGAAACGGCGGGCGCGTTAGGTTTTGGCGAAACCATTTTTATCACTGCCAAATTGCCGGATTATATCAAGGTTGGGCGCAATGACCTGATTGACCAGTACCTTTTCCTGACCTCGACCCATGACGGAGGCGGTTGTATTACCATCGCTTTTACGCCTGTCCGGATTTGGTGTTCTAATACCTTAAATACTGCCTTGCGGAATTGCAGTAATGCCATCAAGATACGGCATACCGCCAGCGCAGCCGAAAAGCTCAAAGGGGCGCACACGATGTTGGGTATCAGTAACCAGCTTTCCACTGAACTGGAAGTGATTTTCAACCGCTGGTCAAGGATTAAAATAACCGATCCGCAGGTGAAAAGACTGATACAGTTAGCGATGATACCAAACCGCGAAACCTATGAAAAGCTAAAATCTGGCAAAGATGAAGCCTTATCGAGCCATTACAACAATATCGTTTCGGGCGTTTTTGACTACTGCATGACAGCAGACAGCCAGCAGGAGAGCACCACGAAGGGGACTTTATTCGGTGCGTATAATGCCGTGACAGGCTATTATCAGAACGTCCGCAATTACCGGAACGACGATAGCAAATTCAAATCCATTATGTATGGAACAGGCAACGAACGCGCACAAACAGCATTTAACCTATGTGCGGATTTTGCCAAGAACGGGAATAATGCATTAATATTCAATTAATCGAAGGGGAGCAATCCCCTTCTTAAATTTAAAATCATGAGTTATATCGTTATAGAAACACATGGAGGGCCGGAATACGCCACCATATGCACAGATGAAATCGGGAATAATTTAGTATTTGAGGGAATCGAAGAAGCGGAGGCGGAAGCAGCCGATTGTCAGGACGGCATAGTCGTTGAACTTTAATACTTCCGATATTACTATAGCCTTGTGTTTGCACACACAGGGCTTTTTTTGAAAAAAAATCTCAATTAAGCGCTATTCAGGTTCAAGGATTTACAATTAAAAAATTTCCTTCAGTTTCCATATCAGTTCCAGGGCTTCCAACCAGCCGGAATTTGCAAAGTGATCCAAAATAGACAACAAGCTATTAAAATACTGCTTTTCCCTTAACAATCCTTTGTAATCCGCCAATATCCGTTCGGCCAACTTCATGGATTCCTGCATGGTGGTTTGGTCATAGGTAAAGTTGTTTTCTGCCGCACAGGCAACCGTGTCGGCGGCCAATCCGAGGATATAGGCTGGATCGGCAGGTAGTAAATAATTGAGCAGTTGCATTAGGTAATAGCCCGAATGCGCAACCATAAAACCGTTTTTGATCTTTTTTGAGCCGGATAAAATCAATTCCAATAAAGGCTTGATTTGGGTGAGATAAGTTTTTTTGGCTTTCAGAATGGCTTGTTTAGATTTATTTTTTTCGTCCTTATCAACCTTAAAGAACAGTTGCTGAATACAAATATCAATGGTATGAAGTGGTGCTGAAATCGCAGGATCATTTAATTCGAGTGGTTGTATGATATCAAATTGCATGCTGATCAAGGTTTCAACTAATTTGTATAAATCGCCTTCCGTTGCTCTGCCCAGCAGCTCCGCCTTTTTCTTGTTTTTAAAATCAAGAATGAAAAAGCTTCTCCAGATGAATTCCCTGCAAAAACTTTCGTTTGCTGCATTATGCTTTACCAATTCCCAGGCAGTATCGTTATCATGATTTAAAATCACTTCTAATAACAAGTAAACGAACATTTTTTCCAGATCGTCGCTTACTTTAATTTCATGCAAACGAGGATTAATCAGCCATAGTGCATCCACAACTTTTGCCGTTTCCTCTGCAATTACGTCCTTATAATACATGGCATGAATTACCTCGTGCAGGCAATGACCATCCGTTTCATTCACTCCTCTTTCCCGTATGATAGACCAATATTGGCTAACGTCTTTCTTATAGAAATAGGAAAGTATCTGCAATGCTTGAAAGCGTACGCGCTGGGTATTATCCCGCATCAGAGATAATAATTTCTCGGCGATGTTCGGTTTTTTCCACTGATATAATAAACTGACCAAAATGCTAGTCGAATACGTACGTGGGCTTGGCGTAAAACCACCATATTTATTCGTCAATTCGCCCGGCTGATATTCGCCAAAATACCGCTTATCATCGATCAATTCAAAGGCGACCGCTTCAGTCCAGGATTTCAGCTTTTCCGGTACCTTTTTAGATTTTTGGAGCACGATGCTTAAATATTGACTGATCTCCTTGTCACAAGCTTCAAGCAATCTCAATGGGAACGCATCAGACCGAAGTTGATAAAGCTGTTTGACTTGCTTTAAATAAGGCTTATAGTTTTTCGGAACAGGCTTGGGCCGGTTCTGAATATTGAGATGGCTATCATTAAATTCTTCAATTTGTTTGATGAGCATATAGGCTTCGTGTTCTACAACAATTTCATCTCTGATGTCCAGCCTTTGCTTTTCTTCAGCGATCGTACGTTGAAATGAAATCGAGCTTTCCATTCGGCTCGCTTCTTCGCCGGCTATTTTACCGGTCAGGCTTAAGTGTTCAATGCTTTGATCTAATACTAACTCTCCATCGGGTACACTGCTGAATAGCACGCCCTTTAGCCTGCTCATCGAGGGTTCATCATAGTATTCTAATAAAGGCAGCGTATAAATAGTAGTTTCGATCTGTTTTCTTTGCTCAATTGTAAAGAAACGCCATGATTGTTCAATCAGGTTATAAATTTCCTGCCTTGATTTGGAAGATGAATAAATGCCCGGATTACTTAAAATAACTGCTGAAACGGCCGGATTTACTTCAGGTCGTTTTTGCAAAAAATTCAGCAGTCGCGTCCAAAGCATTCTAGAACGGGCATGCTTGATGTAAGCCCATAACAATTCGTTCAGTTCCGTCAATTTTCCCTCATCTGCTAAAGCATGGAAATATTTTGTAATCCGTTTGATGTGGGATAACGGGCCATAATCTTTTTCAAGTTTATATTCATAAATGTTACCATCTTCGATGATCGTAGTTGATAAGCCATTGATTAAAAGCGTTTCCGAGGGACGAACCATCCAATATTTTTCTTTATCGAGTAAATAATGATCTACGATCTTCAATCCGAAAATGAGTGATTCTTGAGGGTTCAACAATAATAGCTGCTCAAATTCAGCTTCCAGCCGATGGTGTACACTATCAAAATCTTGTTTTCTGTTGCTTCTCAACGCCATTACTACACTGTTACCCATATAGGTTTCTTTGTCACTTACCTCGATGTAATCATAAACGGTTTTATAGATGGTCAAAGCAAATGGTAGGTCATACTTGCCGATGTTGACAATTTCGTCGGCCAGTATATAAAAAAGATGGATGTTAAAATCCGGAACTTTCAGTTGCTCTAACAACTGGTTAAGCAGCGGTTTGGGCTTATCGATTACCCACAGACATTGAATATAATTACGAAGTGCCCAATGTTGCCCGTTTCCTTCAATCCGCATTCTAAGCGTAGGGGTATTGATAGATTCTAAATAGTATTTTAGATAGTTATAGCTGATTTGCCCCAGCAATTTAAGCCGCTTAATGTCTGAACTATATTGCTTTATGGCTTTTTCTGTCAGAAAGCCTAATTCCCAAATAGTCAAAGGTGCTATGTCTTTTGAGAGTGCCAAAAACAATTGAAGATCTTTCAATTGAAGATCATTGGGGCGTATGAACCGTATGGCCTCCAGTACTTTACGGTAGACTGCTGATCTTTCTTCATCATCTGCAATTTCATTGAGGGGCCCAAAATCGCTTACAGCATCAAAGTGGTGAGCTAATACAAAATTCAGTACTGTTTGGTGGATCAGGCGGAAAAGTGGCTCGGGAATACTCCTAATTGTGAGATAGTGCTGCCAAAATTCCACACGGCTATGGCTCCATAGGGTACTATAATAATAAATATAGCTTGACCTGAACAAAAATGGTTGACGTTCATTCGCTTTCAAATACGTAATTAATTCATTGACGTTATCCGGTATAGCATATTTAAAAAGCGCATATTCAAGCAATATGTTATGCGCAAAGGCGATATTTTCACGCGTATAGGAAGTTTCGGTAATAATGCCGTCACTTAACAAGCCCTCAAAAGCACCAATATTTTGATCCGTCAAAACGGTTAGTTTTTTACAACTCAGATTTTCGCGAGTGCTTAACAAGATGGTCAAATGCCGCAGAAACAAATCTTTTGCCGTATCACGATTGACCCGCTGATTCCAATAGAGGGTCAATAATTGTTCTTCCGTTTGGATATAAAGTTGATCTTTATCCGGTACAACCTGTGTGAAAAGATTTAAAAAGTAGGGTATTCGGATTATATCCTTTAAGGCAGCGTTCGCATGTTGGACAGCATTTCTCATTGCTTTATGAGGCTTTACCGCTGTAAGCACTTCATCGTTGGATAGGCCGGGGATTTCCATATACCGGCATCCTATCGCATTTTTTGTGGAGCTTTTAGGAAACAATTCCGCTAAACGGTGTGATTTCAAAGCATCATACGAACGGGTACTGGCCACGACATGCCAGTTTGATCCAAGATTGGCAATTGCGGCTTTAATATGGGCCAGCATGTTCGTTTTAAATGCTTCATCTTTTGCAGTATCAAAGGCGTCGAATATTAATAGTGACTTACCCGACGCATTTGGAACACTTTTGAGTGCGTCCAGCCAATTTGAAGTCGTACCTAACTCCGTTGACAATTCTGCCGAATTTCCTTTGATCAGCTCATTGATCCTAATGACAAAACACGGAATTTCCAATTGCTGATATTTGCGCTGTAACTCTGTTATCGTAAAGCTTTTACCATAGCCGGGGCCACCGGTGATTAGGCCGCTGTCATCCTGGGTAAATGTAAAAAGTTGGTCCATTAACGCTTTTCGGTCAATAAAGAACTGACCTTTAGGGATCGGTTTAAGTAACTGCTGAGGTGATGTGATGACAGTAGCTGCCGATGGAATTGTATAACCCGCAATTTGCGGGTTCAGTTCCTGGTCCAACAGATCAAGAACAGGCCTTAAAGTCTTTGCAGACTTTTTTTCGTAATAAATTGATTCTGAAAGCTTTGTCATATCCCAGCCTTCATAGTTACTGCCACCGATGACCTTTGATTCAAGCCATTGTTTATCAACTTTTTGAGAAATAAAAATCAGATAAAAATGCTTGTATTTAGGTGTCGACCCTTGCTTGGTTAGGTCTTTAACAACTTTATCGTATTTTGTTTGATGCGACTGATTCGACGTGATCTGTACAAAAATTTGATTGTCTTCATCCCAAAGATCAAAGCTTTCCTGGTTTAATTTCTTTCGATTCCCATTCTCAAGTTTCCATGAAAATATGAGGTTCAACAATTCGCAAAAGAAATTTTCAGCATGAATAGCATCATTGTGGAGGTGTAGAGAATTTGCACTTTCAATATCATCAGCAAGCCGGAATAACAATGTTTTTATTTGGGAGAATAAGGCGGTCGAATTCATTGTTAAAATTATAATTATTTACCCAATTTTAACAAACAAGGCTATGTACGCTTAAACCAAATAATTCGTGGTTCAATAGCACATTAGAGTGTAAATAGATAAATTGTTACCTTTTAGCTTTATCTATAGCTTTCTAAAACTTCGATATTGATAACTAGTAGGATAGTTTACAAACTTCTTGCGAGCTATTCCAATGACTCTTCTTTATCTTTGTATCTCAATTAAAACCTTAGGGCCTTATTAATTATGCAAAACTGGCAGCAAGTATTTACTACGATAGATGGTCGCGATGCCTGGGGAACGATAAGGGGCTACGTATATCAGGTTGACGTAACAATTCATCGCTGGCTTGATTTATCTGACACCGATATATTAGAACTCGAACGTGGCGAGGATATCGATATCGTACATCGTGATTTAAAAGGCGATGAGCTTTCCCGTGAGTTACAGCAGCTTAAATTCAGGGAAGGAAACTTAAGCTTAAATAGAGCAGAAATAATAGAGATACTCCAAAACTATTACTTGCATCGGAAAAATAATCCTGGTCATAATTTAAAATTTCGTTTTGTAACGAATTCAATCTATACCACAGAAAAGCCCACAATATTTCCTTCCGAAAAGGGGATCGATGCCTGGCACCGTCTCGCAAAGCTTCAAAACCTTGACGCCGGCAACGTCGATCTTACCAGGATACGGCAACAATTACAGTTAATGATATCCAAACAAATCATACCTGTAACCGATAAGCTTACTAATGCTCAAAAAAAGGAAAACCAGAGTTGGACAGATTTTAGCGACTACCTTGATGATGCCACGAAGCTGATTGATTTTATTAAAAACTTTGAATGGTCGTTTCGTAATGAAGACCAAAATCAGGTAAGTAAGGAGATTTCAGCAACCTTAGCCGGTAAACATGGCAAAGAAAATGCTCAACCCATATATGCCCGCTTATTTCTTCATTTGTTCAAATTGCTTAGTACAAGCGGTATCAAACAAATAGACAAAGCTCTATTGGATAACCTTTGTACAATGCCCGCTATATCGCAGGCGGACCAGCAATTGCTCGACATTGTGCAAAACCTGATATCAAATCTTGACATACGGGTAGATGCTCTGGAGAAAGAACAAAAGAATCAACAAGCCGCTATACAGGCTATCACAGAAGAAATAGGGCTGTTACAAACGCAGGCATTAGTGGATTTTCGTACTAAGTTAATTTCTACTGCGCCGCCGGCTCCTCTTCAAATGGGCACTAAAAGGGTCGAAAAGGTTGGCGATATAGTTGCAAAATTGCAAACCAAACATTGGATGCATCTGGAGGGGATTAACGGATGTGGCAAAACCCAAATGGCAGCTTTGGTAAGTGTTCGCTATAAGAATTGTTACTGGCTTGACTTAAGAGAATTTAATGAGGATCCAAACCGCAGTTTTGTTTCACTATATGTCTTTCTGCAAACGATTTCCGGCATCACAGTCAAACAACTTATATCAGATTGGTTTACCGGAGTCGTAAAAAGTCTTCCCGAGAATACACTGCTCGTCATCAATGATCTTCCTTCCATTACGCCCAATGATAGGCCAATGGCCGGTTTCTTAATTGAATTGGTGAAAGCAGCCCATGAGGCTGGTATCCATTTTTTGACCACAAGTAACTATAGCATCATGCCGGACATATCTACGGCATTGCCTGAAAATGCAATTGCTGTTGATGACTCCTTCAACTTTACTGATGACGAGATCAAAGAATGCCTGGTTTCTTACGGAGCACCGGATACCATGCTTCCTTTTGCACCTTTAATTGCAGTCAAATCTGCACGAAACCCGCGGTTAGTAACGGCGATAATTCAACGGTTGCGAACGCTGAACTGGGGCTCAACCGACCAAACAGCAATCGAAATTTTATTTGATAACGAATTCGATCCTCAAATTTTAAACGATGTTCAAGCATCTATAAGCCGCTATATAGCCGACGATGCAAGTAAGGAACTTCTGTACCGGTTAAGCCTGGTAAGCTGGAAATTCGGTAATAGCGAACTTAATGCAATTAGCGGGGTAACGGAAAAAATAATCCATCCATTCGAAAAAATGCAGCCCTTGTTGAATACCTGGATTCAACAATTTGCGGCTGCCAGCTTCGAAATATCGCCATTGGCTGCTCGTATCGGTGACAAAAATTTATCCGTCGATACTATAAAAGAGGTTCACCGTGCCCTGGGACATTCTTTGTTGCAGGGCGCAGTAAACCAGTCGACAGCCCTGCGAGCGATCTTTTCATTCATTCGTGGCGATGATAGCAACGCGGCAGGCAGTTTGCTCATGCAGGTATATCTATTGGTAACAAATGCGGAAGAGGCCAAAAACTTAGACGCTTGGGGATTCTTCGACCTTTGGACACCGGATGATCGGATTATGCCTGGAGATATGGCTGCAGGTCTGCGGGCCAGCCTTCAGGTTCAGCAAATAAGGATTTATCAATTGTTAGAAAAGGATGAGTCACAATTACTGCAATCACTTGAAAGCAACCTTAACAAGCCCGATCTTTCAAAGATACAGTCCGTTATTATTCGAACATTGGTGCTCCCGCAAGTAGTCGGCAGGCACACCAATTACTACCTTGAAAATTTGAAATATGTCGTTGAAAATTGGGGAGAACTCAAAGCACAGTCCATACCGGATTTTAACAATGAATTTATTGCCGGAATGCTTTGGATCGGACTGCCTCATCTGATCAAAATTGACGACCTGATTAAGTGGATTCGGATAGGATCGATTATGCCGCAACATACTAGTGTGTCACCATTTAAAAGCTCTATTGCATACTCTGCATTTACCGTGCTCTGTAACCGTATTTTGCAGTTTCAACCCGATAATGGTCAAACAGAAAGTACGGCTGATAAACTAAAAATCCTCGAATTATTAGAGAAAACCCTGAAGGAGATTAACGAGCCAGATTTGGCTTCAACTGCAATAGCTGCACGGATAAAAATTGAGTTTACAATATATGTGGACCCTGCTAATGCCGACGATCTTACACGTGTGTATATTGATGAAACCAACTCGGAGGACATGCGATATATCCTGGCAAGTAATATAGGAAGACTGTATTTCAACGACGACAATGCTAAGGCTAAATCCCGCGCGAAAGATTGGCTCGAAATAGCCGTAGCTAACGATTTAAAAGATCAGGACACTTTTCCCGAATCGTTAATATTTCTTGCATCGGTGGTATCCGATACAGAACCTTATGCTGCAATAGGCCATTGCGAACGCGCTTTGAAGATTGCCGGGGAAAATCCGGACTTAAATGATCTGGATTATATCGGAACCCTGGCTGAGTTAACGCTTTCTTACTGGATCGCTGACGACCTATCGCCAATGCTCAAGAACCTCGAAGAGTTGGTTGAGCGTTTGTACGCAGCGAAAGAAGATGAACCTTCTAAGGAATGGATCAGGTTGTTTCAGCTCTCGGGGCACATGACAGGCTATATTGCATCGATGCTAAACGAAAAGCGAATCCCGCAAACTAAAGGCGGAGATTATTTTAAACCTTTTCAGGGAATGTTTTACTTCAATGGTAAAGACATTTCAAATTTATATAATCCTAAAAACGATGCCATGCTTAGCAGCCAGGTTGCATTTGCGGCAGCGGGAGTTCACCGGATAGATCGCGCATACGTTTGGACAGTAAAATCCCTTGATATGGCAAGGTTAACAGGCTTTTCCGAGACCGTGGATTTGGTGCAACGGGTTAATGCGCAGTATACCGTTGCTGACTTTCATCCACGGGAGGCCTTGGACGCTTATTTATATTCCGGCGCCGTCACTGCTTTGGTGACTGGTACACCACAGGAGCGCCAGGAAAAATTAAAGGGGCTTGACGTTCCTGGTTTACTGAGTGTGAAACCTTCGCCCTATTGGGATAGTGCCGAGGATACAACTGTGAATATGGCAGTGATCCCTCTATTTATAATGGTATTGAATGCTGTACTTGTTAATAAACCGGAAAAGAACCGCATGAAGGACGAATATCTGACCTTGATGAATGATTATAAAATTTCCGCTTCGCAGCCATTGTTATGGGATTTAGTGCATGAGATTTCAAATCTTGTATTTACATGGAATACTGACGTAGACCGTCTTGCAGGACGGGCTAATACATTTGGGCAGCAAGAAAAACGACATCTTCAAATGATGTGTATCATCGGTGTTGGTTTCATAAACGATGACCCGAAGGCGAGATTACAAGCATTGATAAATGTCATGCCGTACCTTGAAAAACTAAACAAAGCCACAAAAAGTATTATTGAATTTTGTTTGGTTCCATATGTGAAAAGCAGCTACAAACTTATCTGGGAACAGCTTGCATTAAACGAGTCCCCGGATCAGGTTGCTGCACTTGCGCAAATTCAAAATTCAGATACTTATGCAATGCAAACCGCCTTACAGCCACTTATTGAAGTTTTGAATCCGGACCTGGATAACGAACGACGAGCATGGCTTTACGAATACCGGGAAATTTAACATAGAATCCTCTTTTTAGGAGGGATCTGTTATAATAGCAATGAAACAATTTAGAAAAATTGCCTATTAATGTTCATCAAAATTCTTTAGGCAGTTAGCAAGAAGACGCATATCGTCTAAAAAATGGTGCGTAAGTTGCACATTTTGGAGCACCCAACTATTATGTGGGAACTATCAATGCTGATTCTGTTAGAAGTCCAATAAAGCCATAGTCTAGGACTTCAATAACATTCGAAATTCACGGAACTGTTCCGCATGTAAAAGAAAAAATATCCGTTAAAGTAGAGGTACTTAAGCGTCGCAGAAATTTCACTTAAAAATTTAGACTGATACATATTTTGTTACTCATTTGTAACTCAAAAACAACTAATTGGCTGATTATCAATGACAGTTTACTTTCTGTCAGAAAGTGGGCGAAAAAAAAGTTATTAACATCTTGATTATCAGTAAAATAATGCTTATATTCTTTTTTGTTACTCATTTGTAACTCAAACGCTGCAACTTATTGATAATCAGTACTGCTTCACTTTCTGTATCGGTAAATAGGTACGCAGAATATTGAATAATTACAATAACTTATGACAAGTAAAACTCTCATTGCTAATAAGTTATGTTTATAAGAAGGAACTGCAGGAGGAAATCAAGCAATATTTGTAATTGAAAAGCGATTAGTTATCGATAATAAGATGAATTTTGCTTCTGTAACTGCTTGTATGTACATATAATACTATCAATTACATATTACGCAATTTGAAAATACGCTTATAAATTATCACTAAGACCCTTTATTACGCAAACGTTTGCGCACACCCTGCAACTAAGTTGTCCCTGTAAAACTTCTATATTACTCAAAATTCATTATCATGGAATCCCTGCGGGTGGAAGGTACAACAGTTAAACAAGTCTCAGTTAGCTACCTATTTGGCACCTTCCTGAAAATAGGATGTGTAAGCTTTGGTGGATACATGTCATTGGTTTCGCTTGTCCAAAAGATAATGGTGGAAAAAGATGAGACTTTAGATAACCAGGTAATTATTGATAGCATAGCCATAGCCAGCCTGATACCCGGCCCACTGGCTGTAAATATAGTGGCTAATATAGGCTACCATCTGAAAGGCAAAACAGGAGCTTTGATCAGTATGCTTGCTGTACTAATGCCTGCTTGTTTGCTAATGTTGCTTTTAGCATGGTCATATTTTAATTATGCATACAGGTTCGATTGGTCTGCTGTAATGTATTATGTAGTGGCGGTGGTTAGTGCGCTTATATTATCAACAGGTCTGAATTTATACAAGAAAGAGGTCAGTCGGAATTACATTAAAGGATTGCTATGTGTGTTAGCCGTTATGGTAATGATTTTTATAAACAGCTACACATTAACGATCGGTTTAATACTTTTTGGCGCGCTAGCTGGAGTCTTTGCAGGAAGGCATAATGTGAAATGGCATGGTATTAAAAAGATAGGCTCGTTTAGACTAAATCCTTTTAACTCGGCTGTAATAGCCCTTTTGGCAATCAATGAAACGATTTTTATAACCAATACCTATAAACTTTATAACAGCCCGATATTAAAACTGGTTACTGTTTTTTCCGGAATCAGTCTCACATTGTTTGGTGGCGGCTATGTGATGATTCCTATAATGCAATCATTGTTTGTAAATAATCTTCACTGGCTTACAAACCAGGAATTTGTTGACGCCATTGCTTTTAGCCAGGCTACTCCAGGTCCGATTTTGGTTAGCGCTACTTTTATCGGTTATAAACTAGGTGGGCTAATTGGCGCTGTGTTGGCTACTGTTGCAATGTTTACACCATCGGCCATACTCATGATTTTTGTGAGTAAAGTTTTCAAAAAAAATAAAGAGCATAGCCTGGTTAAAGATATGATTGGTGGCGTAAAGATCGTGGTAATTGGTCTTATTATCGCTTCAGCCCTCAGGATACTAATTCTGCAGCCGTTCTCAGTTGGTTTGGTAATAGCTGCGTTGGTTGCCCTGGTTTTGAACTTTAAATATAAAGTAAGCCCGGTTTATTTGATTATCTCGTCCATTTTTTTAGGTGTTATAAGACAATATTTAATATGAATAAAACCTTACGCCCAAAAGGTATTCAAATGATCGGAACACAGCGTTCCGGGTCGAATTTACTGAGGGTTATGCTTGATCAGTCGGATGATATCGCATCTCCGCATCCGCCGCATATCCTGGTAACATTTGTACCATTGCTGCATTTATACGGCGATTTGAATGCAGGGACCTATCAAATACTCATTAATGATGTAGTCGATTATGTTGAAGCTAATCCCGTTCCATGGGATGGCGTGCATATTAACCGCCAAAAGATATTCGAAGATTCAAATAGCTACAGTCTGTTCGAGATCAACAGGTTGATATATGAACAGGCAGCTATTGAAAGAGAAGCAAAGTATTGGTGTTGCAAAAGTATGGCCAATGTTCACTATGCTGACGAATTGGAGCGTCACAATGAAGGTCTTAAATACATTTATTTGTACAGGGATGGAAGGGACGTAGCGGTGTCATTTAAAAAAGCTATCGTCGGCGAAAAACATATCTATCACTTAGCCAGGCAATGGGCGGATGATCAGGCTGCGTGTATCAAACTATCCAAAAAGATAGG
>Ga0310811_10000678_pt1 | contig 43389 bp, 70 predicted proteins | sample YCmetagenome_FD_207642 | JGI IMG/M metagenome (GOLD analysis project Ga0310811, IMG submission 207642) | Soil microbial communities from experimental microcosm in Duke University, North Carolina, United States - YC | ecosystem: Engineered > Artificial ecosystem > Soil microcosm > Unclassified ...
GCGAATTGTGGAACGCGGACACGTTTCGTACGACATATCCGAACACCCCGCATAGCGAGGTTGACGACATCCTGATCCGGTTTTCCGACCCGAGCGTGTGCAACACCGTTTCCACTGTGATCGGCGACGACAAGCCAATCTGGCATCCGGCCGCGGAAGTGTTGCCGTGGCAGGCGCCGGTGCTCGACCTGATGCGCCGCGTTGGAGCTCATCAGCTAGACCGGCTGATGATCACAAGACTGCGGTCTGGCTACCGCATCGCGCCGCACGCGGATGACCAGGGCGATTATGTGAACGATCCGCGGCGCGCTCGTTTCCATGTCGTGCTTCAAGGGCTGCCGGGTTCGCTGTATCACAATGGGGACGAGACGGTTTGCATGCGGACGGGCGAGGTGTGGACGTTCGATCCTCTGCTGGTTCATTCGATAGAGAACAACAGCGGCGACGACAGGATACACCTGATCGCTGATTTATGCCTGATGCCGGGATGCTGACTGCGCAAGTCGAGCCATACAGCGAGGCGCTGCCTGATCTGCTGCCGCTCTATCCCCAGCACTGGTCAGAGGTAGCGCTGGATCAGGACCGACCAGAGGCGGCGCTGAAGCCACGATTTGATGTGTATGCGCAGCGTGATGCCGCGGGGGAGTTGGTGCTGGTGACGCTTCGGAATGACGGCAGCTTGTGCGGCTATTTCCTCTGTTTTGTCAGTCCTGGGTTGCACTATGCTGATTGTCTTACCGCTCAGATGGACATCGTTTATGTGCATCCTTTGATGCGCGGCCGGCATGGGGGCATGCGACTGATCAACACAATGCGGCGTGAACTGAAGCGGCGAGGCGTCAAGCGCTGGTTCGCTGCTGAGAAGATCGGCCGCAGTTCTGGCCTTGGGCGCATGTTTGAACTCGCCGGCTTCCGGCCGGTCGAAACCTACTATTCGATGTGGATTGGAGCCTGACATGGTTGCTGCGGCAGTTATCGGCGGCTCTGTCCTAAGCGCGGGCGTCGGCGCGCTGTCGTCATCGAGCGCGTCTAAGTCGGCGGCGGCCGGTGCGAACCAAGCCGCGCAACTGAACCAATCGCAGTTCGACCAGACGCTGGCCAACCAACGCCCATTTATGAAGGTCGGCGAGAATTCGCTGCCGTATCTTGAGAACCTATCGCGAGGAGGCACCACTGACGGCGGAACGAATTATCTCGGCATCGCCGAGGGGAGGGTGCCGTTTAACGGCATGACCCAGGCTGAGGTGGAGCAGACGCCAGGCTATCAGTTCAATCTGTCGCAGGGGCTGAAATCGACACAGAGCGCTGCCGCGGCGCGCGGGCTCGGGGTATCGGGAGCTGCGTTGAAGGGCGCGGCGACATACGCCACAGGGCTGGCCGATTCAACCTACCAGAACCAATTCGCCAACAAGCAGGCCATTTTGGGCGATTACATCAACCTGAATACCGCGCAGCAGGGCAACATCAACAATCAGTTCAACCGGCTAAACAGCGTTGCGACGCTTGGCGAGAACGCGGCCACGCAAACCGGCATGCAAGGTACTCAAGCCGCGAACAATGCTGGCGGGTTTCTCAATCAGGCTGGGCAGGCGACCGCGGCTGGCACGGTCGGCGCTGGTAATGCGATCAGCGGGGGGCTCAATAATTATCTCGCGTACCAAGGCTATCAGAACAGCGGCGGGACAGGCGGCTATGGCACCAGCGGCTATGGAACCAGTTATAATCCGAACAACTGGAATGGCGCCACGCCACCAGGTCTCTACTAGGGGCACGTCCAATGGCTGACACCGGCAACGTGCTCGACATGATCGCCCACCCCGTGGTTGCGGACCCGCTGGCGGCGTTACAGCGCGGCCTTCAAACGAGGGAGATAGCGAACCGCAACGCGCTGTTTCAGGCTAAGCAGGCCACCGGGCAGGCGTTCCAGAACTCGCTCAATCCTGACGGCACGCCAAACCAAGCTGCGCTCAATCAGAATCTGGCCGCTGCTGGTCCGGTTGCCGCGCTGAATGCGCAGGAAAGCTCGCAGGCGGGCCAAACACTAGACCAAGGGACGCTCCTGACGCACATGGCTCGTCTCACATCGCTCGGTAATGCAGCGATGGGGTTGGCGTCGCAGTATCCTACGGGTGTGCCGCAGGATGCGGTGAACAAAGAGATCGACACACAGGCGGCAAAGCTCGGGTTGTCGCCGGAGGACGTGGCACAGGCCAAGGCACAGTTCGGCGCTGACCCGGCCGCCAATACCAAGACGATATTCCGTAACCATGCCGCCAATCTCAGCGCGCAGCAGGCATTGCTGGCGGCGCTGCCGCAAACGGCGGACCTCAATACCGGATCGGCCGTCGTCGGCACTCAAAGACCGGCTGCATTGAGTGGCCAGCCGCAGGGTGCGATTATCCCGCAGGGCGCTCCTTTGCCACTTACCCTTACCCCTGGAGAGGCGACGGCACCAACGCAGATCGGGGTGACGCCTGGGACCAACAAGCCGATCTATGGCACGCGCACGCAGTTCAACGAGAAGGCAACCGGACAACCGTCGCCACTTGGCACCGGTCGAATCAACCCGCCATCGGCGCTGCTCAACCCTGCCAACGCTCCTGCGGCCACGCCAGCGGTGCCAAGCGCAGCGCCGACGGCATCGTCACCAGCGCCTGCCGGCGGCGGTATCGTCATGGGTCCTGGCCCGGCGGAGCAGGCAGCTCAAACCGCCAGTGGCACTCAGAGTGCAACGGCATTTCAGGGCATCGCCGATCAGGGGGTAAAAGGGCAATCGCAAAACGCCATTCTCGGGAACATGTTGGCAGATTCCAAGCAATTCACGACAGGTCCGCTCGCCGATCGGATCAAGGCATTCACCTCGTTCGCGACCACCTATGCACCGAAGACGGCCGCCGCGTTCGGCGTGAAGCCGGAAAGCGTGGCGGCCAACGAATCGTTCAACAAGCTGGCGGCGCAGCTCGCGGATGCACAGGGAGCCGGTTCCGACAGTCGGCTCGCCGTCAATATCGATGCAAATCCGCATGTGCAGATGGCGCCGGCCAGCGTCGATCTGGTCATCCGGCAATTGCAGGGGAACGCGGATTACGCTCAGGTCCGCGCGAAGCTGGCGGCCTCTTATCCCGACAAATCGGACCAGGCCGGATTTGACGCTGATCTGCGCCAGAAGCTCGATCCACGCGCATTCCAGTATGCCCGCATGACACCGGAGCAGCGCAAAACCTACGCGGATTCACTATCGACGCAGGATAAGGAAACCGTGCGATCGTCCTACAATTACGCTCATAAGGCCGGATTGCTAGGCGGTAACTGATGGCCAACCTCAGCCAGTATGATCCGATCTTTCAGGCCGCCGGCACTGAGTGGAACGTTGACCCGAAGCTGCTGAAGGCGATGGCGACGCAAGAAAGCTCTGGCGATCCGAAGGCTGTGTCGAAAGCTGGTGCGCGTGGCCTGACCGGGATCATGCCGGATACCGCAAAGGGCTTGGGCATCACCGATCCGCATGACCCGGTTCAAAGCATCTTCGGCGGCGCCAAATATCTGAGCGAAGGTCTGGACAAAGAAGGCACGCCGGAAGGCGCGCTGCTCTACTATCACGGCGGCCCCGACTGGCGAAACCGATACGGCCCCGAAAGCGCCGGCTACGTGCCGGCGGTGACGGCGCACTACACGAAGCTGGCAGCCGCCGCGCCACCCGCTGCTGCACCGACTGCTCCAGCGGCGCCCGACCCGTTCACCGCGGCACAACAGGCCACACCAGCAACGCCAGAAGCCCCTGCGGCGACCGCTCAGCCAGCGGCGGCACCGGATGCTCCTGATCCATTCACTGCCGCCCAGGCCCCTCCAGCTGCGGCGCCTGAGGCACCAGCGGCAGCGGCGCCCACGCCAGCACTTCCGCCGAACAGCGGGCTAGGCGCCTCTCTGCTGCGCGGCATTCATGAGGCGACCGACCCTGCCGCGAATGCCCTGGCGTCGGGCGCCGACTATGTGGCGAACAAGCTGGGCTACAATCCCGGCTTTGCTGCGAGCGCGGAGGCGACGGCGGCACCATTCAATGCCAGCTATGATGCGGACCCGAACAATCGAGGATGGGAACCCGCAGCCGCCCGCCTAGCGGGCAACGCGCTGATCACCATCCCGGCCGCCATCGGGGTGGGCAAGATCGTGGAGGGCGCTGGAGCACTGGCAGGTGCCTACGCACCCACAGCGGCGGCGATCGCTACGCCGGTGGCCTCCGGGGCGGCCCAGGGCGCTGTGGCGTCCGGCATGACGGGCGGTGACATTGGAACCGGCGCGGAGATCGGTGGGGCACTCGGCGCGGTCGGCGGCCTGGTCGGCGCTGGCGTTAACAAGATGATGACCACGAATGCCCCCGACGTGGAAGCCGCGATCAATAAGTACGGCATCCCGCTGCGGGCAGGGCAGACTTCTAAGAGTAGGTTCGTCAACTATCTCGATAGCCAGATTGGCAACCTGCCCGGTTCCGGGCAAGAGGCATCCAATGCTGCGCAGCGCACGGCATTCAACAGCGCTGTGGCAAAGACGTTCGGCGAGGACGCATCAAAGATCACACCGGCCGTCATGCAACGGGCCAAGGATCGCATCGGCGGTGTGATGAGCGACATCGCCACGCGCACTACAATTCAGGCCGATCCGACGTTGTTGAATGATCTGGCGGCGATCGAGGCCACCGCGCAGAAGATGCCCAGCATCTACAATGACATCCGGCCGCATATCACCGATATTTTGGAGACGGCCGCAGAGAACAACGGGGTTATCCCAGGCAAAGCGTATCAAGCCCTGATCGGCCACAAGAGCGCCCTGAGCGTGGCGCAGCAGTCCGGCGAAGGCAGCGTGCGGAATTATGCAAACCAGATCCGTGAGGCTCTAGACGACGCTTTCCAGCGCTCGGCGGCACCTGGTGATGTGGCAGACCTGTCGGCGGCGCGGCTGCAATACAAGAACATGATGACGATCGCGCCGTTGGTGAACAAGGGCCACCCTGGCGATATTAGCCCGCTGTTGCTGCAAAGCGCGGCCAATCGCTCGTTCAAATCCAACGCCTTCCGTGGTGCGGGCGACCTTGGCGAGCTGGGCGACATCGGCCAGAACTATCTCAGGGCGCCCCCCGACAGCGGCACGGCGACGCGATCGATGATCAACAACACGTTGTATGGCGACACGAAGGAAGCCGCGAAATACCTGTTAGGGATGACGGTCGGGCGCGCGGCTGGGTCCGTCATGCGCTCGAATCCACTTGTCGGCCCATCCGGTATCCCAGGCCGCATCCCTGCCGCTATTTTGCTGCAAAATCGGCTGCGTAACTCGGCTTCGCCTGATTAGGAACATCGGGATTGCGGCGATAAACCATCCGGCGATACACCCTGCCACCATCACCGCGACCTCAGTCGTGACGGTGTCCCAGGGCATGTATGCGACGTACCGCAGACCGATGAACGCAAGAAGCGCCGATAGCGCGAGGAACATGATGACGCGGCCTAAATAGCCGCCAGTCAGCCACGATCCGCTTACGGCGAGCACGACGATCAGTCCGACCAGGATATGCATGACAGGCGCCAATGCGCCGCTCCGTCAGCCGATGCAAGGAAAATACATTACCTACCGGAATAGTGTGCTATTGTTTCGAGACCCGCAGGGCGGCCCCGCTTGGGGAAGCGGAACCGCCCCACCCGTCCCGTGAGGGACAGCCCACCAGTCGAGGAGACGACTGATGAGTAAGGCCGATCATGCACGAAGTCGCCTTACAGCACAGTGACCGGCGTCACATGCTGTCGGGGTTGGGATGACCAATGATCGGCGCAAGCCAGACGGGGAACCTGATGCCGAACGACGATCGCAACAAAATCGTGAACTCAGCGTTATATCCGAAGCAGACGTTGATCGGTGGCGTCGCATCGAGGAGCAAGCGCAACTCCGCCGATCACGGGAATACCGGGAGGATCGGGCAAAATTCTGGTGGGCAGTCGCCGCGGGGCTGGTGGTCGGGCTCGGCAACAATCTGCCGGAATGGATAGGTCGGCTGTGGCGTATCATCGGCGAACATGTGCGATGACTGAAGCCTGGCAGTGGTTTGACTCTCGCCTGCTTGTATTCTGGGAGACGCTTATAAGCTGCCACGGGCAGCACTGGTGGCCGTGCACCGTGCTATGGATGGTCATTGCAACTGCCGTGTGGAGCATTGCCGGGGCGCTGCTGTTCGGTGATCCGACGTGGCCAGTGCGGGCAATGGCTTGGGTGGTGGGGCGATGAGTGACAACCAGCGGTCTAACCTCCCTATCCCTGATCCAACAGTCCTCACAACGGCGCAATTGCTTCGTGAAATGGGGGCGCTAAAGGAATTATTTGAGACGAAACTTTCAGCGCTCAAGGAGCAGCTATTGGACGTTAGGTCTGCGCAAAAGGACGCGCTGGAACTGGCCTTTGAGACCACAAAAGACGCCACGACGCTGCAAAACAGTTACATCCGTGAGACCATTGCAAAATCGGAAGGCTCGATGGCGCAGGAAATCCAGAGTCTGAAGGCCCTGGTCGCTGCTAATAAAACAAGCAGCGACGAAAAGATGGATCTGGTCAACTCACGCCTCGACCGTGGCGATGGGAAAAGCACCGGCATTACTGCGACAACAGCCACCATGCTGGCGGTCGGGGCGCTGGTCGTGAGCATTGGCGCGGTGGTCGTTGGCAGGCTGCCATCCGGCGCGGCGCCGACCATCGTCTCTCCGGCCGTCATTCCGGTACAACCCTCGAAGTAAGGGCGAGGGATGATGATTGTTGACCCGCAATTTATTGTCCTGGCCACGGCGACATATGATCGCGAAACGCGAGGCTTAATCGGGCAATGCACTGCGCGATTGACACCAACCGAGCACGCGATCCTGACATGCCTTGAAAAGCGCCGGGGCAAGATGGTCAGCATGGATGCGATAATTGGCGCGATATGGGACCCGGACGATGAGCCAGAGGATGCGCTTAACAACGTTACGACGCATCTGAGCAGAATTCGCAAAAAGATGAGGACGGTTGGCATCGTTACTTTGGTTATCCGAAACGTATGGGGCGCAGGGTACGCCCTGACGGAAAGTGATAGGAGCGTGAAATGGGTTTGATCTTGCTTATCGTCATTCTGCTCCTCGTGTTCGGAGGCGGCGGATTCTACGGCTACCGCTCTGGATATTACGGGACTGGTGGCTTTGGTGGCATCGGGCTGATCCTGCTCATCCTGGTAATTGTGCTGCTGTTCGGCGGCTTCGGCTTCGGCGGTGGCTGGCGCTTCTGAGCGATCGGCCCCCATTCGATCCGGTAAAATGGGCGATGGCGCTTCTGGCGGTGCTGATCATCACGCCGTGTCTGCTCGTGCTTGCCATCACCGCTCGCTGCGCGATCACGCTAGAGCCTGAGTGCTGGAATAAGCCTTGGCCTGGCATCTTTCGCGACTGGTTGAGCGAAGCAGTGCCAGTGTTAGTCGCCATCATCATGGCGGGCAGCAGAAAGGATAAATCATGATCGCCACCACTGAGGAACGCGAACTGATGGCACGCATCGAGCGGCTTGAGCGCGCTGTTGCAATCCAGAATGAGGTGCACCGCGCGCTGCTCAAAGCGCAATACCCCTTCATGCCGAGCACGACGGCAAATCGCGCGGAACTGCGGCTGCAAGAGGCGGCCGATCTGCTGAAATCCAAAGGAGATCCACCATGAAACGCTTTACTACCTTCGCCATTCTTGCTCTCGCCGGCTGTACGCCTGCCCAGCAAGCCCAACTCAACAGTGTCGTGGTAGCCGGACAACTTTTTTGCTCTGTCGTCGCTGGAGGGACCGGCGCGAACGTGGTCGCAATCGCTACAACCTCCAACGTCCCGGTGAGCGTGATCGGCAAGACTTCTGCCGAAGTCGCGGCGATCTGTCAGCTCGTTAATGGGCTGCCTGTAGTTCCCCCGGCAACGGGCGCACCAGTGGCGGTCAAGCCGGTGGCGCCAGTCGCCTGACTGGCCTGGGCGCTTAACGGAGTGCGGCAGGAATAGCCGGCCGGGGCGACCTGGGCCGGCTTTTTCGTGTTTGGGGTTTAGGTTCTGTCTGATTGGACGTAGATCAGGTTCGCCGCGCGAGGAAACACTGTTAACCGTCCATCTCCAGACACATGCACCATGTCGTCAATGACTGAGACAGTGATGCGGCTCAAACCACTACCGAACTCGATACGAGCGTTCTTATCAAGCTCGGTCGCTTCGTCTGATAGCAGATTTCGCAGAGTAATTTTCATATCATCCTCAGTCCGGGGTTAGGTGGTACGCTTGGTCACGAGCCGCTCCAGCGCCGCTTTCGCCTCCGGTGTCTGCTCGCTGAATGGCTTGTCAAAATCGAGCGGCGGTGGCGACTTCTTCTCGGTCATCGGTTCGCTCCCAGATTGGGGTTTAGTGCGCGTCGAACTCGTGGCGTCCTGTGATCCTCTTTTTGGAGTTCAACCAGAAGACCACATCAGGCTTGCCTTCGCAGTAGCATTTGATCCACACGCACCCGTCGTCCATCCATTCCATGCGGAACATCGACACGTCGTTGACAACAACGTCATCTAAATTCTTGCGCTCATCATAGTCGATCCGATCGGGGGCGTTGGCCACGTTTATCTCCGGGGTTACTGGTGGTGCCAAGACGGCTTGGGCAGCGCTACCTTTTGCTCACTGAGCAAAAGGCGCCATGTAGCATAAGCCTCGCTCTTGCTCATCTTGGCTGTGCCAGCGATGCCAGCAGAAGCGATCGCGTCGCGCCAGTATGCGGTCGGCCAGTCGTTTAGCGCTGGAATGCCGCTAGCGACCTGCCTATCTGCTCTCATTCTGCCACTTACCGATGCTGTGCTCATGGCTTCCCTCAAGAGGGGTTGAAGGGTGTTCAGATCGTTACGGAAGGATCAAGCACAAAGCAGGCTATGTGTCGCCCGGTCCCCTTGCCCTCGGATCCATCTTCAGTGGCCAACCATCGCACATCACCAAGGTTGCGCACGTTGGCGTGCTCACCGAGGATCGCCTTCATGAGCATCAACACCCACTTGTCCACGGGATATACCAGAACCACGAGTTTGCCCTTTCGATATTCCTCGATCGACTTGCGGACCCATGCGGTAGGGCCTTTCTTTTTGCCCTGGTGGATGATCGATCCGAATGGCGGGTTGACGTAGTTCCGCTGGCCCCACTCCATCGTCAGGCCGTCCCATCCATCCGGCATCGGGTGCGGACACGGGTCGCACGTAAACTGGAACTCAGCGTGAAGGCTTGCGAACAGCGTCGGCGGTGTGAGCCAGTAGTGTTTCCCGTCGTCCCCATTGCCGCGGTGGAACTTGTTTTCTGTCGGCGGCAGTTGGCTCTGATGCCTTGGTTGCTCCCGCGCGATCTCATACGGATCAGGCTCGCTATAGGGTTTTGACCAGTCGAGAAGATCGGCATGTTCCAAGGCTTCAGTCCTCAACAGGGGTTCAGAAATCGCGCGTGACGATCTCGTTTGTGTGCGCCTCGATAGCAGCGCTCAGCTTGTCTGCTAAGGAGACCGCGTCTTTGTGTGTCACGGCAGGAAGGACACCCCAGCCGCCGACAACCACGTCGTAGACCTCGCTGCCGTCAGTGAGTTTGCGCTCGATGATGCCGACTGTGGTGGTGCTCATTGCCCGTCTCCATCTTTCTGACTTGACGTGTAGACTGGTTCCGTATACTAGTCAACATGAAATTTCAGCGGGGTTGAAACTCTTGCCGGCAAACAGGACTTCCAAAGGGCGACCAGCCGCCAAACGGTCGGCTAAACCCAGGCAAACCGCCGCGCCTGCGCCGCTTGTCAGCCAGCCAGCGCCGCCCCAAGACGGCCGTCCAGTAGGGCCTCATATGGTCGGCTACGCTCGCGTCAGCATGGACGACCAGAGCAATCAGCGCCAGATCGACGAGATCGTGAAGTTCGGCGTAGACCCTCTCGACATATTCACCGACATGGCCAGCGGCAGGGACATGAAGCGGCCGGGGTGGGAGGCGTGCTGGAAGGATCTCCGCGGCCCCGAGGGCGACAACCCTCACGGCGATTTGCTGGTGGTCCACGCGATCGACCGGCTCGGCCGCGACATGCTACAGGTCTGCCAGACGCTGAAGGCCCTGCACGAGAAGGGCTGCGCGCTCAAGGTGTTGTCGATGGACATCGATACACGCACGCCGGTCGGCTACTTCACCTTCTCGATCATGGCTGCGTTCGCCGAGATGGAGCGCAAGCTGATCCTGGAGCGCACGATGCACGGGCTGGCCAAAGCCCGCGAGCGCGGCGTGATCGGTGGCACCAAGCCGAAGCACAGCGATGAGGTTGTTCTCGCTGCCGCCGAGAAATATGGGACGAATCAGGCCGGTTCGCATCTGAAGCCGCCGCTGTCAAAACCCGGCTTCATGAAGGCGCTGAAGCGTGCGCGTGATCGGTTGCTTGAGAAGGAGATTGTAGGCAATGCCGAGTGATCCAGGAACCACCGGTCCAACTGGCCTCCGCATGTTCCCGATCTTGTGGGGCTATGACCGGGATAAGGTGATCAAAAAGCTACAACTAGCTGGCGTACCCTACATGCCGGTGTGTATGCCATGGGATATGCTGGCGCCGCACGAAGGGCAGGCCAGAAGCAACCACGGACAAACTCTTGCACGCCTCGCTGAGCGCGGCGGTCTAGGGCCGGACGAGGTTCTAGCAATCCTAGACGGCTATAGCGTGTTTAGTCGCCGCATCCCGGTCGAGAAGGCTTGCCATGACCTCTGCCAGCGGATCGCTGCCTGGGTTAGCGAGGAGGTTGAACTTATGAAGGCTGAACCACAGACGACCACGACGGCTGTTGAGCCATCGCGCGAGCATTTGCTGAAGGCGGGGGATGCGCTGGTGCGATGCATCTCGATCGCTGGTGGCAAGGAACCGTCCTACGCGCTCGTAGCAGATTGGCTCTATCGCATGGCGGAAAGACAGGAGCTTGCAAATCATGGACGCTGAAAACCCAACGACCGACGATGAGGTCTACCTCGCTATGTTGGTGGACGCGGCGCGCAGAGAACAAGCCATCGGCTATCCCGGCTGGGTGAAGCCGCCAGCCGAAATCAAAGGTGCGCTGCGACGGCTGACAGCAAGGCAGCTTGTTGTTTGGCAGGATGCCAATTGGCTCATGCCTACCGAGGCCGGTTTTGCCATGGTTGAAAGACACGGACATGCGTGACCAGACGGAGCGAAGCCAGTCGGTAGCCGATTGTGCTTTGAAAGGCCACCGCTACCGGCCGCCACATCGTAATACGTGTGTGAGGTGTGGCTGGATAGACGACGGCGTTGCGCAGCATGTGAGCCGCGGTAGACGCCACCCTTGGACGGTAAAGCAGGACGCTAAACTGCTCGCGCTAAGAGCGAGGGGCTTCAGCCTTCTCCGCTGCTCGGTCGAACTCGACATTGCCGAAGACACCTGCCGCTATCGGCTGTGGGAATTGTCGTGCAGGCATGAAGTAGTGAACAGTCGATCAATTCTGGCGAGTGTAGGCAATGAGCACTGAAAACCAAACCACCGATCCGATGCACAGAATTGCGGCGCGGATCGCTGGCTTAGTTAGGGGAAACGCCGCGACAGAACGTGGCGCATTGAACGCGTGGAGCCGCATGTCTCCTGCGGATAAAGAGCGATGGTTGTCGCTCGCAGCGGTGTGTCAGCGCGTGGTGTGTGAAGACATTGTTAGGCGTCTCCAGAAGGAGAGTGCAAATCATGGCTGGTGATTCCCCAACGACCGGCCAACGGCGCCTAACGCTTCCGTCGTGTCGGCACTTCAGGGATGTGATGCGGCTGTGGCGCGCGTGGCGCGCGGCGCATCCGACAGCTCGGATCAGACGCCCAACACTACGAGATATTTGGACACATTCTGACGTAATGCGGGCGCGACGGATGGGGATCGACGCCATCGGACAGCACGCCGTTCAGTGGGATTGAAAGCAATGTCCCAGCAACCAACCACACCCGCCTACGTGTCACTGGAGCCACGCGGCGGCTTCAGTCCCTGCGAAGATCCAAGCTGCAAATTCAGGCTCAAGCCGCACTATCACGAGACGCGTCAATGGGAACTGAGCGACGAAGCGCGTCGTGACATCGAGGAGATCCAGCGTGTCACAATCAGACGGTAAATCCCCAACCACCACGTATTGCCAGCGGCACCAGTTCGATTGCTCGCGGCCAATCTGCAAAAAGTCCGGCTGTATCGTGGAACAGCGAGAGGCTGATCTGGTGGAACCGACGCTTGCGGAAGTACCGTTACACCTCACGCCAACGCAGCCGATCAGGTTTGTCTATCGCAACTGGCGCGGCGAAGTGGCCACCAGGCGCGTTGACGCGATCAACGTGTGGTTCGGTTCTACAGAGTGGCATCCTGTGCCGCAGTGGTTCGTCAAGGCGATGGACCTCGACAAACACGAGATGCGCGATTTCGCGATGAAGGACATGGCCGATGTCACTTACGCCTGACAAATCCTCAACCACGATCGAGACTAGCGGCTATTACTATCCGGTTGGACCGGCGATGCCGATTGAAACTCCTCCCGAGGCGCTAGCTGAGGTCGATCGGTTGCGTTTCGCTCTTCGGGTAATCGCTTATCTCCCGGTAGAAGAGCAGGACAATCTGATGGCAGCTAATATGCGCAAGATCGCGCGAGAGGCTTTGCAATGAGCGACGGTAAATCCTCAACGCCCGACCGCCACGTCTACCGCATCGAGGCCGTAGATGGCGGCTACGAAGCCCAAATGCTCTATCAGTGTGGAGCGGCGCCGCGCGAAGAATGGTTCCCGCTGAACGGCTGCGGGTACTGGTCAGACCCGGACGGCTTCGCGTTCGGCCTGATCAGCAAGCGTGACGTGTTCGCATCGCAGGCCGAAGCGGCTGCGGCCATCCGTAACGCCAAGGCGATCAACGGAGAATCCTGGACCAATCAAAGAGGGGTTGTCAGCTATGACTACTGATCCAACAACCACCGCGACGCTAGACTTGCTAAGGAAGGCCACCGAGCTAGATCCCGAGGCGTGGGCGGCTCCGTTTCCTGATAAATTCAGAGAACGGCGCGCCCTGTCTGTCTGGCGTGCCAAGGAAGAATTGGAGCGAGCAAGTGTCGCAACCTGATGACACGGGTTTCTCAGTCGGAACCAGGGTACGCCTGAAGGATAGCGCTCAGAGGGCTTTTCGCGGCGGTATGCGAGTAGGCACCGTGCGAAGAATCAGAAGTCTGACAGATGGGCGCCTTAGTGTGGTCTGGGACGGCAACAAGTCTGAGACTTACATATGGGCCGGATTTTTGGAGGAGGATGTAAGCAGCAATGCCCCAACCTGAAACGACCAAAGGCTGGCAACCTTGCCGCGAAGGCCGCGAACGCTGCGCTGTCGATGGTGTCGAGTGTGAGTGCGAGGCGCGCCAGCGCGAAGCAGAGGAAGGCTTCGCCACGACTGACACCGAGTTTGTCTATGAGCACGGCGTCGGTCTGACCATATATGCGCACCGAGCCGCGCCGTGGCTTTCCTGGGATGAGACAAAGGAGTTGGCAGCATGGCTGGCAGAACGGGTGAAAGCGGCGTGACCGATATACAAGACGACATCGAGACGATCAGGCAGCTGATCGACCTGGCCTCGTTCACCACTAGCGAGACACTTCTCGCGGCCAAGTTCCGCGCTGACGAGGCGATAGACCGCATCGAGTCGGCATTGAAGGCAAAGCCATGACCAACGAAACCACCGTGACTCGATGCATGCAGATGAGCGTCACGGGTGGCGACGTGATGCTGACGTTCCCCACGACTATGACCGCCGAGGACGTGGAAGACGTTGCCGAAAGCCTCCAAATATGCTTGCGATCCTGGCGTCGTCTCTATGCACGCAAGGCCGTCCCCGGCCCGCTGATCTGCGACGGGTGGAACCTGTGATCGCCCGACCGAGCTTCTTTGAACGTTGGTCGCGTGTCATCCGCACGCTCAGGATCAAGACATGCACAACGCGTGTCTACATCAACGACCGCGAGGTCCACAGCAAGGAGGCGGAGGAAATCATGCGCCGCATGGACGAGTTCAGCCGCGACTTGGAGAAGGCGATGGACAAGGTATTCCGGCGATGAAAGACAACAACCCCGTTTCCCCAACGACCAAAATGAGGAAGCATATTCGTTCACCTTACACTCACGATCCGTTGTGCGGTGCCACATCGAAGTTCGCCATGATAAACCGTGATAGCGCCGAACGGATCTACTGCGATCTGGTGACGGGTACAGGCCAACACCCGTGCCTCGAATGTGTCCGGCAATTAGCGTTCACTTTGAGTGACGGCCGATTGGGATTGAAAGCAGCATGAACAAGAACCAGAAGATGGCGAAGGAACTGCGCGCGCAAGGTCGCGATGACGACTGCTTGGCGTGCGCCATGTTCGCCAACGAGTACGTGCGTGCGGCCCGTGCGGTGCAGGATATGGAGGACGCCGGCTGTGGCTAAGTCAGAGATGGAACGGCCTCTCGTCGTTGAGGTCCGGTTCGAGTGGAACCTTGGTCGCACTAAGGTTGTCTGGAACATGCGCGACAACACTGGAACGACCGCGACTGGCTTCGCCGACTGTCACGTAGATGCCATGCGAGATGCCGCGGCGTTCGTCGAAGCTATGGCGCAACCGCGCTCCGGAAGCGCGTTCTCGAAGTCCGATTTGAGAGTGGTGCAATGAGCGAGGCGAAATCCCAGACCACGATCTTACCTGGTGGCCGGCGCACTGGCCGAACCTATGCGATGGCGCAGATTACGAAGCGCTTGCTTGCGGAAGGAAAGGTTGTGGCGCTGTGGAGCGGGGGTGAATTCCACAAGGTCGTGGGGGTGGTGGACAATCCGAACATGAAGCTGATTGAGCAGGAGAAGGTAAGCAGCAATGCCAAACCCTGAAACCCGCCGCATCGGAACACAGACACAACCCCTAGAGCCTGTGGACAAGTCGGTTGACGAGTGCGACTTGTGTGGACAGTAAGCATATGATATTGAAGCTAGAAGTTAAAACCTGTGGATGGAAAACAATGTAAATCGTGTTGCCGCAGAAGATATACTATGACAAGTCGCAGTTCTAGCCATAGATACAGTGGTATACTTTGGTGGGTCACAAGCGACTGAAGACTCACGCGGTTCTTCTGTCCTGTGGATAAGTTCAAGGCTAGCATAGAGTGGGGTGGCAGGCAAGGAAACATGGCGCTAAGAGGCGCAACCTTGCCCCAGCGGAAGATCGTCAAGGGTAGCGCGGCCAGTCACGCGCACTTCGACACACTTGCCAACAACGCCTGTTCCGGGGAACAGATCATCCACCTGATCGCCCTTCTGCACATTCAGCAGATCGAGTATCCAGTGGACAACTGGCGGTGGCTTCGCTCCGGTCAGTCCTTTGCGCAGCGTGATCTCACAGGAGAACCAGTCTCGTACCGTGGGCTGCTGGCGGGTACGCTTCCTACCGCCAAACAGGATCACTGGCTCGTAAGCGTAAGCCACGCCCACATTCGGCTTGAAGATGCAGAAGGGTTTGATCCAGGGGCAGACACGATGCCCGGTAGGCAGCATAGGGCCGAGCGTTGCCATGCTTGGCGAACTTGCTGACATTGCCCAGCCATCAGGGTATTCGTCGCACAGCCGCGCAATCAGCGCCCGGTGCGTCTCGGGATCATCCCAGATCAGTGCTTCGGGATGGTGCTTCGCGTAAAGCGCGCCGCAACCTAAGTACGGAGGATCGGCATAAGCAAATTTCATTCAAACTGGTGGAGCTAGCCGTATCGCACGGCAATACCCAATGGTCTGACGGCCGGCAGAGTCAGACAGATCAGGTCGCATTCTTCGCTCGCTCCATCATCACGGCTTGACCTTCTTCTTAAAAGCCCAGTTCCACCGCTTCAGCACGGTCTCGGCAAGCAGCGACTTCTCGCGCCGATCGCGCAAGCGATCCATCGAAGAGACCAGCCCCGGCAGTTCGTTGATGAGGAAAATCAGGCATTCACGCGTCACCACAGGATCGACGATCGGTACCTGCAGGTTGATCCTGGCGCCTCGGAAGAACATCACGTCGAGCGGGTTCAGCTCGCCCATCATATCGCCGTCCTCGCCGCGCATGGCTTCTTTGGCGATGCGCTTACCGATACCTGGCTCAAGTTGCATTCGTTTCCTCCGTCTCGGCATTCATTGCACCGTCACTTGCCATGCAACGCGATCCTGGCGATGTCCTGGTGGCTCAATCTGGTGTCCACGCACTGCCGCTCGCCGGCGATTATCATCAGCGCGCCACGGAGCCGCTCGATCTCGCACCACTGTTCTCGCAAGCGACCTGCCAGCCACAGCTTGTCCTGCGCCTCTGTGTCGGATGGCAGCGCCGCACAAACCGCGCCTGTCGGGACCGGCGCTTCTGTGACCGCTGGCGGATCGTCATCAGGCAGTCGGAATGCACAGTGCTCCCAGTGATCGTTATCTATCCCCACTGGACAGTTGAGCCAGTCGCAGTCGAATTCGCCGTTTAGGCGCAGAATGCCGCGGCACAGCGATGGCCTGTCTCCCATCACACCCCTAACTCCGCGCCAGCCGCAAGCGCAGCCTTGTCCGCCGCGATCTGCGCTGCCGTCCGCCGCGTGCGGCGCGCACCGTTGGTTGCCGGCTTGGCGCAGGTTTCGTTGATCGACAGCGAGGATTGCACGCCGTCGCTTGGTAGGTTCGCAATCATCGCGGACCACTCGCTGGTGATCTTAGCAATCGCCGCGGCCATCGCCTTCGGCTCGTCAGGAATGGCAGCGCAGATCGAGGCGTTTAGTTCATGGGCCATGTGTCGTCTCCATTCTCTTTTGCATAGTTCATTCGATAGGCGTGCTCATAGAAACCGCGCTTCAGGCGGTCATCGAGGTATCGCAATCCCGGCACACCGTTGACGGCATCGATCCAGGCTTCGTCCCAGATCAGGTCCATTTCCGCCTCAGTCAATTCGGTAGTCACGCCGCCCTCCGATTGCCCACCGTCTCCCGGTAACGCGCGTAAGCCAGCCGGTCGTACCACCGAAAATCGCTGATACATCGCCGCACGAAGCGCCGATCGACCGCGTGGCTCGCGCCAGCGCCCGCAGAATCCCACCATTCCCGTATCGCGGATTGCAATAGTTCCAGGTGCTGGGCACGCAGGTTCCGGGCGGTGTCCAGGCGGATGCCGGGATCAAGCGGGGCCAGGGCGTCACTCATGTGCGCACGACCACGCCGCCGATGAAGCCGACAACACCGCCGACCCAGAAGCCGAATAGCCAGATCACCGAGGGGCTCATGACCGGCGCCCCGCTTCAGCGATCATGGCCAGGACCAGCGCGGCGCCCTCGTTGGCGAGCTCGCGGTTGATCGTGGCGATAGAGGACACGTACGGGATTTGGCATCCCATTAAATCGCCGTGATAGGCGGGATTTGGGGCCAGATGTAACTTCCGTGAAGCTTCCGCAGCCGCTAGGCTGGACGGCTCGGCGACGGGAGGAATAAGGTGGTCCATAAAGTTGGCCCTCGATTGAACGAGAGCATGCTTACCCAAGGTAAGCGGTCAAGTCAACAAGAAAGTTCACCTGAAGTAAGCGGACCGCTTACCGTTAGATCACCGACCGGTAGTCTCTCGCTCCGCTGGGCCGCCCTGCTTCTCTATCTGCTCCCGGACATCAGTGGATATGCCGACGAGCTGAAGCAGGTTCTTTTGCTGCCTGATTGCTAGTCGCCGGAAACCACGCAACAGCATCGCTTCGTCTGGCGTGCGGGTTTGGAGAACCACATGATCGAGCTTCTCGATACCAAGTAGGTAAGCAACACTTACGCTTGTTGCGTCGGCAACGCGCATCAGGGTTTCGCGTCCCGGTTTCTTCAGGTGACTCTCCCAAGCGCCGACTAGGCCGCGGCTTACCTTGGCAGCCGTTGCCAGATCGGTCTGGCTCATGTTGGCGGATTCGCGCGCGCGCTTGATCCTGTGGCCTATTTCCATGAGCAAATAAGTACGCCGACGCCTGCCAACCTTGGGTAAGCGATTTCGCTTGCCCTTGTTGCTTCCCTCTGGTAAGCAGCAAATATGACTGACGGTATGGCTCTTATTCGCAACCAGCGCGGCATGCTCGCCAAGATCGCTCACGGCTTGGGCTTTACCAGGGCGGCCGTCGCCAAGTGGAGCCGAGTTCCCGCCGAGTATGTGGTGAAGGTCGAGGAGATCACCGGCATCCCCAGGCATCGCCTGCGGCCAGACCTGCACATAGCCCCGTCAAGGCCCTGTGAGGCAGCATGAGAACGCTAGCAATCATCGTCGATCTGTTCTGCCTGTGGTGCGTCATCGGCGGCCTCGTGGCACCGCTGGTGGCAATCAACGGCGCGCGGCCAGAGGAAGAATTCTATGGCTGAGCACTGCGCGTGCGCCTCCCGATTGCCGCTGCTGCTTTGCGCAGCCTTGTGCGAAGCGCGGCCTGATGTTGCCGGCCTTCCTCCCGGCGACCCCACCCGTGTGCCAACACGCGGGCAACTCACCCCGGCCGCCGATGGTCGAATCACGGTGGCCGGGGCCTTTTCCACGCCGTTCACATCCATTCTCCAAGTGACGGCGCACTTTGGAGAACTACCGTGAGTAATAATAGGACTTTGGCTTACCTAGCCGATGCCGACATTGCGATCGCTGATGTGCGTGAGGCCGTCGCCGCATTGCGCTGGTTGGGCCATAAGACTGTCACCGGGCTATATCGGATAGCAGCGCACTGCAACGTGGCGCCGCGCCGCATCCGCACGCTTTTCCATCGCGATCAGACATTCATGGTCACGCCAGCCGAGCGCCGCAACTTGGCACTATCGATCGCCGATCTGTTCGACCACATCGCCGATGATTGCGAAGCGTATGCCGACAAATGCCGAGACAAAAGCACCGCAATCAGGGCGCGGGAACGCGACCAGCTTAATTCGCCGCTGGGGGGCAACGAATGGCTTGGATCTCGGACTTCGCAGCGAAGGCGTGCCGCCTGATCGCGCGTGTCATTAGAAAACTAACGGGGGTGGGGCGATGAGCGCAGCAATACTTCACTACAATCCTCGCCGCGACATTGTGACACCCAAGCCATGTAGCCATGAGCGCAATCTTGGCTCACGCGAGGGCGCCACCCTGCAAGCCGCTGAGTTGAATGACTGGTGGGCAAAGCGTGGTTATCCGCATGTCCAATTCCATGCTGTGCAGCGAACCAATCGCCACGGCCACAGCAATCACGAACCGCTATATGGCGTCGTGTCTAATTTGGTCAACGGGCTGCCTCCGAAGGTGATGCCATGAAAGGGGAGGGAGTAGGGAACGGCGTCAACGTTGAATGGTCGGACGCTGCAATGGCGTTCCTCCGGTCACTCTGGGACGAAGGACACAGCACAGCTGAGATTGGCCGTCGCATGGGCCGCACGAAAAGCGGGATCATCGGCAAGGCACATCGGCTAGATCTGCCAGGGCGTCCGTCGCCGATACGCGCGGCTGGATCGGGCGCCCGTCCCGGCCAACATCCTGTCCGCTCGCGTCGGGCTGGCCCCATTACGCTCCCAGCACTCCCGCGCTGGTGCACACATTGCTTTCGCATCCTCACCGCTGAGCAGACGCGCTTCTGTTCGAGCGACTGTTACCGGCTGGCCGCCGTTCCCCGCCGGACACCAAAGCCCCCAGCGCCCCGCGCGCCGCGGCCAGAGTCAACGCCCGCGTCTGTCGGGCATGTCACCGAGTGCTGCTTCCCGCTGAATGACGGAAGGCCCTGGCGCTTCTGCTGCGAGCCGACCGAACCCGGCAAGCCATATTGCGCAAAGCATTGGGCCGCGACGCACATTCCCCTTCGAGATCGGCGCGATGCGGCTGATCTACTGGTCATGAACGAGAGCGCGGCATGATCACCTTCGGCCGCGTCGTCTGTTGGTGGGTACCGGCGCCTCGATGGGTGCCAGGCGGCAGATGGATTGGATACACCGCAGCGCAGGTAGCCCTGAGACGCGCTGCACGGCTTGTGTGCGTCGTTGTCGGGATGGGCGCTGGGGAGGCTGCAATGGCGCCTCCAGCCCTGCCGTGGCGCGAGCATGTGCCGACGGCGTTCGGCGTGCCGGTGCCATACTCTTATCCGCCGGGGTTCTTCGTGCCCGGCGGGGAGTTTCCGCCCGAGACGTTCGCTGGCGCACCGCAGCCACAGGCGTTCGCTGAGACGCCACCAGCGCCGGCAGTGGCCGAGCCTTCCTCGCTGGCTGTGCTGGCGCTGGGCGTGGCTGTGCTGGCGATGGTGCGGCGATGACCGACGCTCCCACGATCGTCCTGCATCTTCCGATACCGCCGAGCGCTAACCGCATCTGGCGCACCATCCCAGGCATGCGGAAGCCGACGCTGAGCGAGGAATACCGCACCTGGATCAACACCGCCGGTTGGACAGCGAAGCAACAGCTCGTCGGCATTCCGATGATCCTCGGTGCGTTTCGCGCACAAGTCGAGATACCAGAAAAGTCGCGGCGTGACCGGGACAACTGGACCAAGCCGCTGTTCGATCTGTGTCAACGCATCGGCGCAGTCAGGAATGATCGCGGCTTAGGCACCTTCACCGTGACACCGACCGACCGCACCGACTGCATGGTCGCGCTGTGGGATCTTGGCGGCGTGCCGCTGCCGGAACCGAAGCGCAAGGCGCACGCGGTTTCTACACCACGCAAGCGCTTTTCGACGCGTGACCGCAAGGCAGCAGCAATTTACGCAAAGGCATTCCTGTGAACCGGCGCGCAGAACCATCGCGCGCTATCGCTGATCCACAGCCTGGATATTTCCGCATCCGCATGGTGCGCAAAGGTCCGCGCGTCGCAGCGCGCATCATGCGTCAGCTTGGCTTCTGGTCGGCATCGATCAACGGCGATTCATGTGGTGCAAGCGACCCTGATCCAGCAAAGGCTGATGGTGTCTTTCGTATCTGGTCAACCGGAATACAGATCACCAAGGCGGAATATGAGGCGCTGTTAAAATCACCCCCGCTCTCTCCAAGATTGCCAATCGATATTGGCTCTATAGCGCCTCCGGTTTTCTGAAATGCTCATCGAGACAAAGGAAGGGATAACAATGTCTGTGACCGCACAAGCTGGGCACAACCTGCACATGGATCTGCATGCCGCCCTCGATCCGGAAGCTATCGCGGCATGGCTTGACGAGCAGTTTGCGGCACGCCAGGCCCGCAGCGCTTCATTGCTGGCATCCTATAAGAAGTTCCTGTTTGCCACAGCGACCGGCATCGTCGCCGATGACATCGCCGCTAAGGCGACTGACTTCGCCAAGATGATCAAGGTCGAGATCAAAGAGATTGATCAGGTCAGAACCTCGATCAAAGAACCTGTCCTGGCAGCAACACGGCAGATCGACGGCATGGGGCGCAAACTATCCGAGCCCCTCGTTGCCGCCATGACGGAAGTCGAAAAGCGCATCACGACATTCCTGCGCGTCAAAGATCAGGAGGCGCGCCGCGTTGCGGCTGAAGAAGCCGCACGCAAAGAGGCCGAAGCACAAGCGCTGCTAGACCAAGCGTGCGCCGATGGTGAGGACGCCATATCGGGTGATGCAATCACTGCTGCCGCCGACCTGATGGACCAGGTTCAGGCGGCAGAGGCAACCGCCGAAGCGCCGGCCAAGGAACTCACGCGCGTTCGCACTCAGCTCGGCACCACCACAGCGCTACGAGACAACTGGGTCTACGCCGTGGATGACATCGCCAAGGTGCCCGCCGCGTATCTCCAGATCAACGATGCGGTGGTCAAGGCTGCGATCAAATCCGGCACGCGAGCCATTCCCGGCCTGACCATTACGAACGAACCGAAGGCGTCGGTTCGGTAAGAGATTCGGAGAATTCGCTCTCCGCGTGAGCGCAAGCCGGCGGCTCTGACAGCCGGCATGGTGATAGTGATGGAGTGTAAAATGGCTTTCGGTATTCCTGGGTCTGAGCCTTCTAGTGGTGACAACCAGTTCCTCGGTCGCATTCAATATGATGCGCGCGTTGGCTTCTGGAAGATCGTCAAACGCGTGCAGGGATCAGATGGCGGGTGGATGAGCGAAGAATCGGAACCGTTCAAAAACCCCACGTTCCTGATGGACTGCGGCAGCCTTGAAGTCGGCTATATCAAACTGACCAGCCCGCCGGCATTCCTGCTGGTGCCTTATGGCCAGCCGCTGCCGCCGCAGCCGCAGGAAATGATGACGGACGCACAGGGAAAGCAGCGCAAGGCGTTCCTGCCTGGATGCCGCGTGAAGGTAGCCAGCCCCAAGCTGTTCAATGACACAGACGCCTACTATTTCGCAGTGAACTCCAAGGCGGCACTGGGTCCGATGGATGAACTTTACCAGAAGTTCGACGCGGCACCCGAGGCAGCAAAAGGGCTGATCCCGATGGTGGCATGCGCCGGAACGCAAACAATCGAGGTGACCAACAAACAAGGGACATCTAAATTCTACGCGCCGACGTTCAGCATCGTCGGCTGGAAAGAGCGCATCCCGGAGTTTGGCGAGCGCACCGTGCCCATCCCCGGCGTGAAGGCCAACGGCACCCATCACGCGCCGCCTCCTGCACCACCGCCCGCAGCTACCGACGAGCCTCCGCAGACCGTGCGCGCTCCTGAGCCGGCAGGAATGCCGGATCAGTGGTGATCGCCTGATCTGGCAACCCGCTCCTGCGTCAACAGGAGCGGGCCACTACAGAGGGACGTGACGATGGCTGCGGTATGATGAGCGCGCTGACGATGACAGAGCCAGAGACACTTCGGCTCGCGCGCCAGTATCGCGGCCTCGGTTGGTCAGTCGTGCCGGTATCCCCCGGCAATAAAATGCCGGCCATCGCATGGGCAAACTATCAGGTAGCCCCAGCAACAGACAACGAAATCCTGAACTGGTTCAGCGTCGGCGGCTACGGCATAGGCCTGGTGCAAGGCGCCGCCGCCGGCACCATCGTGCTCGACTTCGACGGCGAGGAGGGCCACGAAACCCGAGCCAATATGGAGCGCGAATACGGCGCCCTGCCGCACACCGTGGAAGCCATCACTCCTAGTGGGGGCTGTCACGTCTTCCTGCGTCATCCTGGCCGCCCTGTGCCGACACGCAAGAAAGTCCGGCCCGGCATGGATGTGCGCGGCGACGGCGGCTTCGTCGTGGCCTGTCCGAGCATCCACGCCAACTCACGGCGATACGAGTGGGACTGCGACCATCATCCCGAGGAGACAGAGCTCGCCCCGTGTCCCGCGTGGGTGGCGCAAATGATCTGCGACGAGCTGCCGTCAGGTGCAGCGAGCGATACGGCTGTCGTTCACACCCTGCACGCAGGGCCGCTGGGACTACCGCAGGAGACCGTGACGGACGGTCGCGAGACCTACATGCGGGATACCGTGCTCGCCGTACTCGATGAGCGGTGCCGCCTGCTGCATCGCCCACCGACCGAAGACGAGCTCTTTGACGCGGTGTGGCCGCAATACTCCCGCAAGGTGGATTTCACCCGGCCTGGCCGCGGTGCCACCGAGGTCCGCGCCAAGTGCCGGTACACGCTCGCCAGGCTGGCGAAGGGCGTGCTGCCCAAGATCGTGGTGCCCCCGGCGCCGGTAGAGGGACATGTCCCGCCAAAAGGGCGTCCCGCAATCCTCCACCTGGAGGACGTGGAACGCCTGCCCCCGCCCGAGTTCCTGATCGACGGCCTGTTTCCGGCCGGGGGGTTGATCGTGGTCTACGGGCCGCCAAAGAGCGGCAAGACGTTCCTCGTGCTGTCTGCCTGCCTGCATCTGGCTGCCAACAAGGATTGGTTCGGACGCCGCAGCAGGGGCGGCTGCATCGTCTACATCGCCGGCGAGGGCGTCGGTGGCCTCGGCAACCGCCTCAAGGCTATGCGCTCGCACTACCAGATTCCGAGCAACATCCCGTTCTACGTCATCCCGCGCGCCATCAACTTCACCGATCCGGGCGCCGCTGCTTACCTGGTCAAGCTGGTGCGGGATACCGTGGGCGACGAGCCGATCGCCGCTGTGATCGTGGACACGCTAGCCCGTTCGATGGCGGGCGCCGACGAGAACTCAGCCAAGGAAGTCGGGGTGGTCATCGCCGCCTGCGACCAGGTTCGCGACGAGCTCGCATGCGCCGTCATACCCATCCACCACCAGGGCAAGGATGAGACGCGCGGGCTGCGCGGCACGTCAGCCATCCGCGGCGCCGTCGATGCCGCCTTCCGCGTGACCGCAAGCGGCAAGCGCCTGACCCTCAAGAACGAGGATCAGAAAGACGCCGAGTGCGCACCCGAGATGGTGTTCGAGATGATCGAGGTGCCGGTCGGCATCAGCCGCAAAAGCCTGGTGCCGATGCTCCTGGAGGGGGTGGATGCGGGACATGCGGGACATTCAGCGGGACATTCGCTTTCTGGGATGTCCCGCATCCTGTTCGACTGTCTAACTAATATTTTGGCAGCGGGACATGGCGCCATCGTCCCTCCCAGCGACACCGTTCCTCCTAACGTTCACGGCGTTAACGTCAACGATCTTCGTGCGGCATTCTATGAAAAGCTGCCAACTCACGGATATGAAGCCAAAAAGCGTGCATTCTCTCGGTCGGTCTCCGTCCTGATGGAACGCCGCGTAATAGGAGTGAAGGAGCCTTGGATATGGTTGTAAACGCATGGCTCACCATGGACATATGTCATGGACGCATAAGAGGGACATCGGGACATACGGGACATTGCGGGACATTTGTCCCCGACAAACTAAGGGACATTGTTAGGGGACATCCCCCCCTCTTTAGGGGATGTCCCTATGTCCCGTTGTCACCCTCCTGGGTGTCGCCATGAGCCCGCACGATCGCATCCAGGCAGCCATGAGCCCGCACGATCGCATCCAGGCAGCCATCATCCCCACTGACGCCGTAGCCAGAGCGGCCGAGCTGCGGTGGGGCGTCTGTCGGCTGGAGGGCCTGGTGAGTGCTGTCACCATTACACGCTGGCGTGAAGGCTGGGCGCGTTACACCGATGCCATCCGGGAGGGGGACGCTGATGGCGTCGAACGCCTCGCCCCCAAGATCGCCCAGGCAATCCGCGCAATGGAGGCCGAAGCCGAGGCCGCTGGTCACCAGCCACTTACGCCAACGGCCTGGGAGGCGGCGCTGGCCGATGGGCGCGTGCTGGTGGTCACACGGACCTTCGCGGAGGCGCACGCCCTTCAGGGCGCGTCTGACGGCCGGGAAAGGGTGGTCTGGACGATGGAGGAACTAGCGAACGTCCTACCGACGCTGGAAGTCACCTACGACGCCAAGGTTCACTTCCCAGGCGCGCGGGTGAAATCAACCGTCCAGCGATCGGAGGGATACGCCCACGACTGGGCGCAGGACGACATGCTGATGCTGCACGATCCGAAGGTGGCTGCTTAATCCAACGAAAAGGATTGACACGACAATGAGCTACGCCGTAGACACGACCCCCATCGGACCTCGGGGCAACCTCGATACGCTCCCAGCGCCGTGCAGCGGCATTCGGTGGCATGTCTTCCACAGCCGCCCCAACTTCGAGCGCATCGCCGATCTGGCACTCCGACGCCTCGGCATGGAAACCTACAACGCTCACATGATCGAAAGCTGGCACGGTGGCGATGCTCACATCGTCTCGGCCATCCCCGGCTATACGCTCGCACGCTTCGACGCCAACGCCTGCGAGTGGGGCAGGGACGCAATTCAGCGGCAGGGCTGTGGTGAGGTTGGGCGGTTTCTGCTCTCTCCTGCTACCCGGATGCCGGCCAACATCCCGGACGCCGTTGTGGACATACTCAGGTGGCAATGCGAGGCCACATTCCAGGAGCCGCGTAGAATGGTCCCCAAAGACCGCGGGAGGGTGCTCACAGGCTGGGCGGCTCAGCTCCAGGGGATCTGCACCAGGACCAGCCGAGACCGCGTGTGGCTGCTCCTGAGCGTCCTGGGACGCGAGACGCCGGTCGAGTTCAGGCGTGGCGAAGTGAAGTTGGTGGCGTGACGGTCTGGCACTCAGTGGCGCTGGAGGCGAAGCCGGTTCTGGCCAGGCCAGACTGGACTTGCCCATTTTGCCATCGCTTGGTCCTCTCCACCGAGCCAGTGCCTCATCCGTGCCCACAGACAGATCGAGCCGTCGCTCAACTTTGGTTCGCGGGATTTTGGATATGATGGACGTGGCGAAGGCCGTGGCAGCGAAATACATCGGAGCGGACAGCGAGATGGTTCAGTGGTCGGATGACGATGGCTCCGCGGCGAATGAGCCGGATTTGGAGTTCTTCGCGGGGAAGCTCACCATCATGGCTGAGCAGATCGGCGCGCTGATTTGCCGCGTTGGGCAGCTTGAGCGGGAGAAGGAAGCGCTGCGCGAGAGCCGGGATTACTGGGTGGACAGGCTGGCCGACCTCGATGCTCCACGTGAAACGCCCGCCTTCCCGCTCAACGCGACGAAGCACAGCCTGTGATTGCAACTGTAGCAATATTTAGCAATGCCTCGTGGTAGCGCACCTGGGGAGCGCAGAGGTGGCCGGCAACCTGGTGTCCCCAATAAATTAACGAGCGATCTCAAGGAGATGATCCTTGGCGCTTTGAATGATGCTGGTGGCCAGAGATATCTGCTCAAACAGGCGAACAAGAGTCCGGCAGCATTCATGACCCTCATTGGCAAGGTGCTCCCCACGCAGATCACTGGCGGCGGACCTGACGACCAGCCGGTGACGATCAGCTTCCGCTGGGCTGACGCGATGCCGCCAGAACCCGAACCGGATGACGACGCACCGTGAAATAACCCTGCCATTCGCCCCGCGCGTTTGGCAGCGCCCGCTCATCGATGACCCGAACCCACGTATTGTGGCCGTGGTGCATCGCCGAGCGGGCAAGAGCACAGCCCTCATGTGGCGCAGCCTCAAGCGATGCCTGACCGAGACCAAGCCGCTGCCGCGTACCGTGCACATCCTGCCTTACGGCGTCATGTGGTCGCGCACCGGCCTCTGGGATCAGGTAGCGAAGGCAGCCGACGCGATACCAGGCGCAATCGCGCGCAAGTCAGAGATGGCGCTGCGGCTCCCCAACGGGGGCGTGTTCCAGTGCGGCGGCGCCGACAACCCGGACTCATGGCGCGGCGGTTACGCGGACGAGGTGGTGATCGATGAATATGACGATACGCCGCCCAGCATGGTGCCGCTGATCATCGAGCCGATGCTAGCTGATCGCAATGGCACGCTTGTGCGGTCAGGCACACCGAAGGGCCGCGGGCTATTGCAAAAGGCATATGACCGCGCGCGCATCACGCCTGGTCACAGCGCGTATCTGCTCGATTACACCAAGACGAACGCGCTGACAGCCAAGGCAATCGCTCGCATGCGTGAGGAAATGACCGAGGAAGAATTCGCGCAGGAGCTGGAGTGCTCGTTTGAAACGCCCAACAGCGGATCCTATTACGGCAAATGGATGGATGCCGCGCAACGCGAAGGCCGCATTTGCCGTGTGCTCTACGACCCAGCAATCCCCGTATTCACCGGATGGGATCTCGGCATCAATGACGCCACTGCCATTTGGTGGTTCCAAATCACACCTCGCGGCGAATACCACTGGCTCAAGTATTTCGAGGACCATGACCAAGGGCTCGATGCCTACGTGAAACTGGTCATGGAACAGCTCTACGTCTACCGCAAGCACATGCTGCCGCACGATGTTGAGGTGCGGGAGTTGACGCAGAAAGGCCAGTCGCGCCGCATGTATCTACAAGGCCTCGGGCTCAAGCCGATCCAGGTTGTTCCGGCCGCGAACCCGGCCGATCGCGTACATGCAATGCGCACCATCCTGCCCAAGTCATACTTCGATGCGGAGAACTGTGCAGCCGGCATCGTTCAACTACGTGCCTATCGCCGTCAGTGGAATGAGCTGATGGGCGTGTGGCGCAACGAGCCGGTGCATGACGCTGCATCGCACTGCGCGGACGCCGCTGGGACTGGCGTACAGGGCGCCAACGATCCGCATGATGAGAAGCCGAAGGTAACGCCTCGCGCGCCGCTGCCGCTGCCTGGCGCTGGTGCGAATGCTTGGTTGGCGGGCTGATGCCACGCGAGGCACAGACCGACGAAGAGATCATCAAGGAGGCCAAGAAGCGCTTCGAGCGCTGCGTGACCTGGGAGACGACTGCGCGCGCGAATGCGTTGCTCGATACGCGCTTCGCAGCGGGCGACGCTTACAACATGTATCAGTGGGACCCTGCTGTCCGACAGGCGCGCGCTGGCCGGCCGATGCTGACGATGAACAAAGCGCGGCAACACAACCTCCAGATCATCAACGACGCGCGACAGCATAAGGCACAGATCAAGGTTACACCGACAGGCGATCGTGCGACATACGAGGCAGCGCAGGTCTACAGCGGCATCATTCGCAGCATCGAGTATCAGAGCAAGGCGGTGGATGCTTATTCAACCGGCATCTTCCACCAGGTTGAATCCGGCATCGGCTATGCGCGCGTGGTAACGGAATACATCGACGAAACGAGCTTCGATCAGGAAATCCGCATCAAGCGTGTTGCCAATCCGCGCATGGTCTACCTCGATCCGGATGCGACGGATTACGACAAGGCGGACATGAACTTCGCGTTCGTGTTCAGCGATGAGCCGCGAGATGTGTCAGACGCGAAGTATGGCGAGGGCTACAATCCAGCACCGGCTGCGCTCGATCACACTGGCGACGGCTGGAACGACAAGGATCACGTGCGTGAGGCCGAATACTGGCGCCGCAATGAGGACAGCGACACGCTTCACATGCTGCGTGACGGCACGATGGTGCGTGAGAGCGAATTGAAGGGCGTGAAGCTCTCCAAAGAGATGATCGACCAGAGCCGTGACATCGCGATCCCGCTGATCGAATGGTTCCTGATCGTCGGTGACAAGATCAAGGAACGGAAGGAATGGCCTGGGAAATACATCCCGATCGTGCCGTTCATCGGCGAAGAAACCGTCATCGACGGCATCATGGATCGCAAGGGGCACACTCGTGCGCTGATCAACCCGCAGCAGATGTACAACGCCTGGGCCAGCGCTGCGGTGGAGCAGGTAGCGCTGCAAAGCAAGAGTCCATACATTGGTAGCGCGCGGGCATTCGAGGGCCACCATGATGTGTGGAACCAAGCGAACACGAAAAACTTTCCCTGGCTGCCATATAACGACGTTGACCCCGACAATCCGAACGCACCCCCGCCCGAGAAGCCGGAACGCTCGCAGCCACCGCAGATGGCGCAGGCATATCTGGAGGGGATGAACCTCGCCCGCGAAGACATGATGATGGTGAGCGGCCAATATCAGGCCGAAATGGGCGCTCCATCCAACGAACGATCAGGCGTTGCGATACAGCAGCGTCAGAGACAGGGCGACAACGCGACCTACCACTTCATTGACAACCAAGCGAAGGCAATCCGGCAAATCGGACGCATTATCATCGACCTGATCCCCAAGGTTTACGATGTTGCTCGCGTTATGAAGATCATGGCTGAGGATGGCAGCGAGTCAGACGTACACTTGGTGCCGAACGCGCCGCAGGCACACCAGCAAGTGGCAATGACACCGGACGGCCCGAAGCCTCTGACGCCTGAGCAAGCCAAAGGGATGCAGGATGATGAGAATTCGCCCGACCCGGCGGTGATCTTCAACCCGAATGTCGGGCGCTATGACGTTGAGGCCGATGTCGGACCGTCGTTCGGCACGCAGCGGCAAGAGGCGGCCAACGCATTCTCCGAGATCATGGCGAACAATCCGGCCGCGTTCCAGGTGGTGGGCGACTTCTGGGCTCAGAACAGCGATTTCCCCGGCGCTGATGAGCTTGCGGATAGGCTCAAGCGTGGTCTGCCTCCGCAATACAAGCCAGGGCCTGATCCGCAGGTGCAGGTGGTGCAGCAGCAGGCTCACGAGCTGCTTGGCAAGGCCGATGCTGAGATCGCCCAGCTAAAACAGCAGGTCACGCAGTTGACAATGCAGGTGAAGGACAAGGGCACGGCGAACGCAATCGATGATTACAAGGCTGAGACTGATCGGTTGGCCGCGCTTGGTCAGGTTGATCCGATGCTGGTGCAGATGATCGCGCGACAGCTCTGGGAGAACATGCAGAACACCAGCATCGTTGGGCCTTTGAAGACACATGCCGATCTGGAGCAGTCGCTGATGCCTCCAGAGCCTGAACCTGCGTCAGCGACTGTGCAATAGGAGAACACTGATGGCCAACTCTACCGACGTGCGTGACGTGATCGCCCATCAGCCCACGATCGGCCAGAGTATCTCTGCGCTGTTGCGGGCCATCGCCAATGCAGCCAGCCGTGCCCTTGATCATGATGATCCGGCGCCGCTGCGCGACATCGCTGATTCGATGGGCAAGGAGCCGAAGTCCTGGTCGGATGCAGTGCTGGCGAATACCTCGCTGGCGACAGAAAGCGCAGCGATCGATCATGAGCCGGTGCGGATGCCAGGGCATGTCACCGGCATGTTTGCCAAGCCGATGAGCCCCGAGGAGCGCGCCGCGGAAGACAAGCGGCTGGCCGATGCGGAAGCCGAGAAGCAGGCGGCGGCGCGCGCGGCGCTTGCGGCCGGTGAGGAGACGCAGGCTCAACGTGATCGCAACCAGGCGGCGGCGGACGTGCGTGCTGGCCAGGTAGGAGCGACGGCCGAGCATCAGGCAGCGGTGCAGGCCGGGAGGACCGATCCCAACAGTCCCTACTATGACAGCGGCGCAACCAAGATCGGCGGCGGCGCGATCCACTTCTGAGAGAGGCGCCACCCGATCCGAGGTACGATCTCGGCGCCATGACTGGCGAGCCTGCCGCTTCGGGTGGCTCGCTATTATAGCGCCTGTATAGCAGAAGGACACGAGACCAAATGAGCGAGACGCTTGACGCCCCGCAGGGCGTGGCCTCCGAGGCCGAACCTGTTGCGGCTACGACTGAGACGCCCGCGCCCGTCGATACAGGCGTTGCGACTGACCAAACCACCGAACAGCCGAAGCCAGATCGGGCTGAGCGACGCATCGCCGCGTTGTCGGCTCGACTGGCTGCCGGCGAGAACGAACGGCAGCGACTGGCGGCCGAGGTGGAGACGCTTCGGCGCGCTCAGAACCCGCCAGCGGCCGAGGAGCCACCGAAGCCAGAGGACATCCCGAGGCTGGTCGAAGAGCGAGCCGCGGCTATCGCGGAGCAAAGAGCGCTCCAGACGCGCGTACAGACGTTCCACGAAGCTGGGCAGAAGGAATACACGGACTGGCGCGAACGCTGCTCCAGCCTGATCCAGATGGGCGTCGATGGCCCGCTCAGCGAAGTGCTACTGGAACTGCCGGCGACCGTCACGGCGGCGCTGGCTGATGACCCAGAGGAGCTTGAGCGCATCGTCGGACTGAAGTCCGAACGCGCCCGTGCCATCGCTCTGGGCAAATACGCCGCATCGATTGAGGGCAAGCCCGCACCGGTAGCGGCGCCCGTTGTATCGCGCGCACCGGCGCCGATCAGGCCCATTGGCGGTAACGCCAGGGTTGAGCTGAACGAAGCCAACATGACCGCGCAACAGCTTGTTGAGCACTACAGCAAGCAGGCGATGAAAGCCCGCGGACTGTAATGCCAGATCGAGAGGTAGTGACGGCGATACGCTGGGAGGTCAAGCGGCTGCTTGGTCCCTATGCGTGGGCCACATTTGGCGGCAGCCTAATGCTGGTTGGTAATGGCACGTCAACATGCGAGCTAATATTTGATGACATAGGCTGGTACCTACCGATCGATGAGATTTCTCGTCGATATCTCATGCCGGCGGCGAGAAACTTGATCAGCAGGGAGTTGTCTTAAATTAAGCCCAAAGCCCTCGCGGGAGGCTCAAAACCCCGCTGCGTAGTGCCTAATCCCGCGTCGCTGCGGCTACCCAATGACTTCGCGACAGGACCGTTAAGCCCCGAGATCGCCTTGCGTGAGGGGCTTCCCGCAGATCTTGTCGCAGGAGGCCATTGTGCCCGCTACAAATACGCTCCTCAATATCAACATGATCACCGCCAAGGCGCTGGTCATTCTCCACCAAAAGCTCAACATCATCGGTGCGGTAAATCGTCAGTATGACGACAGTTTCGCGCAGTCTGGCGCCAAGATCGGCACAACGCTGCGCATTCGCAACCCGGTGCAGTACACCGTCAGTTCCGGTCCCACGCTGGCCGTGCAGAACTCGGTGGAAACCAACACCACGCTCACTGTCAACACGCAGAACCACGTTGATTTCAGCTTCTCCAGCGCTGAATTGACGATGAACATCGATGATTTCAGCGCTCGCTATATAGAGCCGGCAATGGCCGTGCTCGCCGCGTCGCTCGAAAGCCAGTTCATCGGCATCGTGTATCCGGCGATTTACAACACCACTGCTGGCGCGGGCTCTCCGCAGACCTTCAAGAACATCCTTCAGGGCCGCAAGATTCTGCTCGATAATCTGGCGCCGCAAACGAAGCAGTGGCTGGTGCGGCTATGCACGCAGGACAACGTTGACCTGGTGGACAGCCTCAAGGGCCTGTTCCAATCGAGCCAGCGCATCAGCAGCCAGTATACCGATGGTGTGATGGGGTACACTGGCGGGTTTGAATTCGCCGAGAATACCTATCTGAACACCTTCGCGCGCGGCGCCGAGAGCGCAACCTATGTGCTCAACGGCGTTCCTGCCTCTGGTGCGACCACCGCAGTTGTCGCAACCGGCACAGGGGCGGGCGTCGCTGGCGACATCTTCACCGTCGCTGGCGTCTTCCGCGTGCATCCCGAGACCAAGGTCAGCACAGGTGTGCTGCAGCAGTTCGTGCTGACCGCGGCCTACGCTGGTGGCGCTGGCACAATCTCATTCTCGCCGGCGATGACCTACACCGCGGGCGCGTTCCAGAACGTGTCGGCGGCTCCTGCCTCGAACGCCGCGTTGACGTTCCTCGGGACCATCAGCACGGCTACGGGGCAATCGTTCTGCTTCCACCCGGACTTCGCCACGTTCGCAACGGCCGATCTTGTGATGCCGGGCGGCGTGGATATGGCCTCACGTGCCTCGAAAGATGGGCTGAGCATCCGTGTGGTTCGGCAGTACGACATCAACAACGACGTGTTGCCCTGTCGTCTCGACATCCTATGGGGCGGCGCGGTCATTCGTCCGCAGCTTGCTTGCCGGTTGCCGGCAAACTGATGGGTGAGGGGGCGCAAAGCCCCCTTTTCCTTTCCCTCTTTCAACAGGAGCCCGTCATGGCACTCTCTCCCGGCACGCGCATGTTCGACAGCGCGGAAATCGATGCAGTATATGGCGCTGGCACGCTCACCACGACAACGCCGCTCACCGCTACGACTGTCGCCTTCGCGCTCAATCAGACGTACATGTATATCAATCCGGCGGGCACGATCGCCGCGCTCACCGTTCTACTCCCACCCAGCCCGACACAAGGTCAGAGGGCTTCAATGTCCTTTGGCCAGATTGTGACGGCACTCACGGTGCAGAGTGCTTCTGGCGGCGCGGTGCAGAGCACGGCGGGCGCGATCGGCACGGAGATTTCCTACCGCTTTATCGCTGGCGCATGGGTGCGGTGGCACTAAGTCGATGACTATCGCCAATGATCTGATCAAGCTTGCGCTGCGCCAAAGTGGTGTGAATGGGGTTGGCCAGACCCCATTAGCCGAAGACATCAACGACGGCCTGACGCTGCTAAACGACATGATCAAGCAGTGGCAATTGCAGCGCACTGTCCTGGTCATTCCCGGCACTCTTGCCACGTTCCCCGACCTGACTACCGACGTTCCATCGTGGACGCCGAACGAAAACGTGCTGCTCACCACGCTCATGGTGCGGTTGCGGCAAGCCTACTTTCTGCCGCCAGACGAGACGCTGAACGGGATTGCGACAACCGCGCTTCAGACCTTCCAGAGCAATGCGAAGCAGTTCCAGCCGGCGCCTGCCGCGGCGCTGGTGGACACTACGGCCAACGGGGTGATCTTCCTGGCTCTGCGTGCCGCGGGGCGTATCAACGACGCCCAAGGTGCTGCTGCGGCCTCCCAGGACATCACTGACGCCTTTCTGCTGCTCAACGAGATGATCGGTGAGTGGAACCTCGACAGGACCATCAGCGTCGTTCCTGGGACCATTCCGACCTATCCTGACCTGACCACCACGGTCGTACAGACGACTGGCATCAACTCGGCGATCATGTGGAACCTCGCGGTTCGCATTCGCTCGGCGTTTGGGCTCGACGACAACAAGGTGCAGGCGGACCAAGCGGCCAAGGCGCTGTCGCTGGTGCAGGCCAACAACCGGCAACAGGAGCCGGCGGATGGGCTAGCGATCAACGACGGGACCGGGTTCGGCCTGGTGTTCCTGGCCTTGCGTGCGGCTGGCCGTGTTGATGATCGCCAAGGCGTCACGCAGACCTCGCAGGACATGACGGATGGTGCTTCTCTGTGCCAGGAAATGCTGGACGAATGGCGCTTGGAGCGGACAATCAAGGTCATTCCCGGCACGTTGCCAACGATCACGGATTTCGCGCTTCCTGTCAGCACAACGCCCGGCGTCAAGAACGCGATCGTACTCAATCTGGCTGTTCGCATTCGCGATGCGTTCGGACTGTCGGCAAGCCCGACGCAGACCGACCGGGCGGCCCGCGCGCTCGGGCTGATCCAAGCGAACAATCTTCAGCAGGTTGCGCCGCGGCACGGCGGTGTGCCGACCACATGCCAGCAGGTGATGTGGCTAGCGCTGCGCGCGGCCGGACGCATCGATGATGCGCAAAGCGTCTCGGACACCAGTGCGGACTGGGATATGGCATTCTCGATGCTGAACGGCATGGTCAGCCAGTGGCAGCGTCGGCGCTGGCTTGTGCCGAACCTCGTTGACACATGGACGAACTCAACCGGCGCGCAGAGCTATACCGTGATGCCGGGGGGCGATTTCGATATTCCGCGCCCTGATCGCATCGAGAGCGCATTCGCACGGTTCGGCACCATCACGCAGCGCTCAAGTTATGCGCTGGGCTTTCTGCCGAGCGCGCCGCCAGCGAGCGGCGGCTTATGGAACAATGCTGGCGTGCTTTCGTTCGTGGCGGGCGTCAACGCGCCGGCATGGGCTGCGGCGCTGCCGACTTCGCCGCCGGCCGGTGGCGGCTACTGGAACGACGTGGGCGTGATCAGCGACGTTCAGGGGCCTATCGCGGTCAGTGGCTGGGCCGGGACGCTGCCGGCGGACCCGACCAACCTGCATCTTGGTGGCCCTCCAGCCGGCGGCTTCTGGGACGATACCGGCGTGGTCGGGATCGTGCCTGGTGCGTCCGACACGCCGCCGTCGCCTGTCGCGATCAACGGGTTCGATTATCCGTTGAACGTCATTCAGTCCCGCGAGGACTACAACAAGGTGTCTCTCAAGGGACTTTCGACCTGGGTTGGCTCTGTCTTCTACGATGCGGCATTCCCGGTCGGTCGGCTGTTCTTCACGGCCGGCGTGCCGATCTCGGGACTGTTCGAACTGCACATCAGCACCAAGGCCACGATCGGCGGCTATGCCACGTCGGCGGACGCGCTGAATCTGCCGCCGGAATACGTCGAAGCGCTCACGACCAATCTGCCGTTGCGCATCATGGCGCTCGATCCGAAAGGGCCGCAGCCGACGCCGATTCAGCTTGGCCTGGCGCGCGCCGCATTGCAGACCATCCGCACGGCCAACTTGCAGCTCTCGCACATGGAAATGCCGGCCGAATTCATGCAGGGCTGCCGTTGGGGCGTTGGTGGTGAGTTCGTCGGTCCGGGACTGGGGCGTGCGTTCGTTCTGGATCAGGGAGCCGTGCTGTAATGCCCTACCCCTGGAAACATGATGAGACGCTAACAGCGGCTGATCTCAATGCCGCTTTCGCCAATATCGCTGCGCTTACCGGCCTGCTAAATGGCGGCTCAATCATCGGCACTTTCACGGCTGACGGCTCATTTGCAAAACAAATCCCTGGTCCCGCGCTAATCACCGGAGGGTGGATCTCTGCCAACACCACAGTGGGCGCCACAATATCGCTCGGCACCACATTGGGTGCATCGGATGTGCTTGGTGCAACTGTTATACCCGGATCGGCTAGTGGCCCTGTTCCCCTGCACGGGATTAACTTTTCCAACAGTACCTTCGCGACCAATCAGACGATTTTTGCCCACTCGACCGCCTGGGCATCGATGACAATCACTATCATCTATTTGCGAGTATGACCGTGATGCGCAGGGCACTTTTAGCCGTTATGGCTCTCGGTTTGCTGGCGGCAGGACCACCGCCCACTCCACGGCAGAATGGTGGGACCGGCATGACTAATGCAGCGGTGCGCCACCAGATGGACCCAGGAGGGCTAATTCTTTGGGTTTCAAACACTGGTAGTGACAGCAATGACTGCCTCACCCTAGCTACGGCATGCGCGACGGTGCAGAATGCCGTCAGCCTCGCGATGGCGAATTATGACGCTAAGTCTGGGGGGCAAACTCAACAAGTCGCTGACATCAATCTTGCGCCAGGACAAACATTCACCGAATGCGTTCTGATCAAAGGCTCTCCGGTTGGCAACGGATACATTTCGATCCATGGCAGCGGCGCGCAGTCTACTCTGACGTGTCCTGGTAGCGGCAACACGTTGACGGCGACCAATTCCGGTGACATCAGGATCAAGAACTTGATCCTACAGGGCACCCCGAGCCAATGGTGCCTAGGTGCGCAGTACAATTCCTTCGTGCAGATTATTGATAGCACCGTCACATTCGGCGACTGCGGCGCGACAGGCGCACAGATCGACATATCTCGTGGCAGCCAATTACAGGCACTGACCGGATATTCTATCAGCGGCGGCGGTCAGAGCCATTGGCACTCTCACGAAGGCGGGGTGATCATCGCGGATGCAACAACCATCACTTTGATTGGCACCTCCGTCACCTATTCAGCTTACTTTGCTGGTGCCAGCTTCGGTCGTATCAATGCGATCGGCACAACCTATGCAAATGCTGGAATAGTTCACGGGCCTAAATTTACGCTCAACCGGCTCGGCTCAATTCGCACCATCGATACTGGCGAGGGCAACGTAACCGCGCTTCCTGGTGATGTGGCGGGGAACGTGGTGTCCAATGGCGTCTATGACGGATATGGGACCGGTGGGTGGGTAGTTCGCAATGCTACCGGCAATACGGTTGACGTTGCTGGATCGACCGACACGGTTATAAACCGAACCGGTTACAACGGCAGCGCCCGCACGGAAACTCTGTCGGATTGCTCGGCCGCAACGGGGCCGTGGCGGAACGTGATCGTTAAGGATGGCATCGGCAACGCCAACCTTTCGCCTATTGTCATATCCGCGCCAACGAGTACGATCGATGGGGCTGCATCATACTCGCTGAATACCGCGTATGGCGCTGTATCTTTGTTCTGTGATGGGGGGTCGAACTGGATCACAATCGGCAATGCGCAGCGCAGCCCGGTTCTTCTTGGTAGTAGCGCAGTTCAAGTTTCCCACACCGGAGATACCAGCGAATTTACATTCGCGACGGTTACTATTCCGGCTGGGGCTATGGGCTTGAACGGACGCCTGGACATCAAAGGGATTTGGTCATTCACCGGCAGCACGAATACCAAATCCGCTCGCGCTAGGCTGGGAGGGGTTGGAGGCACCGCCATCATCTCCGCCGCGACCGCGACGGCGGCCAACATCACTTTCAACGGCTCGGAAATTGTGGCCAATCGAAATTCGGCAAGCTCTCAGGTGTCCATGTCGGCAGCGGTTGGGTCTGGCCAGATCGCTTTCGGCACGACTGCTCTGATCACGTCCGCCATCAACACCGCCGCGTCAACGACAGTGGTGTTCACCGGCCAACTCACCAATACCGGCGAGACTATCAGCCTGGAACGATATGAAGTGACACTATTGCCATGAGCGACGTACTGAACTTCCCAGCCCCGGTCTTCCGTCAGGCGACGGTAAACGGCCCAACGGGGTTCACAAATCCATTGCTGGTGAGCCTCCCGGACCTTACTGGTGTGCAAACCGATCCGCAGCTGCCAGGAAACCTGCATCCCGCCATGATGCAATACAACTTCGGCACGGCCGATGCGCCGGATACGATGTCGGGGTTCGCATCAGGCTCGACGCTGTTCTACAAGCAAATTGAGTACTTCCACGGCGGCACGGATATGACGGGCACGCGCGGCGGTCTGCGCATTCATGGCGCGATTGTCGCCCCGAGCCCCTCAGCGCCGAACAATACCGTGGGCTTTGGGCATCTTCAGGAGATCACCACGAGCCTTGGTGGTTCAGCCCCGATGCGCCCTGACGCGATCGGTGGCCAGTATGCCTACAACCCGATTATCGTTGTGCGAGCGGCGGCGCAGAACATCCGCGCCTCGCAGGGCATCGAAGTGGATCTATCGCACGAGGCCGGTTGTTCTCTTGCGATTCGCAATGCCTTCTCGGCGGTATCATTCAACAATGACGCCGTGCGTGGCACGGAGCACGATAGCGCATTCAACGTATCGGCGGTTGGCGGTGCCGTAGGATTCGGCGTCGCTTTTGCGGTCACTGATGTGTCCACCAAGTTTCCGCTCGATACCACAAGCTGGGTGATGCAGCTCATCTCGGCGGGCGCTCACACGATTGCCGGCGGTATCGACCTGACCGGCGGCGGTGCAGGCACGATCGGCATCAGTGGCCCGGTATTCCTCACCCGCCACATCAATATGGACGGCCCAACCGGCAATATCACGACAGATGGCGCTATCCGGGCTGCTGGCGGCATCATATCGGATACCAACTATCTGTTCGTCACCTACGCGCCGGGGGCTAATGTGGTGCCGACTGTCGGGGGCGCATCGCCCGTCCTGAACGTCAGTTGCGGCTTTAATGCGATAGGGGACATAAATTTCTGGAATGGCGAGTACACTGCGGGGCTGTCTTTCGACTTTCGCCAAATCACGTCGGCGGGTATATCTTCCTCGGTGGCGAAATTCAACACCACGACAGTGACGTTCCCGAATAGTGTCACGATCGGAGCCAACAAGGTGATAGGCGCCCGTGATACCGGCTGGACTGCGATGACGGGATCACCTGACAAGGCAACGGCCTACGCAACCGGATCCGTGACTTTGGCACAACTCGCTGGACGTGTGGCGCAATTGCAGGCATCATTGACTGCCCACGGCCTTATTGGAGCGTAGAAAATGCAAATACCGGTAGAACTTGCGAAAGCAGCGGTAATCTTCCTACAGCGGATCGATCTAAAAGGCAGCGAAGCGATTACGCTCGCCAACGTCCTGGTTGCGCTGGATCGCGTCATATCGATGGGGGAACTGGAGAAGGCGGCGCAGCAACATCCGCGGTTGGCCGCCGTGGGAGAGGCAGCCGAGTGACGGCATGCGCGTCAACCTAACCGGAGCAGCCTATCAGGCGCGCAGCGTTGTTGCTGCGGCACAGCGTCAGCTCAACCTCTACAGCGAGCCCATCCCGGCCGCAGAGGGAGAGCCGGCGCGCGCTGCGCTGTTCCCCACGCCTGGACTGACGCTACTCGGCACCGTTGGGCCAGGCCCGATACGTGGACTATGGCAGGCCACAAATCAGCAGCTATATTGCGTGTCAGGGTCTAATGTGTATGCGGTCAATACCAGCACATGGGTGGGAACGCTGCTTGGCACGATCACCGCGATCCGAACCAACCCTGTCAGCATGATGGACAACGGCTTGCAGCTCGCCATTGTCGATGGCTCGACAAACGGCTGGCAGGTCACGCTTTCCAGCAACGCGTTCGCCCAGATCGTTGATGGGACGGGGACATTCGTCGGGGCCGACCGCGTGGATTATCTCGACACCTTTTTCCTGTTCAACAAAAACGCCACGCCGCAGTTCATTGCCAGCGATAGCCTCGCCCTCACCTTCGACCCGCTATTCTTCGCCAACAAGGAAAGCGCCAGCGATTTGCTTGCGTCGCTGATCGTGGTCAAGCGGGAGATAGCGCTGGTCGGCGTAAGGTCAACCGAGGTCTGGTACAACACCGGCGCCGCGGATTTCCCTTTCGCGGAAATGCCTGGCGTCTTCATCGACCGCGGGCTGCACGCACTCTATTCCCTCGCCGGCTACGACAATGCGGCCTACTGGCTAAGTCAGGATCACCGCGGCAAGGGCATTGTGGTGAAGATGTCGGGCTACGAGGTCACGCGCATTAGCACGTATGCCATCGAGACCGAAATTGCCAAATTTGCCGCATCCACCGATGCCGTGGGCTATACCTACGAAATAGCGGGCCACGCTTTCTATGTGCTGTCATTCCCCACAGCGGACAAGACGTGGGTCTATGACATCACGACCAGCCAACCGGGCGACGCCCGCTGGCATGAGCTGTGCTGGATCGACACCAACGGCATCGAGCACCGGCACCGCGGGAATTGCGCCACGGCTGTGAATAGTTTCGTGGTGTGCGGCGACCATGAGAACGGCAATCTTTATTCCATGAACATAGCCGAGGCCACTGATAACGGCGTTCCGATCAAGCGTCAGCGCGCCTTTCCGCACATGATCGACGGGGATAACAACCGTTTATCATACTCGCAATTCATAGCTGACATGGAGGTTGGAACTGCTACGGGCACGACAGATGGCACAGCCCCGGTTGTGTCTCTCGACTGGAGCGACAATCGTGGCGCCAGTTTCGGCAACCCCGTCAACCAGAGCTTTGCCAGCGCGCTCGATGCCAGTGCCGGCGCGGCCGGCGAATATCTTACCAGCGTCCAATGGCAGCGCCTTGGGATGGCGCGCGATCGGGTCTTCCGGTTGACCTGGAGCAGTCCGACATCCACCGCATTGCTCGGCGCGTTTATCGATGTGACGAAGGCAGGATCGTAAATGCCGCTGCTTCCAACCCCGGTCATACAATTCTGCGATCAGAACGGTAAACCGTACATTGGCGGCACGCTCGATACGTGGATTGTCGGTACCACGACGCCAAAGCAGACCTGGATGGACCCAGGGCTTACTATTCTGAACACCAACCCGATCGTGCTCGATGGGGCTGGCCGTGCTCTGTTTTATGGCGATGGCGCCTATCGCATCAGGCTGAGGGATGCGCTCGGGAATGTGGTCTGGGACGAACCTACCGACAGCCTGGTGAGCCTGGCGATGGTGCCGGTGGTGTCCGCTGCGACCCTGGCAGGGGCGCGCACCGCGCTGGGCGTGGACACGGCGATTGCGGCCGAAGCGACGACGCGGGCAGCGGCAGACACCGCAGAGGCTACCGCGCGCGCGGCGGCAGACACGACATTGACGACGAACCTCTCCTCCGAGGCCACGACGCGCGCCAGCGCTGACACCACGAACGCCACGGCGATCAGTACCGAGACGGCCCGCGCGATGGCCGCAGAGGCTGCGCTGGCGTCCGCCGCATCCTCGAACTTCGCCGAAGTCTACACCACGGCCACGCAGACCACATCTGTCGTCCTCAACAATATCGGCGGAAACCCAGTTCAGGTCTCCTGGCAGGGAAATCCGGGCTCGATCAATAACTTCGGCAGCGGGGGCACTGACATTTGGTTCGCGAGCGGACATGTGAAACGCGATGGCGTTGAGATCATGCGCGTCGGCTACCTGAATACCGGGCTTTCGGTGCCGCCTTTCCCGCCCGTTCTCGACACACCCGGTGCTGGCTCGCACACCTATTCCGTGGATTACTTCGTTGATCCGCAGGTTGCAGCATCGAGCGGGTCGAGCACATGGAGTGACTACAACCAGGCTGCCGCGCACGTTTGGGCCTACATTCTCGTGAGATCGATGTGACGGCCACCATCGGTTTTCCAAGCTCGGCATTCACCGATGCGAGTGGCAATCTTACTGCTGCCGCCAGGTTCTTCTTGCAGGGGCTGTTTGAGAAGCTCGGCGGATCGGCCGGCGTCGGAACCGATGCGGCAGCAGTCAGTGCTGCCCTGACCGCCGAGATCGCGGCGCGCACGGCGAGCGATGCTACATTGACTGCGGAGATTACCGCTGAGGCGACGGCCAGGGCGAATGGTGATATAGTCGAAGCGCAATTACGGACGGCGGCGGATGCCACAGGCGCTGCGCAGACGGCGGCGGTTGGCTCTAGTTTGATCGGAGTGACGGGCAGCATAACGACCGAGATAGCCACGATTGTAGCTTCCATCGAATGGAACGCTGGCTCAGTTACCGTTGCCGATCCAAACTTTTTCGCCACCACGGCCGGCACAGTCACAACGGGAACGCTTACCCCGAAGGCTGGCCCGACAATCAACGCGACCACTTCCGCACCTTTCTCAATCTTTGATGGAGTGGCCGCCAGTCCCGCATTGATCGGTCCTACTGAGTTTCAAATTGTAGGAACCGCGGCGGGTGGCGCTAGGTCAATCATAGACGCGTACGCTTCCGTCCCAAGAGCGGCATTGCGACGCACCAACGGCACGCCCGGATCGCCTACTGCGATCGCAGCAAACAATCCGCTCGGTTCGTTTGAATTCTTTGGATATGACGGAACCGCGTGGCCAACGGCGTCCGCGGCCTCGATACAGGGTAATGCCATCAACGCTTGGACGACTGCTGATCATAGCGGCTTTCTGTCATTCCTCGCGGTCAACAGCGGCACGACGGTGGCGACGGAAAAAATGAGGCTGATTAACGGTCAGCTTCTCGTTGGCACCACGGCCGCGGTGGCGTCTGAGAAGATCCGAGTTTCTGGCCAATCCCTCGCAGATTTCATGATGGTGACGCCATCGGCCGGCCTCACCGCGCATGCCGGCGGCACACAGGCCGCGGCTCTCGCCCTGACCGCTGGCGTCAACTACATCACCACATGCGCGACGGCTGGCGATAGCGTTCGTCTGCCCACCTCGGTGGCAGGGCTGACGGTCGAGGTTATCAATGCCGGCGCGGCGTCGTGTCAGGTCTATGGCGCGGGCACCGACACGATCAACAACGTGGCGACAGCCACCGGTGTTCCAGTCGCGGCTGGCAAGACAGGATATTACCGCTGCGCGGTCGCGGGTAAATGGTTCGGAGGCACGCTTACGTGAGGCATTTCCAGCAAATCGCTGCTAACGTCGATGTGCTTCCGCTGCTATTTTCGCTACATCGCCACGGCGAATTGTGGAACGCGGACACGTTTCGTACGACATATCCGAACACCCCGCATAGCGAGGTTGACGACATCCTGATCCGGTTTTCCGACCCGAGCGTGTGCAACACCGTTTCCACTGTGATCGGCGATGACAAGCCAATCTGGCATCCGGCCGCGGAAGTGTTGCCGTGGCAGGCGCCGGTGCTCGACCTGATGCGCCGCGTTGGAGCTCATCAGCTAG